>OJGU01000555.1_pt1 | contig 20618 bp, 17 predicted proteins | sample 1594741 | NCBI WGS metagenome assembly OJGU01 (sample SAMN05416841, study PRJEB24817) | seawater metagenome | isolation source: Sea water | place: Canada:Atlantic | collected 2013-07
CGAGATGTAGAGAGGTCTCGTGGGCTCGGAGATGTGTATAAGAGACAGACATTGACGCGGGTGTCTAGGGAAAAGGCAATAACTCGAATAGAGAAAAGAGAATGGAATCAGAAGCGAATAGTCCTGAAGCGGTGCCTGCGGTCGAAACCGTGAATCTGACTCGCCATTATGGGGATATGACAGCCTTGTCGGCCCTTGATCTAACGGTGAATCGGGGTGATCTCTTTGGCTTTATCGGTTCAAATGGCGCTGGGAAAACAACGACGTTGAGAATTCTCGCGACTTTTTTGACGCCGAGCGAGGGGAGTGCCCGGGTGTTAGGGCATGATGTCGTTCGTGATGCCGATTCAGTTCGTCACATCATCGGGTATATGCCCGATTTCTTTGGTGTCTATAAAGACATGGAAGTGACCGAGTATCTCGATTTTTTTGGTGCCTGCTATAAGATTCCGGCAAAGAAGCGAGAGACAACGGTCAGGGATGTCTTGGAGTTGGTTGGGTTGACGGATAAGCAGGGAGCTCTCATTGGGGCGCTAAGCCGTGGTATGCAGCAGCGTTTGGGCTTAGCTCGGGTGCTTATCCATGATCCTGAACTTCTCTTGTTAGACGAACCCGCAAGTGGGCTCGATCCGCGGGCTCGAATCGAAATGATGGCCATTCTCCAAGAACTCCAGCGGATGGGGAAAACGATCATTATTTCTTCCCATATTCTCAGCGAGCTGCAGAGTTTGTGCAATCGCGTGGCGATCATCGAAAAGGGGAAACTGATCTATAGTGGATCGGTTACTGGCGTGGCGGATCAGATGAAGGAAGATGTGACCGTTTGGGTCAAGGTAGCCACGGATGTCGAAGCGGCGCTAAGGATGTTGCAGAATCACGCAGACGTCGTTGAAGCCGAGGCCGTTGAAGGACGGATACGAGTTGTCATGGCGTCCGGAATCTCTGATATAAGTAGTGTCGCGGCCTGCTTAGTCCAGGGAGGGGCTCGCTTGACGGAGCTTCGTGAGGATGCCTTGGATCTCGAAGAGGTCTTTCTCCGGGTGACCAAAGGTGAGACACAATGATGGTTGCTAACGTTTCGGTCGCCTCTCAGTTTTTGGGCGGCGAGAATATGGTTTCGAGACGACGAGCCGTTGAGTGGAGAGGTTCGGCGGTTAATTGATTGCTGTTTCGCTGAATTCGGGGTAGTTAGGAAGCGAGTTTAGAATGATCCGCCTTCTATGATCGATTGGAAAATCCGCTCGCGTTCCCATGAATGCGAAGCTTGCAAGGTCAAGTTTAATGACGAGCAGGTTTATCACACCCTGCTGTTCGCCGAACGTAAGGAGCATCAACGCGTTGATGTCTGCCGTGATTGTTGGGATGAGCAATATGGGCATGGGGCGAGTGATCGTAAGGGCTTTATCTCGCACTGGTCGGGAATCTTTCATGTTCCCCCGCCACCCCCACCGGAGCCGCTTCAGAAGGAGTCGGCTGATACGGCTCTGACGAAGCTCGTTGAGCTTGGCAATCAGGAATACGAACCCATCTGTTTTATCTTGTCGGCGATGTTGGAGCGGAAGCGGTTGTTGAAAGTTCGGGAAGAGTTTCGAGACGAGGGAAAACGCGGGTTTGTTTACGAGAATCCTAAGACAGGCGATGTTTTTACGATTCGGGACCCGGAACTTAAATTAGATGAGCTACAGGATGTCCAGCGAGATGTCGCCCTCTTACTCGAGGAGGGAGTCGATGCCTTCTTGAGAGGGGGGGAAGATCTTGAGGAATCCGAGGGGGGCGCTGAGTCTGAAGAGGGGGCTCAATCCGAAGATGTTGCCGAGCCTGAGCCTGAGGGCGATGACGATCCGAAAGACGCGATCATTGGCGATGAAGCGGAAGCGGTGGTTGAGCCCATCAAGACGTGATGTCAGTTGCAGCTGAAGGTGAAGACGATGATTTGGCTCGGCTTGAGTCGATACTCGACTACGAGTTTCGGGACCGTAGTCTCCTCCAGCTTGCTCTAACACATCCTTCCGTTGCTCAGGAAGATGAGTCGTCCTCATTGCACAATCAGCGACTTGAGTTTCTGGGGGATGCAGTGCTTCAATTGGTGGTGACCCATGAGCTTTTTGAGAAGTTCTGCGAGGCAGAAGAAGGTCCATTGACAAAGGCGCGCGCCCGATTGGTGAATCGACGTAGTCTTGCAAATCAGGCGAGAAATCTTGGGCTTGGGGAATATCTTCGCGTTAGCCGAGGTGAGGAGATGAGTGGGGGCAGGGATCGACAATCGGCCTTGGGCGATGCATTCGAAGCGGTCATGGGGGCCGTTTATCTTGATTCCGGATTTGACTCCGTTTGCCGGTTGGTTCGTCGTCTCTTTCAGAATGAACTCGGAGAGATTGAACTGATTCCTAGCCTCGATAATCCAAAAGGTGAACTTCAAGAATTGCTTCAGGCTCAATCCTCAAACCCCCCTCAGTATCAATTGGAAAGTGCCTCGGGGCCCGATCATGATCGATTGTTTGTCTGTTCCGTTTACCACAATGCGGTGGAGCTAGGACGTGGGACGGGCAAGAGTAAGAAAGAAGCGGAAGGGCAGGCCGCCTTGCTGGCTCTCCAGGGCTTGCGAGATGCCTCTAAAGAATCAGATGCCTGAGTTTTTGGTTCACGGAAGGCATATTTGCGTTGCTCTGATGACGCCGCGAGTGACTTGAGAGAGCGAGTCGCGTACTCACCGATCGATTCCGACGACTGCTAATCCGTTTTTTCTACTTACTTCTTCGACTTGGGCTTGCACTTGGCATGAATCGAGCTAACTTCTAGGAGACCAAGAAACAAAGATTTAAGCGAATTGCCAGTTAGACCACGCTTGAATCTTTGACAGAGTTTCCGGTGGCATGACGGCCTATGAACTAATAAGGGTTCAAAGGGAGTCTGGCTCGACTACGCTGGCCATCGAGCTGGACCAATGGCTTTTGTGCCACCGGATTATTCTGTATCGTTCATGTTTGGTTACACTCCCGCTGTCAGGGTTCAGAGCCGTCCGTTCTTCCGTCCCGATGATTTGGGAACGTCCCTTTATCGTTGCCGAATTCGTGGATCGATGAATCGATACGACAGATCCACCGCAAGATTGAGCAAAGCGAGAATGAGGGCATAGACGAGGACGAGACCAACAATCATTGGATAGTCGCGACTCAGTGAGCTCTGGATCAGGAAGACGCCGATACCCGGAATTTGAAAAAGGTTTTCGGCGACGAACGAGCCAGTGAGGAGGTCGGCAAGAAGGGGACCGGCATAGGAGACGACAGGAAGAAGTCCGAGCGGAAGAACGTGGCGAATCAAGATTGTCTTCTCGCTGAGCCCTTTTGATCTTGCTGTGAGGATGAACTCTGATTGAAGGGTTGATTCGATTCCTTGCTGAGTCAAGCGGGCGACTCTGCCACTGTAGTAAATACCCAAGGTTAGTACCGGGAGAACGAAATGAAGGGGCGAGGTGAGTAGAGCGACGGGAAGCCATTTGAGCTTGATTGCGAGCGTCATGACGAGAATAGGGCCAATGACCAATGCCGGGACGCAGATCCCAAGCATTGCCGTAGAATCGCTTAGCATTCGCGTAGACGAATTCTTGGCTGTCGCGGAAAGACAACCCAAGGGGATTCCCCAGCATAGGCTGAAGGCGAATGCCATCGTTCCTAGAAGCAGTGAGACAGGGAGACCTTGAGCGATGATATCGTTGACGGAGTGATTTCGGTGTTTCAGGGAATTCCCAAGATCTCCATGGGTTAGTTGCTTTAGGTAATGGATGTATTGTTTCCAGAGTGGCGCATCGAGGAGATACTTTTCCCGAAGGACGCGTTCTGCTTCCTCGGAGGCAAGGTTCCTTTCTCGGTCGAAAGGGCCGCCTGGGGCAACTCTAACCAGCGTGAACGCCAGGAAGCTCACTGCCAGCAAGAGGGGGATGATTCCAAGGAGTCGACGGAAAAAGAATCTCATCAGTGATCCCGATCGCGGGGTTGAATGCGTTTGATCGATCGAATGGGATGTTCAGCCCGGATATTTGCGAAGATGCCGCTTACCTTCTTCGGATCGTAATATTCCATGGAGACGTAGAAATAAAGCGGGATAATGGGGAGGAACTCTTCGACAAGAATTGACTCTGCTTCTCTTAGTTGTTCCATTCGTTTGGCGTTGTTTACTTCGGAATTTGCCGCGGAAATGAGTCCGTCATAGTTGGTGTTCTCCCAGCCGGTTCGGTTGTTACCGTTGTTTGATGTGAAGACATCGAGAAAGGTTTGGGGATCCACGTAGTCGCCTAGCCAGCTGCTTCGCGAGACGCCGTAGTTAATATTGCTTTGATCTTGGAGATAGGATTTCCATTCTAGTTGTCTGAGGACGGTTTTAACGCCCAGATGCTCTTGCCACATCGCCTGAATCTCTACGGCGATCTGTTCGTTTAGTTTTGAGCTATTGAAGAGGTAGTCGATGGGAGGGAATGATTCTCCATTCGGGTAGCCGGCATCCGCTAATAGCTGTCTTGCTTCTTCGGGGTCGTAGTCAAGGCCACTGGGCGAATCATAGCCAGGGATTCCGGGGGGAACGAAATGTGGGGCAACGGATTCTCCAGCTCCTGTAATCTTATCGATGAGGCGGTGCTTGTCGATTGACAGAGCTAAAGCTCGTCGAACTTGAGGGTCATTAAACGGGGCGAGGAGAGTGTTGAATCTGAGAAAATAGGTGCCCAAGAAATCTGTGACGTGAAAATCGGAACGTTGGCGTAAGATGCTTACGAGTTCCGTTGGGACCAGTTCCTTGTCCCAAACAATATCTACTTCACCCATTTCATAGAGATTGAGTGCTGTGCTAGCGTTACTCGTAGGAAGGATATCGACGGTTTCCGATTGGACGTTTTTGTGGTCCCAGTAGAATGGGTTTTTTCTGAGGCGGATACAGTCATTAAGTTTCCATGACACGAGTTGATAGGCGCCGTTTGTTGGGATGTTCTTCTGCAGCAACCAACGGTCTCCGTGTGTCTCTATTGGCGTTCTTGGAACGATTGCCAGGGCGGGGTAGCAGCAGACGTCTAGAAAGTACGACGTGGGCTCACTTAGGTTGATTTGAATGGTATTTGGAGTGATCGCCTTGATTCCTACGAGCTCGAAGTCGTCGATTGTTCCGTTGTGAAACGATTCGGCATTCTGAACGGGAAAGAGAATGTTTGCGTATTCACAAGCGCTTGCTGGGGTCAGGACCCGTTGCCATGAATAGAGAAGATCCTGGGCGCTGATAGGCTGGCCGTTTGACCACTGTAGATTTGGGCGCAGGTGAAAACGATACGTTCTTCGATCGGTACTAATCTCCCAGGTAGATGCTAGGCCGGGTTCCGGCCTGCCCGTTATTGTATTGTAACGAACGAGTCCTTCAAACAGCGCAGAGACGATTCTTCCGTCTGCCTGCCCATTGATGATGACTGGGTCGAGAGATTCTGGCTCCTTACCATTGATGATGACGAGGTCTGCTGGAAGGAAGGTCAACGGGCCACATCCGACCATCGCGATCCATGGTATGATCAAAATGAGAGCCAGTCGTTTCACGGATGTGCAGTGGGAAAAATGTTTATGGGTGGTTCTATGAATCGATCGATGCTGTGTGGGAGTATGACGTGACGGAAGATCGATGAGGAGACAAAAAAAGACTCCGGCTTTGCCGGAGTCTTGAAATGTTTCAGAATGGAAGGTCGCGTTGCTAATTATTCGGATTTGGCTCGGTCGTTGGAGTGACCTCTGGTTGAGTCAGTGGTTCCGTTGTTTCATTGGTGGAGTCAGCTTCCGAGAGCTCGGGCGTTTCAGTTGCCGGTTCGCTTGCCTCATTAGTTGTTTCAGGAGCTGGCGTGACTTCCGTGCTTACTTCAGGCGTCGTGGCGTCAGGAGTCGTTTCCGCAGGAGCATTCGCTTCTTGGTTCGCTGCTTCTTGCTCGATTAATCGATCCGGCTGGTTGGAGCGATAGGCGTTGAGAGCTGACACCGTCAGCGCAAGACCTAGGAACATACCGGCGCAGTATTTTGTGATTTGTGCGAGCGGTGTGCCGGCGCCTGCACCGAAGATGGCTTCGGCGGTGCCTGCACCAAAGGCGAGCCCAGCTCCAGCGTCTTTCTTGGGGAGTTGAGCGAGAATAAGAACGATGAGGATCGCGCAGATCAGGACCAAAACGAAGGTAAGCAATCCGATGATAAGGCTTAACATGATACTTAGTGGTTAAATCGAATTATTAATGATATCGGAGAAATTTCGAGCATCCAGGGCGGCGCCACCGACGAGGGCTCCGTCAACGTCGGGCTGGCTCATGAGTTCTCGGGCATTGCCTGGCTTCACGCTGCCGCCATATTGAATACGGACCTGTCTCGCCGTATTGTCGTCGTAGAGATCAGCAAGTTTGGCACGGATCGATGCGTGGACTTCTTGAGCTTGTTCGGATGTCGCAGTTTTCCCAGTGCCGATCGCCCAAACAGGCTCGTAGGCGATGATTGTTTCGAGAAGTTGCACGGAGCTGAGTCCGGCTAGGCTGCCAGTGAGTTGGGCATCAACAATCGTCTGGGTTTGTCCGGCTTCCCGGTGTTCTAGCAATTCTCCAACACAGATGATCGGGCGCAGGCTGGCAGCATGAGCAGCCGCGGCCTTCTTCGCGATGAGTGCGTCCGATTCTTTCTGATATTGTCGTCGCTCAGAGTGGCCTAGAATGACGTAGCGTACCAGGAATTCCTTGAGGAACTCGGCAGCTGTCTCGCCCGTGTATGCACCGACGGAGTGTTCACTCATGTTCTGGGCTCCGAGACGGATATTGGAATCAATGATTTCTCTAGAAACTTCACTTAAGGCAGTGAAGGGGGGGCAGACGACGATGTCGACCTCTTTGACCTGGCTGAGATCCCGCTTCAGTCCTTTGACGAGGTCGAGTGCCTCGGCAACGGTCTTATTCATCTTCCAGTTGCCAGCGATGATTAATTTACGATCTTTATCCATTCTGTCTATTTGTGCGGGTTAAGCCGCGATCTTCTTCGTCGGGTTGAAATATGGTCGAATTACTTGTCGTCGAGGGCCGCGACTCCGGGCAGGGTCTTTCCTTCGAGGAATTCTAGACTCGCGCCGCCGCCAGTACTCATAAAGGTGACGCTATCACCGAGCCCTGATCGGTTCAGTGCTTTAACGCTATCGCCGCCTCCAATAATGCTCTTGGCACCGTTCGATTGTGTTGCATCAGCTACTGCTTTCGCTACAGCGAACGTGCCAGCGGAAAACCGCTCATCCTCGAAAATACCCATCGGGCCGTTCCAAAGGATTGTTTTGGCACTGCTTATTTCGTTACTGTAGGTGGCTGAGGTATCTGCGCCGATGTCCACCCCTTCTTCGGTATCCGGAATATTGGGATCCGTGTTGTGGCGAGGATTTTGAAATTCGAGAATTGGTTTCCCCTTCTTATTCAGTTTGTCGGTGACGACTGGGGTGACGACGGTATTGTCGCTTGGAAGCAAGAGTTTGATGCCTCGGCTCGCTGCTTTTTCCATTGCTGCCTTAGCGACATCTACCTTGTCGGGTTCAACGAGCGATTTGCCGACTTTAAGCCCTTTGGCTAGCTTGAATGTGTAAGCCATGGCTCCGCCAATCAATAGGGCGTCAGCCTTCTCAAGAAGCCGGTCAATCACAGCAATCTTATCAGAGACCTTCGCTCCTCCTAAGATGACCACGAATGGGCGAGCTGGCTCATCGAGCTCTTCACCGAGAAACTTCAGTTCCTTCTCCATTAGTAGTCCGCCGAGACACGGGCCTCCGTTAGCAGTGATGACTTTGGCGACGCCGTCGGTTGAAGCATGGGCTCGATGTGCGGCACCAAAGGCGTCATTCACGTAGGCTTCTGCGTTGCCGGCTAGTTTTTTGGCAAACTCTGCGTCATTTGCTTCTTCTTCAGCGTAGTATCGAACGTTTTCAAGTAGTAGAATATCGCCGGGCTGAAGGGCTTCTGCCGTTTGAGTTGCCTTTTCTCCGATGCAGTCGTCGACGAATGCTACGGGGCGGGCAATAAGATCAGCTAGCTTTTCTGCTACGGGACGTAATGAGAGGCTTGGTTCTCGATTCCCTTTGGGGCGTCCAAGATGGGCAGCGAGGATAATCTTTGCTCCTTGGTTAACGAGATGATCCAGGGTGGGAAGAGTGGCCTCGATGCGGGTCGCATCGTTGATGACCATTTTTCCATCGGAATCTTCCATCGGCACGTTGTAGTCCACACGGACGAAAACGCGTTTGCCGCCGAGATTTACATCTTTGATTGTTAGCTTCGCCATACTCGAAAACAGATCGCGTAGCATAACGAAGCGAAATTTCGAGTCAAAGGGAATTACCTGGGAATTTTTGAAGGCTTTTTACCGATCTTATCTCAATGGTTGGCTTCTCCTGAGAGATTTTTTGGAGAAGGGCGCGAGGGAGTTTTGTGTCTTATCACGACTTCCCCGCGCTAGCTGCATTGTTGATTTGACGAGGGGCAGCACAAGAATGAGAGGGTGGAATCGGGCTTGGATTTCAAGCGATTGACGAAAGTTGTAAAAAGTCGTTGATGTTATTCTGAACTTAGTGGATATTCCGGCTCCTTGGACGGAGCGTAGCTCAGCTTGGTAGAGCGCCAGCTTTGGGAGCTGGATGCCGCAGGTTCGAATCCTGTCGCTCCGACCATTTTTTTTCTTCCGATATTTTTTCTCAATCCTCCCTAAACATGGGGCCACAATCACTGAACCCCTCCGGCGGTTGAGAATGATGAATCCCATCTGATTCGGCGTTTTCGAACGCCTTGGACGGAATCATGGCGATGCCAGTTCTAGGCAATACCGCGCTCGCTGCGCTGGATAAATTCAATCAGGTGCTGAATCTCTGGGCTGGGTGGGAGCTCCGCTTCAATTTTTTCCAAGGCTGATGTGGTGTTTAGCCCTTGTCGGAAGAGAATCTTGTATGCTCTTCGGATGTTCAGGATTTGTTCCGAGGAAAACCCCCGTCGCTCGAGGCCGACTTTGTTGACCGTTCGTGTTCGTCCTGGATTTCCATCGACCATCATGTAGGGAAGAACGTCTTGGACGACTTTGGAATAGCCGCCGATGATCGAGTGCTGCCCGACGTGACAGAATTGGTGGACCGCAGCGAGACCACTGATAATTGCGTGGTCTTCCACGGTGACGTGACCGGCGAGTGTCCCTAGGTTGGACATGATGATGTGATTGCCTAGCTGGGCATTGTGAGCAACGTGGGCATAGGCCAGGAGGTTGTTGTCAGATCCAATCGAGGTTGTTTCCCCGTCTGAGGTCGCACTGTGGACGGTGACCGATTCTCTAAAGACATTACGATCTCCGATTACCGTGTGCGTGATTCCGCCCTTCCATTTAAGGTCCTGAGTCTGGAGGCCAATACTGGTAAAGGGGTAGATCTGGTTTTCTCGCCCTAGGATGGTGTGACCGTCAATGACGACATGGGACACGAGTTTACATCGATCTCCGACGACGACATGCTCACCGATGGTGCAAAAAGGGCCGATCTCGCAGTCTTCACCCAGCTCTGCGCCTTTGTGGATGATTGCGGTTGGATGGATCATGATCGGGGCTCTAGGCGTCAGCGAGCATGAACATGACGACGCCTTCGCTGACGACGTCTGAGCCGACCCGGCAGACTCCTTTGCCCTTTCCTACTTTCCCGCGCCCTTTGAGGAGTTCGATTTCAACGACGAGAACGTCGCCCGGTTTTACGGGTTTCCTCCACTTGACACCTTCTGCAGATAGGAAATAAGCGATTTTACCCCAATTCTCTGCCTTATTGAGCGTGAGCACTCCGGCTGCCTGCGCCATCGCTTCGAGCTGAAGGACGCCTGGCATAATGGGGTGCCCGGGAAAGTGGCCCTGAAAATACGGCTCATTGATCGACACATTCTTGGTGCACGTAATGTGAGTCTCATCCATCTTGATGACCCGATCGATCATTAGAAATGGGTAGCGGTGGGGCAGAATCTTCATGATCTGCTCGGTGTCGATTATCGTTCCATCCATAGGGATATCGTGGGCGGGCGCTGAGGGTTTGCTGGGGTTTGCGGGTTTTTTTGTCGGGGGAGGTGTAAAGGTTTGTTTACGGGCAGAGTTTTTCTTCATGTGCTCCGAAAGAGTCCGGGCCAATTCGCAATTGGCCTTGTGGCTGGGGCGAACGGCGACAACGTGCCCCTTAAGGGGTCTGCCAATCAGGCTCAGGTCGCCGACGATATCTAGAATTTTGTGTCTTACGAACTCCTCTTGGTATCTCAAGGGTTCGTTCGTCAGTACGACATCATCCCGGATAATCACGGCGTTTTCTAGGCTCCCGCCCTTGATGAGGCCGTTCTTGATAAGGAACTCTATTTCTTCAAAGAAACAAAAGGTGCGCGCGTGGGCGAGCTCCTTCTCCCACGATTCGGGAGTCAGGTCGAGGCTGTAGAATTGGGTGAAACTGCCCTTGTCATCTGAACTCGTGCAGCTGAGCTTGAATCCGTCGTAGGGCAACACAGTGATGGTTGACTCCCCGGCGGTGATCGAAATCGGAGCGGTAATGATAAGCGGGTCGCGGGCTTCGGCTTGGAGGGTTGTGCCTGACGATTTGATCATACGACAGTAATCTCTCGCGCTACCGTCTCCAATTGGGGGCTCGTTGGCGTTAAGTTCAACGATTGCATTGTCGATCTCGAAGCCCTGGAACGTGGCCAGTATGTGTTCGACCGTATGCAACTTGATGTTGCCCTTGGAAAGTGTTGTCGACCGGGTGGTGTCGCTCACATGTTCGACCGAGGCCATGATCTCTGGTCTTCCGTCCAAGTCAGTACGGCGGAATCGGATGCCTGAATTTGGTTCGGCAGGCAAGAAGGTCATGGAGACCTTCTGTCCGCTGTGGAGACCTACGCCGTCGAAACTAACGGGTTCGCTAATGGTTTGCTGCTGCGACACGGCCGAATTAAACCGATTGCCCGTGACGAAGGCAAGCAGGCAGGTGAGACGGTGAAATGAAAAGCGCGCTCCGCTTAGGGCGGAGCGCGCTTGGGATAGTTGAGTATTTGCTGCTCTAGATCTTAGAATTGATCCGGCAGGGGGCTATTCTTCGGAGGCGTCTTCGGGACTCTTATCGTCGTCCTTGCTATCGCTATCGCCGCCATCCTTGGCTTCCATTTCCTTGTCTCGTTGCTCCATTGCTGCCTTCCGGCTCAACTTGACGCGGCCTTTGTCATCGATTTCGATACACTTGACCCAAACTTCATCGCCAATCTTGACGATATCTTCGGTTCGTTTGACGCGGAAGTTAGCCAATTCGCTAATGTGGCAGAGCCCGTCTTGTCCGGGGAATACCTCAACGAAACAGCCGAATTCTTTGACTGACACGACCTTGCCGCGATAGATCTTACCGGCTTCAATTTCCGCTGTGATGGCTTCGATCTCCGCTTGGGCGATACTCAGTCCTTCACCAGAAACAGAGTAGATCTTTACTTCGCCATCATCCTCAATATTGATTTCGCATCCTGATTCTTCGACGATGCGTTTGATGTTCTTGCCGCCAGGTCCGATGAGGGCACCGATTTTCTCGGGGTTGATTTTGATGGTTGTGATCCGCGGTGCGTAAGGACTGAGATCCTTTCTGGGTTCGCCGATTGTCTTGGCCATCTCTTTCAAGATATCGATGCGAGCGCTCTTTGCTTGCTCCAAGGTCTCGCTCATGATCTCGTGTGAAATGCCCTGCAATTTAAGGTCGAGCTGGAATCCGGTGATGCCTTTTTCAGTTCCAGCAATCTTGCAATCCATGTCGCAGAAAGCATCTTCCCATCCCATGATATCGGTCAGCAGTTGGTATCGTCCAACCTGACCTTGGTCATTGGGTTCGGTGCAGATACCAATGCTAATCCCGGCGACCGGGCTTGTGATTGGAACTCCGGCATCCATGAGTGCGAGCGAACCGCCACAGACGGTTGCCATGGAGGAGGAGCCGTTGGATTCGGTGATTTCTGAAACAATGCGAATGGCATAAGGAAAATCATCCAGAGGAATGACCGGCTCAAGTGAGCGTTCGGCAAGGGCACCGTGTCCGATCTCGCGTCGGCCTGGACCGGTGATTCGGCCTGTTTCACCGACTGAAAAATTGGGGAAGTTGTAGTGAAGGATAAATTGTTTCTCCTCGATGCCGCCAGAATACGAATCGAAGCTTTGTCCATCGTCCTGGGTTCCAAGGGTGGCTGAAGCAAGTGCTTGGGTCTCTCCACGAGTGAAAAGGGAAGAGCCATGGGTTCTTGGAAGCATGCCAACCTTGCCTGAGATTGCTCGCAAGGCGTCAAAGCCTCGTCCATCAAGTCGTTTTCCTTGATCGAGGATCAATGAGCGGACCGCAGCCTTTTGAATGTGATAGAATGCTTCTTTGAGAACGCCGTCGTTAACGGTTTCTTCGCCGTGTTTCTCGACGAGAGCGGCTCCGATTTCATCTTTAAGTGCATTCCAAGCACCTTCGCGCTCGAGCTTGCCAGGAGTGAGGAGGGCAGGGATCACACGATCACCTGCCAAATCTTTCGCGTCCGAGAGAACTTCATCGGGGACTTGGGGCACGACCACTTCTCGTTTGGTCTTTCCTGCCTTTTTAATGAGTTCCTTTTGAGCTTCGATCATCGGCGTGCAGCACTCTTGCCCAAATTTGAGAGCGGCCAGGAAATCCGCTTCGCTGATTTCGTTAGCGGCTCCTTCGTACATGACCATGTCGTTTTCGTTACCGACATAGATCAGATCGAGATCACTTGATTCGCGTTGAACGTGGGTGGGGTTGGCGACGAATTTTCCGTCGATTCGTCCGACTCGAACAGCTCCGAGTGGTCCTGCCCAAGGGATATCACTCACTGAAAGGGCAGCCGAAGCGCCCAAAATACTGATGATATCTGGATCGTTCTCTCCGTCTGCGCTCAGGAGAATCGTTTGGACTTGGACTTCATTAAGCCATCGTTTTGGGAAAAGTGGTCGAATGGGACGATCGGTGAGACGGCAGGTAAGGATTTCCTTTTCCGTTGGGCGACCTTCACGTTTGAAAAATCCTCCAGGAAAGCGACCGGCTGCCGCGGCTTTCTCGCGGTAATCGACCGTAAGAGGGAAAAAGTCCTGTCCTGGGCGGGCATTCGCTGCGGCGACAGCGGCGACGAGGATGATGGTTTCTCCGAGTTGGACCGTTACGGCACCATCGGCTTGTTTGGCGATTTCGCCGGTCGAAATCTGAATCGGGCTAGCGCCGACATCAATACTAACTGTTTCTGGCATATCTATTTATGACCGCTCAGTCAGGCTCGGAGGAACTTCTGTGAGGTTCGTCCCTTAAAGATCGGGGTGACGGAACTCAAAGAAATTTCTCTCCGCCTGATCCATTTGCGGCGTTTGTTTTTGGGATGTGATCTTCATATGGGTGAGACAGGGAGGCCGGATCGCACGGATTTGGCCTCTCAGTGATGCGGAACCCGTCCGCGCTTCACCCATAAAAGCAAATGTCCCCTTTACTTTAAAAAAAGCATCAGGGGACGTAAATCATCGGAAATTGATCTTTTCGTGTTTAACGACGGAGCTTCAAACGCTTCGTCAGATCGACATAGCGGCTGTTATCTTTGCTATTCAGATAATCCAAGAGCCGACGTCGTTTACTCACCATCATGAGGAGTCCTCGTCGAGAGCTGACATCCTTTCGGTTTGATTTGAGGTGCTCGGTCAAGTTATTGATCCGATGTGTCAGCAGCGCCACTTGGATATCTGCCGATCCAGTATCTGTGTCGTGAACTCGAAACTGTTCAATCGTGTTCGACTTTGGTTCCATACAACTAAATTCTAGTGCCTCTATCTTTTGTAATAATAGGCGGCAGAGTCTATTTTTTTGCGGCTTTGTGTAAAGATATTTCCTCGACTAGTTTTGTCTGCTGCAATTCGGTGTTCATTCTGAGGCAATTTTTTAGGTCAAAATGCCGGTTTAAATGTACATCCGGGACAGCGGATAGTCGGATTGCTCGAGCGGAGTATGACAGAATTCTCAGACTAGCTCCAGACTTACTTGCTGCGCCTGAGTTTGATTCGACGCAACGCTGCTTATTTTTTGACGGTGATTTGAGGGATCCATAGTCTGTTATCCATGGCAACGCTTGAGAAAGTCATTGATTGGATGCTTGTGGGCAGGCTGAGAGCGGTGACCGGAGTGGCTGCCGCCTTAAGCGATTCTGGACCGCTCGAGGCTCAGTTGGTGATTAGTGAGGTCTTAGCAAGCAATCACGAGATCGAATCAGACGAATTCGGCGTCTATTCAGATTGGTTGGAGCTCTATAATGCTTCAGACGAGACGCTTGATCCCGGCGGATGGTTTTAAGGCTTTTCTGAATGGCGTTCCGATCGATGAGCCAAATGCGTCGCCTCCGGCGGCCTTGCGATGGCACCGTGGCGTGAATGGGTGGATGGAGACTCGAATACGCTCGCTGGCTGAAAACCTCAGAGTGGGACGCAACGTGCTGGCGGTTCACAGTGCGTGGGCCAATCGGAATCCGCGAGACATGATGTTTTCGGTAGCGCTATCTGGGCGGGAGGTTCGGCCAATGGAAACACAGGAACGGGTATATTTTGACTATCCGACTCCAGAAAAAATCAATGGGCATGGTTTCTCGGAGTTAGCCGGGAAACCCCTTGTCTCGGTGCCTGGTGGAGTGTTTTCTGCTCCCTTGAGGGTAGCGCTTTCTCTTCCTGAAGGTGAGCTTGGTCAGATTTATTTTTCCGTCGATGGGAGTTTCCCCGACGAATCATCGAACGTGTATCGTGAACCGATCCTTATTTCGGGGAGTACCCACCTCCGTGCCCGTTGTTATCATTCTCAAAAGAACCCGGGCTTGGTCTCATCGGAGATCTACAGTTTTTTTGATCGAGGCAATGATGGACGAGCTAGGCTTGCCTCGAAACCGGAAATCAGTACGCGTGCTGGAGTTAAACTGAGGGGTTCTAGTACGCGCGATCGCGCGAAGAAGGCAGTCAGGATCGAGACACGAGATGAGTTTGGTGACGACAAGAATGTGAGCTTGCTCGGAATGCCCGCTGGGGCAGATTGGATTCTCTATGGGCCCTATAACTGCGATCAATCGCTGATCCGGAATTCGCTAGTGTATGAATTGAGCAATCAGATGGGACGATATGCTGTCCGAACGAGGTTCGTTGAGGCCTTTGTTCTTTCTGACGATGATTCGGATTCGGTATCGTTGACTGACTATGTCGGCCTCTATGTCTTGATGGAAAAAATTGGGCGAAGCTCCGAGAGGTTAAGGCTCAAGCGTCCAGGGCGTGGGGGAGAAGAGGATGCGCTTTCTTGGGGGGGGGATTTTCTCAAGATTGATCGACTCGGTGATGGTGAGAAGGGCTTTCGCGCGGGCTTCCAACAGTTCGTTCACGTGTTCCCGAGCGAGCGAGACGTGACCCGTGCCCAGACTGCTTGGTTAACGGATTATTTCGATGCGGCGCACGCAGCGCTTTGCCGAGGAGGAATTTCCTCCTCTGACAACAGCTATGCTGCCTATCTCGACGTCGACTCTTGGGGTGACCAGCATCTTATTCAAGAGATCACGAGAAATCCTGACGCCTATCGCTACAGGACTTTTTTGACCAAGCCGCGTCACGGGCGAATTCGACTAGGCCCGGCCTGGGACTATGATCGAGCCATGCGGACCAATACGGATGACGAGTGGGTCGGGCGGGCTGCTCGGCCTACCGGGTGGATTTGGGGAGGAAGCCATAACTGGTTCAAGTTGCTGATGGATGATTCAGCCTACCGGGCATTGTTCCGCCAGCGCGGTGCTGAGTTGCTCGGCGGCGTTTGGTCGCTGGAGAATGTTCACGGGCTTATCGATGCGATGGCAGCCGAGGTTGCCGAAGCTCAGGAACGTAATTATCGTCGTTGGGGTTATCTTGACCCTGAAGAATGGCGAATTGAAATCGAGCGTTTGAAGCGATGGATCGCAGATCGTTCTGCCTGGTTAGCGGGGCGATTCTTGCCCCCTCCTGAGATCTTGAGTCGTAGTGGGAAATTCCGTCCACCCTGTGATGTGGTGATAGAGTCGAGTGTTCCTGGGGCGACGATCTATTACACAACGGATAATTCGAGTCCTGGCTTGGGGAACGCACGTGTCTCACTTCGAGCGAAGCGCTATAAATATCCACTAGCGGTTGAATCGGACACGGTCTTGACTTCGGCCATTCTGATTGACGGGACGTGGAGCGATGAGGTGAGCGTTTCCTGCGTTGCTGAAGACAATGTCCTCGCGATCACTGAGATCATGTATAAGCCGCGTGGGGGGGATGAATTAGAGTTTGTTGAGATGCCTGAGCCTGTGCTCGATCCGTATCGATGGCGGAATCCTGGAAGCTGGCGTGCGAGTGTGAAAAAAGGAGGCTCTCCCGGCTTCTAAGCTCTCTTGGGGAGTATTTTTGATGGGCTTGGTTCGGAGGAGGCGGTTCGATGCGATTTGAGCTTGTAGCCTCGGGAAGACTCAGGAATATGAATGGGGGCGGCTCAGTATCGAAATTGCAGAAAGAGAAGACTCACGGAATAAGATGTTTAAATTAGGCGTTCAAATACTAGTTGGATTGTTGTTGGTTTCGCTAAGTGCTGTTGGACAAACCGGCACACTTGTCCCGACTAAGGCTCCAAATCCATCACTGAAGAAAGAATTGGCACGAGCCATTGATCGAGGGAATGACTACCTAGTAGGAGCACAGACTGAAGGTGGTTTTTGGTCGGACGGGGACTATCCGGCAATCACCTCCTTGGCCCTCGCTGCGCTTCAGGGCGATCCGGAGGAACATCACAAGGCTAAGAAAGCAGCGGTCCTAAAGCGAGGCTATGATTATGTGTTGAGCTCGGTAAAGGAGAATGGGGGGATCTATCGAATTGAGTCGTTGATGAACTACAATACGGCGGTATCTGTATTAGCGTTGGTCGCTGCAAACGATCCCGCCTATGCAGAGGTGATCCGAAAATCTCGGAACTACTTGATTCGAGGGCAACAGGACTTCGGGGAGATTGGAAAAACGGACACCGTGTTAGATGGGGGGATTGGGTATGGCGATCGTTACCCGCACTCTGATCTCTCGAACACCGTTCTTGCCTTGGAAGCGATCTATTATAGCAAGCACCTGGTCAGAGATTCCGCTGCTGCGGGTGATGAAGATCTCGATTGGGACGCTGCCATTCAATTTATTCAGAACTGTCAGAACCTCCCTGAAACGAATGATCAAGCGTGGGTTTCTGGCGATGCTGCAAACAAGGGCGGGTTTGTCTATTTTCCGGGGGATAGCAAAGCGGGTGAAATGAAACTGCCTGATGGCCGGGTAGCGTTAAGGTCTTATGGAAGTATCTCTTATGCGGGGATGCTTAGCTATATTTACGCTGAAATGGACTCGAAAGACTCTCGAGTGACGGCGGTTCGACAGTGGTTGGAGGCCAACTATACGCTAGACGAGAACCCTGGAATGGGGCCACAGGGACTTTTCTACTACTACTACACAATGTCGAAGGCTCTGAGTTTGGCCGGTGTTGAAGAGTTATCCACCGAGAGCGGTGAATCGGTGGATTGGGCGCGTGATCTTGCTCTCAAGATGCTCAATTCGCAGAGAGCGGATGGATCCTGGTTTAACGATAATGCCCGATGGTGGGAGAAAGATGCGGCCCTGGTCACATCCTATGCCGTCTTAACGCTACAGAATTTGTATCGTAGCCTCTGACTCTGATGGATGCCCTGGGGTATCTTATTGGCGACTTTGTTACTGGGCCGAGCGAAGGTTTGCGATCTCAGCTTCCAGTTCAGAAACTCGTTGTCTTAACTTTTTTGCGAGTTTCCACTTGGCACAAAGGGCGTGGGCGAGTTGAAGAATCTCAATGTTTTCGAAAGGCTTCTTCAGGATGACGAAATTGTCCGCTCGGTGCATTTGCTTGGCAATCTTTGGCCAGGGAAAGTCGTTAAAGGCAGTGCAGATCACTATTTGAGTTTCTGGAAACTCTTTTTGAAGGCGACTGCTGGTTTCGATTCCGTCCATCCCGGGGGGCATTCGAACGTCGATATAGGCCAGCATGATCGGGTCGTTTTCTTTGTAGGATTGCCGAATAAATTCTAGGCCTTCTTCTCCTTGAAAGGCGGATTCGACACGAAAATTAGCCCGAGTATTTGCAGTATGATCTTCGCCTAAGATATCATCCTGAAATTGGCGCAGGATCGCTCTAGGGTCATCTTCTCCCTGAAGAATCTTTCTAAAATCCTCGTGGATTGCTGGGAAATCATCAACAACGAGAATTCGATCCCCTTCCTTACTTGTGGCATCCTGCATAGGCTTAAAGTAAACTACTCGATCGGGAGCTCCAGAATAAAAGTTGCTCCTTTGTTAAATCCATCGCTCAAGACCCGTAGGCTCCCGTTTAGTTCTTGGGCTGCAATGGCGCAACTGTGTAGCCCGAGCCCGTGACCGTCTTTCTTTGTTGTAAATCCATGGGTGAAAATCCACTTGAGATCCTCTTTCTTAATGCCTGAGCCATTATCGTAGACCTGGATTGCGATCCTGTGTTCGGCTGTCACTCGGGTCTTGATATGGATCTGTTTGCTTTCCTGGCTCGAAGCAATGAGGGCATCGCGACCGTTGAGAATCAAATTGCCGAGAATTTGGATTACCTTGTGCTTGTCCGTGATAATTTCGACTGAGTCCTCATATTCGGCGATCATTATGATGCCTGCCTGGCGAAGTGACTCCGTATAGAGCGTGACCACTTCATCAACCATGTCATCGACGCGGTGTCTTTCGGTGATACCTATGCCTACAGCATGCCGTTGTTGGGTGCCGATGACTTCTTTGATGTGGTCCACGTTCTTAACCAAATTCTCAACTTCCTTGCCGATGATGTATTCTTCGTTCCTTAAATGCTCTGCAAAGGCATCAAGGTAGTCTGGGAGTTTCTTTCCTCTTGGGTCAGTACTAACGAAGGTGGCAAGTGTCTCTCGATTTTCGTTTATAAGGCGCACAATGCTTTCGAATGAGCTAATTTCGGATTCTTCAATTCGGTTCCTAATCACTCCGGCGGACACATTGACACTATTGAGGACGTTGCCAACGTTGTGGAGGACGCTCGACGCTACCTCTGCCATTCCGGCCCGTCGGGTGCTCTCAATGAGTTTTGAGTTGAGCTGGACGACTTCATTCCGAGCCTTTTTTCGCTTTGTGATTTCGCTTTGGAGGGCTTCGTTGGTTCTGGAGAGTCGTTTGGTTCGCTCTTTGACCCGGAGTTCTAGTTCGTTCTGTGCTTTCTGGAGGGCTGTTTCACGGGATTGAATGGTCGCGAGCATGTCGTTGAAAATCTCCATGAGTCGACCGACTTCGTCATTGCTGCGCTTTGAAGCTCGCAGGCCGTAATCGCGTTTCTTTACCACTTCGTTCGCGATGCTAGTGAGTTCGATGATCGGTTGAGAGATAAAACGCTGTAGATACGATGAGATGAGAATCGCCATGCCGAAGGCAAAAAGGAGTACAAGAATCCCAATGCCGATGATGTTGAGTAAGCGACGCTTTAGTGACCTGAGGTCGCCAAGGAGGTAGACGTAGCCAAGTTCCTTTTCGCCGAGAACTATGGGTTTGACGATCTGGACCGAACTCCAGCTCTGAGGCTCCTCTCCGCCGAGCGTGTTCGGTAGGGTGTCGCTGTTCGGTAAATCAGGAGCGACGTGATGAGCGATGAGGTTCGTCTGACTGTTGAAGATACACGCGACCGATACGAGAGGATCGCTTTGCAGCGACTCGAGGAGGTCGAAGGCAGAGTCGTGTTGATTAAATGCGAGTGCCGGAGTGCTGTTTTCAGCGATGAATTCGGCCTGTGCGTTGAGGCGGTCTAGGATCTGTTGGCGCTCATTGATGCTATCGAAAAGGACGAGAGCTCCGATTGCACAGATCAATGCGATGGCACAGGTGAGCAGCATGACGAGGGTCAGTTTGCGCTGGATCGTGAATGGAGCAGAACCTGGCATTTGAGATTGGGAGCCTCTCCGTTATTCAACGATGAGTGCCGTACGCAGGAGTTTCGTGCTGATCTTTAACCTGTTTTCATTTACCGCTCGAAGATTTATTTCGAAGCGAGTCTTCCCTGCGGTATGAGTGATGTTGATCATCGCTCCTCGCCGAGCGAGGCCTTGGGTGGCGCCGATAGTCAGGATTCCCTTTCCAGCGGTTGTTGATACGATTTCTTCGATCCGATCGGCCTCCTTTGACCCAATATAAAGGATGTCGAGATTGGTAAGATCCGATACGGACTTGCATTCGATCACTTCGAATGCTCTTCCATCAACCTCCTGTGTTGAGATTAAATCTCTCGTGCGTTTCGTGAACGTTCCCTCGCCGAAAATTCCGAGCCGAATGGATGCGCGAGCCCTTCGCTCAGCACTTTGCGGCCACTCGACAAAGTGTGGGAACTTCGTGAGGAATGCAGCGTAGAGATCTTTAGGATTGATTGTGGATTGGGAATCTCGGTTCTGTGCGTGAGAGATCCTGTCTCTTATACACATCTGACGCTGCCGACGAGCG
>OJGU01000556.1_pt1 | contig 20584 bp, 13 predicted proteins | sample 1594741 | NCBI WGS metagenome assembly OJGU01 (sample SAMN05416841, study PRJEB24817) | seawater metagenome | isolation source: Sea water | place: Canada:Atlantic | collected 2013-07
ACGAGATGTAGAGAGGTCTCGTGGGCTCGGAGATGTGTATAAGAGACAGATCTTCACCATCTCGATCTCGGTGGTCTTCTTCTTCTTGAGCGCCTTGGTGACGTCGATGCTGGGCTGCCCCTTGTGAGGCTCGAGCATCGGGTACAAGTTCGCGAACTCTTGGGTCCACATGTTGCCGGAGAGGTGCGCGGGGATCAGGCCGTCTGGGGCGACCTTGTCCTCCCCGTACTTCTCGCTCAGTGACGCACGAATGTGGCAGTGCAGCTGCTCGTACAACGGCTTGACCTGCTCCCACAGTCGGTCCATTTCCTGCTCGAAGGCCTCAGGAGACATGTCGTAGCGGCTGCGCCACAGCACGCCCATGTCTGCAAAGCCGATCGCCTTGGCACCTTCGTTGCCCAGCTGGACGAACTGCGTGTAGTCCTCCTTCATCGGCACGGAGATGGTGCGCCAGCCCTCCCAGGCCGCGAGCTGTTCGTCGTAATCGCGGCTGGTCGCCAGCACGTCGGAGAGCTCGCCGAGATCCTTGCAGGTCTTCTCGTCGTCGGGGTTGGTGCAGAACTTCCCTTTGCCGTACGTGCTCTCGAGCTTGGAGGTGATGTCCGCCAGCTGCTTGCGCTTGGCCTCATCGTCGGGCGCGGGCACGGTGCTCGAGACCTTGAGCAGGTCGATCTGGCGACGCACATCGGGCTCGGCCTCCACGCCATCGAACGTGGCGGCTTCGGCGATCGCTTTGGTCTCATACGCCATGACCTCGGCGGTGAGAACCGCGGCGGCCTTGTCGTGCTCGTCGGTGATGTCGGTGGCCTTGGTCCACTGCGCCTTCGCCGACCGTGTCCACAGCTCCTTGAGTTCCTTGTCGGTCTTCTCCGCAAACGCCTTCGCCTGCTCCGGGGTCTTGTCGGACTTCTTCTTGAACGCGCTCTTGCCCGGTGCGCCCTTGGGATCGATCGCGACGCGTTTGGCAGCCTGATCTTTGACAGCCTTCGCATCGGCAGCCTTCGTATCGGCCGCCTTCGTGTCGGGCGTGGTCGCCTTAGGGGCGGGCTTGGACGAATCGCAGGCGCCGACGGTCATCGAGACCAGCAACGCAGCAACGGAGAGACGAGCGGCCTGAGACAGCATGGCGGCCGGACGGTAGCGCTGCGCGGCGACGGCACGCAAGCGCTCGATGCCCTCACACCGCGGCTCGGAGCCGGGGTGCACCCAGCGGTTTAGGGAGCCGCTGGCGGTCCTGCGACGTGCGGCACCTTCGAGAGGGTGATCGCATCCGCGTTGTAGAGGTGACGATACGCGGACACCACCGAGTCCCCGAACGCGGAGGCCAGCTGGCCCACTGTCCGGTGACCGTCACACGCTTTGAGCAACGCCGCCATCTCCGCAACCGGTGCAGCGGTCTCGATCGGCACCCCGTGGCCTTCGTTCGTGACGACGAGGTTGGCTCCGGCGTGCTCCACCTTCAGATGTGTCGACAACGACGGGTACGCATCCAGCAGCGCCATCCCCTCGAAGAGTTCGGCCGCAGTCGCTCGCCCCAGATGCGTGACCACGAAGCTGTGCTTGATGATGTTCCCAAACGCCAGCTCAGCCGCGGCGGCCTGATCCCACGGACCCAGTGCGTCCGCCTCGGGCAGAAGACCCGCCTGCCCCAGTGCGGTCATCTCCGGTCGGTACGGCGCGTTGCCAAGCCAGCGATGGAACCGGAGTCCGGCATCCTCGACCAGCTCTCGCACGTCGTGAACTCGGAAGCTGCGATCCCGAGGATTGAGGATCATGTCCATCACTTCCTCGATGCTGATGACCTCACCGACCTCGCGATACACGGACCGGAACGGATGGGTCGCGGGGAGCTGGGCGAGGAGCTTCTGGGTCTTGGCCGCGCTCAGCTCGTCGATGCGAAGGCCCAGCATCGACGCCAGATCCTGAAGCATGTAGACGCCCTGCCGCCCGTAGCGGGCGTACACCATCGCCATGATCGCGCCGTCGGGCCTCGTGACCTCGCCCAGCGCACGCAGGCCAGCGGCAGGGTCGGCCAAGTGATGCAGCACTCCCGTGCAGCAGACAAAGTCGAACGTTCGCCCCAGCGACGCCACCTCCTCCAACGCCACCTGGTGATGCTCCACGTTGTCGATGTCGTGCGACGCACAGAGCCCCGCGCTGATCTCCAGCGAAGCTCGTGAGATGTCCACGCCGACGATCCTCGCGCCGGGCATGAAGGCACCGAACACGGGCATCAGGTTGGTGCCGCACCCCGCGATGAGGATATCGAGTTGCCCCCGCGGCTTCGACTCCGGGAAGAACACCGAGTAGCTCGTCTTCGGATTCCAGATCGGCTGACGCTCCCCAGACCTGAACGCGTCCAGACCAGAAACGCTGCGCGGGTAGGGAAAGGACTCATACAGCTGACGAAGCGCTTCGGAAGGGTCGGCAACCGGTACGTCCACGAAAGCCCCATGCTGCCGCGCCCCTCGGACGTCGAGCGCCAATTCGGTCCGGCACGACTCCGTCCCTCCACCGCACGCTCCGTTCGCTGCCCCCCACCCCGCCCCTCGAGAGTGCGAACAACGCATCGCCTCGGGCTCGGGACTTCCAGTCCCTCGAGCGTGGCGCTGGCCCGCGATGAGGCGCCACAGACCAGAGCGCCACAGCGAGTCACGAAACAGCCAGCGACCTCCTTCTCGCGGGCGGGTAGGCCGCCGCGTTATGGCCCGCAGAAGGCGCTGGTGCACAGCGCCCTTCCCCCATCCCTTCGCAGCGCCTTTCGAGCGCAGCGACCAGGTCGACGCCGCAGCGGCGCCAATAATCGATCGCAATATCGACCATTGATTCAGCCTATCGACCTGTCCCCTCGGTTGGCGCCTCGGGGTGAAATCGGGCTGCTATGGGGGACGCAAGGGTCGCGGACACGGTGAGGTGGTGACGTATCGTGTCGAACTCGGCTTCGGTCGCCTTCAGACAGCACGAAGTTGCGTCCGCCGCCTCGTGGGGGTTCCGCTGCACGTGGAGGCCGAAGTCCGGGAGCTCGCGCGCACGCCCGAGGGCGCCCGATCCCTCGCAAGCCTTCTTGGCGCGTGGCCACCGATCTCTGACCGCCTCGCGGAAAGTACGCTCAACGCACTTGCGTGCGGCGAGCTCGAATACGTCGAGTGGTCGGCGGGCGGGTTCACCGGAGGCTCTGCTGCCGCTGTCGCGCTGTCCACCTTTTCCGCCGACGGGCCCCACGAGGACCTCACCGAGATTCCGCTTCACGCCGTCATTGTCGAACTGCTCGACAGCCAAGACCGTCCAGTCGCAGGTGCGGCGTACCGCGTCGTCGACCCCGCAGGCCGAGCACACAACGGGAACCTCGACCACGAGGGGCGGGCCGAGATTCGCGAGATCCGAGCAGCGGGCAACTGCAAGGTCTGCTTCCCCGAGTTCGACGGTGCCGCATGGAGCTACGTTCACGCACAACCTCTGTGAGTTGCAGTCCTAGGAGAATGAGCCCAATGAGTTCGGCGACGAAATACACGGTCAAACAAGGTGAGTGCTTCTCCAGCATCGCCTACCAACACGGGTTCTTCTGGGAGTCCCTGTGGTCCCACCCCGACAATGCGGAGCTCAAGCGCACGCGGGACACACCGTTCGTCCTCAAGCCCGGAGACGTGGTTCACATCCCCCCGCTCAACGAACGCGAGGAGTCCTGCCCGACCGGGAAAGTCCACACGTTCCGGGTCCAGGGCGTCCCAGAGCTGCTGCGCCTACAACTGATGGAAATGGATGAGCCGCTCGCCGACCTCCCCTATGTCCTCGAGTATGGTGGAGAGACCTTTCCGGGGACCACAGATCCGAACGGGGTGGTCGAGGCCTACGTACCTCCAGACCTTCGTGTCGCCACGTTGCGGGTTGGAGAGGGCGAAGAGGAACGGGTCTATGAGCTCTCGCTGCGCACCCTCAACCCTGCCGAAGAAATCGACGGCGCCCAAGCTCGGCTAGCGAACCTCGGATTCTACCAAGGCCCAGTCCACGGCACCCTCGACGACGCCACCACCGCTGCGCTGCGCCGCTTTCAAGAGAGCCAACAGCTCCCCCCGACCGGTGAAGTCGATCGGGCCACGATTGCAGCCCTGTCCGCTGCACACGCTGGAAACAACGCGCCGAGGCTCAGCGAATGACCACGAAGCAAGGAACCCCACTCGACCCGAGAAAGCGCCTGCAAACGCGCGAAGCGGTGCTGGAGCACCTTTGGCGCCTGCTTCCCCAGCATTGCCTCATCCTCACCGACCCCCGAACGCGAACCGCGATCGAGGCCGGGATGACTCGGGCGCAGCGGCATGGGTTCCGTACGCAGAGCGATGTATGCGGCTTTGTCACCCTGATGGTCCTGCTCGGCGCGGAGTTCGATGTCGACCCACAGCTGCCCTGGGCAGGAGCGTGTCTGCGCAACGAACAGGCTGGTCCACGCCGGGCCGCCATGGCGGATCTGCTGACGAAGGCGACCGAGGAGATGGAGCCGGCCATCGGTCCCGATGGTGGTCTGTATCGAAGTGCCTTGGCATGGGCGCGCGACCACGACTTCGATGTCGTTGCGGCAAGTAGCATGCACGACCAAGCGCTGCACGACTTCATGCATCAAATGTACCGACCCAAGTACGAGCTGCTCGGCGAGCCCTTGGTCCAAGAACTCGTACGACAGGCACGCGACTCGGCACGAGCGCACCGGCTGACCACGAGCGCGGGCGTGGGGGTCGTCTTGCAGCTCATCTTCCTTCTCGGCATCGGTTTCATGCGCGACCCGTTCCACCCATGGGTCACCGATGCCCTCCGAGATGCAGATCGCCTCGACTCGACCGAACGTGCGCGCCGACTCCACACGAAAGGCCTTGCTGTCATGAGCCGATACCGCCGATTGACCCGACTCCAGCACGTTGGCGTCGGTCAGGAGGCCCGCTGAGATGGGGAACTGTTTGGGACTGCTCCCGCTGAAGAACGCCGCGGCTGCGCACCAGCAGGCTCGCCCCCAGACCCGGCGAAGCCGTCGTCTCGACGTCGCCTTGCGTCAGACCAATACGGCCAACGAACCCCCGCCCACGGTCTACTACGTGATCATCGGCTGTGGACCGATGGCGGTCGTCAACCACATCACGTTGCGACATGACCGGAGCGGCGAGCGCAGAATCGCGGACAAAGACATCCTTCACATCGGTTTCCCCAACCCGTGGCCTAAGTACTTCGAACACGGACTGGGCCAGCCACCGCATCTGTTGAGCTTCCCGGGCTTCGACAACAACGAAATGACAGGCGAGCTGCTGAGCGCGCAGGAGAGGGAGCGTCTCCAGAAGGACTCGGGCCTCAACTCCCAGCACTTCGGCAGACGAATCGATGCGGAACTCCTCCGTCTCTTCCCCGACGAAGCAGCGATTCCACCCAATAGGCTGAAGAAAAAATGGGTCGCGCTGATCCAGGCGAGAGACCCGGAGACGGGCATCGGGTCAACGACGGGACTGGACCCAGACGCCTTCAAAGGCGAACGGCCCGACGCAGACCACGAAGACCATCGGCCGCCAAAGGCACTCGTCCTGGCCGCCATCAATGAGGCCGCACAGCGTGTTTGGCCCGATGTGGACGCCCCTTATCGTCTGTGTTTGTACGACGCAAGCGACCGGACCTGCGAACTGGTCTATGCCTCTCACATTGATATCTGCACGGGACCAGGACGGCCGCAGGTCCTCCCGATAAGCCGGGACCCGAATGCTGCAGAGGACCCCCAGATGCTCGAGGCGAGGACGCCACCGTGGATCTCCCCGGAAGACTGGACCGACAAAGATACCAACCGAAGGGTCATGAACGGCGTCGACGCGATCCGCGACGAATCCCAATGGAACGCAGGCGAGCGAATCTGCATCACCGCCGGAGGAGGAGTGGGGCTCAACGCCGCAGAGAAGGCGCGGGACAACCAGTGTTTCGGAGACTGGTTCGGCCGCAGCGGGCTGACCCCGATTCTTCTCAACCCAAGGAACCGAACGTTCCTGCAGCTGCCAAAGACACACCCCCGCTGGAGGGTTGAGTACAAGAATCTCCAGGTCAAGAACGTTCCCGCGAACGTGAAAACACTCTTCTTACGCGGGCTCGAGATGGTCAAACAGCGCAAGTTCAAGACTGTCGATCTTGGAGAACCGTTCCGGCGAGAGGCGTTCGATCTTGGAGACCTCTACGATCGAACAAGCATCTCAGAAGATCAGAACGAGGCCAGGATCTTTCCAGCGACCGGGCGCGCAAGAATGGGTCGAAAGGCTGTGCTGACGAGCGTGTCAGTGCCGGAGGCCGACGCAGCGCCACAGGGAAACAAAGTCAAGGTAGAGTTAGGACCGTACGGTGGCGGCCCCGCCCAGATCCGCGACTGCTACCAGCGCAGCTCGACCCTGACGAATGGAAGCTGGGATTTCAGCGACGACTACCTACAGAACACTCTCGGCGAGGGCGCCGAGCGCATCACACAGCACCCAACCCAGTACGACCGCCTGGTCATCCCCAATGGCCAGCAAAGCAACACTGTCGGTCAGCCGATCAAAATCGCAAAAGGTCTCACGTTTGAGCCGCTTGAACGACAAGGACGCATGGTTTGCTTGCAAACCGCCGACACCCTCGTGCGAATCCTGGGAGCCGCCAACAACAACTACCCAGGGGTCACCCAGGCCAACTGGAACAATGGCACCACCGAGGAGCTTCCGGGCCGAATGTGGGAGTTTCACGCGACGCTCCCCAAGTGCGCTGTGCCTGACGGGTTCATCATCTGCGCGATCAACACCGCGGTCGCGAACGGCTACTTTGCGGATGAGAACAACGCCGCGGGCGCGCCGGTCCTAGACCGACCAGGCGACCCCGGCCCTCCCCCCGCGGCATTCAACTCCAACATCAATACGATGACGCATGCCGAAGTCGCATGCGTGCTCGGAGAAGACAAGGCTGACCGAATCATCGAATGGCGGAACGAACTCAACGGCTACGCCAACCTCATCGAGCTGGTTTCAGTCCTCACCTTCGAGACCAAGAATTCCCGCCGCCAACGTGCAGAGCGGCTTCATACGGCGCAAGAGAATCTCAGGGCAAAGAACGGAGTGCTTTTCGAGGTCAGCGCTGCGGACCGGGACGCAGACGAAGCGCACAAGGCTGCGGTTCGAACACTCACCAAGGCCAGGGCTGAAGCCCAAGCGACCCCAACCGAGGCCACAGGGGCAGCGGTCCTGGCTGCCGAACGAGCCGTCGAGCAGGCGAGACTGGAGAAAGAACGAGTCTCCGCAGAGAACAAGGACGTGGTCGATGCGGCAGGACAAGACGTGGAGACCGCAGAAGCCGGGGTCGCGAGCGCTCGCAAGGGCTTTGACACCGTCGCAGCGGAGATGAAGAAGCACCGTGAGGCGGTGAGCGAGCTCCAGGCCGACGCCGACGCCGAGCGGTGGGAAGCCTTTCCAGGGCGCCCTGGTCTCGACGCCGGAGCACTTGCAGGCCTCGTGAACGCGGGGTGGATCACGTTCGCCTACCCAACGCTCCAGCTCCCGGCCCCGCGTATGGGGTGACGCTCGGCACGACGGCCCGCAGGGGCTCCCTCGAGGGGTGTCCTACCCCTCGAATCGGTGCACCGGTGGTTCGCGATGCAGCCAGCGCAAGGTCCCATATCGAGCTTCGAGGTCCTGCGCCTCAGGAGGCATCCACGACGCGACAACAACACCGCTGTCGAGCCCCAGCTGCTCCGACGGGTCGAATGGATTGCCCAAGAAGTCCGCGAACTCGAGCTTCCCCAGATGGGGCGACGCCGCAAGCGACTCGGCGGTCGCAAGCGTGAGATGATTGTGCGCGAGGGACAGCCACCGCAGGTTCGCCGCATGCGCCGAGGCGGCCAACAACTGCACATGCACGTCGTGTAGCCCACCTCGGTCCATCCGCAGTGAGCGGATGTTGCCAAGCGCGGGTGAGTCGGCGAGGGCCTCGTCTACATCTCGGACCTGCGCCAGGTCGAGATGCTGCACCGGTGCCCGCGCGAGGATATCGTCGGCATGACCGACAAAGCTCTGGGCGCTCAGCTTGACGAGACCGACGAATCCACGCAGGAACTGCACGTCATCGACCCACGCGGCCAGGGGCTGCGCCCACGTGGAACGGAAGGTGTCCAGGAGAGTGTTGATACGACGTCGATTGCCATGCACCGCAGGGTTTGTCGGGTCCAAGCCAGCCGTATCGAGCTGCAAGCGAATCAGCTCCGCCCGTGCGTTCCAGGCGGCATCGGGCTGCGCATCGCACCACCGCGCGTAGTCCAACCGCGGGCCGTCCTCATCCGGGGCAGCAAGGACCGCTTTGAGGAGCTCCGGTTCATCCGCCATGGTCGACCCTTCGTAGCATTCGCGACCAATCTAGCACCGCCAACAATAGCGTCGTTCTATCGTAGGTACAGACGCTTCCTCTGGGTCCTTGGCTCGAGCGTTGCCAGCACGCCAACGCGATCGCGGTTTGTCTTCCGCGCTCCGGCAGGACCCGGTGGCCTCCCGCCCGCTCCCCGCCGCCGCTACAGGACGTACAACTGAATCAGCCGCGTTCCGTAGAGCACCACGATCAACAGCAGGCTGACATCGACGAAGATCCGAAAGCGGCGCGCGAGCTCGGAGTCGCGACGCACGAACAAGCGCGCTGCAACTGCCAAGATGGCGACCGCCGCCAGGACCTTCGTGACCACGTCCCAAGGTTAGCAGGCTAAGCCCCGACGCGCCGGGGCGGATGGCCCAGGTGCACTCCGCCAGGCCCTGGGACAACCCACAGGACGGCCGCGAGCGCGCCTGGGCGGCTCCCCCGCTACTCCACGCCCATCTTGGCGCTGATGGCCTCCGCCTCATCGAGCCACTTCGCCAGGCTGCCCTCGATCCCATCGCTCCAGAACGACGCCTGCCGCGGGTCGAGCCCAAACGGCTCCATGAGCTGAACCGCGTCCTTGCTACCGCCGGCCTTGAGCAGGTCGAGGTACATGCCCTCGAACTCGTCACCGAACTTGTCTTGCACCGCAAACAGAGACTGCGTGAACAGCTCTCCGAACGCGTAGGCGTAGACGTAGAACGGACGCAGGAAGTGACTGACGTAGGACCACAGGTTCTCGGTGTGGTCATACGAGAACAGATCGCCCGGCTTCCCGTAGAAGTCGTAGGTCACGGCCATCCAGTGGCCGGCGTAGTCCTCGGTGGTCAGCTTGCCCGCCTTGCGTGCCTCGTGGATACGACGCTCGAAGTTGGAGAACGAGATCTGGCGGACCACGGTGTTGATGTGGTCCGAGCACTTGTCCATCAGCATGACCAGGCGCTGCTCGTCGGTCTCGGCTCGATCGAGCAGATACTTGAACGTGGTCATCTCGCCGAAGATCGACGCGGTCTCGGCGTAGGCCATCGGCGCGCGGAACATCAGCGGTCCCTGGGCGTTGGCCGCGAGCATCCCGTGGACGCCATGTCCGGCCTCGTGCGCCACGGTCATGACGTCACGGGTCGAGCCCATGTAGTTGAGGAAGTTGTACGCCCGCGCCTCTTCGCCCGGTAGGCACACCGCAAAGTTGAACGCTCCGCCGGTCTTGCCCTCGTCCGGAGGTGCGTCGACCCATTTGCGCTCGACCATCGTCGAGACCAGTCCACTCAGCGTCGGGCTGAACGATCCGTAGGCCGAGAGCACCGTGTCCATGCACTCCTTCCAAGGGACAACACGATTGTCGGCGAAGGGGAGCTTGGCGTTGCGATCGCTCCAGCGCAGCGTGTCCCGCCCCAGGTGTTTGCGCAGCAGGTTGTAGTAGCGACGCGCGTGTTTGGCTCCGGTCTCGGCGACCACGTCGTGCAGCGCCTCCACCGTAGCGTCGTCGATCTTGTTGCCAAGGTTGCGGGCAGACATCGGGCTGGCATAGCCGCGCTCGGCGTCCTCCACCGACTTGGCACCGATCACGACGTTGAGCGTCCGGGCCATCAAGCGGTCGAACTTCTGTTCGGTCAGCCCTTTGCTGAACACACCCAGCGCCTGGTCCCGCACATCGCCGTCGGGGTGATTGCTGATCACGTGCAGGATCTGAGGGAGCATCATCGACTGCCCCTCGAACTCGAACCGCAGCTCGGCCTCCCACTCGTCGATGTAGTCGGACCACTCCGAGGGCCCGAACGGACCACGCAGGGTCAGCGCTCGCTCCACCCCTTCGTCGAGCAGGTACTTCCCGTTGATGCGCACGTTGTCGATCATCGACTGATGACGCTTGACCACAGGGTCGCTGGAGAGCAGCCCCTGGTAGGTCTCCTCCGGCATGGCGACGAGTTCGTGCTCAAAGAAGTTGAGGTGGTTGGCCTCGGTGCGGCTCCACGTCTCCTGCACGATGCCGAGCTTCTGCTGAATCTTGGGGTTGGTCGCGTCCGTGCTGCGTCGCAGGAACAGATAGACCATGAGCTTCTCGGCCAAGCACGTCATCGCGGCCTGACTCTGGAGGGATGCTCCGAGCTTGGTGGCGAGCTTGCCGTCGTACTCCGCTGAAAACGACTCGGCCATCGAGACGAGCTCCGCGAGGTCCGCGTCGAGCTGAGGGTCGTCGAGGTCCTTGTAGAGATCGGACAGGTCCCAGCGCACGTCTTCAGCACCCGTCGCGGGGGCTTGCTCAGCAGCTTTCGAGGGGTCGCTCATGGCGGGAACAATACCCACGGAGAAGCAGCGGCCGCGAGGCCGGAGTCTCTCCGACATGATTCTTCGAAGAAAAGTCAGATGTCGGTAAATATCGCCAAAGGTGCGCCGTCTGGACATGAGGAGAACTGCATGTCACGAGGAGGAAGCTCAGGAATCCGAAGTATTCGCCCCATCGCTCGCGGGCCGCTGCGGTTCGAGACCCACGAGGTGCGGCACATGCTGGTGCTCCACCACCGCTCGCTGAACATCAGCCCGGGCAATGCAGGGGGCGCGCCGAACTTCAGCCGGACGCGGGGAGTCTCTGGCGCCCTCGGTCGTGCTGGGCAGATCAACAAAGAGGTCCAGAACACCCTGAAACGCTTCGGGGGCCCGGAGGCACTCACGATGGGCGGCTCCTGCGTCATGGGCACGGTCGATCCCGGCGAGGCGCCAGTCGTCAACCGGGCGATCGAGGAACTCGCGGTTGAGCTGCTCCGCTTCCGCAGTGCGATCGAACTCGTCGGTGACGCGATGATGCGAACCGTCCACAACGGACAGCTCGGAGACATCCTCGACGAGCAAGAGTCCCGCGCGCGCCAGCTCGCCGACGCGGGCGTGATGCCGCCGTTCAAAGCGATCGTACGAGCAAGTACCGCCCGCGCTGCCGGGATTCGTGTCGCACAGCTCAACGCTCGGTGTGACCGCCGCATGAGTTGGCGGGTCTGGGAAGCGTCGGCTTGGAACACCCAGGGATTGCTCGCGAACCAGGAAGCGTGCGCTCGGGAAGAGAACGGCGTCAACACCGGGATCAGGGTCGAGGATTTCTGGATGGTCGACTACCCGGGCGACCAGCAACGGTTGGCCCGCTTCTTCCAGCGCGCCAACTGACCAACTTCGCACGGACGGTCCCAAACGTCGCTAGAAGAGCAGCGCGTCGGCCATCACCTCAACGAGCGCCGGGCCCTCGTGTGACAGTGCCTTCTCCAGCGCCGCTTCGAGCTCTTCTGCCGTGGTCACGCGAAGACCCAGCGCGCCGCAGTTGTTGGCGTAATCCGCGAAGTTCGGGTTGTGCAAGGAGGTCTCCCAGACATCCCAGCCGCCCACGCGCTGCTCCTTGCTGATCTTCCCCAGCTCGCCATTGTTGAGCAAGACATGGGTGATGTTCATTCCGTACTTCACCCAGGTCGTGAGGTCGGTGAGGTACTGCCCCAATCCCCCGTCACCAGAGACGGAGATGACCTTGCGCCCCTTGAAGCGCGGGTCGTCCTCCTGCGTGGCCGCCCACGCCCCCATCGCAGCGGGAAGCGCAAAGCCGATCGAGCCCAGGTAGCCCGACATCAGCACGGCATGCTGGTCGGCCTCGAAGTATCGGCCGAACGAGTAGGTGTTGTTGCCGACGTCGACCGCCATGATGGCGTCCTTGGGGGCGAGCCGCGTCAACGCATCGAAGATGGTCGCGCTGCTCAGGCCCTTGCCCATGTCGTCACGCAAGCGGCTCTGCTTTTCGCCGCGCCAAAGCACCCAGCGCTCGGCCACTTCGGTGCGCTGGTCTTCGAACCCAGCATGCCCCTTCATCCGTTGGCCCAGGGCGTCGAGCGTGACGCCGATCTCCCCCAGCACGGGAACCGAGACGGGGTGCTTGCGACCCAGCGCGTCGGCCTCGAAGTCCACCTGCACGATGGTCTTGTAGTCGGTGATGCCGGTGTGATTGCTGAAGCTGCTGCCGAGCACCAGCAGGAGATCGGCCTCATTCATGAACCAGCTCGCAACCGGAGTGCCGCTGCGGCCCAAGACGCCACAGCCGAGCGGATGGCTGTCGGAGATCTGGCCTTTGGCCTTGAAGGTGGTGACGACCGGAACGCCGAACGCCTCGGCAAAGGTGCGCACCGCATCCATCGAGAACCGCGCCCCGTGTCCAACGATGATCACCGGACGCTTGGCAGCCTTGAGCGCAGCTTCGGCTGCATCGAGCGAAGCCGGTGCAGGAGAGACGTGGAGATCGGGCATACGGCCTTGCGGGCCCCCTGCGGGGGCATCGGCGACCGGAAGCGTCTGCACCTCGTCGGGGAAGACCAGGTGCGACACCCCGCGCCCCAAGATCGACTTTTTGCATGCGAGGTTCATCAGCTCCGCGAACGGGCTGTCATGCAGAACCGTGGCATGGAACTGCGCCACGCCGCCGTAGGCTGCCTCGAGATCGATCTCCTGAAACGCGCCGCGGCCAAGGACTTGCGACTGAACCTGACCGGTCAGTGCCAGTGCGGGCGCGCGGTCAACATGGGCATCCCACAGCCCGGTGAGCAAGTTCGTCGCGCCAGGCCCCGCGATCGCGAGGCATGCGGCGGGGCGTCCGGTGAGCTTGCCGTAGGCGGACACGGCAAACGACGCGGCCCCTTCGTGGCGGATTCCGATGTAGCCCAGCTCGCCCGCCTCGGTCCGCCGACGCAGCGCGTCTGCGAGCCCAAGGTTGGAGTGCCCGACCATCCCGAACACCCACTTCACGCCCCAGCCGACCATGGTCTCTGCCATGACATCGGACGCATCACGCACGTGCGGGTCCTCGGGCTCCACGCCCACGTACACGCCGTCGTCCCGAACCTCGACCGCAAACGTCTCGAGACCGTCCTCGAGCTCGCCGGGTGACTGCCCGGTATGGGGGTGGAAGTCCCATCCGTGCCACGGGCAGCGCAACCAGCCCTTCTCGATCGATCCTTCGCCGAGCGGTCCCCCCTGGTGAGGACACGCATTGGTCAGGGCGGAGTAGCACCCTTCGTGTCGCGTCAAGCAAACGCCTCGGTGGCCTGCGGTGACGCTCTTGACCCGCCCCTCTTCGAGTTCCTCCGGCTCGGCCGCTTTGTACCAAACGAGCTTCGCGCTACGCCGTGGGGCCGAGGCCAAACCGAGCATGGTGCGGCTGTGGTTGGATGCCTGCGCAAGGAATTGTTCGGTGCGCTGACTCTGTCCGTCTCCGCCCTGGAGAATTGCCTCGCCGGTGAGCACCGCGGCGAAGAAGCCTTCGTTCTGCCACGCCCCGTACACGAGCGCTGGCGTCTCGTTTCGGTCGGCCGGATAGGGCCACGGGCTGACGTAGCCATAGGGTTGCTCGAAGCTACCGTCGCCGAAACTGAAGCCCACGTTGACGGACTTGGCCTGCTCGGCATCCTCATGCGGGACGAGCGTGAGCAGGCTGGCGAGATCGAAATGATGCGGCCAAAGCCGCACGTCTGACGCGGCGGGGTCGCTCCGGACAAAACGCTCCAGGACGAAATGAGCGTTCGCGATCCAATGTGCGAGTTCTTCCCGCGCGGCGCCCTGCCCCCCGACGTCGAATGCCGCACCGTCTTGAACGGGAGACGCGGGCATGTCGTGCTCCAACAGGGAGAACGAAGGAACCGGGCGGCCCAACGCCTTGCCCACCGCGTCTGCGAACCAAGCCTGCCCCTTCGCCAACGTCTGGCCGTCAACGGCAAGCGAGTCAACAACCTCGCCGTCCTTGACGACAATCCAGGTGAGGTCTCCGACCTGCAGCCCGGCGTAGAGCGCGGTGTCCTCTCCGAGCGCCCGGCTCAACAGGGCTCCGGTCGCGGAGTCCCAACCCAGGTTGGTGTGTCCGTAGTCTTCGCGGTGCGGGAGCACGGCCGCCGCGACCGCGGCCGGGAGTTGCGACGCCCAGTGCACGCTCAGTCGAGCATCGGCGAGTTGCGAGGGAGGAATGGTTCCGAGGGTGGTCCACATAGAAGGAGCGTCTTCGTGAAGAGGTTGGGATCGCGCGCGGGGCTCGCTGTTACAGCGGCACGACGCCCGCATACGGCACGCCGGTCAGGTACGCGAGGTCGCGGTCGTAGGTCGTGAGGTCGTCGAGGCAGAACTCGCCCAGGTGTTCGTGTCCACACGCCCGGGCCAGCACCTTCATCAACCCCACGGTCGTGTCGAAGAAGTTGGTCAGCTGTGCGGCGGACTTGTCGATCTCCAGCCGCCGCCGAAGGTGTGACTTCTGGGTGGCGATGCCGACGGGGCAGTTGTTGGTGTGGCAGGCCCGCATGCCCAGGCAACCGATCGCCTGCATCGCGGCGTTCGAGACCGCGATTCCATCCGCGCCCAGAGCGAGCGCCTTGACGAAGTCGGATTCGGTCCGCAACCCACCGGTGATGATCAGTGTGACGTCACCGCGCCCCCGACGATCGAGGTGCCGGCGTGCGCGGGCGAGCGCGATCATCGTGGGCACCGAAATGTTCTGCTTGAACACCTCAGGCGCGGCCCCCGTCCCCCCTCCGCGGCCATCGAGAATGATGTAGTCGGCGGTCGCAGCGAGTGCGAAGTCGATGTCGGCTTCGATGTGTTGGGCGCTGAGCTTGAAGCCGATCGGGATGCCGCCGCTGCGCTCCCGAACCTGGTCCGCCACCGCTTGAAAGTCGGCCGGGGTGTTGAGGTCGGAGAAGGTGGCGGGACTGATGGCCGGAGTCCCCGGCTCGAGTTGCCGAACCTCGGCGATCTTGCCCTTGACCTTGTCTCCGGGAAGGTGCCCACCGGTGCCGGTCTTGGCCCCCTGCCCCCCCTTGAAGTGAAACGCCTGCACGCCCTCGACCTTGTCGAGACTCCAGCCAAACCTGGCCGAGGCGAGTTCGTAGAAGTACCTGGAGTTCTCGGCGTGTTCCTCCGGGAGCATGCCCCCCTCGCCCGAGCAGATCCCGGTCCCCGAACCTTCCGCACCTTTGGCCAGCGCCACCTTGGCCTCCTCGCTCAGCGCCCCGAAGCTCATGTCGCTGACAAACAGCGGAATCTTCAGGTGCAACGGCTTCTTGGCGTTGGGGCCAATCGTGATTCCGCTGCCGACCGCGTCTTCGTCGAGCCGGGGCTTGCGGTGAAGCTGGGCCGTGAGGATCTGGACCGAATCCCAGCGCGGCAACTCGGTCAGCGGAACGCCCATCGACGACACCGGCCCGTGGTGTCCCGTCTTCTCGGGGCCGAGCACGGCGAGGCTTCGAATCCGCTTGTTGTGGGGCTCCTCGGGGCCACCGTGGTGGTCGTCGTAGAGTCCGAGGTAAGCCTCTCGGTCGTAGGCCTGCGGGTGTTCGTCGTGCCAAGCGGCGACCTCGCTCTCGTCCACGAACACGGCGTCTTTGTCGGTATCGATCCACGCCTCGAAGCGATGCAGAGCTTCATTGTTGTCGTAGGCACTCACGCCCGAGTCGAGTTGGTAGTCCCAACCGTGGACTCCACACACCAGGTCGTTGCCGACGACGCTGCCATCGGACATCAGCGCCCCGCGGTGAAGACATCGCCCGAACAGGACCGAAACTTGGTCGTCGAAGCGCGTCACGACGAGATCGACGTTGGCGACCAACGCATACGAAGGGGCACGGTCCTCGAGCGCGGACCAGGTGGCAACTTGGACGGGGTTGTTGGGTGCGTGGGTCATGGACGTGGTCTCTCGGGCCGACGGAGCATCTCACGGCGAGGCCGGGCCCACGGCTGGCTCGCGGGTGAGACGGGTCGGGCGCCCCTGGCGTTACACCTTGCCCGAAGCTGGTTGCACATTCGCGCCACCGGTCGGACGATTCCTCCCATGGCACGGCGATTCGAAGAGCGAGTAGACGCGATTCGCGATGCTGCGCAGACCCCCAACTCGCCGGGCTCGCGGAAGGAGCTCCAACGGGTCCTTCGGGGCAAGCAGGGGTACCTGATTTCAGTGGCCGCCCGAGCGCTGCGCAACGGGGGCGAAGACCTGACGCCGCTCGTTCTCGAGGCCTTCGGGCGCCTCCTCGAGGATCCGATCTCCCGTGACCCGCAGTGCCATGGGAAGCTGGCGATCGCACAGGCCCTGTACGACCAGAACCACGCCGGGCATGACCCCTTCGAGGCGGGGGTGCAGCACGTCCAGCTCGAGCCCGTGTTGGGCGGCCGTCAGGATACCGCGGCCGGTCTGCGGGGGCTTTGCTTGATGGCCCTGATGGTCCAGATGCATCCTCGCGCGTGGGTGTTCGCCGGAGCCATGCTGGCGGACCCGGAGCGTGCGGCTCGGCTCGCGGCGCTGCGAGCCATCGATTCGGGGGGCCGGCCAGACCTGGCGGAACCGCTGCTACGCCTCGCGTACGGAGTCGAAACCGACCCTGAGGTCGCGATGGACTGCTTGGCCGGACTGCTGAGGATCGATCCCCACGCCAACCTCCCCCTCGCACGCGCTCGCATTCACGGCTCAGATGCCGAACGAGCAGACGTCGCGATCCTGGCATTGGGCTCCGCCAGGCCCGAGGGCGCACTGGCACTGCTCGTCGAGACCCTGGAACACACGTTCGACGACAACCGACGACGAACCTGCGCGACCGCGATCGCGATGCTACGCACCGATGCCGCGTGGCAGCGGTTGATCGAGATGATTCTCGAGGCTGAGCTGCCCATCGCACAAGCCTCTGTCGAGGCGCTGGGCTCGTTCCAGGACCATCCCGGGCTTCGCGAGCGAGTCGTGGACGCTGTCGCAGATCGCCGGGAGCCCGAGCTGGATGCCTCGCTCGAGCGCGCCTTCGCTTCGCCCTGAGCCAACGCTATTTCGTGGGCTTGACCGCGGGTACGCCCGAGGGTCCGGCCTCGCGATACTCGGCCAGCCGGTACTGAATCTTGCGCGGCGAGATGCCGAGAATCTCAGCGGCCTTGCGCGTCGATCCTCGAACCAGCTCCAGGGTACTGAGGATCGCGTACTTCTCGATGTCGGCCATCGAAGATCCGGGCATGCGTGGCGCGTCTCCACTGTCGCTCGGGCTGTGATGGAGCACCTCTCGCGGCAAGTGGCGTGGCTGCACCTCTCGCTCGTTGCAAAGCACAACGGCCCGCTCGACGCAGTGCTCGAGCTGACGAACGTTGTCCTTCCAATCGAAGTGTTGCAGCACGTGAAGCGTGCGGTCGCTGAAGCCGCGGATGTGTTTCCCGCGTTGCTTGGCCTGCACTTGCAGGAAGTGCATCGCAAGCGCGGGAAGGTCCTCCCACCGCTGACGAAGCGACGGCACCCGAAGCGTCACCACGTTGAGCCGGTAGTACAGCTCATCTCGGAACGTCTCGACTTGTTGCAGGTCCACGTCGCATGCAGCAACGATGCGAACGTCGGAGGTTTCGGTCTCGGATCCGCCGAGGCGCTCGAAGACCCCTTCTTGCAGAAACCGAAGCAGGCGATTCTGGGCCCCGCCGGGAAGTGCCGACACATCGTTGAGCAACAGCGTGCCGCCGTTTGCCCGAGCGAGCGCTCCGTCACGGGCCGACGTCGTACCGGGCAGCGCTCCGGCCACATGACCAAAGACCTCCGCCTCGAGCACCGATGCTTCCAGACCGGCGCAGTGCACCGTGACGAACGGGCCTTCGGCTCTCGCTCCCCAGTCGTGCAGCGCCCGGGCCACCAGCTGCTTGCCCGTACCGTGATCTCCGAGCACCAGCGCGGGCGCGTCGGAGTGCGCAACCTGGCGGATCAACGCGACGAGGTCGCGAGACGCTTTCGACGTCCCGATCCACTGCACGCCATCGCTCCCCGCCTCGCTCAGCTCGGACTTGAGCAGCGAGTTTTCCTGACGAAGACGCTGATGTTCGAGGACCTTGCGAACGACGACCAAGAGCTCGGGGAAGTGCACCGGCTTGGTCAGGTAGTCGTCGGCGCCCTGTTGCATCGCTTCGACCGCACTCTCCACCGACCCGAACGCGGTCATCACGACGATCCCCACGATGTCGCCTCGCTCGCGCAACTTCTTCATCAACTCCAACCCGTCGAGGCCGGGCATCTTCACGTCGGTGATGATGAGGTGGGGGCTCCATGCGTCGACCTGGCCGAGCGCCTTGAAGCCGTCGGCCGCCGAGTGCACGGCGAAGCCCTCCTCGCGAAGCAGCTCGACGAGCGCGTTGCGAGCCGCGGCCTCGTCGTCCACGACCAGGATTCGAGTCTCTTCGGTGGGGACGTCCGTGCCAGACATGCGCTCCAATGGGCATATCCCGCGGTTCCCGCCGTCGCTGCGCAGTTTTTGCGTCGCGCACTTGACGCATCTCGCCAGGTCCAAGAAAAGCGGCTTGGCGAACGGGCGCTCTTGCCCGAAGTTGATCCTGAAATGCCGGATTGGGATGCGATGTCGTGGCCGCTGACCGGCGAGCGATGGCTTCAGAAGGTCCGTACTGACCTGCTGCACCGGGCCGAGGAGGATGCGCGCGCACTCGGTTTCGACCCGGCCGCCTATCGCGACTGGCTCAGGAACGCGGCCCGCGACGATCCTCGCGCCGGGCCACTTCGCGCTTCGCTGGCCGACGCCGCGCTGAACGAGGCCTCCCTTCCCGAGCACATCGACGCGCTGCTCAAGGTTGCCGAAGCCAGACGTGTGCATGCCCCGACGCTCGGCGAGTCCCTCACCCGCTGGAACGACGCCGAGATTCGCATCACCACCGCAGTTGCACAGGCTCGCTTCGACGACCCATCCTCTCTGCGGAACCGGCTCGCAATGCTCGGCAAAGCTGCGGGGACCCTGGGTCACGAGCTCCGCAACCCGGTCGGTGTGATTCAGTCCTCGATCTACTTGCTGCGACGACGAGACCAGGCCGACGAGAAGACTCGCGGACACATCGAGAAGATCGGGCGTCAGGTCGGCAACTGCCATCGCATCATCGAGGACCTCATGCACCTGGCCCGCAACGCGCCGACCCGCCTCGAGTCGCTCGACGTGCGGGAGGCGTTCTCGCTGGCGCTGGAGGAGGCGGCACTGCCCACCACAATGGCCGCACACATCGAGGTGCCGCCGGGGCTCCGCGTCGACGCCGATGCGGGGCTTCTTCAGCGAGCCCTGGTGAACTTGCTCCGCAACGCCAACACTGCGATGCGGGGACACGGCCCCCTTTGGCTTGGCGTCACCGCGTCCGAGGACGAGCTGGCGCTTTGGATCCGAGATCATGGGCCGGGCTTTGAAGCGCAACTTCTGCGTGATGCGTTCGACCCTCTTTCCACGACCTCGGGAATTGGGCTTGGCTTGGCGCTCGTCGAGAGCATCGCCCGACGCCACGGAGGTCGGGCCTCCGCGGAAAACGTCTCAGATGGAGGCGCCAGGGTCTCTCTGCACTTCCCGCGGCGGTCCGCCTCCAGCACAGCTGATCCGTAGATCGGTGACGCGCCGCGATGGTTTCTCAGATTGGTCCTTCCCTTGCGGACGGAGGTCGGCGCACACTCGACGGAATGCGGCTTGCGGGCGCACGCATCATTGTCATCGACGACCACGCCGACCTCGTCGAGAACCTCAAGGAGATCCTCGAGGGCGAAGGTGCAGTCGTACAGACGGCTGACAGCGCCGAGATCGGTCTCGAGCTGGCCACGGCCGGATTCGATATCGCGCTGCTCGACGTTCAGCTGCCCGACGCTCGCGGCCCCAAAATCGTCCCTCAGCTCAAGACGGGAGACGGGCTTCAAGAGGTGCTGCTCGTCACCGGCAACGCTTCGATTCACGATGCCGCGGAGGCCGTGAAATCCGACGCGTTCGCATACATCCTCAAGCCGTTCGACCCTGAGGATCTGGTCGCCAACGTCGAGCGTGCTTGTCGTCAGGTCGCTCTGCGTCGGCGCGCCGCATCCCTTCAGTCTCGGCTCGGCCGCAGTGAAGAAGCACTCCGCACGATGGTCGACACCGTGCAGGCCCTGCTGCTCGTGCTCGATGGCGACCTCCGAGTCGTCCAGGCCAACCCGGCAGTCGCAGCGGCAACGGGGCTGCAAAGCGAAGACCTCGAAGGCGCCGACTGGCTCGAAACCTGCGTGCCGCCGCGAGCACGGGCGACCGCACGGGAGGCGTTCGCGTCCTTACGCGACAGCTCAGCCGCAGTGAGCGTCGACGGGTTGATCACCCGCCGGGCCGAGGATGGACGTCTGGAAGAGCGGAGTATCAGCTGTCTCTTATACACATCTCCGAGCCCACGAGACCTCTCTACATCTCGT
>OJGU01000558.1_pt1 | contig 20546 bp, 19 predicted proteins | sample 1594741 | NCBI WGS metagenome assembly OJGU01 (sample SAMN05416841, study PRJEB24817) | seawater metagenome | isolation source: Sea water | place: Canada:Atlantic | collected 2013-07
GCAGCGTCAGATGTGTATAGAGACAGTCCACCTCCCGGAAGGATTCGAGATCGATTTGGTAGCCGCCGAGCCAGATATTGCCAAACCAATGAATCTTGCCTTCGATGCCAAAGGACGCCTCTGGGTCACCGATTCGTATGAATACCCCTTCGCGGCGCCTTTGGATCGCCCAGGGAAGGACGCAATCAAGGTCTTAGAAGATACGAACGGGGACGGACGCTATGATAAGATCTCAACATTTGCCGAAGGCCTCAACATTCCCATTGGTCTCTACCCCTACAAGAACGGAGTGATCGCCTGGAGCATCCCCTACATTTCATATTTCGAAGACACAGACAAGGACGGGAAATCTGATCGACAAACAAAGCTCTACGGGCCACTGGGCTATGAACGGGACACCCACGGAATGAATGCCTCATTCACTCGGGGATTCGATGGCTGGCTCTACGTAACCCACGGATTCAACAACAACACGACCGTGAGAGGTACCGACGGAAGTGAGATTTCCATGAACTCCGGAAACACCTACCGCATCCAACTCGACGGCTCACGAGTCGAACAGTTCACCTATGGCCAGGTGAACCCCTTTGGAATGGCCCTTGATCCCCTCGGCAATTTATACACCTCCGATTGCCACAGCATGCCCGCCTACCTCTTGCTGCGCGACGCCTACTACCCGAGTTTCGGCAAGCCCCACGATGGACTAGGTTTCTGCCCTCAAATCATGGAGCACAGCCACGGATCAACGGCTATCGATGGAGTCGTCTACTACAGCGGTGATCAATGGCCTGTCGAATTCCGCGACAACGTCTTCATCGGAAACGTTATGACAAGCCGCGTCAATCGCGATACTCTGCTAGAAACTGGTTCCGGCAAGCGCGCCCGCGAAGAGCCAGACTTCATTGTCAGTGACGACTCATGGTTCCGCCCCGTCAACATGCAGTTCGGCCCAGACGGATCCCTGTATATCGCCGACTTCTACAATCGCATTATCGGGCACTACGAAGTCCCCTTGAAGCACCCTGGGCGCGATCGCCACCGTGGTCGCATTTGGAAGGTTTCATTTCGTGGCAAACCCGGTCGGGCAGGTCAAGAGCATCGTCCCTTTGATCTCACCCGTCTTTCTGTCTCTGGCCTCTTCGAAGAATTTCAAAGCCCTGATTTGGTGCGACGCCAACTCGCCCTCAACTATGCTGTCGACAACATCGGCAGCGCGACCATTCCGTTTGCAAAAAAGATTTCACAGAGACTCGTCGCGTCAAACTGGCAGCAACGAGTACAATCTCTCTGGCTTCTCCACCGACTCGGCACCCTAGATCTCAAGTCACTCCAAAAAGCGGCCTCTGACCCGTCCCGCGAGCTCCGTGTCCACGCCATGCGAGTCCTCTCGGAAACCAAAGAATGGACCGCTGACTTCCGAACCTTGGCGCTTGAAGGCATTCAGGATCAGGATCTCAACGTAAAGCGAGCCGCCGCAGATGCCCTGCTCACTCACCCCAACCAAGCTCACATAAGCCCTATTTTGGCAGCACTAGAGGAGACCTCATCCCAAACACCCCACCTCCGACACACCCTAAGGATTGCACTCCGCAATCAGCTTCGCGAAGACTCAATCTTTGCCAGTCTCGCCCCCCAATCACTCAAAGCAAGTGACCAGCAGGCCATCGCCGATGTCGCCGTCTCAATCAAGTCGGCGCTCGCTGCCCAGTTCTTAATTGATTACCTTGGAGGATCCGCTCCCCAATCTCAGCAGCAAGCACGTCTCTTTGCAGAGCATATCGCTAAGCATGCCAACAAATCCGATCTTGATCGTCTCCCAGCCTTGATCGATCGGACATTCCCGAATCGACTGAGTCACCGCCTCGCGATTTACGAAGCGATCGAGAATGGAAACACCCAGCGCGGCGGCGCGATGAGCAGGACTGTTCAATCCTGGGGTATTCGTTTAGCCAACAGCCTCATCGAGGACGTTCAACAGAGCGGCAACTCATGGATACATGCAACCGTTCCGGGAATGGATTCTACCCCAATGCCATGGAACCTCCAAACCCGTCGCAGCGCTGACGGGGATACCCAAAGCAGTTTCCTCTGTAGCCTCTCCCCCGGAGGCGAACAGTATACCGGAGTCATTCGATCCCCCGAATTCATTATTCCGAGCCAATTTAGTTTCTACCTCTCCGGCCACGATGGTTACCCAGACAAGCCGGCACAATCACGCAATCACGTTCGACTTCGCCTCAGCGCAAGCAACGAGATCATTGCAAGCGCTCAGCCACCGAGAAACGACACGGCTCAATCGTTCACTTGGGACACCTCCAACGCAGCTGGACAGAAAGGCTATCTTGAGGTCACTGACAGTGATAACGCCGGGGCCTATGCTTGGCTGGCCATCGGCCGCTTCGAACCTGCCATCATTTCTCTCCCAAGACATTCCCCGCAACGACAGCATCAACTACTTACTGCGGCCGCACGAATCGCAGCCCCAAACCCTAGCAGTAATCTTTATCAAACGATGCTAAGGATGCTAGAGACGGGCACCCTCTCTGCGGTAACGCGCGCCGAAATCGCCACTTCACTTTGCCGTTCGCACCCCCACCCCCTAGCTCACCCCGTGGCAGAACGGATAGCAGAACCATCATTGACTACGATCCAAACGACCCGACTTGCCAAGCAACTGTTCAGCTCCGAGTTCACCGAATTGGCACCGAGTATCGTCGAGGAATTATTCCAATCTCTTCCAGCCAGAGGCCAGTCATCGCTTGCTCAAGATCTTTCCGTTAACCGAAACGGCGCACTGCTCGTCATAGAGCTAGCCACTGACAATCTAATCTCCAAAACCGTCTTCGCCTCCAAGGCGGTTCAAGAAAAAATCAAGATCCACGGCTCACAACTGGAGAATCGCCTTGCTCGTCTAGTCAACGACCTCTCGGACAAGTCAGAGAATCTCGCGGACAAGATCCAATCGCTTACTCAGCAGGTCTCAAACCAGCCAGGCAATCGAAACAGAGGAGAAACCTTGTTCGTACAGGCCTGCCAGATCTGTCATCAAATCAATGGCGCAGGGGCGCTCGTTGGGCCCCAATTAGAGGGCATCGGAACTCGAGGCATCGAGCGAATCCTTGAGGATATCCTCGATCCTAATCGCAACGTGGACAAAGCGTTCCAAACACGAACCGTCACGCTCAAAAACGGGAACGTTCTCACGGGACTCTATCGCCGAGAGCAAGGGACGCTCATTTATCTCATCAATGCAGCGGGACAAGAATTCTCCATCGAAAAATCAACAATCTCCCACCAATCCGTCTCGCAAAAATCACTTATGCCAGAAAATTTCGGAGAGCTGTTCGAAACTAGCCAACTATCTGACTTGGTCACATTCTTGCTAAGTTCTGGGAAATAAACTTGGTGGCGCAGGCCTCTTGACACGGGATCAAGACAAGAGCTCTCAAGCCACAAACGAGGAATATAAGACCGCAAGCAATGACCACATCGCTCCAAACGCCTCGCTCATTCTGCCGACCGAGATTGACGTACAAGCAGCAGATCATAGCCGTGCTCGCTGGGCTCACTTTGTTTTTGATCTCAATAGGATCATTGAAGGCTCAAAACCCACTAAACCTTCAAGTTCAATTCGATAGCAGTCTCAGAGCGCTACTTGACTGGACGCCCCATACAGATCCATCGCTTTATACCGTCGAATCCATAGACAACATCACTCACGTCTGGAAGCCCGTGCCACCAGTCGGACAGTGGCCAATCGAAGGCACTTCCTTCCTCGACCTTCGAGCAAGTTTCCTTCCGCAACAACGCTTCTATCGAGTGACAGCGATCCCCCTTCCGAAGCCAGAGAGAGCACGCCTTGTTTCGTTTGAGAAAGACAGCACACTCAGCATTGACGAAGTCGAGAATTGGTTAGGTCAGCTTGGCATTTCAGCAATCACTCCAAGAAGTGGGGTTAGTCTCTACAGTGTTCGGTACGAAACTATAGACGCGTTCGGAAAATCCGTGATCGCCTCAGGGGGAATCGTGACGCCGACCGATTTCGACGAGACTCTCCCATTGTTCAGCTATCAGCACAGCACCGTTCTCAATGCAGAAATCGTGCCCTCTCGATTCAGTTTCTCCAGCTTCGAATCATTGCTCCCCCTGTTTATCGCATCCCAGGGCTATGTGACTTCAGCCCCAGACTTCATCGGTCTTGGTGATTCCCCAGGCCTTCATCCATTTCTCCACGCAACGACAGCAGTTTCTTCAGTCATCGACATGTTGCCTGTCGCTCGAGAAATCGCAGCGCTAGAAAACCTCGAAACTTCGAACGAGCTTTATCTGATGGGATATGGAGAAGGCGGCTATGCAACCATGGCAACTCATCGCGATCTCGAAGGCATGAACGCCCCCCCTTATGAAGTGATCGCCTCCGTACCAATGGCAGGCCCGCATGATCTCTCTGGGCTCTTGCTCGATACGCTACTGCAAGCAGATACGAACTACCCCCAACCGTTCATTCTCCCTTACCTCCTCGTTGCATACAACGACATCTACGCCTTCTACGACGATCCGCTCGATGTTTTCACTGCCGAGATCGTTACGCGAGTCCTCCCATCGCTCAATGGGCGCAGCACAGGTGAATTGATCAACACCATTCTTCCGAGCGAAACTCCCAGGGAATTCCTTCAGCCTGCATTTCTCGAATCGCTGCTGGGTGACTCGAACCACCCTCTACTTGTCGCTCTGAGAGAAAACGATGTTTATGATTGGAAGCCAAGCGCCTCGCTCAGAATGTATCACTGCGACGCGGACGAAACCTTTCCCAAAGCAATCTCAGAACGAGCCCTTGATGCCTTCTTCGACAACGGTTCGAACTCCGCTGAATTGATCGATCCCATTCCTATTCTCAATCACGAAGAATGTGATGCCATCAGCTTCACGAGCGCGATATTGTGGATCGAAACACAGCGCAACTAAGGGCCTTCATTCCAATAGATCTTAACGTTCTTGGTCTTCCGGCCAGCAGCAATAATATCGAGTCGGCCGTCATCGTTCAGATCTGCTAGTTTTAGGTCCTCACAGGCCATCGTATCTTGATCGACAACGGAAACCTCCCACGCATCCCCCGTAGCATTGGGAGTGAATAGCTTGATCCCCACAGGTCCATTGCCCCGCATCGCTCGCCACCCCACAACAACTTGATCTCGGCCTATCCCAGAAAGATCACCACAGGCAAGCGCATGACCATCATTCAGCGTGTCATCAATGACCACCCGCTTCCAAGGTTCCTTAGCAGCCCCACCCTTAGGGGTGTAGATAACCACAGACTGTCCATGAATCGGCTCGATCGCAGCTACAAACTCAGCATCATCTCCCAAGGCCCCCTTCCGAACCTCTCCTGCGCCGCCGCCCTGATCATCCCCGATCATTCTTAAGCGCATCTCACCATCAACCCAGTTTGATACAAAAACACCCTCTTTCCCTCCAATCAAAAGTTCACTCGCGCCGTCGCTATCCCATTGTCCAGGATCGAAATTGTGGGTCACATGAAGATCGTCGTTGATGAGGCGAGTTGTCCATTGATCGCGAGGATTTTCCGGCACCTGATAAGCCAACAGTTTGACGCCGGCTCCCTTCCCTCCCTTGTTCCCTCGCCCGTGCAAGGGAAGAACCAATAACTCCCACTCATCCCGCCAATTCTTAACCCAATGCATCCGATGGACGGTTGGTTCGTGGTGAAGAGAGATTGGAGTCCAACGCTTTGTCCGATCACTCGGCGCTTCAAGGTAGTGAACACTGCCACTTTTTTCTGTATCGCCTGGATTCCATCCAGCGCCCACAGCGATCTCAGCCATTCCATCCCCGTCAATATCCTGAGCGGCAATACAGACGTGATCTCGTTCGGTCAGGTTTTCGGCGATCACATATTTCTTCCAGCTCGGATTCTGGTACCAAACAATCTGATTCTTGTCTGCGAGAAGGATATCCGATTTGCCATCGCCATCGACGTCAGCTATAGCCAAACCGTACCCAATTTGGATCTCATTATCGACATCTTGTGGGCGAAACCGTGGAGCTGCATCGAGTCTAAGAAGCGATGTAGCGATCGTCATCGCTAGGGAGATCCGAATAGCGTGAATCATTTTCATGGATAGGAATAAGTTTTCAGGCGAAGGTAGCCAGCTTCATTGATTGGGCCATTCTACCCCTAATCAATCCCTCCAGCACCAGCTTTTTCTTGATCCGTCGAGCGACGATCGCGCGGGATCAAACGGTCCCAATCTGGGATCTCCTCCGAAAACAACAATCAACGTGCGAATCAAAGAGGCAGCTAGCAGTTTGAGCCGAACCTTTCGTCGCTGCCGCGAAGCCCACAGCTCAGACCTCCAGGGAACAGAAGAACACAGCGAGAGGAATCACCACCAATCAAATGTAGCATCCGGGACCGGCCCTGAATAGCCCCATTCGTAGGCTTCCAGAGGAAAGGAAAAGAACTCCGTATGACCATCCCTGAAGAGCATGTTAGATCGATAGTCGCCTTTGAAATTATGCCACTGACTTTCTCTATCATTCTTATTTCGCCCCACCCACCATTGCCAATCACCAGTAACCAATTTCGTCGAGGGCCCCAAGATCATTTCAGCCCCTTTCATGGGTGTGGCTTGAGGGCTTCCTTTTGCGGCTTTCGAATCGCCCGTCACATGTTTTACCCGTACGGCCTCGACAGCCCATGCGGTGAGGTAGCTATTACCCCAACCCTGGTAACAGGTCTTGGTTCCATTCGGAAAGGTTTGAATCCAGAATGAATCTCCTTTATCCGAAGGACATTGGTAGGACTCAGAGGCTGGCAGGTAAATATTTAGAGGTCGTCGATCTTCTGGCACATTGCCACCGTGCAAGGTCATCGTCCCCGTCGTTCCTCCAAGAGTGCCCCAATCTTCATAGGCCGGATAGAAGTCATCGTTGTCATCGAGATACATCGCAAACCCGAGCCCATGCTGGCGTAAGTTATTGTTGCACTTGATCGTCTTCGCCTTCTCCTTCGCTCTCCCCAACGCCGGAAGCAACATTCCTGCAAGAATCGCGATGATAGCAATAACGACCAAGAGCTCGATGAGGGTAAACCCAATTCGAGATCTAACACGGTTTGGCATGATGAATCAGTTCACTTCATTGGGGGAACCCACTGTCTCCGATTCCCTCATGTTCGTCACATGAACGAGACGATCTCAATCTTGACGAGAATCGAGTTTCCGATCCCCTTATCCAAATATCCGTTTGAGACGATATTGATCGTAGGCCCGGCGCTGACTCGTTGACATCTCTGAAAAGTCAGGCCGCCCATCTTCCTTCACTGGCCATTCATCGGCAGCGGAACTCGATGTAGAACGTTTAGGAACCGCTGACTTAGCCGCTGCTTTTTCGGTCGTCGGAATTGCCGAAGACGGCATAACCGTTTTTCGTTTCGGAGCCTTGCCATCGTAACTCATCGACTGATCTGTCAATTGCAAGTCGTCATCAAGACTCCGATGAGGCTGAATCCCGCGACTCTGAAGCACTCCGTGATAGGCGTGCACGGCTTCGGCTGGATCAATTCGACCATCGGTGATCATTCTCAGCAATTCGATGAAGGCCAACTGGTGCTCCGCATTGTTAATCTTCCGCCCATAGAGAGCCACCCTCGCTCCATATTTCTTGGCATCGTGAATGAGTCGGAACGCATCGTACGTAGTCCCAGCACTCCCCCCTAGAACGCCCACAACCAAATTAGGATCATACTGGGCGATCTCTTCCATCGCCTTAGGACCGTGATAGACAATCTTAAGGAACGTTGGGCGCCCAGCATCCGTCACGCCTGCAAGCGTCCGAATGATATTGTCATTGATGAACTCACCAAGGTTCTCGGCAGGAATGTTAGTAGGAATATTGGGATCAAAGACCTCAAGGAAATAGCGAAACCGTTTGCGCTCAGCCTCCTCACGGAATTCTCGGAAGGCTTCTAAGCTTCGCTTGTCTGCCTGAAGGTCATTAAGGAAAGTGATCGAATAAAGCCCAAGATCCGCTCCAGGGAAACGTTCTTGCGCTCGATCACAAGTCTCCTTGCCACATTGAATGTGGTCAATCGAGGCCGTACGAAAGGGCTGAGCAGGCTCCTTGGTGTAACACCCATGTCGAATGGCCCAAATATCCGTCGCATCATTGGCCCGAGCGGCGGGTGTGATTTCGCTGTGATCAAAGAGACCTTCCTTGATGGAAAGCTGCTCATTAACATAAGCAGACATTAGGAGAATATCGACGACACCCTGGTCGACGACCTCACGGATGATATCGAGAAACTCTGGGAGATTGCGATAATTGTACTCGTCGCGCGTCCAGATTTCGGGAGAGAAACGAGCATCGCGCTCGCCTTTTCTGGAGAGATAGTGCCGGCCACCTGGCGCACGAACGCCAAAGGCCATATCAGCATCCTTGGCGTCAGCAATGATGAAGGCCTTGGAATCCGGGTCGGATTTGATCTCAGCCAATTTGCGATCCAGTGATTTCATCTCACCAGCCTAGGCGCAAAACGAAATCAGCGCTGCACTTTGTCCAGCGTCTCTTTCAACGCTCTTCCAGAATTCTGTAACGCGGTATGCTCTTTAGGCCAAAGTTTCAATTCCACGTGCTTTTCGACACCGGTCCGCCCCACGACACTAGGCACGCTCAAACAAATATCACGAACGCCATACGCCCCTTGAACAAGCGACGAGACAGGCAGCAACTGTTTCTGATCCAGAGCGATCGCATGAATCACATCGCGAATCGCGACACCAACTGCCCAACCGGCGCCGCCTTTCCGCTTGATCACCTCGGCCCCACTGCCTCGAGTGCGTTGAAAGATGTTATTCTGAAAACTAGGACTACAGCTGTCCAATCCGGAGAGAGGAAAACCATTGACTGTTGCGGAGGACCACACTGGCAACATCGAATCCCCATGCTCTCCTAATATAAGGGCACGTACTTGAGTCGGAGCTAACTCCAAAGCCTCTGCGATTAGAGAACAGAAACGAGCGGTGTCCAGCATTGTACCCAGCCCAATGACTTGTTGCCAGGGAAGGTCTAGTTTCTCCACAGCAAGTTGAGTCAGGATATCCACCGGATTCGACACCACGAAGACCTTCGCTGTCTTGGCATATCCAGCCGACTTAATGCTCTCGAGAATCTGGAGAAAGAGCGCGACGTTCCGGTTTATCAGATCCAACCGTGATTCATCCGGCTTCCGGCGCAAACCAGCAGTTATCAAGAAGACGTCAGAATCAGCAGCCCTCTCATAGTCTCCGGCGTATATTCGTTGATCCGCGGTGAACGAACTCCCATGCAATAGATCGAGCGCTTCACCCTCTGCCATCTCAGCATTCGCGTCAAGAATCTGAATCTCTGAAACAATCGCACCAGCCTGCAAAGCAAATGCCGCACAGGATCCAACTCGTCCCCCACCTCCGATTACCGTTACCTTCATACTGCTATCGAAAATCTAAATTACCGTTGTAGATTAGCCATAATCTGATCGGTCACAGCCTTGACAATGGATTCAACATTGCTATCCGAAGCCGCCGCAGACGTTGGCGTTGGTTTTGCAGGAACGTCACAACTCACACCAGCGCGAAACTCATTATTGTCACACAATTCACACTCCTTCAGTCCAAAACGAGGATCAGGAATCCCGAGCGTTTGTTTGATCTTCAACAGATCTTGAAGTTGCTCAGGATTCATCGTTTTCAGCGGTTCGCCCAATTGGGAAGCGACCCAAATCGTTCGACAATAGGCCTCAAGTATCTCCATCTTGAAATAGGCATCCTCGACATTGAGATGGCTCCAAGACACGGCTCCATGATTCCCCATCAGGATCGTATTATGTTTTTCAGCCAAGTCCGCAACCAGTTTCCCCATCTCCGGCGTTCCGGGCGTGCGGTAGGGTGCGATCGGCACTTTCCCAACGAAAACCTCGATCTCAGGAATCATACAGGTCGGCGGCTCGACTCCAGCCACCGCATATGCCGTCGCATGGGGAGGATGGCAATGCGCCGTCGCTTTGGCTCTAGGGACGGTCTTCATGATTTGAAGATGCATCAGGATCTCACTGGTCCGCTTCTTTAAGCCTGCCTTCTGATTGCCATCCAAATCAACCAAGGCCATATCTTCAGGTTTCATGAAGCCCTTGGAAACTAAGGTCGGCGTGCACAACGCAAGATCGTCGGCAACCCTAATAGCAATGTTTCCACCATTGCCGTCAACATAAGCCCGCTGCCACATTCGGCGACCCATGTCACAGATCTGCTCCTTAAGGTCATGCATCTCTGCCGTGTTGAAGAACGCTTCAAGCTCAGCTGCGGAACTGGCAGCAGAAATGTTTCCTGTTTCAACCTTGGCGACGGCACCCGACAGGCTATTGAGATCAGCGGAACCAGTGCTCCTGCCGCCCTGATGTGACCGTACAAGATCCCGTGCTGACGGTGTTAGAATCGCATCCCCAGGCAAACTGCTCAAGGAACCTCCTTGTTGCAATAAAACCTCTACGTCTCGAGCGCTTACAATCTGTTTCATTGTTTGGGTGAATAGAAAATTTCGTCAATTAGGGCCGCATTGATCGCATCGATCGGAGGCGGTTCATCAAAAGGGGAGGCAGCTTCTCGGCCTTCGACAAAACCAATGGTATCACCGAGTCCTCCTCCCAGATTATCAAATACAACTAAGGACGGTTCTTTGCTGATGGGAAGATCTTCCCGTCCGTGTTCCAACATCTCTTTCTTCCCATGGGGACTAACAATGAGCCAACGGCCGCCCTTTAGAAGGGGCACCGATTGACTTAGTGTCACACGTCCTATGACCTTGCCTACTCTCATCTGGCTAGCTCTTCACTCGTCTCATCGACAATTCCTGAAATCATCATTCGAACCGGGCTTTTCTGATCCCCAACAGCCGTTCTCGAGGCCATTCCATCTGACGAGACGATCACTTTCTGGTGCATCCCAGCGCCAAGCGGATCGATCGCCACAACAGGTGTCCCTTCGTCCTCGCCATCGGCGGCGAGCGGCTGGCAAATTAAAAAACGCCACCCATTCAAACTCGCGTGTTTCCTGGTGGCAACGAGACTGCCTTCTACCCGTGCCAAAAGCATCGGCTCAATAAATCCGCAAATTATCTACCATCACGCAGCGACGAACTCGTGTGAAGGTTTGTGGATTCGTTACTCCTTCCCCCGTAGGGGTCGCGATGGAATAGCTCAGGTAACCTTCACCACCCAATCCCAGGCCGGCCATACATGGCCCGTTCTTAACAAAGAGAGTCGTATCGAGCGCACGCGCCATCGCCGTCATATGATTGACGTTATGCGAGTGAATGATTGATGTGTGCTTGTACTGATGCTCGGCAATTTTGCAGGCCTCAATACCCGCCTCAATTGACGGCACCCTGACGATCGGTAGGAAGGGCATCATTTGCTCCTCCTTGACAAAGGCATGATCGGCGGAGGTCTCGGCAAAAAGGAGTTCTGTTCGGGCCGACAGGTTGATTCCGGCGGCTTCCGCCAGCACGGCTGCGTCTCGTCCGATGAGATCCTTGTTGACCACCGGATCAGGGCATCCTGCCCCCTCGCCTTCTTTGAAAGTAAACGCCGCCTGGGTCAGCTGCTCCAACTGATTGTCACGTAAGCGAAAGGCACCTGCCTTTTCCAAAGCAGACATGAATTGATCGGCAACGCGATCAAGAACAAACACTTCCTTTTCCCCAATACAGAGAAGGTTATTGTCATAAGTCGCTCCTTTGATCACAGCCTCAGCCGCACGATTCATACAGGCCGTATCGTCAACGAGCACAGGTGGATTTCCAGGACCGGCGCAAATGGCCCGTTTTCCAGTTTGCATCGCAGCCTTGACCACACCGGGACCACCCGTCACGCAAAGCAAACGAACCGCTTCGTGAGCACACATTTCTTTGAACGAATCAAAGCTTGGCTCTTCAATGATACAAACCAGATTCTGAATTCCAGTTTCCCGCTCAATCGCTTCGTTAAATGCCCGAACAGCCATTGCAGCACACTTCGCTGCAGCCGGATGCGCATTGAAAACAACAGCGTTTCCAGCACCAACGATATTAACAATATTGCCAGCCAAGGTTGGGACTGAATGAGTCGAGGGAGTCACTGCACCCACGACACCAAAAGGAGTGTACTCTTCCAATGTAATCCCATGATCACCACTTCGACCCGAAGGTCTCAACCATTCGACACCAGGAACCAGTTTAACGATCTGAAGCTTCTCAATCTTATGATCCAGCCTGCCAATCTTCGTTTCTTCGAGCTCTATACGCCCCCATTCCTCAGCCTTATCGGCACACATCGTCTTGACGATTTCTTCAACCTGACGACGGGCTTCAATGCCTTTCTCACGAAGTTGGAGATAGGCATCATGGGCTGCTTCGCACGCTTCCGCAGCTGTCTGAAAGACCCCATGAGCGCCCCCCTTGTGATTCGCCCCATGGCATTGACAAGAGTCATCTTGGCTAGGAGTGACGGCAGCTCCTTGGCCTTCCAATCTCCCGAGCACCTCCGCGACGACATCGCGGATTAAAGATTCATTTAGTGCATTCGACATTATTGTAATCCTTCCCTCTCACTACACAGATGCGATCTCAAATGCACCCGCTACGACCCGGAACTAAAAATCTGTTTCCCCAGAACATCCACCGCGTCAACAATCCCGATGATTACGGCGTCCACTGGCACGGCCTTCATACTCGGGGCCAGACGAGCACTGCTCCCCTGACAGAAGAGAACCAACTCCCCTTCCCCTGCACCCACGCTATCTACCGCCACCACTGTATTCTTGCCCGGACGAAATTTTGTTGGATCCTCATCGTCCACAAGCTGTGGGCGCAGCAAGAGAAGTTTGCGCCCATTCATGGACGGATCCTTCTTGGTCGAGACGACCGATCCTTCAACCCGAGCCAAAAACATGTGGTCCTACTTCTTTCCAGGTAAGACCGAATCGACATCGGCATGAGGGCGCGCAATCACATGCACGCTCACAAGATCGCCACCGATCCCTTTGATAGCCTCGGCTCCAGCATCCGTTGCCGCTTTGACCGCAGCCACGTCACCGATCACCACTGAGGTAACCAGAGCACTACCGACCTGAGTCATCGGACCCGCCAGTTTCACATTAGCTGCCTTCAACATCGCATCGGTTCCTTCAACCAATGCAACTAGGCCACGCGTTTCGATCATTCCAATCGCTTGATTTGCCATGGGATTGTTTATCCTAATTGTTTTCTAAAAATCGTTTTACTTCTCTTGCTACGACCAACTCTTCATTGGTTGGAATCACAAAGACCTTCACCTTCGAATTCGCAGCACTAATCTCTGCCTCTTCACCTTGGGCAGCCTGGTTCTTCGCCTCATCGATCTGAATACCCAACTGATCAAGATCAGCACAGATCTCCGCCCGTATCTCACTACGATTCTCTCCAATGCCAGCGGTGAAAACCAGGGCATCAACGCCATTCAGCTGTAAATGATAGGAACCTATCCAACGGCGCGTTTCGTGAATGAGAAAATCGACTGCCAACTTGGCCGCTTCGTCACCCGATTCGGCATGGGTCTGAATATCGCGTAAATCGTTGTATCCTCCAGACAAGCCCTTCAAGCCCGCTTCAGAGCACAACTGACGCTCCACGTCGTCAATTGACAGCCCTTGAGTTCGCATCATATGGATCAGTGCAAACGCGTCGACATCACCGACCCTATTGTTATTCGGCAAGCCAGACTGAGGACTCATCCCCATGCTATTCCCAATCGCTACACCGTCACAAATCCCCGTGACTGACGAACTGCCACCTAAATGGCAGGACACCACGCGTAACGGTGCCCCTTCAGTCTTCGAACGGCCATCATCGACATACAGCTTTCGCGCTCGGTCAGCGACGTCATCGCGTCCCAACAACTCCGCGGAGCGTTCCGCAATAAACTTGTGACTAGCCCCATGGAAGCCCCATCTCCGCACACCAGCATCGAACCAAGACGAAGGAACGCCATAGCGCTTTGCCGGCTCGGGGATCCATTGATAGAACGCGGTCTCAAACAGACCAATGAGCGGCGTCTTTGGCATTCGCTCCGAGAAGACTCTCACCCCGGTGAGATATGCAGGATTGTGAGCGGGTGCGACAGTGTTCCCTGCCTCCATCGCCTTGAGCACTCGGTCATCAAGTGACACGCAGCCAGTGACTCCGTCCGCCAGAACTGTTTTAAAACCAACCGCTGCAAGATCGGCAGCCGACCCAATATGCCCGCCATCGGTCAACTCACGCAAACAGCCATCCACCGCCTTACTATAGTCCTCAACCCGTTCAAACCCTCCCCGCGTTAGCAGACGCTCTTCGTTTCCAGAGAAATCAAAGAGACGATACTTCAACGAAGTTGAGCCAAGGTTTGCGATGAGAACCTTCATCGGTATTAGTCTAGAATCGTGGAATCTCCTAGCTGAGCCACTTGCCCAAACCGCTCAATTCTTCATGCGGACGAGGAATCACTTGAACACTCACGACTTCACCGACCTGAGCAGCAGAGGCAGCTCCGGCGTCCGTCGCAGCTTTCACAGCAGCCACATCACCACGGAAAAATCCCGTCACAAAACCACTTCCCACCTTTTCCCAGCCCGTCATTGTGACATCGGCTGATTTAAGCGCTGCGTCGCAGGCTTCTAGCATCGCGCACAATCCGCGCGTCTCAATCATTCCTAAAGCTTGTTGAGCCATAATCGTAATTCTTTAAATTTAAAATCTCTCGCCAAGCCCAGCCTAGGCGCTTGCTTTCGCCTTCGGCACATCCACAAACGCCTTTAGCAGATCCTCATGGGGACGAGCCAAAATGTGGGAGCTTACCAATTCACCAACACGGCTTGCCGCGTTCGCGCCAGCATCGACAGCCGCCTTCACGCTACCAACGTCTCCGCGGGCCAATACAGTTAAGAAACCGCCCCCAATGGGAACCGTCTTGACGAGCCGCACGTCAGCGGCTTTTACCATCGCATCGCTGGCTTCAACTGCGCCAACGTAGCCTTTGGTCTCGATCATTCCGAGTGCTTCACTCATAGGTCTTGTTACTGTTTTCGTTTTCTCTTCGTTGTTAAAATCCCTAAAGGAACACCAGTTCTAACCCCACCCATCAGACGATAATCTCACAATGACTATCTGCCTGAAGGTTACAGGCATTCCCTTCATCCGTATCAATGTGCACCTCAAGCTTGAAACTCGGATCTACCCGCACGAGCATCTTGTCCAAGGTAAGCCCACATGGACCACTGATTCGTAGCCCAACATCGTCTCCCTGCTTAACGCCATAGTATTCCGCGTCGACAGGACCCATATGCACATGACGAAGCGCCCGAATCACCCCCTGCTCCATCTTGAAAAAGCCGGCCGGCCCCATGAGCATTCCTCCCGGGGTTCCCTCAATGCTCCCAGACCCACGCAACGGAATCTCAAAGCCCAAGGCGATAGCATCAGTATAAGCCAACTCGACCTGATTGAGCGTTCGACAAGGACCAAGAATCCGCAAATTTGAGATCACTCGACTTCGGGGCCCAATCAAGGTGACTGTCTCTTTAGCCGCGAATTGCCCCTCTTGATAGAGCCACTTGTGAACCGTCAGCTGGTGCCCAGGCCCAAAAAGAGCTTCGACCGCCTCTTGGGTCAGATGACAATGACGGGCACTCACGTTGACAACCAACGGATTTGGAGCACCTGCCGCCTGAGGCACAGTCACTCCCATCCGTTCATAGACGGCTTGTCGCACCAAGTGCTCTACAACGGCACGATGGGGGGCATTTTGATTCGATGACATTGGCTACGATCACAAAGTTGCACAAACTACCAAATTCTGTCAAATTATATCTTCCAATATCTTTCATACTTGTTCACTCTAGGTCACGATTTAGCAACAGTTGGCACCTCTGCCCATGCAAGCCGAAGAAAGACAGACCCGAATTGAGGCCTACCTCCAGAAAATGGAGTTCGCTTCCTTGGATGAACTATCAGAACTCGTCGACGCTTCCGCTTCGAGTGTTCGTCGAGATTTGGCTACGTTGGAGTCGAAGGGCACCGTCAAGCGTACCCACGGAGGCGCCCGTTTAACGGCACCTCGCACGGACGAGTTCGCGTTCACCGCCCGTGATTCCCATCAATTGGCCGAGAAGGAAGCCATCGGAAAGGCCTGCGCCGAACTCGTGGGTAGCAACCAAAGCGTCATTGTCGACGCCGGAACAACGGCCTATCACGCAGCTCGCTACCTAGAACCAAAGACCCCACAGATCATAACCAACTCGCTTCCGGTTGCGAACCTCTACAACGCGGCCACACAAGTGGAGGTACTTGTCTCAGGGGGAGTGATCTACCCTCGGCTTGGCGTCTTGGTTGGCCCCCATGCGGTTGAGGCGTTTTCCAAAGTGCACGTCGACGTCGCTATCATGAGCGCTGGAGGGATCACCATGGAGGGGATCATGAATTCGCACGCACTCCTGGTAGATATTCAGCGAGCCATGATTCGGGCTGCTCAAAAGGTGATCTTCTGCCTCGACCACACGAAGTTCGGTCGAAAGTCGGTTTCTATTTTATGCGACCTTTCAGCAGTCGATACGATCGTCACTGATTCAAAAGTCCCCGAAACCTTGATGAGCCAGCTCCGGGATTCGGGAATCAGGATCATCATCGCGCGCTAGCAAAGCGCCCCTCAGCAGCGCCACCCTTCCTCTAAACAGAAAAACCGCCAACAGGCGCATCCTGCTGGCGGCTGATTCGAAATTATCGCTCTACTTTAGATCGAGCGAGGCAACTGATCGTTGTACTCTCGGTCTCGGGAAATCCCAGGAAGTGGGATGGGATATTTTCCATCCGGTCCTGCCTGAACTGGCGCATCTGAGTCAAAGGTCAACTTGTCGATATTCGGTGCGAACTCGTGATCGCTATTCAAAATATCATCAAATGTGACAACCTGCCCCGTATGTGCAGCCATCCGTCCCATTGATGTGACCATACTTGCTGTCGCACCCCGTGGCACTTCGTTGTATGGCTTGTTGTTCTTAATCGCATCAATCAAGTCTTCCCATTCAAGTTCATAAGGATTCTTTTCTGGTTGAGGGAAGGCCCAAATCATGTTTTTGCGAGTCATCTTGTGCCCCTTGAAGGTTCGGCAACGTCCTGGTGAATGGGAACTTGTGGAAACGATCCCCAAGCCTTTCGCACCGTGCACGTAGCTGGCGAACTGATCATGACATCCCACCATCGTTCGCCCGTTCATATGGAAACTTGTGCCATCATCAAACGTATACTCAACCGCATACGAATCGAAGTTCTGATCGACCTTGTCGCCACGGTAATGCCGACCACCAAGCGCATGCGCCTTCACTGGCCAAGCATTCTTCATCCAGCAACACTCGTCAACCTGATGAATATAGAAATCGCTATACAACCCTCCACTCGCCCAAAGGAAGCTATGGAAACGAGAAATCTGATACATCAACTCTTTCTCGTTCTCAGGTTTCTTGTCTGAGAAAGCAGAGCCAACCGGCCCATGCATACGATAGGCACGCATCGAAATGATATCGCCAATTTCTCCGCCCTGGATCCGATCAAACAATTCGCGTCGAGCCCGACAATGTCGTACCATCAAGCCAACACCAACCTTAAGGTTCTTCTCGTCAGCTTTCTTCGCCAAATCAAGCATGCGGCGGGTTGCCGGACCATCAACGGTCACTGGCTTCTCCATGAACACGTTCACGCCCTTTTCAATCGCATAGGTAAAGTGGACCCAACGGAAGCCTGGAGGCGTGGTAAAGATAACAATGTCGCCAGGACGAAGAGAGTCAATAGCCTGCTTATACCCATCAAAACCGATGAAGCGGCGCTCTTGAGGAACATCCACTTGATCCTTGAATCTGCGGCTCAAGGTCTGGTAGCTACTCGACAATCGATGATCAAAAACATCGGCCATCGCAACTAGTTTCACAGGACCGTTGGAAGCAACCATCGCATTCGCTGCAGCCCCCGTTCCACGTCCCCCGCAACCTACCAGCGCAATGCGAATAGTGTCGTCGTCAGATGCATGGACATGAGGCAATGCTTGACCTGCAAGTGCTGATACGGCGGCCAGCTTTCCTGTGTTTTTAATAAACTCACGACGATTCGTGGGTTGAGAGGTGCTTTCGTTCATAGCAATATTTCCAATCTAAAAAATTCTTCGCCACCCAACCGAGACCTTTCGCGGCCTAAATATGTGATGACTGAATCCGGATCTTATCGTGACTTCGACAAGATTTGCAATAGGAGATCCAACGGACAAACTCCCTAAGGCTACCGTCGGACGCCTTCATCTTCTTCGAACTCAGGCGAAAAAGACCATGCGTTACCCGGTAAACACCAGAACGATCAAATCCGATTCACCAGCCTACGAACCGTCTAGGTTCGAGCGGACAATAACCATCAGACGATCTCAGCCCCCTTGTTATTCAACCTCGTCTCCCGAAGGCGCCGTTCCCCAAGGACAACCCCAGACAAAAGCGCTTGAGAGCGGCTAATGTCTGAGATTCCAAGCCGTTAACCATTCGTGCCGCACTTTCCGAAACCCTCGCTCAAGCAGCCGCTCTTCAAGATCAAGCATATGCCCCGCACCATAGAACACAGCGATACGCCGTTTTCCTTGGCGAATCTGTTCTCCCAAAACCTTCAGTGCAACGCGATTACGAGCGGATACAATCACTGATCCCTTTCCGTCCATACCTTGATCAATCCCGGAAAGCATTCCTTCAATTTGCTCCAGTTGCTGGGCAAACAACCATTTAAGGGCATGAGATCGGTCATCCTGAGAAAACGCCAGCAAGAGGTCGAAAGCAGAGATCTGGCGACCAGCCCCAGTCATTTGCAGTTGCTTCTCATGAAGCATTGATTGAAGGAACAGCGTCAAGAAATTCTCGCCCTTCTCACGCTGCAGCCGGGCAAAGGTTCGGGGATCCATATCAGCGTGAACAAAATTCTCAGGCGAATAATCGACACCTTCCAGTTGAAACTCGAGCCCCAACATCGATTTCATCGCCAGCTGAATCTGACTAATTGGATGCCCGTTTCCCGACAGAGCTTGCGGCCGAACACTCTTGTCCTTAATCATCTCATAGAGCACCGAATCGTAGCGAAGAAAGCGCTCATTCAAATCCTCGTAGTACTCGCCATCTGCAATATGCAGTGCCCCGACCAGGGCGACCTCAACCCCACTCGGGAGCCGGTAAGTTGTCAGAGCCGTATCGACGTGCCCTTCACGAACCCCAGTTTCGACAAACCGAAGGAATTTAGATTCCGCACCGCAGACCGCCAAGGTGCTGACGACAAACAATACCAGAAAACAAGCCAGACGACGCTTACTTGGGGCTCCGAGCATTGAGGTCTTTGTCAGCATGATGAATAAGTCTTATTTCAGCCCTAGTATTTTGAACCAATCATCCGATAAAGAGAATCTAGCGTACAAGCTCGATTAAGTCGATTCCCCCCGCCAACATTACCCGATTCTTTCTCCTTAGGCGCCGACTTACTTGCAACATGCACTCGAATCGGCTTCCGATCGCTTTCCGGCTTTTTCACATCTTCACGAATTGCCGACAACTCACCAGCGTCAAGCCAATAACCGCCACATCCAGGGCACGAATCTACTTCGACTCGATGGTCGGCACTAAATAGATGCCGCTGCATCTTCACCGAGGCACAACGAGGACAGCTTCGCTTCCGAACATCATCAACGACTAACCCGGGATCCCGTGCGATATCCTTGATCTCGGCAGGCAACTCCTCATCAACGCGGGCTAGCTCGAAGGCATCCAACCAAATCCCCCCGCAACCGCCATCGCAAACATCAACCGTCACACTCTCCAGATCCCGCGGGCTTAGTTCTCGATCACATGCTGGACACTTCATGATCAAAAGCTACGCCACTTCTCGCTCTAGAATCAAATTCAATCTCATCTCGGCCCAATAAACGAAAGGGCTACGAATCGATGCAGAATCGCGTCTCGGCGCCGCGCCCCACAGAAAGCTCACACAGGGGCCCATCAAGGTAAAAGACGGCCCCCTTCCCTGGTTCGATAGTCACCTCAGTGTAACTAACGGTCGCGGCCTCGCGACGATGCATGCAAACGGAAAGCGCTCCCTTAGTAGGATCATGACTCCCATGAAATGCCCGCATTCCAGCGCTCGTTTGAAATCGTTCGCGGCTCACCAAATCGAAATACATACGACGATTTTCTTGGGCTCCGGATTCGTCGTAGCCAGACGAAGCCCACAGGCCCGCAGACCACGGATGCTCGAATTTTTCAAGAGTCACCCCATCCCATCGCCACTCGCAGATCAACTCCGTTCGCTGCGAGACTCCCAATAGTCGGAAGGGCCGAATACGACCCAAAGGTTGATTTGAAATGGAGTCCTCAACCTCTCCCAACGACTTCAAACAAGCCAAGGAGTCTACCAGCTCACCCCGACTGTAGGGT
>OJGU01000559.1_pt1 | contig 20531 bp, 14 predicted proteins | sample 1594741 | NCBI WGS metagenome assembly OJGU01 (sample SAMN05416841, study PRJEB24817) | seawater metagenome | isolation source: Sea water | place: Canada:Atlantic | collected 2013-07
GCCACATAGAGTTGACTGGTCCATACCGGCACAAAAATCTCGGCCAAGGCCCCGGTGTCCGCGTGCCGAATCGACGCCTCACCCACCCCTTGTCCGCCACCGTTCGCACCAAGAAATTCCCCTCGGAAGAGAGCCCCTGGGACTTCACACTGAACATTGTATCGGCGATTCTGAGGCGAATAAATGGACGCGTAGGATCGCCCTCGAAGCATAGCCCCTCCCTGCCCTTCAACAACATCAACCACATGGAACTCATTCCATTCCGATTCTCCCGAGCGCAAGCGATAGCCGATGTAGTAGATCAACAGCGAAAACACGACCACATAGGCAGGGAAGGTAAGCCACGTTAACATCTGTCGGTCAATGCGTTTAAGAAACCAGTGATCAAAAGGTCCAATGACGACGAGATAGACAACCAACAACAAGAGCAACCACTGAACTGGTAATTTCCGCACTTGCCGACTTTCAATCAGAGAACCGAACACGCCGTCAATACTTGAACCGCCCCAGGTATTGAATCGAGCGGCATCAAACCACTCGCTTGGCACTCGGTTCAATTTGGCCCAAAACCACGTTTTACTCTTCCACGACCGAAACGGCTCCCGTTCTGGACTAAAGGTCAAGACAGTCACCAAACCTCGACCGCGTTCGGCACTCACGACCAAAGGAATCCCCTCAGCTTCCAGCAACACGTCACCATCGACTAGCTGTCCAGTCACAATTGGCAATTCCCCGGTCTCAAAATCTAATTCTCGAGGGGCTCGGCTATAGGCAAAGCTATTATCGTTTTGCAGCCCGCGTCGGCTTCCATTGACCACCTCCCGACGGGCGGACCCAGCAGAGACGGCGGGAACGGATTCAGAAGACACATCCGCCAACCAATCAAAAAACGTCGAGCCGACTGTTATTTGACTGACACTTTCAGGGATGAAGGGACTGAGGGGACGCAGCCAGTCGCTTGCGAGCACATCCGTTGGTTGTTCAATCGCGAGTATCAAATGGCCACCACCAGCAATCCATTCTGACAACGCCGAGATATGACTCGCATTGAGTTTCAATGCTTGTTCCGAATTCAAGTACAAGGAACTCAACCCTTCGAGAGCAATTGATGTGGTCGGAAACTGGTCCAGCGTGATTCGCCCAATCTCTGGCTGCATGGTCGATTCATTCTGCCGGATTTCAGGGAACTTGGGCATTCCGGCAAAAGTCCGAGACATCGAGCCCATGATAATTCCCTCCCAAGAAACCTCTTTGGCGCGAATACTTGGCTGCTCTGCCCTTAGCTTGCCAGACTCATCATAGAGTCGCCCATCCCAACTCGCCAGACCACCGCTTGAGTGAAAAACCGGAATCACGACACGCTTTCGTGTATTCGTCGGCAACTCAATCTTGAGCTGACGCTTCCGCTTCGATCCGAGATGACTCCCTGAGATCTCAATCGTACCGGTGAATGCCGGTCCGTCATTCATCACTTCGCAGGTGACCGGAATCCAACTCACCTCCCGCACGACGCCTCCGTAACCTACAAATACATCGAATTGAAGCGCTTGGCAGAGATTCGGCACTGAGAACCCAATCACGAACATCATCGCGGCCAGCCTCTTAAGGCAACTAACGCTCTTCACGCAATTGGAACGAGTATTCATCAAACTTCTCTCTAACCGATTTACCAAGCTCTCCAGGGACCCATAGGGATTAATCAATCATTCGTTCAAACACCTCAATTCAAGGATGCTATCAAACGCTGGAGCGTCGATTGCACCGCAGGAACATAGCTACTCCCAAAAAGATTGAAATGATTCAATTGGTGATAGAGCAAATACAAATCACGCCGCTTCTCAAACCCCGCCTCCAATGGATACTCAGATTGATAGGCGGCAAAGAAACGTCTACTGAATCCACCGAACATTTCAATGATACCAAACTCGGCTTCACGATCTCCAAAATATACCGCGGGGTCATAAATAATCGGTTCCTCGCCCTCACGAGCAAAACCCACATTTCCTGACCACAAATCGCCATGAAGTAGCGACGGCTGCGGGTTGTAGTCTGAGAAAAAATGTTCTACCTGGTCCAGCAATTCTGTGTGACCGTCGAAGACCATGCCTTGCCGGGCAGCAAGTTCAAATTGATAAGCGAGTCGTTCTTCCTTCAAAAACCCAACCCACGACGCATGAAAGGAGTTTCTTTGAGGAGTCAAGCCGATCGTGTTATCGCGATCCCAGCCAAATCGATCTCGCTTTCGTCGATGAAGTCGAGCGAGCCCTTCACCTAATCTCTGTTGTCCTCTAGGGGTTGGAGGAGTCATCGAAATATACTCCATGGCGATCCACTCCCAGGAATCCGACTTCCCGAGCCCATAAACGACAGGAACTCGAATAGCATCCGCTCTCGATAACTCCTCTAAACCAGCTGCCTCAGCTTCGAACATTCCAGACCTCCCCTGGCTGCTCACCTTGAGCATCACATCCCGCTCCCCATTGCTCACACAAACCGCCTGACAACGACCCCCACCTCCGAGCGGCTTCAACGACTGAGTCACCACCGTCCCGCCGACCGTCTTCGACAGCTCTTTACAGATCTCGGCCCAGGGAACGGTTTCCATCACTCAATATGCCGTTCGTTTCTCAAGAAGGCGATTAAACCTTCGCTTCCGTCTTCTAAGAGATCAAAGACTTTTTCAAAACCGGCCTGTCCACCGTAATAGGGGTCAGGAACTTCGGTTTCAGAGGAATGCTGCACGAAATCACAAAATAAACGAATCTTCTCCCTATACTGACCAGCACCATCCAAATTCGTCACGTAATCAAGATTATCTCGATCCATGACGAGGATCAAATCGAAGGTCGCTAGATCCGACATTTGAACATGACGCGCTCGTCCGCCGATCTCAAATCCTCGCTCCTGCCCGGTTCGCCGAATCCGCGAGTCCGGTGCCGATCCAGCATGAAAATCAATCGTACCAGCAGAATCACATTCGATCTGCCCCTCTCCTCCCTCTTGGCTTACCATCTGCCGAAACACACCCTCAGCTGCAGGTGAACGACAAATGTTCCCCATGCACACAAACAGTATTCGATACATTTTCCCCATATTCTTTCTGAAACCACCCTTCCCTCTACAAAGAATGCCACAACACCCTCGTTTTCAGACACTCTATCCGATAAAGAGTTCAAACTTCGTTGTGGAATGTTCAACGCTGACATCCCAACACCGACAAGGCAATTGCAAAATATCATTGAATCTTCAGACAAAGAATTCTGCGCTGGATTTTGCCTCGGAACCCATTCAGAATAAGGGCATATGAAGTTCGTCCTAACGACCCATAATGTAAAACTGACAGCCGCCATTGAAGAACATATTCTGACCCGCATCGAGAAGCTAGAGCACTTCGACCGATGGGCCGTCGATGCTCGAGTCAATCTCGAGCACGACAAGACACGGTCTCCTGAAAAGCAATTCAAATGCTCAATCCGATTGGGCGTCCGAGGACCTGATCTCTACGCTGAAGATTCTGAGAATGACCTCTATGCAGCGATCGATCTAGTTACCAAGAAGATTGAACAGCAGATCCGAAAACAGCACAGCAAGAAAAAGGCGAAGCGAATCAGCGAACCAGCCAAGCGCAAACGCAAAGCTCAGGAAGCCTAGCAATCGAATGCCTGCCAAGGCGTCGCTGATCAATTAATTTGATGGCACCATCATTCATGGTGCCATCGCTCTTTCTGCTCCTAGAGGACTCTAGCAGCCCCACGGTTCGCGACACGACGTAGTCTACGTCTCACCCTCTATCAAATGCCCTCAAAGATCCTTCGCTCCCGTATCGTTCTTCCGCTGGTTGCCCCTCCCATCGAGAACGGGGCTGTGCTAATCAAAGATGACACGATCATCGAAGTCGCACCCTTTTCCTCGATATCACGGAATGAGGATCAAGACTTAATCGATCTCGGAGAGAGCATCCTTCTTCCCGGCCTGATCAACTGTCATTGCCATCTCGATTACACAAAAATGGCGGGCATGATTCCCCCTCTGAAACATTTCTCAGACTGGATTAAAGCGATTATTGCGATCAAGGCTTCTTGGAGCTATACGGAATTCGCTGACTCGTGGATATCCGGCGCACGAATGCTCGAACGCAGTGGCGTCACTTCCGTGGTGGATATTGAAGCGGTCCCTGAACTTCTCCCAGAAGTATGGCCTGCAACTCCCCTTCGTCTATGGTCTTGCCTGGAGCTCATCAACGTTCGCTCTAAGACATCGCCAGCAACACTCGTTTCAGACGCGCTCTCTCAAGTCGCGACTCTCGAATCCTCTCACCCAAATCAGTGCGGACTGTCCCCTCACGCGCTCTACACGACGACCGATGAGCTGAGACAAGAAGCCCTCCACCGAGCACGACATGATCAACGTGTTCTGACAACACACATTGCAGAGTCGAAGGAAGAAAGTGCGATGTACCAATCTGCTACAGGCCCACTGCACGATTGGCTTGCCCCCCAAGGCAATGCGGCACACTGTGGGGAAGGGAGTCCCATCGCCATTCTCGAGCGCACAGGCTACCTCAATTATCCTATCTTGGCTGCCCACGTAAATAATCTCGACGCTGAAGATGCCTCTCAGCTTGCCAGCCACCACGCATCCGTCGCCCATTGTCCGCGCAGCCATGCCTATTTCAATCACCCCCACTTTGACTGGCGAAGCCTTCAAAAAGCGGGCGTCAACATCACGCTAGGGACGGACAGTCTCGCCAGTGTCAAGACGAAGGGAAACACCACTCCTCGCTTAGACATGTTCGCCGAGATGACCTGTCTCGCAACGAGTGAGTCAGCCCCCCAACCGATTGAGATTCTACGCTGGGCAACGATAAACGGCGCTAAAGCGATTTTCCGTTCGAACGATCTGGGACAATTGAAGGGCGGATTCAAGGCAGATCTCATAGCAATCCCCTTTAATGGCCCAATCACCAAAGCTTCTGAAGCAGTAGTCAGCTTCGACGGTGAGGTGAGTTTCTCAATAATCAACGGAACGATGATTGGCTCGCTCGAGCAACAAGCACACCTCTCTTCCAATTCGCCTTAGTTCGACAACTCATTGAAACCTGCATCACTCGCCTCACGATGAGCTCGTTCACGAAATACCTCAACGATTCACTCGCGGAAATCCACGAGCAAAATCTCTATCGAACCCTCAGGGAAATCGATAGTCCGCAAGATATTGTTCTAAAGAACAATGGGCAGTCGGTCATTAGTTTCGCATCGAACGACTACTTGGGACTCGCAAACCACCCTACGGTCCGCGAAGCCGCTAAGCGGGCCATTGATGAATTCGGAGGAGGTTCTGGAGCATCTCGTCTTGTCACCGGATCACTCACGCCCCACAGACTTCTCGAAAACCATTTGGCCAAGTTTAAGAACACGGAAGCCGCTCTTTGTTTCAGCAGTGGTTATCAAACCGCACTCGGCGCTCTGACATCGGTCCTCTCAGCGAATGACACTGTCTTTAGCGACCGACTCAACCACGCTTGCTTGATCGATGGCATTCGCCTCTCGAAAGCCCAAGTCAGAATCTTCGATCACAACAATGCAAAACACCTCCGCAAACTCCTTCAGGAGGAAAGAACCCAACGCGCAGCCACCCAATCTCAAAGAGGCCAGCTGCTCATTGTCACCGAAAGTGTGTTCTCCATGGACGGAGATCTGGCACCGCTCTCAGAAATCGCAACGATCAAAGACGATTTTGATGCCTGGCTCATGGTAGATGAAGCCCACGCCACCGGACTCTATGGCAAGCATCGGAGCGGCCTTGCCGAACAAGCGAATGTTTCGGATCGCATTGACATCCATATGGGAACCCTAGGAAAAGCCCTTGGAGCCGCTGGAGGCTATATCTGTGGTTCCATGGCTCTGAGGGCTCTTTTGATTAATCGCGCCCGATCATTCATATTCTCCACGGCGCCATGCCCCGCCGCCGCTGCCGCTGCTAACGCCGCCTTAACCATCGTTAAAAGCCCAGAGGGAGAGGCGCGCTGCCAACGGCTCTGGCAGCGAGTGGCCCAACTCAGGCAGGGCTTGGGTCTACCATCCAAACCAACCAGTCCCATCATTCCTTATATCATCGGGGATGAAGCCATGAGCCTTGATGTGTCACAACGACTCCACAAGCAGGGTCTGCTCGTTCCTGCTATTCGATTCCCCTCCGTCGCGAAATCCCAGGCGCGCCTTCGCATCACACTTTCAGCAAACCACACGGAGGAACAAATCACGCAGCTACTTACTGCCATCAGGACGATCGTACGCCCGTCATCGACGCAGAAAACGCAATAGCCTCGATCATGCCAAGAAAACTGACGAAGACAAATCGACAGATCGACCCCGCAACGCTGGATCAGAAGTACCTCTGGCATCCGTTCACCCAGATGCGCGATTGGCTCAAAGAGCCACCAATCGTCATCTGCTCAGGCAAAGGCGCCGAACTCACCGATCAACACGGCAAAACCTACCTCGATGCCAACGCATCGATCTGGACGAACCTACACGGTCACAATCACCCGGTGATCAATCGAGCGATCGAGCACCAGTTAAAAAAAATCAGCCACTCCTCTGCTCTCGGCTACGCGAACGAGCCGGCGTCCTTCCTAGCAAAGGAACTGATCGAACAAACCAGGCTCACGAAAAAACGGAACAAAGGGCTTAGCACCGAGACTGTAAGCGCTCAAAAGAAGCGGCAACCGAAACTGGCCAAGGTGTTCTTCTCGGACGATGGATCAACCGCAATGGAAGCCGCCCTGAAATTGCACCACCAACACACCCGAAGAACGAGACCAAAAATCACTCCCCGATATCTCTCGCTCGAAAACAGCTACCACGGTGATACCGTCGGTGCCATGAGCCTCAGTCATAGCCCCCTCTTCCATGAACCCTTTGGAAAGATCCGTTTTGCTGTCGACCGCGTCATGGCTCCCTACTGCTATCGTTGCCCGTATAACCAAGCATCCCCCTGCAGGCAAGACGCTCGAAAGTCGAGAAAATGCCAATGGGAATGCATTGGCCTGGTCAAAAAGAAATTAGAAAAGGCAAGCCAGCAGAATAAGCCCTATACCGCCTTTGTGATCGAGCCACTCATTCAGGGAGCTGCCGGCATTGTCCCTCACCCACCAGGGTACCTAGCGAGATTGGAACAAATAATCAGACAGCATGGACTTCAACTCATCGCAGACGAAGTCATGACGGGGTTCGGTCGCACGGGCTCCCTCATTGCCTGTCACCAAGAAGGCGTTCAGCCGGATTTTCTGGCCCTCGCCAAGGGACTCACCGGGGGATATCTTCCGATGGCTGCGACGCTAACAACGCAATCGGTCTTTGATAGTTTCTTAGGCCCGTACGAGAGTTTCAAATCATTCTTCCACGGGCATAGCTTTACCGGCAATCAATTGGGAAGTGCCGCGGCTCTTGCCAACCTAAAAATCCTTAGTTCTAATCGGTCCATTCAACACAGAGAGACCTTGAATCACTGGTTCACCAAGGAACTAGAACGACTCTGGAAGATTCCTCATGTCGGCGATATCCGTCAGGTCGGTCTCATCGCAGGCATCGAGCTCACAGCAGATTGGCAATCGCGACGCGCCATCCCTATCGCCCAACAAGCAGGCATCCGTGTCTGCAAGGCAATGGCCAAACGAGGAGTACTGACCCGACCTGTGGGCAATGTCATCGTCATCTTGCTAATCTACACGATGTCGAAAAAACAAGTGTCAACAATCATCAACTGCCTCGCCGCATCCATTGATGAAACGTTCTCGATCCCGGAACCCAAAACTGCATCAAGACGATCCAAACGCAGCAATCGCATCGTACATTTTAGAACGAAGACGGGTCGTTCCAAACAGGTTCCCAGTGATTAGCTTGCGCCCAATCGGAAAACTGACGGTGGACTTACAGCTTGCGCCGTCAAGGTGCTGGTTCTAGCTTCCACCAAAAACTGAAACCCATCTACCCATGAATCGCCCTTTTAGAGTTGGAATCACCAGAGACTTTCTTGCGGAAGACGGAACGCTCAGCTACGGAGACATTGGACTCTCAATCTTCGACGAGACTCCCAACCTCGAATTCACCTTTCTGGAGAAAAACACTGCCGAGATCCTATCAGAACAGATTCACGGATACGATGGGCTCCTCGTGCTCTCGCCGAATATCACGGTCGCCAGTCTCAAAAACAACCCACAACTCCGAATCGTTGCTCGGTTCGGGGTTGGCTACGATAGTGTCGATGTCGAAGCCTGTACCCGCAATGGCACCCTCCTAACTATCACCCCCAACGCTGTTCGACGCCCCGTGGCTGTCTCCGCGCTCACATTCTTGCTATCGCTCAGTCACAAACTCCTGATAAAGGACCGACTCACTCGAAGCGGAAACTGGAATCAACGTCTTGCCCATATGGGACAAGGATTGAGCCATCGAACGCTCGGCGTGATCGGCGTGGGGAACATCGGGAAGGAAGTCTTCCGAATGGCCAAGCACCTCGACATGAACTTCATCGGCTACGATCCCTACACAAAACAGGAATCCGTCGATGATCTCGAAGTTCAAATGCGCTCGCTGGATGAAGTAATGAGCGAAGCCGATTACCTTGTCGTCTGCTGCACGCTCGTTCCCGAGACTCACCATCTTATCGATGCCAAACGTCTCTCCCTAATGAAATCAAGCGCCTATATCATTAATGTTTCCCGAGGACCTGTCATCGATCAGACGGCACTCTACAAGGCCCTAGCCGACAATCAGATCCAAGGAGCGGGCCTCGATGTTTTCGAAGAAGAACCTATCGATCCCGCTGATCCTCTCCTGGCATTGGAAAACGTCATTTTGGCTCCCCACGCTCTCTGTTGGACAGATCAGTTCTTCGAAGCAATCGGTTACGAAGCGTGCCAAAGTATCGCCAATGTGGCTACCGGCAGGCGTCCGGAAGGGATTGTCAACGAAGCAGCCCTGAAGCATACCTCCAACACGGACCTCAAGAAGTAATAAAACGCATAATCCACCAAGCCCGGGCCCTTGCGTATCAAGTGTCCGACACTAAGGTCTCACGCCACTCGAGCATCTGATCAACACCCCAATGATCCCAGATTTTCCGTCGGACCGGTGAAATTTCCTCGAGCGGCCCATCGTCACTGGCCCCTTCATCCTGGACCAGCACGTTCGCTGCAGAAACGGCATCCAAGGGCGTGAAACCCTCTTTCGACAAGCGATTTGGAGAGTGGTGGTAGCCGACGGCTTCCAAGATGGGGTAAGGCAGATTCCAAGATTCGAGAATCATCGCCCCAACCTCAGCGTGAGAGGTCTGGAGAAACTTAAGCTCAGAAGCCCAGACATCGCCCCAGGGATTATCTCCAACATCCTCAAGCACCTCCCGATATCGATCTGGTAAGTTGATTGCCAAGAGAAGTTTCCCGACATCGTGCAGTAGACCTCCGGTGAACGCAGCGTCAGCATCGCCCGATTTTCGAGATTGCGTCCGCATAATCTCACGAGCCACTCGGCCTACGGCAAGGCTGTGGCGCCAGAGTTTCTCGGGCGAGAAGCGAATAAACCGAAATTTTTCACAAATCGAAAACACCTCCACAAAGACGATCAGGCTCTTGATCCGTTCGCCCCCGAGCATGAGAACGGCTTCATGAGCATCGACAAAACGGCGGCGCATGCCCAAGGCTGCTGAGTTTACCATCTGTAAGACGCGGGCCGTTAGCATGGGATCGCTAGAAATGAATTCAGCGACTCGTTCCAGCGAACCACGAGGACTATTCACCTCCTCAACCACCCGGTGATAGATTCCTCTCTGAGTGGGCGTGCGGGTGATGAGCGGCTGAATTCGTCGCGTGCACTCATCCTCAAAAAGCCGAACCACTAGACATTCCCGAGCGATTTGATCGGAAAACGGTTCTTCGCAATGAACATAGTTTGCAATCCCGTCCCGTGGCACTCTGGTCCGCACCTTGAAGTCGTTCTCATCCTCAGCATCAAAGATAACTGGAATCGCCTCTGGTGCCGCTTGACGCATCGTGTTGATGAATGCATCGTCAGAAACTGATTCACTTCTTGAATCCAATAGAACCACGTCATAACGACGTTCCTCAAGTTGCTCCACCACATCACCGGGCTGACAGACGCGATCGACGGCATACGCCGCTCCAATCCTCTCACTAAGAAGGCCAGAGCCTTTCTGATGGTCGGATACAATTAGTGCACAAGCACTCACAATCAGCCAATGATCAAAATACTACGATGGTCGAACACCGAGCCCAACAGTGGACTCCCATACAAGCATCGGCTCCTATCCTGAGGCACTTTAGTCCGCAACCGTGCCAATTTGATGACAAGCGATCTAAGGCCTTTCAGCCACTACGTGCATAACCCCCTTCATGATGATCCAGTGACCAGGGAAAGTACAAATATAAGGATAATCCCCCGGTTCACTTGGCGCCGAAAAACGCAACACATCTGAGGTTCCCTCATCGAGCATCCGAGTGTGATGCAAGATCTTGCTGCTCGACGGGATGAACTGCTTTTTCACACCATCAGGAGAACGAGCCATCTCGTTGGCAGCCATGCCCACTTCCGCGGAAGATCCCGGTGACACAATCACCAAGTTATGGGGCGTGACATCAGGATTGGTGAATACCAATTTCACGGCTTGCCCTGGCGCCACGGTGAACTCCGTTTTGGTAAACAGCATCCGCTCAGGTATCGTACTCACTTCAACCAACATGACACCCTTCTGATTATCAAACGCCGCCTCATTCGCACTTCGAGTCGTCAGACCTGTATTTCGCTTTGACGCCCTGCCGAACTTCGCAAAAAACGAGGCTATTTTGGGATACCGAGCAATCTGCCTCTCTCCTCGCCAATGCCGTGCCAATTTCTCAGAGCCCAAAGCGGTAGCGATGGCGTACTGCAGGTGATTTTCTGAAGGCAGATCTAGCACCGGGAGCACGCTCTCCAAAGCAAGCCGAGTTCCGATGTATGAAGCAGCTATCACCGCTTCCATACGAACCAGGCCGCTAGGATCCGAGGCACATTGCTCGAGAATTTGATAAAGCTCTGGCACCAATCGAAAGGCATACCGAAGCTGCCTTGTCGCAGCAGCTCGAGCCTTCGGATTATCACATCGAATCAGTTCTTCGAGCAGGACGACGTCGATATTGCCGAGACTTCGAGATAACCAGAGGCCTTCCGTCTGATGATGTCGATACCGAGGTGACTCCGACGGCAAGCCCTTCAGCCAACGAGCCATCGCGGCCGCCACGAGTGCAGGGTCACGTTCTCGCAATTCACGCTTTGCCCAGTACCGGTACCGATATTCACGGCGTTCTAGAACCCGAATAAGTTCATCAATACTGGCACCCACAATTTCTGGGGGATTCGAAAGCTTAGCTCCCTTGGGAACGATTCTCCATATCCGCCCGGACTGCCGATCACGACGCTCGTCACGAAGTGAATACTGAGCATGCCCCTTGATCGGATTATACCAATCACACACGTACATCGCCCCTCGAGGTCCAAATCGCATATCGACGGGAATGAAACTCAGGTTCGTCGAAAAGATCAGATCGCTCACGTACTCTTCCTTAAAGCTATCTGACTGCTCCACCCATTTATGAATTTCGATTCGATTGTTTGGTTTGTAGCGTGCCTTAACAAAGCCCCCCTGCATCGTCTCAGGCCAAAAATCGAAGTCGATAAACTCCTGTCCCGCCGTTCCCGAGTAGGCAGGAATCCCTGCTGGCCGAGGATGTTGGGTAGGAAACGCTGGATTCGTCGCATGAAACGCACTGGCGAAAATGGGATGACTCGCGACATGCTGCCCCCAGTCATCATAGGTCACACCCCAGGGATTGGTGTTGGGATAATTTCCGAAACAAGTTAACTCCTGCGTATCAGGTCGAAAGCGAAACCATGCGCTATTGTCAGCCCTTACGGGGCCATACGGCGTTTCTACTTGACTGTGGTGAAAGATCGACTCTCGAAACAACAAATCACCGTCCGGGGTCCAGACAAAATCGTGCAGGGCATGATGCGAGTCCTCAGTACCAAACCCGGTCAGTAGCCGGCGCCTAAAATCCGCTTTGCCATCTCCATCCGTATCCTTGAGAAAAGTAAGGTGAGGTTCCTCGGAGACGTAGATCCCCCCATCTCCCAGTTCAAAACTCAACGGAATATGAACATCATCGGCAAACACCGTGCTCTTATCGGCCTTCCCATCCCAATCAGTGTCTTCAAGAATCACAATCTTATCGCGGGGCGCTTGCCCGGGATAAACATGAGGGTAGGTCGTTGAACAGCTCACCCATAATCGTCCCCGCTCATCCCAGCGCATCTGAATTGGACAGGCAATTTCAGGAAACTCTTCTTCAGAGGCGAAGAGGTTGACCTCAAACCGGGGATCAATTTCAAAAGCACTCAGTTCATCCGCAGGCGATAGCCATTCGTTTGCCCCGCGAGATTCTGCGGTCGGAGGCAGGGGTGGGATGTTCGAATCATCAACCACACTCGGCACGGTAAGGCCAGCGGCAAGATCCCATATACGCTGATCACGATTACTGACCATCAAATCAAAGTTTCGCATGGCTGGGAGGAAATCCAGATAGCCGTAGGACTTATTTCGATCTCCCGTATAATAGAAGGTATTGAGAGGGCGATATCGATAGAAGAATTGCTGATTCTTGTCGACGACTACGTCGCGAATCGTTTCATTCAACGAGGGTAATGGGACTTCCGGAAAAAGACCGGCGAAAAGAAGCTCACCAACAAGACGATACCCCTCATCCAACAAGTGCACACCATTGAAGGTCAGATCCGTTTTCGCAGCACTCATAGCCACCTTTGTCTCCGCGAAGAGATCGACAAACCCAACCGCCTCCCGCATCGCAATGTCTGCCATCGCACCGACATACGCTTCGATCCGCGCGTTATTCAAGTCGGCCGCGGGCACGCCCTTGACATTCTCGTTTGCCGTCGGAGAAATCAGAACGACCTCAGGACCATTCTCTCCATTATAGGCATGGGATTTAAGATGTCGAAGGAAGGCAGAAAGCTGATTCTTAAAATCCGGAATCGCGCCTTCACCTGCAAACGATTCATTGAAACCGTAGGCAGCCAATATCACATCGGCTTGCTGCACCGTCAGATGCTGATCCAGATCCCCAAAATTCTTTGGGCGCGGCCGAAGGTCAATCTCATCAGCCGACCACGCCAGCGTTCTCACTTCGAGTTGAAGTCCTCTGTGGTGTTGCTGCAAGAGTGTTTCGAAATAGCCAAAGGAGGCACCACGATCAAAGAGCGTATTCCCAATCAGTACCACCCGGTCACCTCGCTGCAATTCCAAAGGCAGAGTTGTAATACTTGCGGCCACTGGATTCGGACGAGGCGCTGTTTTCTCAAAAATCGCAAACTTCTCCAACTCAGGATCGCGAGGGGGCAATGGCTTCCCCGTCTTCCGGTTCTTTGCATCACTAACTTTCCTTGCCCGGTTCTCCCTGCGCTCATTCCTCCGAGTTTTCACCTCTGAGGATCGAGCCGCAGGTTTCGCATTGCTCGACTGAGCGAGAATTACTCCTGAAGGAGCCTTCGAGAATACCGATTGCCCCAATGTCTCAGCCTCACCGAATACAGCAAGTTGACAGGCAATGATCGAGATCATCCCACTCCATCGCCTCTTCCACATCCTGCCCATACAACCATCTAAGATAACCATGAATGGAAAAAGAATAGAGTCAGCGCTAGGAGGAAACCAACGAAATACGTCACCGATTTCATTTTCTGGAGCGCCCCGGGCTGCTCTCCCAAGCGAAATTCTTCATCGTACGACGGGAAAGGCTAGAATGAACAATCTGCCCAAGTTGCCCTTACGACTCAGGGCGAAAAGCCATCGAAGTCTGAAGCGAGAAATCACAAACACATCCAGCACTCGCTTCCGGGATAAGAACAAGCCCACCAGCCGGAATGATATTGATCCAACACCCAGGTCGTGTGGGAGAGAGTTTCTGGGCAATCGCCTTTCCTTTCAGATGATCTTCAAGAGATATTACCGTTGGATTGCCCGCCCGAAAAAACAGACATTGATCACTGGCTGACAAGGTACCGCAGCTATGCCCAGGACGGCTCAATTTCCAGCGATCCTCGCCGTTTTCTGATACGATCGCTCGGCCCGTGGCCAAATCGTAGAGCACCGGTTCTGCCACAAGTGTGTTCCCCACAATCACCGGATGATGCAATTGCTCGCCATGAAAGGTTTCTCCCGGTTTTCCTTTCTCATGTGTCGATTGCCACCGTAAACGCCCATTCTGTTCTTCGAAACAAGCCACTTCATAAGTGGTATCGTTCTTCTCATTCAAGAACGACCCCACAGCAACTAGAAAGCCTCCTGATTGTGCGAGATAGAGGATGTTTCGACTCCGCTTCAGGCCCTGGGGCAACTCCTTTGTCCAACGCACTCTACCATCACGATTTCGCAATGAAACAATCCGTGGCTCAATCTCCGGCAGTGATTCGAGTCTAAGGCGCCCGTCGCCGCGTCTCTCCGTTTTTGCTGGCAGACATTCAACAAAATACACCGCCTCCTCGCCCACCGTTATCGTGGGATTTAGAATTCGCCCAGCCCCTCGCTGCCAGGCTAGTTCTCCTCCCGACAAATTCATCGCGAACAGGGATTGACTCACAACCAGAGGCTGGGCATTCCGATAATCCGAATCAATCGCGCCCCGACTAGGCTGGGTCCGAGAAGCCTCAAGGAACTGAACGCTACCAAAAAGTTGCTGATCGCGAATTGCGGCATAGCCCCACCCAAACCCCTCGCCGGCATCAGGCATCGGAAGCCGTTCCCGAACCTGCCCGTCACTCGATCGAACCAGCCAGCACTCGCCCTTCACCGCAAGCGCTAGGGTTCGACCCGATAAGGCCATGTACCCCCCATCGTAGGGCATTGAGTACCGTTGGGAACCGGGAAGATCCAATTCCCATAGTTCTTCCCCTGAATAAGCATCGACCCCCACGACCAAATTCTCTCCCGGCACGACGAGAATTCCTGAACTATAGAGCGGTGACGAACCACGCAAATGTCGATCCACCATTCGCCGTGGCCCGGGGCCTCCGAACCACTGCAAAGCGAGTTTTTCTCCGACGCGCTGGTCCCCGCTGGAGGCTGTATTGGCCGGGTTCCCGTAGAGATGCGTCCAACGCCCTTCTCCTTCCAACCCTGGCTCAATCGACTTTGTATCGGTCACGAAATCCCAAACAACCCCACCATGAGGGCGCGCGATTCGTTGAAGCTCGCTAAGCGCAATACTGGAATCGCTCGAAACAACAAGGGCTGCAAAATGATCCGTCAATGGCATTACCCCTGGATCAAGTTGATGGGCCGAGAGTCGAATCCCGTAGAGGCCTTGATTGAGAGCCTTCGCTCGAAACGAAGCGACTCGTTCTGCTTCAGACAAGAGCACCACGACCTTCAACTGCGTCCGTTCAAGAACCGCTCGAGCCAGGCCCGCGGCCCGATTGCCAATGAGCACGGCAAAGCCCTTCGATACTGGAATCAATGAGAGCAGCGTCTTTAGCCTAGTGGGGTCGATTTCAGCCTTCGGCAGCCAGTTTTTTTTCGCGCCTCCCGAAGTCGCATTCCTAGAGACGGGCCGATGAGAGCTTGAAGAAAAACAATGAATCGTTCCTGAAGGCGTTCCAACGACAAGGCGCCCCTGCGCGAAGGCCAAACTAACGACCGGCTCAGGAAGGGATTGTTTCCAAACAGACGCCCCGGATGCCAGGTCAAGCGCGGATAGCCCGCTTTCATGACCGATGACAGCCACGGAAGGCGTCAATAGCAGCGAACGACAGTCAATCCCTGGGCCCAACACGCGCCGCGACGCCGCCAATCCTTCCTCCGCAGCACGCAGAGATTCCGCAGCTCGAGCACGCTGATCCCGGAGCTCATTACGGCGAGCAATCGACAACGACGCTCGCTTTCCCTGCTGCTGCAAGTCCACGAGCTGGTCCGTCCATCTGCGAACCGCTCGGGTTGCCTCGTGAAAGAGTGAACGATTCAATAACAACACATCCTGACCATCAAAGAGGAGCGAGCGATTCGGGCCTACCGCGAGTTGATTCCCCTTAAAAGAGCTCAATCTCGTACCCGTCTTGGTATCCGTGATGGCGACGGAACCGTCATTTCCTCGTCCCCCAATCATCGCCTCACCATCCACGACGGCAAAACTCCCCCCCAAACTCTGCAAGCGCCTTCCAAAACTACCATCAGCAAGATTCAGAGAAATCGGCTGAGCACGCCCAGCGGGGATAAACAGTTGCTGTTTCGAAGCCAAAAGATACCCTTGCGGGGAAATGTCCAACGGCACACGCCAGAGAACGTTTCCAGAGGCCATTTCAAGAGAGAAAGCCCAGGCACCTTGTTGAGGATAGAGCCCCGCTGTGACGTAGACCTGATCACCGACGACGACACATCCCGTACGAATCGGCCACGACGAAATAAGTCGACCATTTCCAGGAATCCTCCAATCACGATCACTGAGTCGCCGATGCCAAACCTCCTCTCCCGTCATCCGATTGAGGCAATACAGAACACCATCGTCACCGCCAAAAACTATCCGATCACCGCTCACCATTGGTGCATACCTAATTGGCGCATCCGTTCCATACCGCCAGCGAAGCGTTCCCGAGTTTAGATCGAGACAGTGCAAGTGATCATCGGCACTGGATCCAAAGTACACGTAGGGCGAGGCCACGACCGGATGAAAGGCATGATCATCAGTGACTCTCGCCGCAATCGACTCAAGCTGTTGCCAATAACTTTTCCGAGCCGGCAATGGCCATGCCGGATCGGGGCGGACACCGGACTGAAACGACCAGCTTAGCGAAAGATCAAGGGGAAAGGAGTCCGGAGACGAAGACTGACGAGTTTTTCCGCCGCGGTAGGCATCCCAATCACCAGCAACGACTCCGATGGAGGCCCCGCACAGCAGGAGAGACACCAACAAGACTGTCCATCCATCCCAAAACGAGAGGCGTGTCTGACCAATATCGGGGCTCACCAAGGGTTCACTCACCACAGGTCACTACTGCTTATGAGTAAGCCCCGTAAGATCCGAATCATCCCAACCACGCCGGCTATGATATCGCCACCAATCTTGCTCGTCCTCGACTCGTTTTTCTGCCGCCGCATGCCCATCAGCGTAAATTAGATTCAACGAATTTCGATGGGCAGAAAGTTTGGGGTCCCAATAGGGCATCTCCCAAAAGAGCACTGCCCGCGAAGGCGCAGCGACGGCGGCGGTCCGACGATTGCTGACCGGCCGGTCTTCCTGGTACGCAGAATTATCTTTCTTCAAATAGATATGATTCCAGACATAGGTCACATGATCGTTGTCAGCATAAAACTCCTTAGTCCACCCAACCCCCGGGTCAAAGGTTCGTTGGCCAGTCGGACAGGCCCAAGTTCCCTTACCGGGTAGGCCTCGCTCATCGTGATCGCCGTCTTCCTCGTGTCCCTCGTGTTCAGCCAAGCCGTTTTCTCCCACGTAATCCTCAATCAACTCAGGAACCCACTCCGTGCCCCCCGTATTCCAAGAGTTCCCCCAGGCCTTGCCCCAATTCTTGCTGTGAGGGAAGCGTTCATCGAAGTCGGAAGCGTACATCATCACAGCGAGCGCGATCTGCTTCTCGTTGTTCAAACAGACGATTTGGTTCGCCTTCAATTTGGCCTTACTCAATGCGGGCAACAACATGCCGGCAAGAATCGCAATGATGGCAATCACCACTAAGAGTTCGATCAGGGTAAACCCTCGCTGTCTCCGCTTTGTTGTTGTCATACAAATACTAGATTACCGGGCCGGTCGTATATTCCAATCTCGTTCGGAACCATCCAACACGATCTGCAGAGCGCTCGCAAATCATGATATTCTTTTTTCCAAGACTATTTGCCAACATCAGGCATCATGCCAACCGTCCAGCGATTGCTCCCCTAGAGAAACCCGAAACGCTCTAGTCAGTTCTAGGCTTCAACCGAACCATCGTCGCGCCCCACCCTCCCATTTGGGCACTCGCTGGAGTATGGGACTCAACGATTTCAAGTTTCTCTAATATCGACTGAACCGTTCTGCGGAGATTTCCAATCCCTTTCCCATGAATAACCCGCACCGTTAAGATACCTTTTTCCTGACAAGCCTCGAGATAGTCAGGGACGATGCCCTTGATTTCCTTAGGTCGAAAAATGTGCAAATCAAGCTCATCGGTAATGGGATACTCGACGGGCCCATCAAAGGGAACGTCGCCCTGTAAAGGAGAGTCAGACATCCTCATTCATCCATGTTTTCATAGGCGGTCTTCGAATCATGAGAGTTGCTACCGAGCATTCTTGTTGATGGATTCATCAACGACCATGTGCCCAGGAAATTCGCCCGCCGTCTTGCCTCCGCGACTGCCGAGCCGTTTGTTCTGGGAATTCCCCTTCGGTTGATTCAGAGGAATGAACATACCTCCTTCATCGGCCAACGCACGATAGAGTTCGTCCTCGAGTTTTTTCTTCACCGATGCAAACTGAGGATCCGCGATAAGATTCTTACTTTCACCCGGATCATTCTTAATGTCATAGAGCTCATCCGTGTCCCACAAACCGTAGTAGGTAATGTACTTATATTGATCTCCTCGCAGGCTGAAAACGGTAGGCGATTGCGGAAAGTTCTTCTCCCAGTAATACACATAGAGAAAGTAATCACGCCAACCAATACGGCGTCCCTGAGCTAGCGGAATAAAACTCCGTCCATCCATGTGATCAGGACGTTTCAAGCCACAAGCCTGCATGATGGTGGGACCAATATCAATGTTCGCAACAACCTGCTCGACAACCCGTCCCCCGCCAAAGAGATCCGGGCATTGCATCATCATTGGCACACGGATGGAGGTTTCATATGCCACCCGTTTGTCGATCAGACCATGTTCACCGAACATGAAACCGTTGTCTCCCATATAGATCACCATCGTTTCATCATGAATCCCCATTCGTTTTAACTGAGCCAAGACCCGCCCTACGCTGTCATCAACTGCAAGTAAGGACTCACAGTACCGCTTGTAGTATCGCTCGACATCAAGACTGCTGTGATACGGAAAATCGACGCCATGCCAACTATTCCGCTGGTCACGCAACCAACGAGGCTTGCCCTCGTAATTTTCGCCGGACAAGGCCTCACTCGCTGGTTTCTTGAAGGGTGCGTTGGCATAACGCCCTTCATGGCGTTCGGCAGGGGTGAAATTCGCATGCACTGCCTTGTGTGAAAGATACATGAAGAATGGTTCTTCAGAGTCCTTTTGGGCTTCAAGCCAGTCAACCGCGTAGTCCGTCAATTCATCCGTGATATACCCCTTTTGCTTCACGCGTTCGCCATTCACATTCAAGGTGTAGTTCGGTCCGGGTGAAAGATAGTGACCTTGCCCACGAAAACTGACCCAATGATTGAAACCGGGACGAGGCTCGTCTGTATCCCCTCCCATGTGCCACTTCCCAATGTAGGCTGTATTGTAACCGGCCTTCCTCAGCCACTCCGGAAAAAAGCGTGTGCCTTTTGGCACCAATCGGTTGTTGTCGATGACGCGATGTTTATGAGTGTAGAGTCCCGTGAGAATCGAGGCTCGACTTGGCGAGCAGAGGGACGTCGTCACGAAGGCATTCTTCAAATGAACCCCATTCTTCGCGATCGAATCCATGTGCGGCGTTTCCAAGAAGGGATGCCCCATGAAACCCATCGCGTCGTAACGATGATCATCAGAAAGGATAAAGACCACATTCCGCTGCTTGGCTCCAGACTGCCGCTGCGGAACAACATCGATCGCAAAGGAATGGGATACCAAGCACGTTAGTAGACAGATAATGATTAAATCCCGGATCCGAAGGGCATTCATTGGCAACAATTGGTTCATGGTTGATTGAACCATTTAGTAACAACCTTTGTTCGATACCGCAAACAACGAATTACCCGGCGCCGCTCCTCTCACGCAACTTTTCATCGCTCAGCACTTGATCGGAGCCGAAAAAGCCAAGTACCTTTCCAAAATGCCCCACATGAATTGGCTACAACTCCTAGCCCTCTTCTCAAGCGTACTCTTTATTGGCTCCGTCCCTGCACTCAACGCCGAAGAGAAGCCCAACGTGCTGTTTATCGCGGTCGACGACCTCAACCACTGGGTCGGCCATCTCCAACGAAACGACCAAACCATCACCCCGAATTTAGATCGACTTGCGACCTGGGGCGTGAGTTTCGCTCGGGCCTACTGTGCGGCCCCAGCCTGTAACCCCTCACGCGCCGCTTTGATGTCTGGGATGCGCCCCTCTACGACAGGTGTTTACCACAACCCACATGACTACCGCCCCCACATTGCCCCCAAACAAACGCTCAACTCACATTTCCGAGCCCATGGCTATTACGTGGCTGGGGCTGTCTCTTATACACATCTGACGCTGCCGACGAGCGATCTAGTGTAGAT
>OJGU01000560.1_pt1 | contig 20486 bp, 16 predicted proteins | sample 1594741 | NCBI WGS metagenome assembly OJGU01 (sample SAMN05416841, study PRJEB24817) | seawater metagenome | isolation source: Sea water | place: Canada:Atlantic | collected 2013-07
GTCCGTACTCGTCGACGCCGGCTCCGTCGTGCCGGACGTGGCTTCGTCGTCGTCGTCGGTTGGGCCGAGACTCGTGGTCTGCTCGCTCGGAAGCGGCTCCGAGCTCGCACAGGCCCCCGTCGCCAGCGCGACAATCGATACCAGGCCGATCCACGTCCGCATGCAGATGAGCCTGGGACGCTGTCCGTGCCACGTCAACACGGCGGCGTGCCAGTCTGCCAGCGCGTCAAGCGCAAACCGACCGGAGGGACACCTGCAGGGCGTTTACACCCCATCCCCGGTCAACGCCGTGGGCACCGCGGATGGAGCCAACCCAAGAACGGTTTGTTGCGAGGGCTGACTCCGGTGCTCGTCGTGCCTAGGCAGGGATGCCGCAGGCTCCGACGTTCTCCAACCCGGGAGGGGCGCTACCTTCAGCGAAGTACGGGATGCACTCGGTCTCGGGGTTGAGGCAGTCGTCGCCGGTGAGGTCGCAGAAGTCCGTGCAACAACCGGTCGCGCCCACGCATCCCGGGACGACTTTCGCTCCGGCGCAGTACAGACCGGGGTCGCATGCGTTGATGAACTCGCAGGGGTCACCAAACGCACCGCTCTCGCCGGACGCGTCGGTGATGCAGGTGAAGCCCTCGGAGCCGGTCGCGGGAAGACATGCGGCCGAACCTTCACAGTTCTGCAGCAGCGGGTCACACTCGGGGCGGCACAGCGTCAGGACGCCGTCGTTGACGATGGTGCAGATGAAGTCGGTGTCGCAGGTGGGAGCCTGCGGGGTGCCGTCGCAGAAGCCGACACAGATGCCTTCTCCGACCTCCGGATCGACGTAGTAGCACATCGACCGTGCGTCACAGCTGTCCACACCGCTGACGCCGCTGCCCTCGACGGTGCAGGAATCGCCGACCTGTCCGGGGTTCGCATCGATGGGCGAGCACCGCGTGGCGTTCCAGGAGTTGCCGCCATCGTTGGCCCACGGCATGCATTTCTCACCTTCGGGGCAGTCGTCGGTCCAGACGTCGCACTCGACCGCGATGCCGCCGCCGTCGGGCTCGTCGATGAAGCCGACCGTGTCGTCCTCGGTGTCCGCGGTGTCTGCGGTATCGGTGTCGTCGGTCGGGTCCTCGGTGGGATCGACCGGACCCGTCGTCGCGGTGGGATCGGGCGTGCCCGTTGTGGCCGACGGATCGACCGGCGCGGTCTCTCCGGTTTCGTCGTCGTCGACCTCGGTCCCGCCCTCGCTTTGCGAGTCGCTACCCATCGGGTCGGAGTCGGCGTCGCAGGCGACGATGAACACAGAGAGAGCCGCGGCTCCAAGAAGGGAAGGGAGAGTTAGACGTGACATCGTTGAACCGCGGGTCCTACCCCGAGTTGCCAAGGTTTCACAAACTAACATAGCTTTCAAGGGTGGCGTTGCCGCCGTTGCTGACGAGGCACCCCGCGCACCCAGAACAACGATCTGCGCCGCGATCCGTAGATCTCGTCCGCAGGATGGACGCCATTGGTCCCGTTTTGGGCCGAATCCGGTTTACCTGCGGGACCCCATCAGTTGTAAACGGTGATACGGTGAAGTCGTGAGGCTTCCGGCAAAAGCGGGTCTTCACGACGAAATCGTCAGGGTGAGCATCCAGCTGGGCAGCGAGCTCGGCGAAGACGGTCTCACCATGCGGGCGATCGCCGCGAGACTCGGGGTAAGCGCGACAGCGCTGTACCAGCATTTTGAGAGCAAGGCAGCGATCCTTCGGGAGATTCGCCTGCATGGAGTGGACACGTTGTTGTCTGCGATGGCTCCGTCCGCTGAGCTCGGCGATGCCGAAGCCCGGGTACGGGAAATTGCCCGACGCTACACGGAGTTCGCGCTGAGCAACCCGTGGCTCTACAAGGTGCTGTTCCAGGGGGACGAGGTCGACTGGGCCAGCGTCGAGGAGGATGAGCGCGACCTGCTCATGGCTCCCCTTCGGCAGGCGCGCGCAGCATTCGAGCTGGGCGTTCGAGCGGGCGCGTTCCGTTCTGACGTCGATGTCGACAACACCGCGCTGCTGTTTTGGGCGTCGCTCCACGGTCTCGCATCTCTGATGATCAACGGACGCATCAGCGAAGGACATCCCGTGTTTCCGGTGCCCGACCGCGACGACTTCGTCAGCAACTTCATCGCGGGACTCGTCCGAGCCGTTCGCGCATCCTGAGCGTGACGAGTCCGGTTTCGTCGAGTCCGGCTTCGAGGCGTCTGGTTTCGAGGCGTCCGGCTTCGAGGCGTCCGGGCTTCCCGCGTGAGGCGAGCCCTGAGTTGGGCCCGAGGTCGTGGTGGCATCGGGGCTGACAGCGCGGGCCGGGGCCGGCGTGTCGGCGCTGCTCGGCCCGACGAACACCGGCAAGACCCACCGCGCGATCGAGCAGCTGCTGTCGCACCGGACCGGGATGGTTGGGTTGCCGCTGCGGCTCCTCGCCCGCGAGGTGTACGACCGCGTGACTGCGCGCGTCGGGGAGCAGCAGGTCGCTCTGGTCACCGGCGAAGAGAAGCGGATCCCGAAGCGTCCGCGCTATTGGATCTGCACCGTGGAGTCGATGCCGGTCGACCTCGATGTCGACTTCGTGTGCATCGACGAGATTCAGCTGGCCGCGCATCGCCAGCGCGGCCACACGTTCACGAACCGGATGCTCAATCTGCGCGGTACGCAGGAGACCTGGTTTCTCGGCTCCGACACGATGGTGCCCGCGATCCAGGAACTCGTTCCGACGGCGGACATTCAGCGCCACCCTCGGTTTTCCAAGCTGACCTACGGCGGGTTGGTCTCGGTCGCCGCGTTGCCGCCGCGCACGGCCGTGGTCGCGTTTTCGGTGGCCGAGGTCTATGAGCTGGCGGAGCATTTGCGGCAGCGGCACGGTGGGACCGCAGTGGTCTTGGGAGCGCTGTCGCCTCGGGCCCGCAACGCACAGGTCGCGATGTACGAGTCGGGGGAGGTCGAGTACATGGTCGCGACGGATGCGATCGGCATGGGGCTCAACCTCGATCTGGATCGAGTGGTGTTCTCATCGACGAGCAAGTTCGATGGTCGGCAGTCCCGCCCCTTGCACCCCAGCGAGCTCGGGCAGATCGCCGGGAGAGCGGGTCGATACACACGTGACGGGACGTTTGCTCTGTTGCGCCCCAACCCGCCTTTGGACGATCAGATTGTCCGGGCGATCGAAAACCACACATTCGAGCCGGTCCGTCAGGTCGTGTGGCGCAGCAGCGATCTCGACTTCGGATCGATTCAGGACCTCGAAGCTTCGCTGAGGGCCCGGCCGAGGCGCAGCAAGAGGATCCGCATGCTCGAGCAGGCGGACGACTTCGACGCGTTCAGCCAGCTGTGTCGGTTGTCGTCGGTCCGCAAGCGTGCCCACGGCGCGGAGGCGGTCGCGTTGCTCTGGGACGTCTGCCGAATCCCCGACTTTCGCAAGCTGATGCTCGAGAGCCACGTGCAGCTGCTGGCGCGCATCTACGACCAGCTCACCGGCGACACGGGCCGCATCGACGAGACTTGGATGCGACGCCGTATCGATCGACTCGACGACGTCAAAGGGGACATCGATACGTTGATGACCCGGATGGCGTTCATTCGGACCTGGACGTACATCGCCAACCACGAGCGATGGGTGCCGGGTGCGTCCCACTGGCAAGAGGTCACGCGGTCGATCGAAGACCGAATCAGCGACGCGCTGCACCAACGGCTGACCGAGCGCTTCGTCGCCAAAACCGTGGGGACCCGTGCGCGCCCGGCGGGCCGCCGGAGAGCGCTGCCGAAGGCGCGTGCAACCGGGGGGGAGGCCCCCGATCCGAACAACCCGTTCGCGGCGCTCGCAGGTCTGGCGATCGGAGATGCTGAACCGGAGATCGATGACGCCCTCGAGTTGGTGCAGTCGATCGTGGAAGCCGACCACGATGCTTTTTGCATCGATGCCCGGGCACAGATCTCGTGTCAGGGCGTTTCGCTCGGGCGGTGGCGGCGGGGCAAGGAACTCTTGCACCCCGAGCTGGTCGTCGATGCGCAGGGGTGGACGGCGGGGGCGAAGACACGACTACAGCGGCGGCTCCAGGCCTGGAGTGTGGACGCGGTGCAGGGGGTCGTTGGAGGGCTCTGTGCCCTGCAGGACTCCGCGGCGGCCTCACTTCGTGGTCTCGCGTACCGGCTCGAGCAGACGCTGGGCTCGGTGGCCACGGCTGCGGTCCGCGCTGAACTGGATGCACTGACGGTTGCGGACAAGGCCGAACTGACCGAAGCGGGTGTGGCGGTTGGACCGGTGGCGGTCTACTTGCGGGCGAGCCTGAGCGCGGAGAACCTGGCGGTTCGTCACGCGCTGTGCTGGGCGTGGATGAAGCGGCCCAGTGCCGAGGCGGTGGTCCGTGACCAGCCGTCGTGGACGATTCCCGATGGGTTCGATCACCGTGGATTGCCGAGTTTGGGGTTCGTCGCAATGGGCGTGATGGCGGTGAGGGTCGATGTTGCCGAGCGCGTCGCGGCTGCGCTCGCGGTGGAAGCCGCCAACGCCGATCCGTTCCCGTCCCCATCGTTCTTGCGGCGGTGGTTGGACTGCTCTCCGCGTGAACTCACGGGGGTGGTGCAAAGCCTCGGGTACCGCTCCGCAGGGGCTGACAACTTCTCTCGGCCACGGTCGCGCCGATCCGGCACGCGTTCTTGACGCTGCTCGGAGGTCGACGCATGGTGCCCCCCTCATGTCGGCCGTCAAATCGGGTTTGATCGGTGCTGCCGCGGTTGGTGGCGTGATTGCGGTTCTCTTTGCCTCGGGAACGGTGAAGCTGTCCGGTTCGGACGACGACTCCGTCGCCCAGGAAGCCGACGAGGAAGCGGAAGGCAAGAAGAAGGGCGGAAAGAAGCGCAAGCGTCGTGGTCGCAAGGGCCGTCGGCGGGGAAAGGGACAGGACCTGCGCTCACTGGGCTACCTGGCGGAGTCTCGTCCCGAGGCGCACCGGAACAAGGCCGGCCTCACGATCCACGAGGTGGACCGGGCGGCCCCGGGGCATGCGCTGTACAACTACTGTGGTTGGGGTGCGGGCCTCGAGGGTGCCGAAGGCGAGAAGAAGCCCTGGGGGGATACGGTTCTGCTCTCTCTCGAGGGGAAAGAGCTGCACCGCTGGCACAGCGACGTCTTCGGAACCCGAGGCGGCGGCGTTTCGATCTCGAAGCTTCTGCCGAACGGTGACCTGGTCATCAACCGTGCCGACCTCGGTGTCGCGCGCATCGGCTTCGACAGCGAGACCATCTGGCAGCTCGAGGGCGTCTACCACCACGACCTGGCGGTCGAAGAGGATGAGTCCGTTTGGGTGATGGTCGAGCGAAGGCTCGAGATGGACGGCTCTCGTCGCGGGGTCATCCTCGACCATGGCTTGACCCACATCTCCAAGGACGGCGCGGTCCTCGGCACCCTGTGGTTCTCCGACATTCTGGTCGATGAGCCGAACTATCAGCGGGCTTTGGCTCGCGTTCAGTCGGGGAAAGGTCGTGGCGACCTCCAACACGCCAACGCGGTTGAGATTCTTGCCAAGGACGGCCCGGATGGGCTGTGGAAGAAGGGCGACATCCTCTCTTCGGTTCGCAACCTCAACATCATCGTCGTCGTTCAGCGCGACACCGGGAAGCTGCTGTGGAGTTGGGGCAAGGACCATCTTCAGCATCAGCACGGCCCGGTGCTCGCGGAGAACGGCAAGTTCTTGGTGTTCGACAACGGGCACCGCAGGCGGCGCTCTCGGGTGCTGGAGATCGACCCGGTGACCAAGCAGATCGGATGGCGATACGAAGGCACGCCGAACAATCCGTTCTTCTCCGGGACCCGCGGAACCGTGCAGTCTCTTTCGGACGGGCTGGTGTTCGTGGGCAGCTCGAACGACGGTCGAATGTTCCAGGTCGACCGAGAGGGCAAGATCGTCTGGGAGTATTGGACCACGGAAAAGAACCGCGGCAAGGTCGTACCGATTCGAGCCCAGTTCATCACGGGTTCGCTCAAGGACGCGATCGACGCTCGGCTGGCGGGTGCAGGGGGTGGCGAGGATGCTCCCGCCGATGCAACCGCCGTTGATGAGGCCGAGCCCTCCGACGAGCCCTCCGAGGACAAGGGAAAGCCGGGTGACACCGCCGCGCCCGAGCCTGCGAAGGATGACGCGAAGGCGTCGCGTAAAGCCGACGACAAAGCGCCTGCGGCCAAGGGCGGGGACGAGACCCCGTCCAAAGACCCCGGCGACACCCAGGCCGCCGAGTAGAGTTCGCGCGGGCCTGAGGCCTCAGAGCATGGGCAGCGTGCCGCTGCCGTTGTCCATGTTGCCGAAGGTGTCCATCGGCAGCCCCGCGCGCTGGAGGATCGAGCAGTACAGGCGGTGGTTCGTCTGCCACAGCTCGAACTCCTCGCGGCTGACTCCGTCGGGGTGTGGGAGCTCGAGGTAGCGCCCCGTGGGAAACGCCCAGTTGCTTCCGCCGGCCATGAAGTAGGGCATGCGCCAGTGTCGGTGTGGCCCCGTGGAGTAGCTGGTGCCCGTGGTGGTGTCGGTCCCCCAAACGATGAGGGTGTTGTCGAGCAGCGTGCCGTCGGCTTCCTGGACCGAAGAGAGGCTGTTGAGCAGGTGAAGCCATCGGTCGGCCCACCAACGGTCGATCGCGCGATGGTCCTCGAGGATGTCCGGCGCGCCGTCGGTCTCTCCAACCGCGTGGGTGGTGCCGTGCGCGTTGAGGCCGTCGATCATACTGATGTTGCCGTCGACGTGGCCCAGCTGGAGGGTCATGACGTTGGTGAGGCCGCAGGCGAACGCGTTGGTGATGAGGTCACTCTGCGCGTCGATGGCTGCGGCGTCGTCGGAGGGCCCGGTGGGTTCGTTCGGCAGGGTGCACTCGACCTGGAAGTCGGTGACGCGTTCCTCCAGGGCGCGAAGGTGCTCGAGGTGCTGGGCCAGGATGTCCTTCTCGACGCTGCCCACCTTGTTGTGCACGACATTGAGCTCGTCGCGCACCACGTCGATGACGCTGCGACGCTGGGTTCGTAGCCGTTGCATCGCTTCGATGTCGAGCTCCCCGATGTCGAGTCCGGCGAACAGGTTGTCGAACGCGGCGACGGGCCCGTTGATCGGGACGACCGGTTGCTGGTCCCCGTAGAAGAAGCTGGAGTGGTGCTCGGTCGCGACGCCGTTGACCCCCAGCCCGACGTGCCGGTAGGAGCCGCCCTGCGTCTTGAAGAGATGGTCGGCGATCGGTTGCTCGAACGAGGCACCGGTGGCGAACCCGTCCTTCAAGGAGCCGGTGAAGCACATGGATCCGCCGCTGGCGTGCTCGTTGTCGTCGTCGGGGAAGTAGTACGGGGCGCCGTACAGGACCAGGCCGTCGGGGTAGATGAGCTGGTCACGGTACGGCTCCAGGACCGACTGTGTCGCGCCGAGCGTGAAGTCGGTGGGGGCGCCCGAGGCTCCCGCTGTGGGCCAGAACGAGTCCTCGAGGTAGCCCAGACCCTGGAAGATCACGAGCACGCGCTTGGGCGATGCGTTGCCGCCAGCGTAGGAGCTGCGGGGAACGAACGGGGTGAGGGCGGCGGCGGCTGCACTGCCGCCGAGCATGCGGGCGAGGTTGCGTCGGGTGATGCGGGTCATCGTTCAGTCTCCTCGCCGGGTTCGGAAAGAGTCGCTCAACACGAGCTGGGTGATCGCCTTGCGGATGTCACCACCGCCTTCGCTCAGCGCCTCTTGAACAGGCGCGAGCGAGCCAGCGTCGGCCTCGTCCGGTTCGCGTGCCGTCGCCAGACGGAACAGCTGCGTGGCCATACAGTCTCGAACCTGAGGGAGCGTGGAGAGGACCGCGCCCATCTCCTGGACATCACCGAACTCGACCTCGCCGTCCGAGAGGACGTAGCCCGAAGCGTCGATCGGACCGAACGCATCGGCTTGGGAGAATCGGCCCAAGTCGTCGTAGTTGAGCAGCCCGAATCCGATGTTGTCCATCAGGACGTGGCATCCCGCGCAGCTGGGGTCCTCTTGGTGTTGTCGCAGTCGCTCTCGCGGGGAGAGGTCGCCAGCATCCGGGAAGTTTGTGTCGACAGTGGGCGGGGGGAGCGTGTCGCACAGCAGCCGGGCCCGGACGGCGTTGCCTCGGTAGACCGGCTCGAAGTCGGACTCGATCGGTGGGGACGAGGCGAGGAATGCGGGGAGCGTCAGCAGTCCGGCTCGCGATCCGTCGTCGACCAACATGCCCTCACCGTTGCCGCCGAAGCCGTAGATGTCGTCGGCAAGCCGCTCGTCGGGGAAGGCCAGGGGAGTGACGAAGAGGCCTTCGACCGTACCGGGGTCCGTGAGCACCTCCGAGAGGAACGCGCGCGCCTCGGTCTTCATCGAGGTCCGGAGCTCGTCGTCGAACTCGGCCTCGGCACGCGAGACGTTGTCGATGCGAGAGATGTGCGTGAGGTGCAGGTGGGCTTCGACGAGGGCTCCGAGGAACGCGTCGCTCTGCATCAGCCGCTCGGCGTGGGACAGCAGGACCTCGGGGTCGTCGAGCGACTCGGCATCGTCCAACAGCGCACGGTCGGGCGTGGTGTCGGTGAGGAAGAACGCGAGCCGCGTTGCGAGCTCGTAGCCGTCGAGGTCGGCGATGCCGCCGGGCTCCTGTTCCTGTCCCAGGCCAAACTCGACGATGTACAGGAAGTTCGGGGACTGCAGCACGGCCTCGATGACCATCTGCAGGCCGCGCTCCAGGCTTTGCTCTGAACCCTCGTCGAACAGACCTCGAAGCGCGCTGCGTTGCCCGTCGGTGAGCGGTCGCCGAAAGGCCTGTTCGCCGAAGCTGTCGATGAACCCATCGACGCAGGTGTCCTCTCCGTCGGTCGCGGGATCGCAGCCGTCGAACAGCCCGCTGGGATCCGCGGTGACCTCCTGCGCGAGGGCGAGGGCGCTCTGCCAGTAGATGTCGATGTCCACGGACTGGGGCGCGATGCCAGCGTTCGCGGGGAAGGGGCTGTCGCCGGGCGCGGTGTCGGCGATGAAGGATGCCGTGTCCGGCCGCGTCCCGAGCAGCGCTTCGATGCTGTTGGCGTACTGGCTTGCGGTCAGACGGCGCCAACGGCTCAGCTCGGTGGGGTCTGCGGTCGGGCTCTCGCCACCGGAGTCGTCCGAGCCGTCGGTTCCACCGTCGTCGGTCCCGCTGCCGGAGACAGCGTCATCCGTGCCGCCGGAGGTTTCGCCATCCACAGATGCGTCCAGGGTCGCCCCGCTGTAGCAGCCGGCTGTCGCCAGCACCGCGGTCAGGATCGCGCTACGACTCATTGCATCTCCCCCATGCCTGAGGTGGGTGGTGCGGAACGCCGAGGTTCATCCCCCTTTTCTTCACCCGCCCGCACCCGAGTTTGAAGCGTGCCGGGGCCCACCAAGGTTCCTGTTCGGGAGGTGTCGACGGCCCCGAATCCTGCCCCTATCTTGGCTTTCATGGGGTGGAAGCCGAGGCTCGAGGTGTTGCTCATGACGTTCGCGGTGGGCTGTGTCGGCGATGAGGGTGGGGGAGACACCGATGCCTCCCAAACGGCGGGCCCCACCGGGTCGACCAGCTCGGATCCGTCGTCCACCGGCTCCGCCACGGCAGGTCCCACCAGCTCGTCCGGCTCCGCCGCCTCCACCGGGACGACCACAACAGAGCCCGGCGACTCGTCAGGGGGGTCGTCCGACGGCGAGAGCTCAACCGGGCCCGGGGTCCGGACGGCGCCGGTCTTCTTCGCGGCCGGGGACGTTGGCCGCACAACCTTCAGCTGTGATGGGGGGGCGTCGTGGACCGGCAACCGCTCCTACGATCTGGAGGGGGATTCGCAGGTCTGCGGCGAGGTGCAGCCGGTCACCTGCTACGACGACGCTTCAGGCTGCCAACTCCTCAACGGAGAGAACTGCGAGCAGCAGGCGACCAACTGCGACTGCGACCACCACCCCGGTGCGGTGCAAGGCATCGCGCACGGTGATGGATGGTGGGTGGCATCGTGGGGGTGGGGTCCTCCGGGCTCGGTCCGAAGCAGCCAAGACGGAATCAACTGGGAGACGGTCGTCTCCGGCACGACCTTCGGCGGGTTGGCTTATGGGAACGGGACCTTCCTCGCGGGTGATCGCCAACCGTTGGTCTCCTCCGACGGTGGGGCAACGTGGACCGACGCGGCGCCGGCCGACTTTCAAGCGGCCAATGGCGAGACGATCTACAACGTGCGGCAGGTGGCGTTCGCCCCCGCCGCCGGTTTTGTCGTCATCGCCACTTCGGGCGACAACCGGGACATCTTGCTCTCCTCGGATGAGGGCACGAGCTGGTGGCGCCCCGAGCAGCGGCCGGAGGCCTGCCTGCAGAACAACCAGGGCATCCTCTCTTCGCCGGACACGGTCGTCCTGCTCGGTGGGGACGGTGACGTCTGCACGTCGAACGATGGTGGCCAGACGTGGAGCGTTGCATCCGAGTTTGCCAGCGGGGGGCCCGGGGTCTGGGACGGGACGCAGTTCCGAACGTGGAACGGTGGCACGGCCTACGCCAGCGACGATGGCCTGACCTGGACCTCCGAGGCCATGGCTCCGGACCTGCGTCTAGGAACGGTGGCCGTCGATCCGTCGACCGGGTCCTTCGTGTCGGTGCGCGGCGGCTGGCAAAACTGGTACGACGCGCAGGAGTTCTATCGAAGTGAGGACGGTGTGAACTGGACGGTGCTCGACGCGGCGCAGTTCGAGGGCAGCCATCGCATCCGGCACATCGCGTTCGCACAGGCCGAGACCGGAGCCTGTCTCGACTGACGAGTTCGGCTTCGCGGCTACGGTACGCAGCAGGTGGTGATCGGCTCGGTCCCCGACACGCCGCCGCCGTCGGGTTCGCCGCCCTCATCGACACATTCCAAGGGCGCGTCGGAGTCGAGGACCCGGACCGCCGCGGTTGGTCCCAATCCGTCGATCGCGGCGCATTCGCCCACCGGAAGCGTCGTCCCCCTGGGTCCCCCGCACGTGGCGGTGAACTCGATCAAACCGTTGCAACCCCCCTCGGCGGTGCAGGAACAGTCGGTACAGCGCCGGTCATCGTCGAAGGACTGATACACAACGGTGCGTGCGGTGTAGACCTCGCCCCGGCACTGGGCCTCGCCGCTTTGGTAGATGCAGGTCGCAGCGGTCGTGTCCGGAAGGCAGAGACCGTCCTGGCATGTGTTCTGCGGGGGCACCTCGCACAGGACCTGGTCGCCGTCGGACACGATCGGGCCGTGATCGTCGATGACGTTGGCGGAGCACATCGCGTCGGGGATTTGGCCGGCCGTGGTATGCCGCTCGCATGCTCCGTCGAAGGGCCGGGCTCGCGTTGTTGCTCGCGGGCTGCGTGTCGAAAACACCGGCCGCCGAAGCGGACACCGTTGGGGACGATGGGACCGGCTCGGTTCCGTCGGAGACCCGTTCCCGGGTCGTCGCGGCGCCGACGGTTGCCCAACGCTATCCCTCGGTTGCGCACTACCCGAACCCGCACCCATCGCTCCTTTCCGCGCTGGAGGCTCGAGATGCGCCAGGCATTCTTCACGGGCTGGCCCGGACGTTTGCGCCGGTCCGGCCGCGATCCGAGGACTGGGATCGCAGCGGACATCTTCGGCTCACCGGGGAGACGAACGGTTTTGTGCGTGAGCTCGATGGGGGACTGCACGCGCAGCCTCCGGGTCGCTACGACCTGTCGTGCGCGGGCGGATTCTTGGAGGCGGTCCGTCTCCTGCTTCTCCCGCATCTCGAGCTCGATGACCTCGGAGGCTGCGATCAGCCCCTGCTTGCGTCGGTCGAAGGGGCGCCGAAGGCCTGTGGGCACGTGGGGGACTTCGGTCTGCTCGCCCTGGTCAACGTCGCCGCGCGGCTCGAGCCGAACCAACTTCCGGCGGGACGAGCGATCGAGGCCACACCGGTCCGCACGCGCGACGCGGTGAAGGCGGACATCCCCTCCGGACAGGCCCGCTTGTGTACCGTGTCGCACGAGTCGACGACGCAGGAGCGCGGTCGGTACCACCATCACATGATGGTGATGCTCGAGCCCGACGACAACGGGGACATCCCCTTGTTCGACACCACCGGATACAACGGCGTCCACCTGCGCTCGCGCCCCCACAACCTCATCGCGAAGTATGCCAAGCACGCCTTGGCAGACAACGAGCGCTTCCGCTACGACCGCAACTCGACGGTCTTGTCGTGCCTGACCGTCAGGCTGTGACGGCCGGCCTGAGGGGCGCCCTCACAGGGTGTTGGGGCGCCACAGGTTGACGGCCCAGCGCACCAGCAGCGCCCCGACGAGCGAGACGATCACCAGCCACAGCAGCCAGTGCATGGACGTGCCCAGCCATGGGGTGTCGGTGGTGGGATAGCGGATGTCGATCCACGAGATCGGCCCGGCATCGAGGCGAGGCTCGATCGGATACACAAACGCATCAGGCCCACCGCGGGCGCGGCGTTTGCTGACGCGGACGCGCTCGGTCCCAACGTTGAAGGACTTCTCGGTCGCGGTATCGCCGACGCGGACCGTGAGCGTGTGCTCGCCTTCTTCGAGGCCCTTGATGCGCCAGCTCGCCATGGACCGTCGTGTCGAGAGCACGACGCCGGTCTCGACTTCGACGCCGTCGCCGGCTTCGAGCGTCACGGGTCCGTCGATGTCATCCGGACTGCCGAACTTGACGGTGACGACGACACTCTCGCCGGGCTCCACCGGGCGCATGCCGTAGTAGTGCTCCATCTGAAAGAACATCAGGAGCATCGGCACGGTGACCCACAACATGGGGCCGAGCAGCGACATGATGCTCTTGAAGTTCCACCAGAAGAGCTTGCCCATGGCCTTGAACACGAGCTTGGGCTCGCGGTCGTACAGCCGCATCTCCATCATGTACGCCTGCATGCGCTTGATGGAGGTGAACAGCAGCTCCGGGTCGCCGGTGTACTTGAACACCACGAGCATGACCGCGCCCATGAGCGTGGAGATGATCGCGAGACTCCAACCGAGCGACAGTGCCTGCATCGGCACCATCATTCCGTCGAAGAGGGCACCGAAGAGCTGCCCGACGGTATTGATCACGGCGTCCATGGACGAAACGGAGCGGGGGGCCGACTAGTCGATGTAGCCGAGGCCCTGGAGCTTGGCGGCGATGTCCTCGTCGCTCTCAGCGTCGTCGAGCTTGGACATCTCTTTTTCGAGCACGTGGACGATGAACTCGTCGGTGGACGAGTAACCGGCCAGTTCGGCGCACTTCTTGAGACGGGTGTAGATGGACTTGTCGAGCTTGACGGCGGGCATGGCGTTTCCTCGAAGGGGCGTTTAGCGGGACTCAATTACGTTTTGGCCGACCATCTGGGACGGCTTTTCGATTCCAAAGGCATGAAGCACGGTGACCGGCACATCGTGCAGGCGTGGCTTCTCGCCGATGATCTTACGGTTGGAGAACAGCACCCCGGGAACGGTTTCGTGCGCCATGCAGTGGTCGCCGATCCATTCGTCGGGGTTGTCGTTGATCTGGTTGAACGGGACCGCGCCCAGGCCGGTGGCGGGCGACATCCGGTAGGGCGGCGCAAAGCCGACCAGGAAGTCGGGTGCGAACTCCATCTGCGGCGACGGCTGGCCCTCGAACATCTCTTCGGGGCGGTACAGCTTGAGCACGACGTTCTTGCCGGTCTCGGGGTCGACCCAAGCGAGCAGCTTCTTCTCGAGCCGGGCCTCGATGGCGGCTTTTTCGTCTTCGGTGACGCTGCCTTCGCCTTCGCGGCCTTCGAGGTTGAAGTACAGACCGTTGAGGCCCATCGCGTACAGCTGAGTCTCGGCCCAATCGACGTGCGGAAAGCCTGGGGTGGGGCCAGCGTTGTTCGGATCGTCCAGGGCGAGGAAGCCCTCGTCCATGAGCCAGGTGTTGAGGTGCACCTCGCGGTCGAATCGCTGGAACCCGTGGTCGCTGATGACCATCAAGGTGGTGTTGTCGTCGATCGTATCGAGCGTGTGGCCGACGACTTGGTCGGCGCGCTCGTAGAACGGGATCAGGTCGTTCTCATAGTCGCCCCACAGCATGTGCGCGGCCTGATCTGTGGTGGAGAAGTAGTAGAACATGAACCCACCACCGTCCTTCTTGTACTCGTCCAAGAGGTGGTCGTAGATGTCGATCTCCTCATCGAAGACCAGGTTGGCCTGGGCGATGAAGTCGTTGCGCGAGATGACGTGGGCTGAGAGCGCCTTGGTCTCCTCGGCCATCCCCTGCGTGTAGAAGAGGCCCACTTCCTCGGCGATGTCGGCGGCAAACTCGGCCGGCTCGCTGATCGGGACCTCTTGGTGCTTGGGGTTGATGTTGATCGGGCTCGCGTAGAGCTTGAAGTTTGGATACGCCTCTTTGAGGAAGAAGCGCACGATGCCGCTGGCCGACATCATGTAGGGGACGAGCTCGAAGTCGACTTCGACCCATTCGCTCCAGTCGCCCTCGCCGAGTACCATGACGTCCTCGCCGATCTCGATGCGAGCCGTCCGTCGGTTGCGGTCGACGTCGATCTCCATGCGAACCTCGGTCCGCGGCTCATCTTTATAGAAGGTGTTGATCGGGCCGGAGAGCTCGGTGGTGACGTGGTCGCCAATGACGTCGACGCGATACAGCTCGCCGCCGGAGACCTCTTCTTTGACGTACTCGGCGGGGTCGTCGGTGAAGAACTGAAACGTGCCGAAGGACCCGAGCATGTCGGGCGTGCCCATGCCCGAGACCGCGCCGTTGGTCGCGGGCTGCGGCGGGAAGTCCGTGGGCATCTTCATCATCGTCGTGGGGATGTTGGCGTCGCCCAACTTCTTCCAGAACGGTTCGCCCTTGCGCAGCGGGATGGTCTCGCCGCCGGTCAGCGGAATCACGACGCCGCCAACCTCGAGCGTGTACTCCGGCGGAATCGCCTCGGCCATCGAGCTGAAGGGGGTGACGTCGCCGGGGTGGCGGTGAACGAAGTCGAAGACGCCGTGTCCGCCGGGGGTCATGCCGGTGATCACGGTGGACCAGGCGACCGGTGATTGCGGAGGCATGACGGTCTCCAGCTCTTCGAAGCCTCCTTGCTCGGCCAGCCGCATGAGGTTGGGCAGCCGGTCGGCGTGGCGGCGCACAAACTTGGGGTCCATGCCGTCGAAGCCGAGCACGATCACATCGGTGTCCGTGTTCGGGGTCTTGCCGCATCCCGCTGTGCTGGCGACCGCGGCGGCCAGGATCGCGGCCGCGATCCGGCCCAAGCCGTGGCCAGTACCGTGGCCCAACGTTTGGGGGCGTGTCTTCGGGGCTGGAAGCCTCATGATCTCAGTTCCCTCGGCTCGGAGCGTTGGACGACGGGAGACTACGAGCGCTGACACGGTGGGTCAAACGCCAGGCGAACCATCGTCTGGGGGTGACTACGGGGTGACTTTGAAGCCGTCGCTGGCCAGGACGATTCCGTCGGCGGACTCGACGGACACCGTCCAACTGCCCACGTGTGAATCACGGAGGCGGAGGCCCGCACGGGTGCGGTAGGCGTGTGCGGCGGGAATCACGACCCAGGCGCGACGCACCAACCGGCCGTTCTTACTCCACTTCACTAGCACGCGCTCGGTCTGCCGGCGATGCACGGCCCGGAAACACACGTGCACCGCTTTGGTCGCGGATGCGGCATAGCTGCGGTTGCTGCCTTGGCACACCCCGTTGTCGTACGAGGAGCCCAGGTCGAGCCGGTCGAGGTGAATGCCGCTGACACCCACGCCGCGCAACGGCGGGCGATCTCGGTCGCTCTTGGGCAGTTTGCGCAGCGCGGCAACCCCGGCGGAGGGGCTTCCCGGAGGGGCGACCGCGCCTCGCTGAACCAGGGGAGGTGCGGCGCTGGAAGCCCCGGGCCCGGGCGTCGGAGTCCGAGTGCCGCTGGCTTGCGCCACGACGGCAGGGGCAGCCGGTTGGGGTTTGGGCTCCGCGGCGGGCATGGGGATCGCCGAACTCCACGACGAACCACGTTTCGCCTTGGGCGCAGAGATCTGCGTGGCGTCTTCGGTTGCCGGTGGCGCCATCCGTCCGGCGGTCTTGGGCGTGAACGTGCCGATGCTCGATGCCGGCATCGGGACTTCACCGGCGCGCGTGGGCAGGGGGTTCACCGGCGCAGCGGTGAGCGGAGACTGAGGCTGTGGCGCGGTCGGGCCGACCTCGGGAGTTGTCGTGGCGGCTGCGGCGGCGACCTCCACCGGAGGCGGGGTGTCCTTGGGAGGCTCGGCCATGGACCACAAGCCCCACACGACGGCAGTGGCGACCAGGACGCCGAGCAGCGCTGCGACGGGTGGCCGGCGTTGCCCGGGATCGACTCCAAGCCCGGGGCCTCCGCCCCGCACCCGGGCGACCTGACGCCATGCCTTGCGGGCGGCGTCCGGATCGAAGCTTGGCGGGTGCACGCGCTCCGGCGTCCGTCCACCCGGGAGATGACGGCGCGGGCGCTGCAGCGGCAGCGCGAGCACATCGCGGTCGTCTTCGGCGGAGCGGCCCACGACGCGGAGCTTACAGCGGTTGGGAGGCGCTGGACATCATCGACCCCCACCGTGATAAATGTAGTGCTGTGTCCTACCTCAAACGCGGTCAGATTTCGGGTTCGAACCGGTCGTGGATCGCGCTGCTGTGCGCTTTGGGCACCGGGGGGCTCGGTTGTGGCGCGGGGTCGCCCGGGGCGGACACGGACACCGGGTCCTCGTCGGCGACCAAGGCCGACGATCCCAGGACCACCTCTGCCGAGGCGTCGACGGCGACGACAGCCGGCGAGGGCAGCACCGGGGGGTCATCGACCGGTGCAGGCTCGTCCTCCGGGGAGCCTACCGGGTCGTCATCGGGCGGCTTCACCGGCTCGGAAAGCTCTGGGAGTACGACCGGCGAGAGCGGCTGCACCAAGACCGTGGTGCTGATGGGCTACTGGCCGCCGACCAACGAAATGCTGCGCCCGTTCAGTACCGACGCCGAGCAGAACCCGGACGGATGGGTCGGGGAGAACTGGCGCGGACTGGGTTTCGACGTCTACGCATTCTTCCCTGAGTTTCCACCCGATGGAGACCCCACCAACGACCCGATCGGATCTCCGGGGTCCGTGGGCGCTGATGGATCGGATCTCCAGGTCGACTACCAAGACACGTCCGCCGACTTCTGGTCGATCATCGATACACATCAGCCGCACATCCTGATCACCCACAGTCGTGGGGGCGGGATCGGCTGGGAGCTCGAAGCGATCGAAGGCGGGCATGGCAACGGTGGCCCCGATCCGGCGTTTGACTGGATCTCGGACGGCTACGGCGCAGACACCCGCCCGACGGAGGCCACGGTGGATCCCCGGAGCTGGGCGGCGATGAACACCTATCGCGACGTGAACGCCTCGAGCCTGTTGCCGCTGGAGACGATCGAGGGCGTCGCCTCGGGCCTGGGCCTGACGACGGTGGAGATCGACACCACCGGGACCAGTGGAAACTATCTGTCCGGCTTCCTTGGACTGCACGGAGTCGTGTACGCCGAGACCACGCCGCACGCGGTTGCCGGGGGCCACATTCACGTGGGGACGGCGGTTTCGGTGGAGGATGCACGTGCTTTGACCGACGCGTCACTCGAGGCCGTCCTGCAGATGTATCCGGCAGACTCGCTGACCTGCCCGAAATCACGTTGACCTGTCGCGGGGGCGCGCGTTTGCGTAGGCTTGGGGGGTGAGCCCCCCTGACGCGTTTCGTGAACGCTGGTCGATGATCAAGCGACCTGTCTCGGCGCGGTTCGAGCATCCACTCGGGGAAGTTGCGGTGCGGCTCGCCTCCGGACCGGAACGCCCACCGGGAAGACCGGGGGAAGACGCGGCGGCGGTTCTCGACTGCGGCTCCGGAGCTCTGCTGCTTGCGGTCGCAGATGGTATGGGCGGTCAGCGAGGCGGGGCCCGGGCCTCGAAGGTCGCTGTGGACGTGTTGGCGGAGCGGCTGGCCGAGGGCAGCGCGGACTCGGCTCATGTTGTCGATGCTGTCGACGAGGCACAGGTCCGGACCAAAGCCAGCCGAGGTGCGGGGGCGACGACACTGGTCGTCACGCTGATCACGCCCGAGGGCGTCCGCATGTTCAACGTGGGCGATTCCGAGGCGATCCTCATGACGCCGCGCGGCAAGGTCAAGGTCCGCACCACGGTCCAGTCCCCCGTTGGCTATTTGGTGGCGGCCGGAGCGTTGGCACCCGACGACGCGCTCCTCCACGAGTATCGGCACCTGCTGAGTTCAGCGGTGGGCATCGATGCCATGCGACTCGAGGTGTGCCCCCGGGTTGCATTCGGGAAGACGGACACGCTGGTCTTGGGCAGCGACGGGATGTTCGACAACGTCTTCGAGCATGAGCTGCTGGAGATCACGCGCAACCGCAACCTCGAGGACGCCGCCGACGAACTCGCGATGTTGGTCGCCGCTCGCATGCGGCGTGGTGGCGGTCCTCCCTGCAAACCCGACGACATGTCCTTCATCCTGTTCCGACCGACGCTTGGGAAGGCCCCCTCGAAGAAGAAGCGGAAGAAGAAGGCGAAGACTCAGCCGAAGGGAAAGCCCAAGGCTGCGTCGAAGGCCAAGGCTGCGTCGAAGGCCAAGACTCGAGCCAAGGCCAAGGCCGCCACGTCCTAGCCCTCCGGCGGGACGAAGTTCGAACAGGCTTCGTCGATCAGGCCGACGGCTTGCTCAAAGGTGGGTCCGAACTCGTCGCAGATGCCGCCGACGAAGCCGGTCGGGCCGAAGAAGTTGGTGAACTCCACCAAGCGCTGGCCGTCGTTCACCAGCTCGGCTGGCGGACACGGACCATCCTGGTAGTTGACCAGGGTGACGACCGCCGCGTTCTCCGGGGCGTTCTTCACCGCCACCACGTTGTTGTACCAATCCTGCGGCGTGCCCATCGACGTGAGCAACTCGGGATCGCCCGGGCCATCCCACTCGTCGGTGATCACCACGGCGACGAGCAGGGCATCGTCGCGAATGAACCCCTCGTTGCACTGCCCTGCACCCGCAAGGTTGCCGCCGATCGCCGCCTTGAGTGCGTCCATCGGAGCCTCGGCACCGAACCCGCCGACACCCATCCGAGCCGCACACGCAAAGCTCTCGGTGAGGTTGTCCTGCTCGGTCATGTAGTTGTGACCCTCGGCAAACGGTCCGCACACCTCCCCCGACGAAGCATCGCCGCCGGTCTGCGTCACCAGTCCGCCCATGAACCGGCAGTCCGGGCTGTTCCATCCGTAGGCGTCGGTGGCCACGACCCCGACGTGATAGTCGTCGACTTCGTCGAGCGTGGATTCGATCCCCTCGATGAGCGCGGGGAAGTTCGCGACGAGGTTGGCCTGGTCGTCTTCCATCGACAGCGAGTTGTCGACGACGAAGACGAAGTCGATCTTGGAGCAGCCCTTCTCGGGCTGAGGTGCGTCGCCGCCGGTGTTGGACGGGGGTCCGCCGACGTCGAACACGCCCCCAGGACCACTGCCGACCCCACCGCCCGACTCCTCGCCGCCGCCGCTCTCGTCGTCTTCGCCTGCGGTGCTCCCGGCACCGCCGGTTCCGGTCAGGTCATTTCCGCTCGAGGTGAGCGGGGGAACGCCGCCGGCCGAGTCGCGCTCGACATCGCCACAAGCGGCAAAGAGCGCGAGCGACGCGATGGCATGAGTTCCCCACTTCATGTCGTACAAGGTGCGTACAGAGGCCCCGGAGGTTCCCAAGACGTTGCGGTGGGCCGGTAGCTCTGGAATCGTGCGCCCCGTGAAGACCGATCGTTTGGCATGGGGGACTTCGGTACTCGTCGCGTTGGCACTGATGGGATGCGGCGACGATGCACCTGCGAGCGGTGACACGGACACGGAGGGAAGCTCGTCTTCCGGCGGAGATCCCACGACTGGCGTCGGTCCCACCAGCGCGTCGAGTACGACGGACCCCGGGACCACGACCAGCGGGTCGGAGACGGACACGGATGGGACGGACACGGATGGGACGGACACGGACACGGAAACCGGCGGAGCCGTCTGTGGAGATGGCGTCGTCGAAGGCGGCGAAGCCTGCGATGACCGCGGCGAGTCCGAGACCTGCAACGCCGACTGCACGGCGGCCGAGTGTGGGGATGGCGTGATGAACGAGAGCGCGGGGGAGGCCTGCGACGATGCCGGTGACTCCGAGACGTGCGATGCCGACTGCACGGCGGCCGAGTGCGGAGATATGACCGTGAACGACGCCGCGGGCGAGGCGTGCGATGAGGGCGTGGAGACCGAGGCCTGCAACGCCGACTGCAGTGTATCCGAATGCGGAGATGGTCTGCTCAATGAGACCGCCGGCGAGACCTGCGACGACGGTGGCGAGTCCGCAACATGCGACACCGATTGCAGCGCGGCAGAATGCGGAGATGGTTTGCTCAACGTCTCGGCCGCGGAAGAATGCGAAGGCGGTCCCGGGTGCAGTGACTCGTGCGTGATCTGTCTCTTATACACATCTCCGAGCCCACGAGACCTCTCTACATCTCGT
>OJGU01000562.1_pt1 | contig 20473 bp, 16 predicted proteins | sample 1594741 | NCBI WGS metagenome assembly OJGU01 (sample SAMN05416841, study PRJEB24817) | seawater metagenome | isolation source: Sea water | place: Canada:Atlantic | collected 2013-07
CGAGATCTCCACTAGATCGCTCGTCGGCAGCGTCAGATGTGTATAAGAGACAGCCCCGCGTCCGACCCCGCCCTGCGAGCGCCACAAGGACAGCCGCTGCTGTCCACGGCGCTGAAGACCGAAGCCCCACTGCCACGAACGAACTTTCGTTTGCAGTGGCGGTCTGAAATCGAGAGCGCCTCCACGTTCACGCTGCGGGTGACCACACAGGACCTCCAACCGATCTACGAGGCCCACGACCTCTCGGCGACGACGGTTCAGGTGCCCGCGGCCGCGCTGGAGTCGGTCGCCTCCGGGGCGGTCTTGCTGTGGCGGGTCGAAGCGATCGAACCGGGAGGACGGCGCTACGCATCCGAGGTTTGGGAGCTCACCGTCGAGTGATCGCACGCCTACGCGGACTCACCCTCGCCGCGTTCTTGCCGCTGAGCTTGGTGCCGCAGCGTGCCCACGGCGCGAAGCCGCTGGCGCAGTGCCGACAAGACGTCGACGCCCAGACACGAGTTCGTGAGTCGTGGCGCTGTTTCTACCGGGCAACCCGCGGGGGTGTAGACCGAGCGCAGGCCGAGGCGGCCTTGCGCGCGAGCATGGCCCGCCATGCGAAGGCCCTCGAAGACCCGCGTCCTCGCGGATACGCGCAGCTAACCCTGGCCAACATCGTCGCCGAACAGGACTCCAGCGCTGGACTCACGCTATACGCGGACGCCCTGGAGTCGCTACGAGCCGGAGAAGATCACTTGGCCGTGGTCCTGACCCTGCTGAACATGGCGCATCGGTTTCGGGTCGTGGGGAAGCCTGATCGTGGCGCCGAAGCGCTCGCGGCGGCGAGGGTTGCCGCGTCGGCCCTGGGTGAACCCAAGTGGATCGCGACAGTCGCTGTTGAGTCCGTCCGCCACGATCTGCGCACCCGCGGAGACCTCGGGCACGCCGAGCGAACGCTCGCGGAGGTCGAGCCGTTGTTGTTTCCCGACGGGAGCTATCAGGCCAAGGTGGCGTGGCTCAATGCTGCGGCGTCGGTAGCCCAACACCTCGGCAAGCTGCACGCAGCCCAAGACCTCGCAAGACGGCTCGTCGTGATGGCGACCGAGGCCGGCGATCACTACGTTCGCGCCACAGCCCAGTACAACCTGCTCTTGCAACAACGCAACCTTCGCTTCGAGGCTGGCAGCCCAGAGAGCCCCACCTTCATTGAAGAGGTTCGGCGCGCTGTGGCTCTCGCGGAGTCCGCCGAGAACACGGGCGCCCAGCTGAGCCTCGAACAGCTCCTGACCGACGCGCTGGTTGACGCCGGTGCGCTGCAGGAGGCGGAGTCCATCGCGCGAGGCAGCCTCTCGGCGGGTGAGGTCTTCGGCGACCCACGTCTGGAAGTCGGGGCGCGCTTTGGTCTGGCCCGAGCCTTGCTCCGGCGGCCCGGGGAACTCGAGTCCAGCGTCCACGCGGAGCTACGGACGCTCGTCGAACAGGCGCGTACGCTGGCCGAAGACAGCGCCCAGGCGGACCTCCTCACCGTCGCGCGCCTGCTCGAGGCCGAGGTTGCGTGGCGCAACGAAGATCCGGCACTCGCGACTGCAGCCCATGAGGCGAGCTGCACGACGTTTGAGACCGTCCGCTCGACCCAGGCGAACACGCAGGGCCGCGCGGAAGTCCTGGGGCGGCAACGCGAGGTCTTCAAGAGCTATCTCGCCCACCTCTTGGAACAGCCCGACGGTACGACGCTGGGGCCGGCCTCGGTCACCGAGCACGGCACGCTCGCCGCCGCTTTTCGTATCAGCGAACGCTACCGCGCTCGGGTGCTTCGAGAGACCGCAGCATCGACGGGCGCGGGGCCTCACGCCGACCGCATTCGTTCCGCGATCACCCAGGCCCAGCGACGGCTGAGCGCTTCGGCGCTCACGCAAGAAGCGCGCCGGGGTGCGCTCGACGAACTCGAGGCACTCGAGCGAGACGAGCTCGACGACCTCTCCGGACAAACGTCGGTGCTGACCCACGAAGGGCTTGTCTCCGCGCTCGAGCTCTCGAAAGCCCTCGGACCGGACGAAGCGCTGCTTTCCTACCAGCTCGGCGGACAGTTCGACTTCGCGCAGGACCCGGGCCGTGGGTCGTGGGTCCTGGTCGTGACCCGCACGCAGATTCACGCCGCTCGCTTGCCGCCCCACGCCGAGCTTCGGTCCGCACTGGAGATGTTCGGTCCCGCGATCGAGCGCGGACTCGAGGCCCAGCTTCACGCCGCGGCGAAGACCCTCGGGCGACAGCTCATCGAAGAGCCCCTGCGCGCCCTTCCCCAGCCGCCTACACAGTTGACGCTGCTGCTCGATGACCAGCTCCACAAGGTCCCGTTCTCCGCGATGCGAGGCGAAGACGGACGACTCCTGATCGAGACCTACGATCTCGCGGTGGCGCCCTCGGCCACCGTCTTGCGGGACGTCAGGCGCGATGCACAGAACCCTCGCACGCGACCGGACGCCGTCCTCGCGCTTGCCGACCCCCTCGAACCCAGCGACGCGCCGCAATCCCTCTTCGCCCGGGGTGACACCGCAGCCCTCCCGCTCCGGCCGCTTCCGCACGCACGGACCGAAGCCCAGCAGGTTGCGCACGCGCCGGGCGACCAGGCGTGGTTGGGGGACGATGCGAGCGAGACGGCCTTGCTCGCGACCAACCTCGAGCCGTTCGGCGTCCTACATTTTGCAACCCACGCCATCGTCGACGAAGCGAAACCCGGACGCTCCGCGATCATCCTGGCCCCTGGCGAATCCGACGGGCTGCTCCAGCCTCGCGACATCGCCCAGCTTCAGCTCGACGGCAAGCTGGTTGTGCTCTCCGCGTGCCAAAGCGCCGGTGGCCAGGTCCTGGGCGGCGAGGGCGTTGTCGGGCTGGCCCATGCGCTGCTCTCCGGCGGGGCAACAACGGTCGTCGGCACGCTGTGGCCGCTCCCCGACGACGACGCCATGCGCCTCTTCGAGCGATTCTATGCCGAGCTCGACGCCGGCCGGTCCGTCGCATCGGCATTGGCCCGTGCCCAGGCGGCTCTCGCCGCACAGGGTGCCCCGAGTTCCGCCTGGGCCGGAGCCGTCGTACTCGGCGACGGCTCGCACGTTCCGTTTCCCCAGGGCCGAGCAGCCGAGCGAGCGACGGTCGGGCCCGCGGCCGAGCGGCACTGGCTGTGGTGGCTCGTCGGTCTCGGGCTCCTGCTCGCGGGCGTCGGCCTGGTAGCGGGGCGGCGCCGTCCCGAGGGTCACGATGCTGGCGCTCCGTAGCCGTCCCAAGTTCTCGACCCGCTTGCACCCCCGCCTCCCGCCCGCCAAAGTGCGTCTGTGGGTTCACGGCGCAATATTGCGGTCACCTTCGCCGGAGGCGGCAACCGAGCATTCTATCAGCTCGGCCTGCTGCACGGCTGGGAGGACCGGTTGCGCCCCCGGCTTGCGTCGATCTCAGCGGTGAGTGCGGGTGCCTGCGTGTCGACGTTGTGGCTCAGTGGGCGGGAGCGGATCACGCGGGACTTTTGGCGGGCCCGTCGGTCTGGTGTGTCGAAGAACTTCCAGTGGAGCCGCGTGCTCCGAGGCAAGTCCCCCGCCCCGCACGGCCCGATCTACCGAGACACGCTCTTGTGTGCGTACAGCGACGGTGGCCTGGAGAGGATTCGCGAGGCACCGTTTCCGATCTGGATCCTGACGGCCGCATTTCCTCGCGGGGTTCCAGCCGCCGCCGGAGCCATGCTTGGCTTCGGCACCTACAACCTCGAGAAGCGTCTGGAGCCCGCACGGGTGCATCCGGAGATGGCGCGCAAGCTGGGGTTCCGACCCAAGCTCGTCGACGCCCGCGACTGCACCTCCCCCGATGAGCTTGCCGACCTCGTGATCGCCAGCTCATCCACGCCGCCGTTCACCCCCGTCGGAAACTTCCGCGGCCAACGGCTGCTCGATGGGTCCCTCGTCGACAACGTCCCGGCGGACGCGGCCGAGCAGGCATCCGAGGTCCGAGGCAACCTGGTCCTCCTGACGCGCCCCTACCCTGAAGAGAGCTTGGGCGCCCGCGGCAGCCGAACGTACATCGCACCGACCCGCCCGGTGCCCATCGAACGCTGGGACTATACCCAGCCCCAGCTCCTCGATCGCACGATCGAGATGGGCGAAACCGAGGCCGACGTACATCGGCCTCTGCTGGACCAACTGCTCGCTCGCTGAGCCTTCAGCGGTCCGATGAGCCCTTGGGCTCGGCCAGCCGAGCGATCTCTTGCTCGAGGATCCTGCGCGTGATCGCGACGGCACACCCGTAGGTGCTGTCCATGCCGAAGTACGAGAGGCTCTTGCTCAACAGGCTCTGTCGCTTGGAGTACGGCGTGTCGGAGGCGTAGTGGATGATCCCGAACTCGAACGGGAGCAGGTTGCTCAGGTGCACCACTTCGTTCTTGGGGTGCCGCTTCGGATAGACCATCTCGTAGACCGCCGACAGGTACGGGCCGGACTCCATTTCCAGCACGGTGTAGCCGTCCCTGTAGTAGGTCCGCATGTAGTCCGCGTTCTGGAGGAACGCCCCGCGAACCGTCAGCGCCTTCTGGTTGTCGAGCACGGTCCCGTGCTGCACGTAGGGTGCAATGTCCTCGGCCTCGAAGCAGTTCCGATACAAGTACGTGTTCTCGGAGTGCTCGTCATAGGCCGTTGTCGAGAGCATCACGTCACCGACCCGGCCGTTGAGCGTGGCCGCCTTGCCCATCACGTAGATGCCCCGAATGTCGGCGACGCCTTGGGCGAGCTGGGTGAGGTGGTGATACGCCGCCATCCCCAGCGGATAGTCGATGTTGATGATCACCGCGTCGGACTCGGCCAACGCTTCGATCCCCGGAACGCGCACCCGGGGGTCGAGACCTTCGGGGCGCAGCTTGTTGATCTCGACCAGCTGCGCGTGGACATCGAGCTCTCCGGGCGAGGTCAAGGTCGACAAACCGCAGGTCGCATCCCACGCCTGGACATCCGCGATGCGCTCCTGCTTCTCGTCCGCGTGCAGGTACTGACGCAGCAGGTAGTAGCTCAGGTTGTTGATCTCGTTCTCTTCGCCTTGGGCCACCACGCGGGTCACGTCGTCGGCGAGGCCCTCGGGGTTGGACTTGCGGGCGAAGTCGAAGATCTTGTCGCGATGGGTCCTGGCGTAGCCGCCCAGGAGGTTCACCAGCACGTGCGTGTTGGACGACACGAAGTACACCGGACGCGGCGGCGTGTCGGGCTTGCGGTACGCCGACTCGACCCCGAACCACCAGCGCTGCGTGGCTCGCCGATACTCCAAGAGCGTGCCTGCGATCAGGCGGATCGACAGGTCGACTTCCCGACTGGCAATCGACGCCAGTACCTCGAGCGGCTTGGGACCGAGTGCCGGCCAGAGCATGTCGGCGTCGGCCTCGCTGAGCCCGAGCGCCTCGGCCAACGCGCCGTGGAGCTGCGGACCATCCTTCACATCTCCGGCCGCGATCTGAGCACCGAGCGGCTTCAGCGAGAGCGCCCGGTGCATCTTGTTCCACTCCAGCTGATACGCGGTAATGATCGGCACCAGGTCGTCGATGTCCGTCGCGCTGGTGATGTAGACCGCCAGGCAGTCCTCGTTGCTCCAACGGTTGGGCCGCCGACGCCCTCGCGCCGTCACGACCTTCCAGTCGCTCACATCGAAGCCGGACGACACAAACTGCTCGGACGACTGCCCAAGGATCAGACGCTTGACCGACGGCATGCATCCGGGGAGCCGCGCTGCCGCGTACGCAAACGCCGCGACGTCGGGCTTTTCGTCCTTCGCGCCGGAGTGCAAGCTGGACTCGCTGAAGATGTGTGCCTCTTCGAAGGCCCGCACCCGCACATCGCCCGAACTACGCAACAGCGAGTAGTAGGTACGGATATAGAGGTCGATGGCGTTGGAGGTCGCACGCGGCATCTGTCGATCCACGGCGGGAGCATACATCAGGCCCCTACGGGCTCCGACTCGGCCTATTCTTGACTCATGGTGCGCTCGATCGGCGGAGGACTGGTGCTGGGGCTGATCGGCTGCGGCGGCTTCTCCTCGGCCGGTGACGGGACCGACGGAGGCACAGGCGCGTCCACCAGCTCGGACGCCGGCCCCACCTCGTCGGCCTCCACCACCGACCCGACCGCCGCATCCGCCGAGGGATCGGGCCAAGCGGATTCCTCGTCGTCCGCCGCCGGGTCGAGCTCCAGCAGCGGGAGCGCGGAGGACAGCTCGAGTTCAACCGGGGCGGCCGAGATAGGCCCCTACCCCATCGTGCTCGCCCACGGTTTCTTCGGCTTCGAGGACTTCGCCGGTGCCGGCTTTGCCGACTACTACTGGGACGTACGCGAGGACCTGTTCGAGCACGGCGAACTCGACGTCTATACCCCCGCCGTCGATCCGTTCAACGACTCGACCACGCGCGGCATGCAACTCCTCGCCGCGGTGGAGGCTGTCATCGACGAGACTGGCGCCCAGAAGGTGAACCTGATCGGTCACTCCCAAGGTGGGCTCGACGCCCGAGTCGTCGCGCATCTGCGGCCCGACCTCGTCGCGTCCGTGACGACCGTCTCCACGCCTCACCACGGCTCCCCCATCGCCGACTACGCGCTCCTCATCCCCGGTGGTGCGGTCGTAGACGTGCTCGTGCAGTTGTTCGGGGGCCCACTGTGGGGTGCGATCGACAACAGCACATCCCTGGTCGCCTCCATGGAACAGTTCTCCACCGACGGCATCGCCGAGTTCAACGAGACGTACACCGACGCGCCCGGGGTCGCCTACGCCTCGATCGCGGGGCGCTCGGACAACGAGCTGGCCCCCTCGGAGTGCGCATCCGAGGACACGCCCCCCTTCCTCGCCAACTGGGCCGGCGTCGCCGACCCCATCGACCCGCTCTTCGCCGCTGCAGAGGCGATCGTCGACGGGGGCATCCTCAGCTCGATCCCCAACGACGGGCTCGTACGGGTGGACGACGCCAAGTGGGGCACATTCCTCGGCTGCATTCCCGCCGACCACATCGACGAGATCGGCCACCTCTTTGGCGATGGATCCGGCGGCGACAACCCCTTCGACCACCTGGTGTTCTACCGCAACGTCGTCGGCTATCTTCGTGCCCGTGGATTCTAGCCTATTCGACGTCGAAGCCATGCTTCATGGCCTCTGGGGACACGTCGACCTCGAGCGAGACGCGGGCGTGTTGCATGTCGTCGCGACGTGGCCGTGCGATGAGGGCCGGCGTGTCATCCGCATCACCGAGCAGAGTCCCAAGAGCGACACGGACTTCTTTCTGCTCAACCTCGCTCGAGCCCGCGCGGACGTGATTCTCACGACCGGACGCATCCTGCGCGAAGAGCCCCACCTGGAGTACTCACTGCCGCCCGCGTGGGCACCGGGGATGCTGGCGTGGCGCGAGGCCGCGATGGGACGGACCACACCGCCGAAGGTCGCGGTGCTCACCTCGGGTCGCGACCTGGACCCGGACCACCCAGCGCTCCATGGATGGGCGAGCCCGGTGATCGTCACCTCGCAGGACGCAGCCCGCGCGCTGCGGCCTCAGCTGCCGGGACACGTCGATGTCATCGGCTTGAAGCTGCCCTCCGCCCGCGAAGCGATCGCCTGGGCTCGGGGGGCCGGCGCGACAACTGTGTCCATCGAGGCCGGGCCCAGCACGGCCCGCGCCCTCTACGCGGACCCCGCCGTGGTCGATGAGCTCTGGCTGTCGGAATTCCTGGAATCAGACCTGGCTCACGCACTTCGCGGCCCGATCGTCTTTGCGAAGGCCCCCGGGAGCGGTTTGTTGCAGCCGGTCGGCCCCGAGGGGCTTCGCCACGAGCCCTCCGGGCGATGGCGCTTTTCACGCTTCCGTCACCGTGGGATGCGCTGAATTGCGCCTGCGCATGCCTTGCGTGCGGGTTGAAATACATCTTTTGCCCCTACAGACTTGGCAGTGCGGTGGGGGCTGTGGCGATGTCCGAGCACACCTGCCCTCCGAGCTCCGATGCGTACGCGCCGAACACAACCGGTCTCCCGGCCCGCCCGGCTTGGCCAGACGCCGCTGGCCCTGCTGCCCCTGATGTTGTTGCTGGCCTGTGGTGACGACGCCACCGAGGGCTCCGATTCGATGGTCGAAGACTCCGACTCCGGCTTCACCGGCAACACCGAAGGCTCGAGCGCATCGGGCAGTGGAAATCCGACCGAGCCGACGGGTGCCGACAGTTCCGGCGGTTCGGGGCCTGGGTACGACACGCTGGGTGAGGGCGACCTCCGCGGCACGCTGAGCTTCACCTTCTTTGCAGCAGACGCTGCCAACCCCGACCCATTGCTCGGCATGGCCGGGGCGTGGCGGACCTCCGACGACAACATCGAGGGCGTCGAGGACTTTTTCGGCGTCTTCGGGCTCGGAACCCAATGGCCGGCCCCACCGGCCGACCTCGATGCGCTCGAGCAGAACGCAGTGCCGGGCACGTTCGAATGGGGCGGCCCGACGCAGTGGCTGCTGGCAGGCAACGGGATGAAACTGCGCCGCGGCGACACCGAAGCGACCGCATGCCTGCTCTTCTATGGATATGGAGGCAGCGCCGAGGTCGAGTTCCCGCCCAGCAGCGGAACGATGGTCCCGAACTACCCGGTCTACGCCGCGACCACCTCGTCGAATCAGCCCGAGGGCTGCGCACCCGACCCTGGCACCTGGGAGCCCGACGCCGAATACGACATCGTGCTGTACGGCGGCGACCTCTTCGAGACCAACTCCCTCGCCGGCCAAGTGCACACCCCAGACGCGCTCGAGGTGACCTCGCCCGATATCGTCACGTTCGGCACGCAGGTCGCAATCGACGAGGACCTCGAGGTCACGTGGACCGGCGAGGCTGGCGAGAACACCCGGCTGGTGATTCGAGTCTTCGACATGTTCGGCCGCATGTTCACCGTCAACGCCGACGACGACGGCAGCTACACCATCCCTGCGGGTGAAATCGAAGGCCTCACCGCCGGACCCGCCACCCTCATCGTCTCGCGTGAGCATCTCGAAGAAGTGCTGTTCACCGACGGCACCGTCCGTGTCCTCTCCCGCTACGCCCAGTGGGGCTACATCGAGCTTTACTAGCCCCGGCCTCAGGAAGTCCCCTCCATGAAGCGCAGATCCTTTATCAAGTCCGCCGCCTCCGCGACCGCCGTCGCAGGTGCAGGTGTGTTCTCCATTCTCAAGTATCCCCGCGGCGCGAGTGCGGCCGGTTGGGGTGCGTGGCCGATGGACGACAAAGCCAAGGCCGCCGCCTTCTTGCCGACCGAGCTCCAGCCCGAGGGCGTGCTCGAGTTGCACGTCAACGGCGGCATGAGCTGCTTCGACACTTTCTATACGATCCCGGAGTTCGGCCAAGACGACTTCCGGTTCATGCACATCTTCGATGAGGCCTCCCCGGCCTCCGAGGGTCGGCAGGCGATCGACACCCTGCAGGGCCGTTGGGATTCGTGCCAGACCGGCTACGCCGAGATGACGCAAGCGTTCGGGGCGACCGACGGCGATGGCAACGAGCTGCACTTGGGGCCGTGGACGTGGCCATTCTGGAGCCGCCCGGACGTCATTTCTCGGATGCGCATCGTCGTCACCGCGCACGACCAAGTTGCGCACGAGGGTGCCAACCCCAAGTCCTTCACCGGACTCGGTCTCGGAAACCCGCGCATGGCAGGCCTGGGGACGGCCATCCAGCGCTACTTCACCGAGAACGAAGACGGCAAGGGCGGCGGCGGCATCCGACCCGCGCCCTACTCCTACGTGCTGTCGCCGGCCGGCTACGCGCCGTTCAACGCCGTGGCCGCCTCTTCGGTCGGTGCCCACCCTGGCTCCGCCCGCCCGCTGGTCGTTTCGGTCGAGCCGGACTCCGAGCTCACCAACCTGCTCGCCCGAACCGCCATCGACAACCCGGACGCCTTCGACGACGCGGTGGCCTACTACCGGGCCGAGTACGCCGGCAGGCTCAAGAGCTTCGGACACAGCACCGCAGCCCGCTCGGCAGAGCGTGCGAACTACGACTTCTCCGCATTCGCCCGCGAGAACGCACCGGTCCTCACCGACATCCTCAGTTCGGACCTGTTCAACAGCATTGCCGCACCGGCCCAGCTGTGTCAGTCGAACATGGGCGTCCCGGACAACATGCCGGCCATGCAGGCCCGACTCGCGACCAGCTTGCTCACCCGCGAGCAGAACGCGGCGCGGTACGTCTTGTGGATCGACGCCGGACTCCAGCCGCGCCCCACCGGCGGGCACGACGTCCACGCCGCCAGCGTCCGGTACAACGCCACCAACTACTCCAACACCTTCACGGCGCTGCTCGACCAGATCGCCGATCCGATGAACCCCCGCGATGGCGACGAGAACCGGATCGACCTCGACCGCCAGATGGTCGTGATCAACACCGAGTTTGGCCGCCAGCCGTTCCAACAGGGTAACGGCACGGGAACCAACCACCACCCTGGCGGCTACGTTCAGATGTTCATCGGCGGGCCCATGTCGCACCCGAGCCTTCCGAACAACCTCCAGGGGCCCTCGGTCTACGGTGCGATATCCGAAACCGATGGATTCGCGACAACCGCCGTAAGCCCGGCGCAGAGCCGCATGATGGTGTTGCAGTCCCTCGGCATCTACCCGTTCTCGACCCAGTCCTACAACGTCTCCGACGGCGGCTACACGGACGAGGTCGATGCGGCGACCGCGATTCGCGACGAGTTCCTCGGACTCGAAGGAGTTGAAGCATGAGCGTGTTTTCAGAACCTCACGGGACCACGATGACGACGCACGCACCGACCCTGTCTCGACTGCTTACCGCGGCGCTGTTGCTCGCGGCGGCCGCATGCGGAGATGACACCGCCGGCGCCTCGGGCGATCTGCCGGACACCGACTCCGGGTTCACCGGCGGGTCCACGGATTCCGATCCATCCGGAAGCCCGTCCGGGAACCCCACCGGCAACCCAAGCGGCACCGACGGGGATGACCCCGGGACCGACGATGGAGAGCCCATGGGTCCTGGCGAAGAAGCCGAGCTGTGCGACGCGGGCGATGAGGCCTTCGTCAAACGCCTCATCCCGCTGGTGCACGGGCGCAAACCAGACTCCATCCGCGAGGTTCGGCTCCTGGTCAGCATGATCGAGCAGATCGACATGAAGGGCGACGATGGCCGGCGTGCCGTCACCCTCGGTTTGCTGCGCGGGGATGCCTACCTAAACCGCTACAAGGACTACATGTTCGAGGAGCTGCGGGTGAACCTCTCGGGCGACCGGCGCAACGAGACCTGCTACGACCTCGTCGGCGACGCGGCCAACAGCCCCGACCTCGCCGAGTTCATTCGGGACAACCCGGTCACCGCCCAATATGGCGGGGGGCTGTTCTGGATGCCCGACGTCACCTTCAGCGCCCTGCGCCTCGACGACATGTCGCCGCTGCTGCGAGCCGAGACGTTCGCGCGTCTGTCCGCCCCCTTCATCGCCGGCAACGTCACCGACCCGGAGCTCGAGGAGATGCGGGTCTCCCATTACGGCCGCCTGTTCGAGGCGACCATGATGGGGCGAACGACCGACTGCATGGAGTGCCACCGGGCTGAGTTCGCGACCACCGACAGCGACATCCCGGCCTTCGATCGCCACCACCCGGTGGCCGGATATCTCGAGCTGGGCGCCTACGGTCCCGACGCTGCCGAAGCCTCTCAGCAGCGTTCCTACGCGATCTTCCGCTACGACGGATTCGCGGAGGGCCAGGTCGACACCCTCATCAACGGCGGCCCCTCCGGCGGCAACATCACACCGTTCGGCTTCGGCTTTTCGTGTGGTGCGGTCGACCTCACCCCGCAAGACTCGACCCTGGGCTGGGACGGTTTCCTCTTTGGCGACCATGGGCCCGACGACACGCTCGTCAACCTCGACGCAGACATGCGCGCCGGCTTCGACGACCTACGCGGCGGCGACGGTCTGCAAATCGCAGATGACAACGGCGTCGATTCGGCGCCGGCGGGTGCCTACTTGATGTCGATGCACATGTCGAACCGGATGTGGACCCACGCGATGGGCTTCCCGCTGCAGGTTGCCAACGGGTTCCCGCGCAACGATCAGCAACGCGAGATCCTGCAAGAACTCACCGACAGCTTCGTCGCCAACGAGTTCTCGCTGCGGCATCTGATCGCCGACGTTGCCACCCACCCGTACTTCAACCAGTCCCCGCCGGACACGTGTGGGGCATCCTCGCCGTATCACCTCCCGCCGGTCTTCGACCCGTTCTCCCGCGAAGCCAACGACCCCTCGATGCGCGGCAACGGCGTCGGCGACACGGTGCACCGCTTCGGTGCTCGGGTCTTGCTCGACTCGATCGCAAACGCGATGTGGTGGAACAAGCCCGATGTCTTCGGCCCTGGCGTCGACGAAATCCCGGGCGCGTTCGGGACCCAGTTCGGGTGCGGCGCGAACATGCCGGACGTTCCGTGCGTGGACGGTCCACAAGACGCGGCCGTCCTTCGGGACACCGGAGCATTCCTCAGCGACAGCGATTCTGGCTTCAGCGGGACCGACCTATTGGTCATGCTTCGGCTGGAGAACGAGTTCGGCCAAGGCATCGACCCGGGTATGAACGGCGACTGCACCGGTCCGCAGGGTGCGGCCTGTGCCGGCGACGACTGGATCGCGCAGCTCATCGACACCGCCCTGTCGGCTCCAGAAGCGGACATGTGGGACGTCGCCGCGGCCGTCAAGGACCGGATGATCACCGACCCGTCGATTCGCACCGAGGCCGAGGTTGCGGCCTTGGAGAGTCTGATGGGCGTGTCCCTGTCGGACTCGGTCTCCGATGTCGGCGCAGGCTCGGCCGAGCAGGCCGCACGCCGTCTCGCGGGCATGCTGACCAACACGCCGCAGTTCATGCTCGCCGGCGTCCCCAGCCGAGACATCGAGTCGGAGGATGATCCGACACTCGTCGTTCCCGGCACATCGACGCAGGATCTGTGCGGCGCCCTGGCACCCCTGGTCCTCGACAACGGGGTCGACGGAACCCCGTACGGCTACTCCTGCTCCGGCTCCGGCGTCACCCTCGACTGAGGGTGCCGCGGAGGTATCCTTGTCTCTGTCTTGTCTTGAACCGCTGCCTCACCTGTAACCGAGGTCCCTATTATGCCTAGCTTGCTCCCGCGTCTCCTCCTTCCTGCTCTTTGCGTCTGCGTCATCTCCTGCAGCGACGACTCCGGTGAAAACCTGCCCGAAGGCGGATTCGGAACCGAGACAAGTGGGGGGCAGACGACCAACCCGTCGACCACATCCCCGACGACGGGATCCACGACCACTCCGACGTCGGACCCAACGATCGACCCCACGATCGAGCCCACGACAACCGGTACCGAGTCGTCGACCACGGCATCGACCGACCCCTCGACGACGAACCCCACCGACGACACCACCACAGACCCCACCGACGACACCACCACGGACCCCACCGACGACACCACCACAGACCCCACCGACGACGACACCACCGGTCCGCCGGCGGCTTGTGACAACGACACCATCGACGACGACGAGGTGTGTTTCGTGCCCGGGGACACGGTCGCCACCGGGGCCACACCAAGCGACATCGCCAGCGGTGACTTCGACGGCAACGGGAGCTTCGATGTCATCGTCTCCTCCGTCGGCGGCAGCAACGTGGCTGTGCACCTCGGAGATGGGGCCGGCGGAATCGCGGTCGCAGTGAACACCGCGGTCGGGACCAACCCCTCTCGGGTCCTCGCAGCCGAGTTCTCCGGCGACGCCAACTGGGACGCCTTGGTCACCAACACGGATGACGACACCGTCAGCGTGCTCGTCTCCGACGGCGCCGGCGGCTTCGTCGAGACCGCACTGGCCGTCGGCGACCAACCCGTCGACCTCGGACTCGCAGACCTCGACGGCGCGAACGGCCTCGACTTCGCGGTCGCCAACGCCGGCGACGTCAACTACCAAACCTCCGTCAACGACGGCGCCGGCAACTTCACATTGGCGGGTCCTTGGGCGATCGGTGACGAGGTCACCGAGATCGCCGGCGTCGAGCTCGGAAACATCGCCCTCAATGGCATGACACCCGACGCGTTCTTTGGCGGCGGTAATGCCTACGCGGCGACGCCAGGTGCGGGAGCCGACGGCGTCATGAACGACGGCACGGCGATCGGAAACACCGCCGGGATGGACCTGGCACGCTTCAACCCCGGCGACTTCAACGGTGACGGAGAACTCGACGTCGCGGTAACCGACGGCGATAGCGCCCGCCTGTTCCTCGGGGATGGCAACAATGGCGGGCCAGGCTTCAACACGGACGCGTTCGGACCTCACACGAACGTGTCGGAGGCCGTACTCGCCGACGTGACCGGCGAGGGCAACGAGGACCTCATCGTGACCGCGGAGGGTGATGACGAGGTCATCGTCTACGTCGGCGCGGGAGACTCCACCTTCGATGGCGGAACCGCCTTCGCCGTAGGCACCGCCCCCTCGGGAGTCGCGGTCGCCGACCTCAACGAAGACGGCGTGGGCGACATCATCGTGTGCAACCGCGGCAGCGGCGACATCACGATCCTGCTGTCGAACCCGTAGTCCCGGGGGATCGGAGCAACACCACCGCGTCCGGGTCGACGTAGAGGTGGTCTCCGGGCTCGATGGTGACCCCGCCAAACCGGACGGGCACATCACGGCGGCCCTCTGAGCGCTTCTGTGTCTTGCGGGGGTGTGTGCCGAGGGCCTTGATGCCGATCGGGATGGTCGAGATCTGATGGGCATCCCGAATGCACCCGTGCACCACGATCCCTGCCCAGCCGTTGTCGACCGCGCGTTGGGCGAGGTTGTCGCCGACGAGGGCGCAGCGTCGGGAGCCCCCGCCGTCCACGACCAACACGCGCCCTTCGCCCGGCTCTCGTAGCGTCTGGCCAACGAGCGAGTTGTCCTCGTAGAGCGACAGGGTCACGACCGGCCCGTCGAAGCCCCGGAGCGCTCCATAGCCCCGCAGTTCGAGCTCGAGGACCGCGGCCTCGGGATGTTCGTCGCACAGGTCCGCCGTGAAGATCACGGGTCTGCGCCCTGCTCGATCCACGCGAAGATCGTGTCTTTGTCCTGATCGCTGATCGTCGCACCGCCCGAGGGCATCGGGTTCCCCGCACCGCCGCAGCCGCAGCCGCCCAGGTTGGCTTCGAGCGTGTGGGTGGCCGCGATCTTGTGCCAGAGGTAGCTGGTCTGAGGGTCGCCGGGCGTGACGTAGGGGACCGCTGCGCTCAGGGGCATCACCCCGACGATCGCGGCGTAGGGATCGGTCTCGAGGTCCGGCACGCTCTGCCCGGCCGAGTGGCAACCGGCGCCCTGACAGGTCGAGGCCCAGATCGGCATGATGTCCGGCGCGTGAGCGACGGGGCCGGCGGTGTCTTCGGTCTCTCCGCCAGACTCCTCGGATGCCGTGTCGCCGATGCTGTCGTCGGTGGGCGTCGAGGTCGTGGTGCTCGTCGTCCCCGAGATGTCGTCGCCCTCGAGAAGGCCGTAGAACAGCGAGACCTCGGCGTCGGTCGCGGTGACGAGCTCGTCGTTCACATCGAGCTCCACCGTGGGCAGTTTGATCCAGGTTCCATCCCCGGCGGCGAAGTCCTCGCGGCGAATCGCGGCGACCGCGGTCCCGGTCGGGTCGTTGGGCAGCGTACGCGCGTACGTGACCTCGGCATTGATCATCAGGTCGATGTCCGGCTGGACTCGGTACGCGGGTCCGAAGATGTGCGGCGGCGTGTCGCTGGGCGCCACGACGAACTCCTGCTCATCTTCCAGGGCGCCCGGCAGAATGAGAAGCGTGAGAACCCCATCGTGCGAGCTGATCTGACCACCCGAGGGCCCAATCCGAGCGCGGACGGTGCGTTCGTCGTCATCAGGCGCGCATCCGAACACGGATGTGACGGACGCTGCGCAGAGCAGCGACAGACCAAGTCGAAGCGTCTTCACGATGCCGGAGAAACTAGCACGTTCGGGCCGTGAGAACTCCCAAACAGGCATCTAGACCTGTGTACAACACCGCCGTGTCATCGCACCGGGGCCCTGGGTTGTGTACATTCTGGACATGAACTTCGGGCGCACATCCCTCACGCTGGCCGCACTCGTGAGCACGGTTGGCGCGACCGCCTGCAACAACGGCGGGTCCGCAGGTTCATCGTGCGAAACAGTCGACGGATCGGGCGGAATCGTCAGCTCGGCGGACGGCACCCTGTCGCTCAGCTTCCGACCCGGCTCGGTCTCCGAATCGACCGAAGTTTGCATCACCGAGGCACAGCGGCCCCCCAATGGCCCACCCAACGTGTACGGCCAAGCCTATCGCGTCACGCCCGACGTCCCGGTCGATGTGAACATCTCGATCACGTACAGAGCGCCGCTTCCGCCCGACACGAGCCAGGCTGCGGTCGGCGTGATTCGGCGCGAGGACTTCGATGCGGGCGCTGGCCAATGGCTCGCGCTTCCGATTACCAGGCTCGAGCCCTCCAACGATCTCATCGCCGGCACCGACACCCGTATCTCGATGTTCTACGGCCTGCTCGACGATGGTGGGTCGGGTCCGGCGAACCCGACGACGACCGGCACCGACACCGCTTCGACCAGCACGACCGACGGGACCGACAGCGAGACCGCGACCACCGGCACCACCGAGGACACCGTGGGCTCGGAGACGGACGACAGCACGACCGGCAACACCGACTCGGACTCGAACACCGAGACCAACCCGACGGGCGATACCGAGGGCAGCACCGACACCTCGGAATCCGAGTCCGAGTCCGAGTCCGAAACCGGTGACCCGGTCAGCTGCGACAACCTGCCGATGGGGCCGTTCGAGATCACCCAGATCGCAACGCTGACCGCAGGTGGACCCGAAGACCTGGCGATGACCGGCGACGGTACCTTCGTCCTCGCCGACGGCGGGACGCTGGTCGAGATGGATGGCGACGGGAACACGACCGATTGGCTCGCAGGTCTCCCGTACGACGAGGACATCCTGGGGATCCGCTTCGACTCCGCCGGCACGCTGTACGGCGCGGTCGGCCTCAACGGCACCGATTTGTGGTCGTTCACGACGGCCGGCAGCGTCAACGAGTTCGACACCGGCCTCGAGCTGCCCAACGCGATCCACATCGACAGCGATGACCAGATCTGGATCTCCGACTACTTCGGCGACAGCATCAGCCGCATCGACCCCGTCGCACAAACCGTCGTCGAGGTCATCGGCAACAACGCCAACACGGCCAACGGTGTGTTCTTCGACGAGCAGCGCGGAATGCTCTACTGGGCGAACTACTCGCAGAGCCAGATCTGGGGTGCGGTCATCACCGGCGGCACCGCAGGAGCGCCCATCCCGATCATCGAGCTCGAGGGCGTCTCCGACGGCATGACCATGGACGAGTGCGGCAACCTGTACGTGGTCGACCAAGGCGGAATCCAGGGCAACATGCCGTGCCGCATCGACCGCATCGCACTCGACGAGGCCGGGCAAAACGGCGAGGTCTTCGAGATCACCAGTGCCGGGGAGCTCGGCAACGGCTGCGCCAACGCGCAGTTTGGGTATGGCTTCGGCGACTCCAACGACCAAGCCCTGTTCGTCACGGGCCAGGCCGGCAACGTCTACCGGGTTGAGATCGGGCTCTCGGGTTATCCGATCACGCTGCCGGGCGGTTGAGCCCCAAGCGCATCCCGAAGACGCCGCAGCGCCAGCTCGCTCTTGCAGTCCTCGATCTCGCCGCGAACACAAGCAGCGATCGCGTCGTCGAGCGGCATCCACCGGCATCGCGCGCCTTCCTCCATCGGCGATCCGTCGGTGGGTGCAACCTCGGCGGCGTCCGGGTCTTCGACCTCCGCGGCCGTGAGCCAGAACTTCTCGGGCATGGACCCCGGGCTGGGGAACGTGCCGGCACCGAGGAACTGAACCCTCGCAGGATCGATGCGAAAGCCCGCTTCCTCATGGGCCTCGGCGGCCGCTCGCGCCCGAACCCCGGCCTCCCCCACGTCGTCCCGCTCCACGATGCCAGCGACGACCTCGGTCAGCATGAGCCGGCGTGTCTCGGGAATGGCGAGCGCCTCAGGAGGACGGCCCAACCAAAGCGCCGGCCGGAGCCCATCACGGAGCAACACCACCACACCGCCATCCGGCTCCCGGTGATACAGCGCAACGACCACGGCGTCGGGACCCTTGGACCGACCCAGAAAGTCGCAGAGATACTGCTCCGATGTGGAGCCGTCGCCGCGACGATTGCGCAGCGCGTACCGCTCGACCTGCAGGAATCCGTCCGGACCGCCGTGCTGCTCGTACCCATCCACCACGATTCCGACAACTTCCGGGCTCGACACACCCAGACCATGCTCGCCACAAAGGCGGGTGTCGAGCCCACTGCGTGCTACCGTCCGGCGCTCCGATGACCTCCAAGGCGGAGCGCGCATTGTTCGTAGACATGGACGGCACCTTGGTGGCGACCGATGTCCTATGGGAGGCCTTCTTCAAGGTCGTCAAGGCACAGCCTTGGGTCGCGCTGCTGGCCGTGGGTTGGTTGCTACGAGGCCGAGCCACGCTCAAGGACGAACTGTCCAAGCGCGTGAGCATCGACCCCGAGGCGCTCCCCTACCGCGAGGATGTCCTGGACTTCGTGCGGGCCCGCAAAGCCGAGGGTGACACCGTCATTCTCGCGACCGCCAGTGCCCGCGCGTGGGCTGAGGCCGTCGCCGAACATTTGGACCTCTTCGATGACGTCCTGGCAAGCGACGCCCAGAACAACCTCAAGGGCGCCAACAAGCTCACCGCCATCGAGCGGTACTGTGCGGACGGCGGCCACAAGACCTGGGGCTACGTGGGCGATGCGCAAGCCGACCTGCCCATTTGGGACAAGGCCGACGAGGTGTTCGTCGTGGCTCCAAGCGCGGCGCTGAAGCAACGGGTCACCGGCGCCACGAAGGTGTTTGGCGAGAAGCCAAGCCTCCTCAAGGCCGCGTTCAAAGCGATGCGTCCTCACCAGTACGTCAAGAACGTGCTGCTGTGGGTGCCGTTGATGCTCGGTCACGCCTACGACGACTCGAACAAGGTGTTCGCGGCGCTCGTGGCGTTCGCCGCGTTCTCTCTGACAGCGTCCTCGGTCTACCTCTTCAACGACATGCTCGATGTCGAGGCCGACCGCGTCCACCCGAAGAAGAAGTTCCGTCCATTCGCATCGGGCAACCTTCCGTTGCTGTACGGGCCGCCCTTGGTCGCGACGCTCATCACCGTGGCGATCACGCTGTCGGTGCTGTTCCTGCCCTCCGGATACCTGGGTGTGCTGCTGCTCTACCTCGCGGTGAACAGCGCCTACTCGGCCATCCTCAAGAGCAAGATGCTGATCGACGTGATGATCCTGGCGAGCCTCTACACGCTGCGGATCTTCGCCGGCGGAGTGGCCACCGATCTTCGCGTCTCCGAGTGGCTGCTCGCGTTTTCGATCTTCTTCTTCACGTCACTGGCCTTCGCCAAGCGCTACGTGGAGCTCGATCGCGTCGCAGCCGAGGGCAAGACGGAGGCGAAGGGACGCGGCTACCGAGTCGAAGACCTCGAGCTGATCATCAGCGTGGGGCCCACGTCGGGGTACCTCGCGGTCCTGGTGTTCGCGCTCTACATCAACAACGGCCTGCCCGGCTTCTACGTCAACAAGTGGCTGCTGTGGCTCACCTGCCCGCTGCTGCTGTATTGGATCAGCCGGCTATGGTTCCTGGCCAAGCGGCGCGAGCTCGACCACGACCCCGTGGTGTTCGCGGTGACCGACAAATCGAGTCTGGCCGTCGGCGTTGGCGTCGGGCTGTTGCTGCTTCTCGCAGCGCCGCCTTGGTGAGAACCCGGCGGTCGGTCCAGCCGACTGCCCGGGCTACCCGGTGATCCGGCGGACCTTGAACTGCGTCTGACCGAGCAGCAGCAGCGAGCCGTAGGGGACCGCCTCTGAAGGCCGCAGCCTCGAGTACGTCCCGTTGGCGCTCCCCATGTCTTCGATGAACAGGCCCTCGTCACGGCACGAGAACCGACAATGCGCGCCCGAGACGAAGGTGTCCTCGGGGAGCTCGATGTCCGCGTTCTCTCGTCCGACGATCAGCCCAGAGCCCCCGATCGGGACCGTGCTGCACGTGGTCCCCGACATCGGGTAGCAGGTCACCGCCCCCCAGCCGCTGCCTTGCGCGCTGTAGCGAAGGAGCGATTCGCCGACGCGAAACTCGTCGCCGTCCCGCACCGCGAGCCGCTCATCGACCTGGCGATAGACGCCGGACCGCCCCATCGGCTCGACGCGAAGTCCTCCGCCGGGGATGACGAACAACCGAGCGTGCTTGGGTTCGATGTGGGGGTCGTCGCCCCATGGTTTGTCGGACTCGCGCCCGACCTCGAGCATTTCGCCTGCGGCCAGCAGACGCTCCCACACCGCCTCGCCGCGCTGCCCCAACACTGTCTCTTATACACATCTGACGCTGCCGACGAGCG
>OJGU01000563.1_pt1 | contig 20445 bp, 16 predicted proteins | sample 1594741 | NCBI WGS metagenome assembly OJGU01 (sample SAMN05416841, study PRJEB24817) | seawater metagenome | isolation source: Sea water | place: Canada:Atlantic | collected 2013-07
CTAGATCGCTCGTCGGCAGCGTCAGATGTGTATAAGAGACAGCCCCTACCCCGACCACTCCCACAGATTGATTAGGGAACAAGGCGAACAAGTCTTCATCCGTCATCACGCGAATTGGGGTCCCATCGATCACCCGTTCATCAAGCATAGAAGCCACGACAGAATTCACACCCAATTCTTGCTTAGGTTTGGACTCGATGAAGAGTAAGAGCGAGAATGCAAGCAATGCGAGTGAAGCGCCGACATGGCGCACTACCCGCCGCTGGGAAGAACGCCTCCGAGACGCATCCAGCATCTGTCGTAACGACCTTGCTCGGACTTCATCGGAGAGCTCCTCTGACAGCAGCTCACGAACAAGTTGCTGCTCTCTATTTGCTTCGTTCATCATCCAATAAGACGAGGATTTGTTGTTTGATCGTTTTTCGAGCTCGCAGCAGACGCGATTCCACAGCCTTAAGCGACAGGCCGGTCTCATCGGCCAGGGACTTCACACTCTTCTGCCCAAAGTACTTCCCTTCGACAAGATTTCGGTCCAAAATCTCCAACGATTCCAAGGAAGCATTCACGCAAGCCCTCAGCTCCGATTCTGCATCAACAGGAGCTGTATCCTGAGGGGCGGAAACGAGAAGGCCTCGCGCATACCCAGCCAACATTTTCAGATAACTGCCTCGGCGGCGCGCTCCATCACGAGCCGCGCTTCGGGCCAAGACGGTCAACCAGGACCAGAACACATCCTCCTCAGCAAAACAACGAATGTATTTGGTCACTCGGAGTAGGGTTTCTTGGACCAGATCAAGAGCTGTTTGCTCATCCCCGCCCGTCACCACGATGAGGTAGCGATAGAGTCGATCAAAATACTGATCATGGAATTCTCGGAAAGCGGCCTCCTCGCCGAGAGTCATTCTCGCGGTCATACACTGGACCTGATTCCCCGATTCTTCCGCAGCAAGACGCCGATCCAAAAATGGATCGGCGATTAATTTATCAAAAAGTTGCAATTGATCTGCAAATGCAGGGTTCAACTAACGCCTTTCCTTTTTCTTGTTTACGGGAGCACCGGCACCGGGCACTTGCGCTCCACCGGCACCGAGCCCACCACCATAACCACCTTCCATTCCTGCACCGCCTCCTCCGCGGCCCGAATAGCCATAGACATCTCCAGCGGAACCAAAGCCACCGCCAGCAGCACCGCCACCGCCGCCAAAGCGAACGGTCGACCTGCCCGCTTGAAGTGCATCAACAATGGATTCAACCACACCCAGTTCAGAGGGATAGCCGACAACGATCAAGAGCTTCGTTTTCTGATGGATACTAATCTCAGGTCGATGGTTTTGATGACCTCGGGAAGCACCGTTTCTCATCATGGACCAGCCTTGATCGAGCGTTTGATACAGTTCCTTCAACGCCTCGTCGTCGTCCCCATCGAAATCAGAAAAGTAGCTCCGAAGACTAAAGGCTTTCAACTGAGTCTGCTGTTGAAGCCCTGGATTCACAAACAGATGGAAAAGGCGTTCTGAAACTTGTTCGAACTGAACGAGCTGATTGGTCGCCAGGGAAAGCGCTTCCAAAATATCAAGCAAAGAGACCCGTCGAAGCTGGAGCGAAGGAGTCACGTCCGCGACTTCGTCGGCCAATATGAAGTTTATCCCATCGTATTCGCTTCTCAGAAATTCGACGATAGAGCTCAAGGGTAACTCGTCAAACACGAGGTCGTTAATCTGACGATCAATAATTACCTGAGACGTCGAAACACCGGCGCTGAAGGAATTCTCCTTCGGACTAGACTGAGCCACACCAGCGAGAGAGGCGAAGCTAAGAACAGAAACAAAGGCTGAGAGTTTGAACCAACTTGAGAGTATCATTTTCGGTGTATTCATAACGCTTTAACCGAAACACGCAGCGACCCGAAAAATCCCGCAAAGAAAACGAACTTTTCTTTGGCAAATGACGCCAAACGATTAGAGCCATGAGCTCCTGACCATGCAAACTCCCCTAGAACTGGAACCGTCCTGCGTTTCACATGGGGACAAGTTTGTAGACTTTCCCCCGAGAGCCAGACACAAGATTCGCACCATTGGTCATCACATAGATCTCTCCCTTAGCATCCTCTCCCAAAGACCAAACAAAGCCCTGCACTCTCCCGCTTGGCGATCCCTTATAGGGCAAGGGCGACGCGATCCATCGGGCTCCTACATGAGTCCCCGCAGCGGGGTCAGCCTGTAACAGAATACCATTTCCAAAGGCCATACTCTTGGACCAATCAGCAAAAATATACGTTCCCGACAATTCAGGGATCGCCGAACCCCGATAAATATACCCACCGGTGATGCTCACCCCAAATTCATCGTTTTGCTCCCCGATTCGGCGCGAGGTCCGGTAAACCAAAATGGGATCCATGAATGGCATTCCATCGGGGCTTGCCTCCGGGAACAAGAGGCCAGGAGTCGCCCGAGGATCCTTGCCCCGACGTGGCTTTGGGACAAAGGGTTCGAAGCCCTCTCGAACGCGCCAACCATAGTTGCCCCCATTGCGAATGATGTTGATCTCCTCCCAACTATCTTGTCCCACATCGGAGAGAATCAAGTCGTGATTCCCACCTCGATCAAAGGAAAAGCCCCACGGATTTCGCAAGCCATAGGCATAGATCTCCGGATAGCCATCGACTCCATCAGCAAACGGGTTATCGCGGGGGATGCCATAGGGAGACCCTGAATCAAGATCGAGACGGAGCATCTTGCCGAGGAGTGTGTGACGGGACTGGGCATTCCCCTGAGCCACATGCCCTTTTCCGATATCATTGGGAGCACTGCCATCCCCTGTGGACCAATAAAGATAGCCATCAGGGCCGAAAGCTAAGCGACCACTATTGTGATTCCATCCGGGTTGGTCGATCTCAAGAATCACTCGCTCCGAACCAGGGACCAGAACCGTAGACCGATCGACCCGCACTCGAAATTCGCTCAATCGCATCGTGTGGTTCCAATCCGACGGGGCCACCGCTCGCAAGGGAGCACTGTAGGCCACGAAGAATCTTCCGTTGGTCTTGAATTCAGGATGCAAGGCCAGTCCCACGATACCACGTTCATCCATCCCTGCGTTAAAGCCGCTCATTCGCGGGCGAAGATCGAGGAACGTTCGGGGAGGCAGGTCCGATTGAACCAAGTGAATGAGGCCGGCCTGATCCGCAACGAGCAATGGTTCAGAATCCTCCCCCAGGGAAGCGAGAGCGATGGGAGCCGTCAAGCCCTCCGCAATCAGCTTCAGTCCGTAAGAAGGTTCGGCTGATCTCACCTTTGCCAGCCCGCCACCAAGTAAGAAAAAAAGCAGCACAGCCCCCGCCAACGGTCGCCAATCTCGCGGAGACCTTCGATAGGAATTTGCTTCAGTCATCATCTCCCAGCCATGTTATGTTCCAATAGAAAACCCGCCAAGTACCGCACCTACTTCCAGGTATTCTGTCGCAGAGGTCGGCCGTTCGTGGTCAAGATCTGGAAGTGATGAAACCCTGCGTTCATTCCGGAGTAGCGCCAAACAACCTTCTTATCCCGTGTCACTTCGAAAAGCTTCACCGAATCTCCTTTGGCATGATAGCTGGCAACCACGGTATTGCCATTGGGCAAACGTTGGGCCCCACAGGCATCGTCGAATAGATTTTCCCCAATATCATCATTATCTACCCACCAAACAATCTTTCCCGCTTCATCCACTTCGATCACCCGATTCCCATTGGTGCAAGCAATGACGGTGTTCCCGTTCTTGAGCCGTATCCCCGTGAAAGGCCAATCTCGCTTCCCTCTTCCTCGATCATCGGTAGGAAAGGATCGCAGCACCTTTCCCGTCTTTGGCTCATACTCCATAACGGCAAAATCAAACAAGTGCGGCGCGATGTAGTTTCCGTTGGGCAATATCCTCAACATGCGGGTTTGCATGTGGGCATTTCCCGTCTGGCAGGCCAGCGGTGTTTCACGAACAATTCTTCCTTTGCGGTTGAGCACGATAGCCCGTGGTTCTGGTCCGAGCTCTGCCACTAGGAATCTCCCGCCATTGAGCATTTGAACGGTACTGATTTCCTTCTGTTGCCCTTGATACTGAAAAACGATTTCCTTCGTGTCTCGATCAATTTCAACGACGCCACCATTCGGAAATCCCTCAGTAGGGTATAAGGCAAGCAAAACGTTACCGTTAGGAAGCACCCAGCCGTCGCTCGCCGGAAGATCTACCCTCCACTTCACCACGCCGTCCTCACCAACAATCACAGCTCGATTGGCTTTGCCCACCCCGAGAAAGGAGTGAGTTACCCCTTGAGCCCCAAGCCCCTGGAAAATTCCCAAAAGCATCAACAGTGAAACGACAAGAGATAGTTTTCGGATGGCTCCGTGATCGTATCGAGTGGTCATCCAGGAACATTGCCCAATTCAGTGCTAGCTAAGAAGTCAAAATTCCAGAAAACAACCGCCTTTCAATCACACGTTCGCGATAGAAAAACGGCAGCCTGGCATTGGAAGTTGAATTGGAGTGAAGAATTATAATGGCTCCCCTCAGCCAATTATCATTACGCTCTCCTCAATGAACGCCATTCTCAGCGCATTCTTTGCGATTCGACTCATCCTGCAATTGGAGTTTTCACCGCAAGATTCGAACACACTAAACCACCTTGCCCAGGGCCACTGGGAAGGATCAATTAGCCTCCCCGGTACAGAACTAGCGATCAAGATCGATCTCGAAGGAACGGATCAAGCATGGTCTGGATCGATTGATATTCCCGTCCAAGGCCTCAGAGGCTTTGATCTCGTGGACGTAAAGATCGACGCCTCCTTGGTGACGTTCTCGTTACCAAACATTCCTGGGGATCCGAAGTTCGATGGTCAGCTGGCTCCGGATGGCCAGACCATCAGCGGCCAGTTTACCCAAGCCGGCAATGCATACCCCTTCAGCATCAAGCGCTCGGAAAGGACGCTCAGCAAAGGAGCGACCCCCTCTAAGGGGATTCCCGGAGAAGGGCTCAGCGGGAACTGGCAGGGTTCTATCCAGGCTAACCTCTTCGAACTTCGACTCCTCTTCAAATTGGAGAAATCGGACGGCGGATGGACGGGATGGATGGATAGCTTAGATCAGAACGCCCTCAATATCCCTATTTCAAAGGTCTCACTAAAGGAAAGAACCGTCGTGCTCCAGGTAAAAACCGTTCGGGGAACCTATCAAGGGGAACTCAGTAAGGATGGCTCAGAGATCGATGGCGAATGGTCCCAAGGCGGGAAAGTGCTCCCCTTAAAAGTCTATCGACTCGACAAAGCGCCGGACTTGTCACGTCCCCAGGATCCCAAAAAACCCTATCCCTATCACGAGGAAGCCATCGTCTTCAAGAATGAGGATGCTGGCATCAAACTAGCAGGAACTCTCACCTACCCGAATTCAAAAGGGCCCTTTCCTGCAGCCGTTCTGGTCAGCGGATCTGGGCCTCAAGACCGAAACGAAACCATCATGGGACATCGCCCCTTTCTCGTTCTTGCGGATCATCTCACGAGACAAGGAATCGCTGTCCTTCGCTACGACGATCGTGGTGTGGGAGATTCTCAAGGGAGGTTTTCCAAAGCACTTGTTCGAGACTTCACCTCGGACGCCCTTGCAGCCGTGACTTACCTCAAGACTCGAACCGAGGTGAACACTGCGCAGATCGGCATCATCGGGCACAGCGAGGGCGGAGTGGTTGCCCCACAGGCCGCGACCTTATCTTCAGATGTATCGTTTATCGTCCTCTTGGCGGGTGTGGGAGTGCCCTTAGAGCAGCTCCTTCAAAGGCAGGCCGCAGATATCATTCGAGTCATGGGGGTTGATGAAGAAACCGCCGAAAAGCAAGCTAGCATTCAGAAGCAAATCTTTAGCGAAGTAAGAAATATCCAAAACATCAAGGAGACGAAAAAGAAGCTCATCGCGATCATGAAAACCTCGCTAACCGAGTTCACAGAGGAACAGTTAGAAGCTCTCGGTTACAGTGAATCCCAACTGGAAACTCAGGCCGATATGGTCACCAGCCCATGGTTTCGTGACCTCCTAGAGATTGATCCACAGCCAACATTAGCCAAGGTTCGCTGCCCTGTGCTAGCCGTGAATGGAGAGAAAGATATCCAGGTGGCATGGCAAGAGAATCTCGAAGGGATTGAAAAGGCTGTCAAACAGGGGGGCAACGACGATGTGACGATTCAGTCCTTTCCAAACCTCAATCACCTTTTTCAAACCTGCACCACCGGAGCAATCACCGAATATAGCGCGATCGAAGAGACCTTTCATCCTAAAGTACTCACGACCGTCTCAGAGTGGATTCGCGATAAAGCGGTGCAATAACGATCGTCTCGTTCGCGGTGCCATGAACGCTTCTCGTAGCACTTCGAACGCGGAGTGATTGCCAGTCGAAAACCGTCGTTTCGCGCCCGTCGATTTTCTTCAATATTCTGTGTCCTCCTTTCGCAAGGGGTTTCGTGACTATTTGTAGCCCTCATCCTCGTTAGAGAATAAGGGAGCAAAAACGACAGGATGATGAGAAACAGAAGAAAACTCGATTTAAGGAGCCTCACTCTAGGTATCGTGCTTGGTGCAATCGCTGCGATATCGAGTGTCATTACGCTAAAACCAGCTCAACTCGAGTCTTGGCAGTATCAAACAGCACCTCGCGACGTCTTTCAACGGCAGATCAAAGAACAGATTCATCAAGCGATCCGAGAGGGCTGGACACTCGCTCGTGGCGAAACACTCTCCTCCCCCAGAAAACTAGAATCCACTCACGTCAAGCCGCTTTGATTCGATCGAGAACCACCAAAGCCTCCGCTTTTGGGATCAAAACGAATTCAGGACAAGCCTGGTCCCACAGAGTTGGAGAATCGCACTGCATTTTCTAGGAGGCCAAATACAAAGACGGTAGTGCAGTGACTCCGTCCAATCTCCGCTGCCGCAGCACGCCGCCGCCCCTATCTCGGCACTAAGTCTTTAAGCTTGCGACTCTCATCGGTGGAACTAGCATCGAAAGGATCCAGAAAATCCGTCATAAACACTCTGGAAGACACCAATGCTATGAACGCCATACGAACGCTCCTGGTCGCCCTGATTCTATTCTCTGTCTGTTTCGAGACAAAAGCAGCCGTTACCGTGACGCCGATTCCCACCCCGAATGAAGGGAAACGGCCTCGCGTGATGACCGACCGTGACGGAACCGTTCACCTCATTTACAACGACAAGGGGAATATCTTCTATTCGAGAAAGAGCAGCGACGCCATCGATTTCTCAGCTCCGATTCAAGTCAATTCCATTGATCGCTCCGGAGCGGTTGCAGACATTGCGATCGGAAAAAACGGAACCGTCCATCTCCTCTTCCACGGAAATATCTTTTATATTCGCCAACAGATCAAAAGCGAAAACCGGAAACTCAAGAGCTCCGATATCAAATACACCTTCTACACCCGGCTACAAGCTGGAGCCAGCACCTTCGATGAGCAACGCGATCTTAGCCAAGACGTGTGGGGATTCGACGGCGGTTGCACTCTCGCGGCTGATCATGACGGGAACGTCTATACCTTCTTTGCCGGTACGACACGCAGAGGTAACGAAACCGTCAGACAGGTTTTCCTCTCAAAATCAATTGATAACGGAAACACCTTTGCCAAGCCCACTCCGATCGATCTCGGGAAAGGGGTCTGTGCCTGCTGCCATCTCAAAGCGGATATCGACCCCCAAGGCAGACTTCATCTTGTCTATCGAGTCGCCGAAGAAACTGTTGACCGAGACTCCTATGTGCTCTCCTCAAGTGATCAAGGCAAGAGCTTCTCCCCAACCCCTTTGGATCGTTGGAAACTCCGGGCCTGTCCTGGAAGCGCCTATTCGTTCGCCCACAGCGGCGATGAAACCTTCGTCTCATGGAGAAATGAGAGTGAAATCTATTTGGCGAGTCTTTCGAAAAAGATTCACATCACCCCCCCAGGCAAAGACCTGAAACGGCGAGCGGCCATTCTCGGGCACAACCATCGCGGCGATGTGCTCATCACCTGGTCTGAGGGAGACAATTTCAACAAACCACATGACCTCAAATGGCAGCTCTATGCTGCCGATGGCACCGCCATTGGACCGATCGGGACGAAGGAGAATGCATTCAAACGCTGGGGAGTCTCTGCCGTCTTTGCCGATGCAGACGGGAACTTCACTGTTCTCCATTGAGAAAGACAGCGCCCCCATCGCTTTCACGAATCGACTACCAACAATGCGGCATCTCATCACCACGATCACGGTTCTATGCCTCTCCGTAGGTTGCGGCAAGCGGGAGGCGCTCAAGGTAGATATTGAGCAAGTGACTCCACCACAACTACCGGCCGAGTTTGCGCTACCGGAACCAGGAGAAGCCCTCAATACCGCAATCGCTCAAGGGCGAGTGCACTTTGACACCTTCGCTTGCTGGAGATGCCACGCTCTTGGAGACGAAGCCCTTCCGGGCTCTCCGGACATTGAAAACTCCGGTCCGGATCTTCAATTCGTTGGCGACCGCCTCAGTGTCGAAGCCCTCTACCAATCGCTCACAAATCCCAACTTGGTAATCGCCCCGCCCAAAGCAGATCATATCAACGAGGAAGGTTTTTCCAAAATGCCTCCCTTCGATACCACGATCCCAAAGGCGGAGCTCCGGGAGTTGATCGTCTTTCTCGCAACACAGAAACCTCCGAAGACAAGCCCCGTCACGGTCACCGCAGCGAACTTCACCGCTGAAGTCACCCAATCGGAAGGCCTCATTCTCCTGGATTTTTGGGCCGAGTGGTGTCTCCCATGCCTTGAAATCGAACCGCTCCTCGAGACCATTGCAGCCGATCTAGGGGAGCAGATAAAAATCTGCAAGATTAATGTCGACGACAACCCCGATCTCGTCGCGGAATATGTTCCAGACAATATGTTTCCATGCTTGGTCCTGATGACGAACAACACGCTCATTGACCGCGTTTATGGCACCGACCCCGATCTTGCCCCTAAAGTGTTTCTTGATCAATGGATCGGCAAACACCTCTCACCCTAGACCAGGGTGGTTCTTCCCTCTCCTTCATCGGCCGTGACTCTTCTTCACTTAAGCTAGAATCAGAAATCGACTCAAAAAAGCCCACGAAGAAGCCATCGAGTCCCAAAACTCGATGATGATCTTGGGTTAAGCGATGGCCTTCGTCACCCGATAGACACAATAGGCTCAGGCATAAGAACAGCTAGCGGAAGGAACTGCTAGGCCTGAGGAAAAAAGAACATGGATCGTTCACGACATATTTGTGAATCGAAGGGCTCCTCTATTCAGCGGGATACGAGAGATCCCAACGCGGATAAACTGCTTTTCCCAGCTTTTCTTATCTGCGGGAATTCGGCCGTCATTTTCGTCGGCCTCGATTGGGATGAGAATCTCCGACTCAAGGCACTTCTTGTCGAACGCGGCTATCGTGTGTCGTTGCGATTGAGAGAAATCCCCAAAGAAACCGAAGTTCGCTCGCCCGGGCTCTATCTAAACTAGCAACCATGAGGGCTTCAATATTCTCCATGGACTGGAGCTGTTTTCGGCTCAGTATTCTTGGATCGACTCAGAGGCGCCCGAAAGTTCTGTCGTTTCTGTCCTGCAATCCTATTTGATCAACCCATTGACGATCCACGCCCGGCTAAGGTATCAATCCAAGATGTCGCGAATCTCTAGTATCGACCCCAATGAATCACGACCGCCTGTCTCCGAGATTTTGAGCCAACAAAAAGAAACGTGGGGACAGTTTCTCAATCCCTATTTAATCTATGCTCGACGCCCCAGCATTGTTGCTGGGATTGCGAACATGTGGGGCGCCCTCGCTGAATCAGCCCTTCTCCCTGCCAAGCTCACCTCCCTGATTTGCCGACGTGTCGCATCGATCAATGGCTGCGTTTTTTGACAAGATATCAACGCTGCCGTGAGCAGCGAGCTTGGGGTTGAGGAACGAAAGATCCGAGAGGTCTGCCGCTACGAGTCCAGTCCACTTTTTAGCGAGAAGGAGAAAATCGCTCTCCGCTATGCCGACGCAATCACTTACTCAGATCAAGACGTCGGCGACGAACTCTTCACCGAGGTAAGAAAACACTTTTCTGAGGATGAAATCGTCGAACTAACTACCTATATCGCTTGGGAAAACTGCTCGAGCAAATTCAATCGAGCATTACGAGTGGAATCCCAAGAGCTATGGAAAGCCGAAAAATAACCGCCTAGTTGGTTCGCTAAGCTTGAAAACACACTCCATCCCCGCCAAAGAAGAAGCCGAGTCGCGAGTATTCAAGAATGAACCTAAAAGTGTTCCAGCTCAAATACCACGTTCATCGATCAACCCTTCGATCCGCTGAGGTGGAGAAATAGATTAACAGCCAGCGGCTCCCTCCCAACCCGAATACACTCCTTCGAGAACCCAGCCTCGCGAGCTAAGTTTCTCAGTGTCTGAGGGCTCCGGTGGTGGAGCACCCAGTCAAATAACTCCATATAAGGGCGACTCGGATTTGTAGTAGAAAAATTGCCAATTACAATCTCTCCACTCTGCTTCAGCATCGTTCCCAACCTACGGAGCATGTAGACGAAAACTTCGTCATCAAAATAGTCGAATAACCCAGCAGACCAAATTAGATCGAACTTGATTTCAGATCGATACCGCAGCGCATTCCGATTATAGAAGCGAAGCCGGTCCAAATACTCATCGCAGAGCATCTTGCCGTGCTGGATTGCATTCTGATCCTGCTCAACGCAGTGAACGACAAGACCCCTCGGGGAACGTCCCCGAAACAGTTCAAGCAAATCCCGGCAGGGACCACTAGCGAGATTGAGCACTTGAACATCACTACTTTGATCTCTCCCGTCACAATATTTCTCCACCTGTTCAATGAAATAGGTCACCCTATTTCTAACCGCTTCGGCAGCGGCATGTCTCTGCCAATACTCATCCCATTTTCTTAGGTGAGTATCTGAAGCGTGATGCCGTTGGTATATTCGATCGATAATCTCAAAATCCCCAGCATAACCATGGGGTTTTCGGAAAGCAAAACCCTGCATTGTATCTAGGGAAAACGCACTACCGAAAGTATCTACTAACGCAGCGAGCTCCACCGAACCAATCTTCCCAGAGCGACGCATCTCCGAGATCTCAGCCAGCCATGCGTCAAGATCCAAGTACTCATCAGCATCCGGACCTCCCCTCGAAACTAGATCGGCAACAAACTCTCGGTGATAGGTCATTGCCACGGGACTAGCAGATTTCCGATCAATGTCTTTAGCCGTTCCTCCAACCTTCTCTAGATCCGCACGTTCGATCATTTTATAGCTATCCGTTCTTTCCCAACACTTCGAAGCAGCAGCCCCATAATGATCAGGAACTGCGTCCTAGTAAGGGAAAAATCCTAAGCCATCTCCGCAGTTCAAAGCTATCCCCCGAAATAGTGATTATCAGGAAAAACAATCACTCATCATCTCGCCCCTTCGGGTGAGATCCAGAGAATCATCTCGGAAGAATGGGAGGCGTGGCACGGAACAACCACAAGATCAGCACCTGAAAAAAGGTCAACGAACCATCACTTCCCAATAACGCGAACGCTTGGAAGAACCTTCCGGGCCACTCACTTCCAAGGTCACAACCTTGTGCACGCCCTTCTCGTCAAACTTGATGATCGGATGCTGCTCCGAGGAACGCTTGCCGCCACCAAAATCCCATTGCCACTGATCAATCTCGCCAATTGATTCATCCTTAAACGCCACCATGCCTCGCTCCATATCGATGACATCAAACGACCATTCCGCGCGAATCGGATCTTGAAGAAATCTCTCGATGGGCATCAATTTGAAGGCACAAAGATAGGAAGCATCCTTAACCATCCGAACGTCATGAGCCAAGTTCACGTGCCCATCTCTCTTCCCGCCGTCAAAATCGAGAATCGACCAAGAGAGACCAATCGTCTTGTTCTCCACGAGCTGCGTTTCCCGCGCTTTTCCGACGCCATCATGAGGGGCATAGTCGTAGGGCGTCAGCCAAAGCTCCATCACCAACTTACCACTTTCTCCCGGTTTAAAATCATAGTCATAGGCGTAGTTCGAATGGGGAAATTCTGAGATCCAATGCTGACTGCCCCAAACGAGGCACCAAGCATTATTCACCGGTGGCGTAAAGAAGTGATAGTTCTGAGCATGTACCCCACTAAACTCAAAGTGATTCTCAAGGTAAGACTTCGAATTGCTCCCCCATCTCAGCTCCTTATCGGGGTAAACCGGATTGAAAATAAACGGCCCGCCCGATAGATCCCCATCGACGGCAATCTCAAAAATATCATTGCGGTAACCACCAGGGTTGAAGCGCCCAAAGTCCCAGAAATCGTCGTAGGCTTCATAGAGAACATAAAGCCGGTTCAGGCCCTTCACCCATCCCACGGTTACTTTGACGTCCAGGTCCTTAGGATCGATATTCGTTCCATGCCCGTCTTCCGTATCATTCAGAAGGTCTGTGCCATAGGTATATCGATCCGGCACCATCGCCCAGTCCGAAACCTGTCCATCGATGCGAGGGATCTGGTCCTTAGGAAACTGAAAAACCTGAAACTCCTCACCTCCCCGCGCAAGCTCAAGGATTCCAGGATCTCCGGCCTCGAGCCTCTGTAGACCGCTCACCGAGACCAAAAGGCCTATCGCCAAGGCACCGCTTCGTATTCGCCTTTTCATCCGCCCATGCTCATCGATCGGCTCCCAGTATCCAAGTGTGAATTAGGGAGGAAGCAGTTTCCCGGTCCTTCAGACAGCAGATATCAACTAAGAAGATCAGGCAGCACGTAACCGGAAACATCAGTCAACCGGAAATCTCTGCCTTGATGACGATAGGTGAGCCGTTCGTGGTCAATTCCCAAACAGTGTAACGCTGTCGCATGGAAATCATGCACGGAAACCCGATCTTCCACGGCATGGAATCCAAACTCATCTGTATTACCGTAGGTCACTCCGCCTTTGATTCCCCCACCTGCCATCCACATCGTAAACCCATGAGGATGATGATCACGCCCCCAATCCTTCCCGCCGCCTTGAGCGACCGGCGTCCGACCGAACTCGCCTCCCCAGATCACGAGGGTCTCATCCAATAGCCCCCGCTGTTTGAGATCACGAATCAACCCGGCGGCTCCTTGATCTACGCCTTTGCATTGCTGGGTATGTTCCTGCACCATCTTGCCGTGGGAATCCCATCCCATATCATAGAGCTGCACAAAACGAACCCCTCGTTCCACCATGCGCCTCGCCAAGAGACAATTATTCGCGAAGGACGCCGTCCCTCGAACGGCACCATATAGATCCATTGTGGCCGACGTTTCATTGCTCAAGTCCATCAACTCAGGAGCGGCGGACTGCATGCGAAAGGCAGTTTCATACTGGGCAATGCGAGCCACGGTCTCAGGATCCTGAAACAAGGCAAAACGTTGCTCATTCATCCAGCGAATCAAATCCACTTGTTGGCGCCGCTCACTCAACCCAACCCCTTCGGGCCGCGACAAGAACAACACGGGATCGCCCTCACTCCGAAATCGCACTCCCTGATGCTTGCTCGGGAGAAAACCGTTCGTCCAATAACTATTCAAGAGTGGCTGACGCTTTACTCCTGACGTCATCACCACATAGGCAGGCAAATTCTCCGTCTCGTTTCCGAGACCATAACTCAGCCACGCCCCCATGGTCGGACGACCCACTCGCGAGTCCCCTGTGTTAAGCAGGCTCACAGCGGGATCGTGATTAAAAACCTCACTGTGTAGAGATCTCACGATCGCTAATTCATCGGCCACTTTAGAGAGATGGGGAAAGAGTTCCGAGATCGACGCGCCACACTGCCCAAATTGCTTGAATCGAAAGGGAGACCCTTTCAATAGCGGCACCTGATCGTTGTTAATCATGGCAAAATGAACATCGTCAATCCACTCAGTCGGAATACGTTGTCCGTCCCGGCGAACGAGTTCCGGCTTGGGATCAAAGGTATCGACATGGGACGGCCCTCCCGACATAAACAAATAGATCACATGCTTCGCCCGCGGTGCTAGCCGCGAACCAGCCAACACCTTAGGCTGAAGGAGCGACGCCAAGGCGGCCATACCTAGGCCCGTAGCACCGATAAAGTGGCGACGACTCAGTGACTGTTCTAAGGACGGAAACATGGGTATGATTGACTTATTCCTTAGTGATCGTTTCATCAAGATTCAGCAGCACTTGTGCGATCGAGCGCCACCGTTTCCGTTCGGTATCGACCCCGCCACTCATCAAATCCTGATTAAAGCGAGCAAAGCGTACGCGCTCCTCTGACTTGGGAGCGCGTCCTAGCACCAAACGAAACGCCCAATTCAAACGGGCCGCAAAACCATCTTCCACCGCCATAACCCGTTGAGCGAGAGCGTCTGCCATCGAGACAAAGGCAGGATCATTCATCAAGAGCAAGGCCTGCAAAGGCGTGTTCGTCGTATCACGTCGAACGCACGACCGCTCCCGTGACGGCGCGTCGAGAATGGCTAGTCCCGGATAAGGAGACATCCGCTGCCAAAAGGTATAAAGACTCCGCCGATAGCGATCCGCTCCTTCGCTAGTTTCCCAGGTTCCAGCCGTGGCATCACGAAATTCACCAACGCCTTTCGGCTGCAGCGGAAACACACTTGGACCACCAATGCGCTCGGTCAACAAGCCACTGACCGACAGGGCGTTATCGCGGATCTCTTCACCGGAAAGGCGAAACCTCGGCCCTCGTGCCAACCAATGATTTTCAGGATCCATTGCTTCCAATTCAGGACGACGACGAGACGACTGTTGATAGGTTGCAGAGGTCACAATCAGTCGATGGATCGCCTTCATATCCCACCCTGATTCGACAAACTCCACAGCTAACCAATCGAGCAGCGCCGGATGTGATGGTTTCTCGCCTTGAGATCCGAAATCATCGAGCGTTGTCACCAAACCCTGTCCAAAATAATGCGCCCAAATACGATTCACCATGACCCGGGCCGTGAGGGGGTTCCGTCCATCGACGAGCCATCGAGCAAAAGAGAGACGATTCGCCGTTTGGCCCTCGGGATGGGGCGGCAAAAATGAAGGCGTCGCAGGGAAGACACGTTTCCCAGGATTCTCAAAGTTGCCCCGAATATGAATAAAGGTCTTACGTGGCTCAGGAAGCTCGGCCATTACTTGGGCTGTCACCGTTCGGGACATGATCTTTTCCCTCGCCTTCTTCGCCACTTTGATTGTCTTCTTCAGTTCTTCAACGGTCGCTTCAGTTTCACCTACCCGCTCGTCTTCAATCGAAGATAAGTCGAGACCGGTTCGCTTGAGCAAGCGTTCAAGACGATCCCAACTTGCCTGATCATCACTACTGCGAATTTCCAGCCGGGGTCCGTGCACGCCAAACTTCTCTCCCAGGTGAGGAACATTATTGAAAATCGCGAAGAGCTGATAATATTCCTCCGTAGATATCGGATCGAATTTGTGATCATGGCACTCGGCGCAAGCAAGAGTCAGCCCTAGCCACACCCTTCCAGTCGTCTCAAGTCGATCAACAATCCCCTTGATTCGATATTCCTCTTTTCTTGGATTGTTCCCCAGAGCCTGCATCGAGTTTCGATGAAAACCGGTGGCAATCCGCTGTTCCTGGGTCGCTCCAGGAATCATATCCCCGGCCAATTGATCTACAGTGAATTGATCGAAAGGCATATTTCGATTAAATGCATCGATCACCCAATTCCTATAGAGCCACATCGTTCGGGGAGCATCTGCGGCGTGTCCAGCGGTATCCGCATAGCGCGCTGCGTCAAGCCAATCGAGCGCCACTTGTTCCCCAAATCTCGGAGATGCAAGCCATCGATCAACCAGTTCGGCATAGGCAATCTCATTCGGAGCTTCTAAGTATCGAGCCCCTTCATCAAGGGACGGAGGAAGGCCAAGAAGATCGAAACTCAACCGTCTTAAAAGGACCTTGGGTTCGGCCTTCGGTGACGGGACTAGCCCGAGTCCTCCCAATTCTTCCAACTTAGCACGAACGAAACGATCAATTGGGTTCTGCTCGACAGCATTGTGTAGGCGCTCCGGCAACTCTGGCCTCGAAGGAGGAGAAAAGGACCAATAATCTGAGGCATCTGCTGTCCAGAAGAACAAGCAAGCCGCCAGTATCCAGCCGAAGAAGAGTTTACTCGACAGAATGACGTTTTCTTCCCTAGTGATTCGCCTCTTCATAGACAAGCTCTAACGCCCTCACTCATAAGACTCGAGCCGAACACATCTAAACAGACTTTCTAAGAACATTCGGCGAGCCTAGACCTTTGGCGAGGATTACTCAAGCCGGTGATCCAATCCAATCTTTGGCTTCAACTCAAATGAGGTTGACACAAGATTCCATCATCTATACCTAGAAAAAATGCTCCGTCGAATCACGTCAATCCTCGTTCTCACATGGACTACCCTTCTTGTGCGAGCCACAGAAACTCCAGGCACCAGCCTTCAGCCTCCACCCGGATGCTACAGCGGCCCAATACAGGTTACTTTTGAAACACGACGAGCCGCAATTCAGGTTCACTACACAACCGACGGCAGCACTCCTACCAGACAATCTCGCAGCTATGAAAAACCGATTGAATTGACTAAACCAACCGTGCTCAAGCATCGGCTTTTCGAAAATGGCGTTCCAATTAACGCGGCCGAAACCGCAACCTATATTGTCGGAGAGGAGCACTTACTTCCGTCCCTGTGCATCTCGGGGGATCCCGCACACTTCTACGGCCCCAAAGGTATCCTCGTCAACGCCCCAGAGCATGGTCGTGCATGGGAACGCCCGGCAGTCATGGAATTCTTCGACAAAGACGGTCACCGCAAGTTCGCCCTGGGTTGCGGCGTCAGGGTTCATGGTGGTTATTCCCGCAACGCCGACGGCAAACATTCTCTTCGGCTCTACTTCAGGTCTGAATATGGTGCTACCAAACTTAACGAACCGATATTCCCAAGCATAGAAACAAGCGTCTTCGACTGCCTGGTTCTACGCGCGAACTACAATGATCAGATAGGATTCTCTTTTGGGCCGGATTCCGAGAGAACCTCCCTTAACGTAAAGGATGAATTGGCCAGACGTCTATTTTCTGAAATGGGACATCTTGCGCCAGGCGGACGGTTCGTCGCCCTATACCTAAACGGCACGCCTCAAGGCCTTTATAATCCCGTCGAACGAGTGGATGAAAAGTTTCTTAAAACCCACCTGGGTAGAAAAACGAAATGGGACCTAGTCAAATCCACAGGGAGTGACGGAATGGAAATAAAAAGTGGCGACGACGAAGCTTGGCAAGATTTCGAAAGCTGGCTTGAAACAGTCGACGCCCGGGATCCAAAGTTTATGGAAGCCTTAGCCAAACGGGTGGACATCGACCAGTTTCTTGACTACTGGTTCCTGAATGTGTGGCTAGACAACCGTGACTGGCCTCACAATAACTTCTACGCCTACCGCAACCGGGATGACGGCCAATGGCGTTTTCTTCCCTGGGACAGCGAAATGACTCTGGGATCCTGGCATGATGGTTTTCACAAGGATCGCAATACCGTCACAGAAGCATCGAGCCCTAATGATCGCCGAGGCCTCCCAAACCTAGTTTGTAAGCTTGTCTACATATCAGCAGAAAACCCGAAGTTCAGGAACTCGTTCTGGCGTGCTCACCGCCGGCTGAAGAACGGGGTCATGGAAGCGAACAATATCTCAAACACTTTGGCACATCTGCTAGGTGCAATCGATTCACATGTCGACGAAGAACTTGCCCTTTGGGGGAAAGGAAGAACCCGCCGGCAACTGAAGAGAGCCGAAGGGTTAGCGATGGAATTCATCCAAGCACGATGGCCGATCGTAACCGAACACGCACGTCACCGCATCCGAGATCTTGAAAAAATTCACACCCTGCGCCGAGACCACACTCCTGAGGGATTGGACAAACTATGGGAGGTCATCGAAGACTCGGTCCAATCGGAAATTTTGAGACGCGAGTGCCTCAAAATCCTTGGTCAGCATTTCCCAAATACCCCTCAGGCATTTGAAATGCTATCTACTCTGGTGAGAGAAAATGCCGACCTAGCCATAACCAGATCCGCTTTAGAAACACTCGGCAATCTGAAACTTTCCAAACGTCAGAATGGTGAAGCAAATGATCTGTTGCAAACTTTCGTCCGTCACAACTCCAGCGCCCCAACAGCCGTTCATGCGGTAAACGCGATGACTCAATTGAACTTGCCCGGGATCTCCGTTGCCTATCGTTCCATTCTCAAATCAGTGAAGGATTGGAGTGAGTTGAACAACATTCTCATCGAAATTAGCGGCACTCTGGATGACGAATTCATTTCCGATCTTGAGGCCGTTCTCTTGAGGGTAAACACAGCCAAGAGCGGTGCCTATCTCCGATACACGGTCGCCGAAAAGGTATTGAAACAGATACGCTCGGCTCAATCCATTCAACTGACAACAAATCTTCTCGAGAAAGAGCCCCTAAGCAGAGGCTTTTCCGATTTTAACCACGGTGCGAGCAAAGCATTGATCAAGGTCTTAGGCGCACACGGATCCCCGGAAGGCCGTCAAGCACTCAAAAACGTAATAGACGACAACCGGTTTCCGAAAAGTGTAAGAGATTTGGCGATGGAGACTATTCTGAGTCTGGAATAACCCGTCCACGGGTGTGCTCTAGAATGGTCACAAGGAATCCAAAAGCCGGCGCGATTTCATCCTAATACAGTCAAACGAGGAAAAGGCCGGCTATTGGGGGGGCGTCGCCCTTTGGGGAAAAGCGACAGCTATCGCTCTCGCGGACCAAGACCGTTACTGGCAAGCAAACCAGCGCTTCCAACGAGCATTCTAACATCCACAATAGAAGCGATTGGAGGATGTCCTATTACCGCCAGGTCATGAAGCACAGGAACGCCAGTTATCGTACACGCCCCCTCCCTGGCCCTCAATGAAGTGGCTTGCCAATCAGGTGGCTCGGGACCACAATGGCGGCGATTTCTCACCGTAGATGGGCGTCACATGCCAATCGCTTGAGTACTCACAGATTAGAATAGAGATTGAGCATTCCAGCTCACTGTTGGTTGATCATGAGCAAATTCAGAATTTTATTCCTAGCGATCATCGTCGCCCGAGCCCCACTCGGTCTCGTCTGCAACGCTGCCGGCCTGGCAGATTTAAGCTACGACGCAAGCGGCGCTAGCGTGATCATCACAGGATGCGAAACGAGCGCCGCAGGAGAACTTGTGATTCCGAGCTCGATCGAAGGCAAATCTGTCACAGCGATTGGTCCTAGTGCCTTTTTTGGCTGCCATGGGCTGACAAGCGTCGACACCGGCCCCTCAGTCACCAGCATCGGCTCCTTGGCTTTTTTCGGCAATCAAGGCATTAAGAGCGTTAAACTGGGTACCGCAGTGAAGACGATCGAGACCAGGGCTTTCAATTCTTGTTCCGGCCTCACTACGGTCACACTCAATCAAGGCTTAGAAACCATCGAAGCCAGCGCCTTTGAAAGAAGCGCCAAGATCGAACGCGTCACAATCCCCTCGAGCGTCACGAACGTAGGCAAGAATTCCTTCCGTTATTGCTCAGAATTACAATATATCCACATTGAAGGCGATGCGCCGACCCTGGGAGAAAACGCCTTTGATTCAATCCACATTTTCGCCACCATCACCATTCCACCAGGAAATCCAGCATTTCCCGAATCGGTGTCGGGCATTCCCGTTTTCATCAGAGCAGGCAACCTGTCCTACAGCGCTCGCGGCGAGACAGCCAGTGTGGTGGATTGCGATGAGACCGCCACCGGACAACAGGAAATACTCCTTACCATCAATGGAAAAGCGGTGACTAGCATCGATCGCAATGCCTTTGATAGCTGTTCGCTCGTCACGGGCATCTCCATTCCCGATAGCATCGACACCATCGGATTTCGAGCCTTTGGAAACTGTTCGAGCCTGAAGACGATTCGAATCCCTGATGCCGTTTCACTCATCGGGGACGAAGCCTTTGCCAATTGCCAGAACCTAGAGAGTGTCGATTTCGGGACCGGCGTCACCCGCATTGGAAACAGTGCGTTCGAAGGATCAGGGCTCAAAACAGTTTCGGTCCCCAATACGGTGACCAACATTGGAAATTCGACTTTCGCCAGCAGCAATAATCTGACCTCGGCGACCATCGGAAACAGCGTCACCTTTCTCGGGAATTCCTGCTTTTCTTTTTGCACCAATCTCACCGAAGTCACTCTCGGTTCCCGCATCAGTCGCATCGGCTTCCGCTCCTTCGAAGAGTGCCATCAACTCACTAGCGTCTTTTTCCTCGGCAATGCCCCCGGCAGTGTTCGGTCCGATATCTTTTCTAGCCTGCAAGGCGACGTCACGGTCTACGCCCTCCCAGAAGCAAGCCGTTT
>OJGU01000564.1_pt1 | contig 20442 bp, 20 predicted proteins | sample 1594741 | NCBI WGS metagenome assembly OJGU01 (sample SAMN05416841, study PRJEB24817) | seawater metagenome | isolation source: Sea water | place: Canada:Atlantic | collected 2013-07
TTGTTTCTCTGATGCAGTATCTTCTATTCGGCAATTCGACGGTGATTGGAATTGGACTTCGGCCGAGGTTCGGGTGAGTTTTCCACACTTGATGACGGAAGCACCAGGCGCCTTGGAGTTCTTCGGAGAATCCCGAAAACCGTGAAATCTTCGTAACTCCTTGGACTCAAGGACTTATGGGAATCTTGCGGAATTGCGTTATTTGTACCACGGGTTCGTGGGGAGTAAGGAGTGGCGGAAGGGGCGGGATTCGAACCCTTTCAAATAGCCGATAAAACAAGGGTTTTGAGTTGAGGGTCAGTAAAAGTCAGTTATTTTGGCCGTGTAATGTTACGAAAACCGAAGCGAAGGACCCTACCGACCCCTTCCGTTTTTAAGTCGACAGCCAAGAATCAATGGGTCTGCGAATACCACGAATTTGACGAAAAAGGACAAGTTCGCACACGGCGTAAATCGTTCCTTCGGGAATTAAGAGCTACGGGCGTGGAAGGGAACTTGACCGAACAACGCGAGGCGGCACTTCGGATGAAGAAGCAGCTCATTACTGCTGAGCGTGACAAGAATCGGCTCCGCAGGCGTGAGCTAGATCAGACTTTTCTAACGGCCAAACAACTCCGCGAGGCCAAAGCGGCCTTCGCGATATTTGATGAAATTCCTGATCGGAACAAGAGCCTCGTTGATGCGGTAGTTCTTTACCGCGAACATCTACGACTTGCGATCGATAGCCCTCCTCTCCAGGATTGCATCGACATCTTTTTGGGGCGGAAGCTGGAGGCTGTTGAGAAAAAACTGCTCAGCCATGAAACCTATCGAACCCTCAAATGGCGTCTGAACCCATTTCGAAACTATTTCGCGGAAAAGGTCCCGTCTCTCAAGATCGGTGAGGTAAGCGCTCAACAACTGATCGTTTACCTAGAGGGTCTTGAAGTAGGTGAGCGAACGTTGCGCAATACGGTCAACGATCTCAGGAACTTCTTCAACGATGCTGCAAACCCAAAGGATGAAAACAGATTCATCAACAAGAACCCGATGGATGGAGTCTACATTCATTTCAAACGGTTTAACGCTACGAAAGCTCTCAAGACTCGAAGGGACAAACGAAGAGTCCCAAAAGTTCTTTCACTACAGGAATCGAAACACGTTCTCGAGATTGCTTTTGAGGGGCGCAAGCATGGCTTCCTGGGCTTTGCTGTTTGCGGTCTGTTCTTAGGGATGCGTCCTAGCGAGATCTTCGACATGGTCAAACAGGCCGATCACTGGGAACGATTGATTAAATTGGAGGAAGGAGTTTTGCGCATCGAGGGTTTCGGAAAACAGCGCGATCAGCGGATCATTGTCATGCCATATAATGCCGTTAATTGGCTGAGATTCATACAGGGCAAAGGCTACCCTCTTTGCTTCAATTATGATCCGAGGGCGGATAACGTGCGCTATGCAAGTTTTCGGGCTCGTGCCTTCTTGCCTCCAATTGAGGCGGAACGAATTGTCACACTACGACGCTCTCGGAAATCAGGCCACAAATACACTCCTGACGAGAAGGCGTTTTCGCAGGCGTGCAATAAGAAACTAGCCGAATACCAAGATGTATTACGTCACACGTTCGGCACGAATTTTTACTACGCGAACAACTTTGATAAGAACCTGACTGTCCAGCAAATGGGCAACTCTGGCGAGGTCTTCATTGAACATTACCGGGGACTATTAGATCGCCCGTCGGATGCAATCAAGTATTTCGAATTGAGACCTGAATGAGGGCTCGGTTACCTAGTCAGTTGTAATAGATGCTCGAATTCTAATTGCGCTATCCAGAACCTGCTTCCTTAGCATGTTGACCTCGGCTTCTGTCGAATGCACCATGCTCTTGTCCATGGGCTTGAGTATTTCCGTAAATGCCTCCCGGTAGGCTCCTAGTAGCTTCCGATGTTTTGATGTCAGCTCTTCTGGGAACTTGTCCCAGTATTGTAAAAACACTTCAGGCAGAGCATTGAGCGGTCTGAGGTTTGAACTGAGAATAGTAACAAATGTTTCTGCTATATCGTTAATCTCCAAGGCTGCCGACTGAGGTTCGAAAGTGTGAGGCGAAAAATCAAAATCATTCTGAATGTCGAAGATAAAACCGCCTAGAATTGCATCCAATCTGTTTCGATTTTCGTCGATCGCCTTTTGAGCTAACTTAGACAATTCAATGAGGGTTACCGCTTCCGCTGTTGAACTCTGGGGCTCGTCCTTTTGTAGTGCATGGCTTAGCCATCCCAACGTAATCGATGTGAGAACAACAGACATGAAGCCGAGCGCGAGCAATTGACTCAGTGCAGTTTTGACAATTGGTTCAGAGTAGATCTTTTTTGGAAGATAAAATCGAGCGCTCAAGAAGAACGCGCCCATACTAACTGCGGCGGATATGAGCGGATACACATCGGTTGAAAGAGGGTTATTCATCTTGACCTGATGTTGTAGCATCTGTGACCTTCTGGCCTTCTTGTGATGAAATTACACGGCCCTCGGCGAGATCTGATTTGGATTTCATTATTATATTGACTGCTCCAACCCAACACATTCCAGCTGTCAGGGCCTGAAAATGCTCCTTTGGCGCGAAAATTATTGTTCCAATAATTGAACCTATGAGACTAACAAGGATGAAATCGACTCGGGCGTAGAATTCTGAGTGTCGGGCGGCGAATACGTTCTTAAGAAACGGTTTCGTGCCCTCAAACCCTTTATTGAGAGAAAACATATGAGCGACCGCAGCTCCGAAAAGGGTTGATAGATAGAGAAGAATTTCACCTCCATCGATGTTTTGTAGGACCGGCTGAATAAAACCGATGAGCGAACCAGCCTGGTCAATTGTAGAAATATGTTGTTCCAGTTCTGCCATGTTGCGCTGAGACGTTTAAAGAAAACACTGTAAACAGTGTTCCGGTCAAACAAGATCGTATAAGAACGTTTCGGTCTGTCGACCAGACTCTTGCGGTTTTTCTTAGCCCCTTTTTAAGCATAGCCCTTGTTCTATCTAGTGACTCCTTGCGGAAACGGAATCGCGGCTATTGGTGCCGCCTGGGCGTCTCACGAGGTGACTGTAATTTACAAGGCATCATGCCGTCCAATGACGTAGCTATCGTTTGAACGGTCAAATTACTGAACCTGACGATCTGGAATCTACAATTATCCTTCTTAGGTTGGGTGGTAGCCTTTAAATCTTCGATTGGAGAAAACCTTCTAGATCCTCTTCTAGCTGTTTCATGCTGAAAAGATAGGAAAAGCCTTTGTCAGTGGGAATTTTATAGGCGCTGATCGTACGTTCCTTCACCCATCGCCTGATTGTGTCGTGTGATTTTCCGAAAAGAACGGCAACTTGATCAATTCCGAGAAGTGGGGATTGAAGGGCACTGAGATCTTCAAGGGTATTGCGGATACTGGACAACTCCTCTCTCAGCCCGTGTACGATATGCTCTATTTGCGTATCCGTCATATGTCTAGTTGGAGATACGAATTGGAGCAAAGGGAAAACCGATGGGGGTGTAAATTTTTTCGATCCCCCAAGTTCACGAATGATGGCGGCAACGAGCTTGGCCTGTTTACGATGCTCGATATGAATTCGACACAACTGGCCCAACTGGATTTCAATCCCCCCCTTCGCATTGAGGCTTTTGAACGACCTCGATTAGCGTGGGGCGCTGGCTGACAGGCGACCGGGCCGCTCGCTTGTGCCAATAGCGAAATGTGCTGTAGCTGATGTCGTGTCGGCGAGCGAACGCAGCCGCGTTCAGGCCGCTACGCTCGAATTCTTCCTGCAACTCTTCCCGCGTTCGGATAACGTTCTCTGATTTCTCATCACTCCCGTTATTCATGTTCTCACGGTGTGAATAGAAGGGCTTTTCTTTGACCCATACTTTCTTTCGACGCACCTCCTTCCATCTGTTTGGTTTTTCCTGAGGCGAAGTCCTGTAGTGTCCGATTTATAGATTGCCCATTTGGGTGGCTATTCATTGACCAGAAACGTCTTATCCCTTACATTCTCGATTGAATCGCGAATGCATAAAATCATGAATAAAATATTTACTATTGGGTCTGTTTGTTTGTCTCTGATTCTTATCGTGGGCTGTTCTTCCGCTGATTCCAAAGCTGGGCTAGGTGCCTTGGGGGGCGGACTTGCCGGAGGAATCATTGGACATCAAGTCGATCCCAAATCCGGAAGATACATTGGCGCCGCTGTGGGCGCGCTCGTGAGTTATCAGTTGGTAAAACATCTGACAAAAGAAGATCAAGCAGAACTTTCTAAATCAACACAGCAGACGGCATCGACAGGAGAAACTCAAACATGGGAAAACCCGAAAACAGGCGTTCGAGGCCAAACAAAGGTCATCGAGGAAAACGCTTCACCCGCAAAAGCTGATCAAACTGCTCGGAATTGTCGCACAGTTGAACAACAGGTAGAACTTGCAGATGGAACGATAGAAACTGAATCAATAACCCTTTGCCAAGGTGAAGATGGGTCTTGGCAAGCAATCTGAACCGATCTTACTTGCTAGAACTGTGAACCGATCAGCTTCGATCTTCTTGGTTTGGCTGTTATCTACTGCCTGTTTATATGCTCAAACGCGGACAATACAAACAGTTGGTGGATTTGCTGCTTACGTTGTTGAGGAGGGATGGTGTGGTCCAAATGTGATTGTCAATGTCAGTGCTCTTGACAGAGAAGCATTCGTTAGGGACCGGGCTGATTTCTCAAAGCTGGCCAGTGGCGTAAGATTTAATATTGAACTAGAGTGTCCAGACGTTGTTGAAATCACCCTGGCGGGATCTGTCAATGGCAAGCCTGTATACGACGCAAAGATGGTGAAATCTGACAGATGGGTCCTCAGAAAAGATACTAGTCGAGAAGAACGAGCCAAATCTATACTAGAGAATTCGAAGACTGGTTTACTCAGTTTCAATCCGGAGAATTTCGAAGACATATTACTTATTGAAGAAAGTTATCAGTCGGAGATTTCGTCATTAAAAGGTCTTGGGTTTGCCGAATACTTGAGTGAGCTTCAATCTTTGCTTGTTCAGCGATCTGAAGACCTTCTCCGAGATCCTGAGCGGCTGCAGAAGTTTAAAGAAGAGTTGCTTGTAGGAGACACAAGTCGCGATGCGCTGGATCAATTAAATGAATTGGGACTAACCTTGGGGCAATATGCTGTTCGTTTTCCGGCAATAACGAACTATGTGGAATTGGTACAGATTAGTATGGGGAGAGTGATTCAAGATCATGTAAACGTAACACTAGAAGCGATTTCTTCGGCAGGTAACACTATAAATGATATCGCAAGTCTCTTCTTAGAGGGGGAGCAGGAGGTTGCTTGGCTAAATAGTTGGGATGCTTCTGATCTTGCAAACGCTGTGGAGATTAAAATTCAAGAACGTGTAAATGACATTGCAGAAACTGGTTACTCCGCCTTCGTCAAGGACCTTGGGTTGGTGTCAGCGAGTAAAGACGGGATCGCTGGAATAGAACAGAAGTTGAACTTTATTGGCGCCTACCGTGATCGCTGTAAGGCATTAGAGCGATATGAATCTGCGGCCATCCAGCGCATTAATGCTCTTCGATACGAGATTAGTCGAGATTTGTTTGAAAGTGTAGGGCTTGAGAGTGAAACACTAAGGACTTCATTTAGTCTTGGAGGGCATATTGTCAATTTCAGCGAATTCGTAGATAAGTTGAAATCCAACGGACACGAGATCGCAGCAGCCTCTAGCGGTCCTGTTTTCAAGTCGAGCGCGCATAGAGTTCTTGATGTTTTAGGTTGGTCTACTCCTTCGATTGGGTTGAGTTCGATTAGCTTGGTGACAGCTGAACGAAAGAAAATTACTTTCGAGATGTCAGAATTGGCAACGGCGTCAACATATTTTGTGCCGGACCGGATTCTCTTTGAGGATGAAAGTGAAGATCTTCTCGAATCAGAATGGGTTTCCTTGATGTTTTCCATGGGGATTCTTCAAGCGAGTGGTGCAACTGATAGAGATGGTGTTTGCGATAGCGATAGATTCGCAAGTGATCCTTTTGACGCGCAGCGAATTACTGGCTATGGAATTGAAAACGAAGACTTGCATCTCGAGCTAGCTATTCAAGCTAGCCTAGTGGCAATTGAAGAAAATCCAACTGAGCCTCGTTATTACTTTCACCTTGGAAGAGCCCTTGTTCTTTCGGGGGAAGATGATCAAGCAAAGGATTTCTTGGTAACGGCAGCAGAAGATGGATATGGAGCAGCGGCTTATTACCTGGCCGAAATTTTGGCTCGACCTGCATTAGAAATGGAAGGCGATTCCGAAGTTTCATTGTCTACACTTCGGGCAGCAATTGCGTACTACAAGCATGCCGTTGAGAAAAACTATTCAGTGGCCAAAGAGCAGCTTCAGAATGCAGAAGAGACGTTTGCAATCTATGCTCCACCCTTTGATGGGAAAACTTTCAAATGGCCAGATTTACTTAAGGCTATATATGACGGAGACCTTAGTAGGTTCGATGAGTTTTCTTCTGAGGACCACTTTAAGATGAAAGGGTATATTCTTGGGTTGAGATCTATTGCTGAACAACGAAACCGCCCTTTCAAGAATTCAGCGACCAACAAGAAGATTTACGATTATGCGCCAGAAGGAATGAAGAATGCCGAGAAGAACTTGATGAATATGCTCAATTTTTTCATTAGGCCAAACCAATATGACATGCAGGAGATTGAGGCGGTTGCTCAATATGCAGTAGTCGGAAATGCCGATGCGGAAACGCTTATCATTTATTTAGAATCTGAGCAGAGTGAAGTAATGCGTTTCTTTAATATTGCCCTTGGATACTTGGACAAATTCCATAAATGATAGCTTTGGGTTTATTGATAAAGGGTTAAATACTTCTCTGCGGCCTTACGTTGCCACCCTTCAGATGAGTCGAGAATTCTTCTTACATGCTCTCCAAATCCTGAAATTTTGGCCTTAGTCATTGCTTTTAAGCAGTGTCCTGATACCTCCTCATCGGTTAGACATTCTGCCAGATGGATCCCGTAGTTTCCTTGTCCAAATTCTCCGATCAGCAGAGCAAACGTCTGGCGACCCTTTCGATAATCTTTGCAAGACAGGATTTTGACAGCTGCATCTAATACAGGGCATTTTCCTTTCCAGCGATTTGCTTTGAGTACATGGCGTAGTTTTTCCCCTAGTTCCCAGATTTTATGTTCGAATTCTAACCAAGCAGGGGCTCCGTCGACTCCTTCCATGTATGGTTCGGTTAAACTGTCTTTCCATGAGGTTGAGACTCCTAGTATCAAAGTGGCTACCCTGTCCTGGGATCCTAAAGTCTTCGGACTCTTCTCCATATTTTTTAAAAAAACCTCATACTCTTTGTGTGAAATTATCGTCACTTATTAAGATCCTTTCGAATGATATTTATGGGGCTGCGGGGGTTGTCATGAGCTGTCTGTAGCGGTTTAGAAATCTTCGTTCTTTTATCGACGATGATATCGACTCGTCCCTTCGAACCTCCTCGGGTTGCATGCGCAGCAAAATCTTTAATTTGACTCGTTAGCCCCTGCTTATTGACATTCTTGACTTCTTTTAGGTGTCTTTGGGTTTTATTCATCGCGTCTGGAATCCGATAGGCTTTCTTACCACTTGCGCTAGGAATGCGGGTTGTATTCTTTTGGATGCCCGCATTGCGCTCACCCCGCTCACCTTTCGCTCCAATCGTCTCATCCTTCGAATTCCTTGCTCCCCTCAAAATAGGGGTGATCTTTGACTTGCTGTTCTTCGAGCCGGATGGCTGAGATTTTAACTTAGTTAGTGAGCGTTGTACAGTTTTTCCAGGTCTTGAATTGCTACTATTTAGTGCTTGTCGTCGAGTTGCTAGTAGTAATGTTGTATTTTTTCGGTCTTCATCGATTTTCTGTTTTCTCTCCTTAGCTTGCAGATTTCTCCGTTTTACGTCCTCCCGTTGTTTGTTTTGGCGCAATAGACGATCCTTTGCCAGTTGGCGGGCCTTTCCGAGTTGCTGCGCATCAAGCACGATCCGACGAGAGGTTGTGTTCGCAACTTTTCCTGATGTTGAGCCGCTTTGCCGAGTGGATGAAAGCGAAGTCGTGGAACGAAGTAGTTTTTGAGCAAAGTTTTTCTGTTGGGTTCTCTGCTTCGAAAGTCTTTGTTGTTGTTGGAGCTTACTACTTTGGAGAGTTTTCTGCTGCTGCTGCTGTTGCTTTATGGCTTTTTGACGCTGTCTCTCTTGTTGCTGTTTCTGCTGCCGTTCGAGTTGTCTCTGTCTTTGCTGCTCGCGTAATCTGCGCTGTTGTTCCTGCTGTTGCCTTTGTTGCTGCTCGCGCATTCGCCGCTGTTGGTCAAGTTGCTGCTGCCGTTGCTGCTGTAACTGCCTTTGTTGCTGCTGTTGTAGGTAGTAGGAATTTCTCTGAGCTTCTAAGCCGGAGACTAAGAAAACCGCGAGTAGAAAACAGCTGATGTGACGGTATAGAGAAGTTGAAAGCCTCATAGTGTAGTTGGGTTTGAAGGGGTCAAAATTTCGGAAAGGAGAGTTTGCCCGGGGGATTTCGAATAAAGAAACTGCGAAACGACCGGTAAATCTAGCGGTTGGTTTGTTTCTGGTTGTGACAGTGAGATGCTGGTGGTTTCTTGCGATTCGCTAATCAAGATTCTCGTTAGGAACGCCTGAGACAATGAGAGATTAAGGAATAGCAAATGAGGAGAACCTTTTTCATCTACAATGATATTCAGTCGTAGATCGGGACGGTCCGATGATTGAAGTAAATAAGAACTTTGATTGGATGACGATTGTTGTATGAACTTCACTTCGATCGGTTCGCTTTTGCTAAGTTGGAGGAAGACTGAACCTTCTTCCATTGAAATTGCCTCCAATGTTCTGTCTTTGCCCGGGTGAAGTTTAGAAAATGATAACGTAAGATCCTCAGAAACTGAGGAACCGGTGATTAGTAATTTTGGTCCTGCTTGTGGATTTGATACATACTGTAGCGTAGAGTTGAAGGAGTCCTTGTTGATAGAGATCGTGCCGGAAGATTTGGAGATGTAACGCCCGGCGTGAGAAGTGTAACTGAATCCAGGTAGCGTCAGCTCATTTTTATCCATCGAACAATAAACGTAGGTTTGATCTTCATTGAATACCAGAACACGAGAATAGTCATCCGTTACCCAGATGCCAGCAATGTTCTCGCGAGGCAATCCTGGATCACATCCTAAGAGCAAGATTACGGCAAACAAACAAGATGCATTTTTTGAAATTGGACCAATCAGATGGCCAATTATTGATCGATCGAAACTTAAACTTGGGAGGACATTCATATACAGTTGGGCCTCTAGGTGATCATTGGAACAGAAAACGGTTTTCCAGACGAGTAATAAAAGCGATCGAACGCGCCTAGCTTGAACATCGGAGTTTTCTGGAATTCCTGTCGCCGAGCATGAATTCTGGCCTACGGACTTTGGAATATGACAATGGGCTCCTCTCTTGAATTCCGTCTCCATTTGAGCGATACGAGGTCAATTTCTCTGCCTCGTGCGAATTTCTGTAAGTCCGAGAGCACTTTGGAGCCAGCTTGGTACGCGATTGGTTTTCCCTGATTGGGTGATGGTCTGAATCCGATAGCTATAGGCCTTGTTGGTTTAGACCCAAGCACTGCTATAAACTCGAACATTTCTTCATCCGTTTCCTCGAGAGAAAAGTAATCAGATACGCTATCCTGCCATTCTTTGTGGGCGGCCAGGGTTTCTATGGCTTGAGTGAAGTTTGCCCTCTGTGATGCATTCACTAAACCAATACTACTTAAATTGTTGAGCCGCATTTCAAAAGCCGGGATGCTATTTCCTTGAAGCTTGGGTAGGAAGAACTGACTATTGGTCGGGGAGTATATTTGCACTCCAGGCATTCGCAGGAACTCCCCTCGAATTCGTCGCTCGCTGACTGCTTCGACACGCTTGATCCCCTTGACATACGGTCCAGGTTCACTAGTGGTAGCATAAGTTACTCGCAGTGCAAAGTATATGGCAAGCTCTTGGTTAGGGTTGTCTTTGTGATTTTCTAATCTGTAGTTTTCTAATAGGAGGGGCAATTTATCTGCAAAGCTGTCACAAGCGTGGGTGAATTCCAAACTGCCTGAGACAGGCTGGCTGACGTGCTCAGCGAACAATCCGAATATTGCCTTTGATTTGTCAGGTATCGCATGATTGAAAGGACGGAGTTGGAATTGTATATCAAGAATGGTGTTTGGCCTACTTAAGACCTCTGAAATTGCCGATATATTTGAAAGATAGTAGGGGGAAATCTCAAATACTGTTCCGCTTTGCTCCAGTGCAACCTGAATCCTTTCGATTGCCTCAGTCACTGCAGAGAGTGAGGCATTTTCAATTGGTTCAGCCTTGATCTTGTTCTGCGAATTCTTTGGTGGAAGACCCCTTGTCTGATTTGTCCGGTTATTGGGGCTAACGGGCCCTCCGTGGTCATTAGATTTCTCAATTTCGCCTTCGTTTCGGTCCAATTTGCCAAACGCCTGGTTAAGCCTATCAACAAGTTCCTGTATATTCTCAGTGTTTTCCAAGTCCCCAATCAATTCGGGGCGACCGTCGCTCTGCAACTTCATCATCGGCAATAGATCATTTTTAGTCAGTTCACCATGTGATGCTTTGAAAGCAATTGCTTTAATTTCACTATTGAACGCTTCCAGCTTGCTCAATCTATCGATAACGCCATCTAGTTTTGGATTGATTGTGGCTATCGCAAAGAATGACAGCAGCAATCCACCGCCAAAGAATCCATAGACCAATTTCTCAGCCAATCCGGAAAACAACTTTTTCCGCGCGGCCAGCCCATCCAGTTCGTTCTCTGCGTTTACAATTCTCTTTTTTTTTGTGCAATTCTTTACAGATTTTTTTTTCGTCTTTGGTGGCATCATGCTCCTTGAGCTTGGCCGAGTTTAGGCAATGTTTCAAGACTGTATATGTCGAGATTGTCGTCGGAACCGTGGAACCGTATTGGACTACGTAGAGGGTTTCCCCGAGCATCTGATATTGCCTCGCCTATACCTCTCAACGTGCACTGTGAATTCGACCACTGGACCTGAAATTCAGTTTCAGAAAGTCCGAAAAAACTGTCGACTCCTCCATGAAACCTGTTGATTGATGTTTCCTGCCGGTCACGCTTCCGAATTCCTTCATGATACGAGAGCAGAGCTAGCCAGGCTGGCTTATCGGCCTGTTCACTCCAAACCCGTGCGACATATTGGTCTGCGTGGGCTTTCATGACGCAATGGCTCGTAGAGTTTACCTCTTCGTGGACAGATTATGCTATTGGTCCTTTGATATCTCCGCATTTCTGATCCCATCATCGATATGTTTTTTAAGCCTTGCTCGCAGATCAACAGCGAGGTCATCTACCCGGCGCCATTGAATTCTATCACGATCCTCTATACGACTCCGTGTTTCCTCTGAAATATTCTTGTATGAAGGGTGTTTTCTAATGAACCGTATGAAGGCTTTTACTTGAGGGCGGTCGAGTGAATCAGCTGTTGCATTATTCAAAAATTCTTCCCAATCCTGACGAAGCTTCGACGTTGCGGTTTCCCAGATGTTTCCAATAAATCCATCTCCGAAATGAATTCGCCCGAGTGTGTATCTGGTGGGCACGTCGGCTTCATTTGCCTCTTGGAATGCACTATCTAGCATTCTTCTGTATTGAAATGTTCGCCCGTCACGTGCTCTTACAAACCTTTCGATCAGATCGTTGAGATCCTTGATTGGGTCGTTCGGAATTTCGGCGTCGTCCAATGAGAATGTTTCGTTCCAAATGCTAAATGACGTTGACCCATTCGTAGATTGATTTGTGCCAGGGAATTTATTATCCGCGATCTCAAGTATTAGTTTGAGTCGCTCGATGAAGTTGTCAGCGGCAAGGTAGAGCGTTGCGCTGGCTTGTTCTAGCGATGCTTTGCGAGTTTGGGGGGTGAGTTGTTCTCTAAGAAGTGAGATTTGGGTTAGCCACTTTCCCCGTTCCTCGCGTGCATCTGGATAGAGCCACATTGTGTAGTAGACAACGAGGAAGACCGCAACGCCGTGTGTTCCAATGAACACGCCGATAGTTGAAAGATAGTCTCGTATGGCTTCGACTGATATCTGACTCACAGTTATCGGCCGACTTGTGTTGGCTTCGACAGACATACTGTTCGGTTCGCCCTCTGTTATCCGTTTTTCAGTTGAAATTCGGGCTCTGTGAATTCCACAATAGTCGGTGTTGGACTTTGCATTGTAAGGGCATGGAACCCCTCCCTTGGTTTTCGCGCCGCACTTCATTGAGATGGAGCTTGTCTGGTATTAGGCGTTTTTGCCAGTCGCGATTCTAAAATTGTCGTAAACTAAGCAATTGCCCTGAGAGTATTTGATGCGGAATTCTCTTAGCGAGTATCTCGAATGCCAGAATTTCCAATAACTTAAAAATTTCTTGTTTTGGGGCCACAGGGCGTTTTGGTTACTCGAAGCAAGATCCCAGAACAAAAACACACTAAATCTGGCAGGGATATTAAGAACCTAGCCAGCACGAGGTGCCATGTTTCATGAATGCCCTCTCATCTGAGTTCATCCATTCGTACCCTGAACTTCAAGTCAATGGAGGCTAACTTTGCAGTATTACAGGTTTACCGACCCAAATCTAAACCTTTCACTGCGGATTGAGTTTGTTCCTGAATTTTTTCGCTTCCAATCGCTCGTGGATTGCTTTTATCCCGATGCGCAGGCCGTCTTGCCTTCAACCTTGTGATTAGAATTTCACGCTCTTTCGTCTGTCGTAGCTTGATTTCATCGAGCTTTGAGGAGAATTTCACATTAATGAATTCGATCTCATCACCGAGGCGGATTGTTGCCTGTGTTAGAGAGGAGTTTAAGGTCTCGATATTGCGGTGGAATATTCGGTCCAATCGGAAGAGCCGCTTCCAAAACCCCTGTTTAGCGAGTTTGTGTTGTAGCGTAAGAATGGCTGTCCTGATATCATCAATTCGGCTACGTGTTGTGATATCCTTTACCGCTTCGAAATGCTGGGCGATCAACTGATCGCGTTCTTTCGCATGACTGAATTCCTGTGCGGAAATTAGCGCTGTTATCTGATTTGCGACGCGCAGAGAGCGCTCATTGTGTTTAGCGGCGGGATGCCGGGGTTTGTCTGTTGTGCGATCGGTGTTTGCCAAAGTGACGCACTGTATGGCCTCGTCAGCCATCGGAATGTCTTCTCGGAATACCGCTGAGAATTGAGCCTTGAACTCCCGTGATGACACGCCCTGTAGGTGTCGGAGGGGATTGACTGTTTTTCCATTCCGGTCGATAATAACGATACGTTTTCGTCCCTGAGCCAATTGATAGCCGTCGATCTTGAGGGCTTTGGCAAAGCTGTCACCGTCAGTAGTGCTCTCCCAAGCTTTGAGAATTATAGGGTCCACGTATTTGGTGCTCACTCCTTTTTGTCGCTTCTGATAGTTCTCCTCACGTCTTGGGCAATAAATTGTACCCTCCTCCTTTTGGTATTCACGTGCAAAATCTGAGAGTCTGCGTTTTGTGAATTTGAGTTTGGCAACAAGGCCAGTCATTGGATGGACGGTATTTACGACGATGTGAACATGCGGCTGTGGTTCGTCTGTGTGGGCAGCAATCATGGCCTGATGTTCGTCTAGGCCAAGTTTTTCAAGGGATGCTCTTACGGCTGAAAGCATGGCTTCTCTATCAGGCGTTTGCTCGGGATGCCACGAGAGTGAGTAGGCAAAGACAGGTTTTCGTGATTTTGCTCTTGTTGTTCTCCTGCCGGATGCCTCTTTCAATCGCGTTTGGTTTTTCGCCGTGTAGGCCATTACCTTCCACGCTTTCTCCGCGCAGTCCGTTAGCATATTGACGGTGTGAGTCCAGGAAACTCTCTCTGTTGATAGCGCGTTCTTGTCGTGAAAGTAATAGGCATGGGCTCCTTTGAAGGATCCGCCGCTGGCTGCAATTACTGGAACCATTATGAATCCTCTGTGTCGATAGATTTATCAATAACCGACTTGATAGTCTGGCAGATGCGGTTCACCTCAGGCGAAACCTGTCCAAAGATGTGAGCATTCTTAACCAGCTGATTGAGGTTGTGGCCGATATGGTTAAGCTGAACTATTACGGCTGGGTCGCATTGACTGATGACATTGATGTTAACGCTTTCACTCCGCGATAGCACAAGCATGCGGGCGAGATCGCCTACACGCAGATTGCATGCAGCGCTCTTGTGAGCAATCCGCGTGTATTCTGCGGCGGTAAGTCGGAAACTGACTACGCGGTTCTTGCGGTTGGCCTGGGGGAGGCTGGGTCTGCTCATTCCTATGCCTCCCAATACGTTTGGGGCATAGACAAAAACCGGCGTAAGCCGATTGCGACCACGGGAAGTGGTCCAACTGGGTGGGGATGCAACGGGGCGGGTTTAACCCGCCCCTTGCCAAGATGGAGCGATAGCGGGTTGTTGTATACAACAACACATCTTGCTACCCGGCAAATCGAGCGCGGCGAGTTAGGCGTATACGTACAGTTATAGTGTATACGGGAAAGTGGGTCGTTGACGTGATGGGTCATCTACGGGTCCTTTCTGTCTAGGGTTAACGAAAAACAGGGTTGCTGAAGCGTGGCCTGAGCCAGTAACGGCTGGATACTGCATTGCAGCACACGAAGCGCTGGCCTGCGCGCGTGAAGCTTGCTATACGATCAGACAAATGGTGATCGCGACGCTAGGCTGCTTCCTGCGTCTTCCAATAGGGTACGGGCATCGAGAGGATCGAAGCCTTTACCTCGGGAGAGGTTCTAATAGCGTCAAGCAAGGGGCACCATCCTTCGATTTCATTGCATCTGGCAATGGCATCGAACGGCGAAGCCATTGAATAAACTAACTTTTTCCCGTCGAGTTGCAGGTTCTGGAACACGTATTGGAGCAACTCGCGTTTCTGAGCAAAGCTCGAACTTCTAAACTCACCAACGGCATTGGAGGCAAGCTCGATGAGATAGTTAAGTTTGTCCGTGAAGTCGTCGTCGGTCGTGTCATATGCGTCGAGAAGATCCTGAAGCTCCTGCTGCCGAAGTCTGAATCGCTCTTTTTGCGTGAGATACTCGTTCCTGGTTAGTTCGTCCGCGAGGCGGAGCTCTGTGAGACGATCTAGCTTGGGATCGATCTCGGCGTATTCTTGGCGCAGGGCGACGACATGTGCCTGCGCCTCTTGTTTCTTCCGGCGATAGGCCTGTGAGATGTAGGAGAGCACATCCTTAAGCTCGCCGGGGTCCCAGATGGTGAGAGAACCCAGGGCCGTTTCGATTTGTTCGAGAACAGCTTCCTCGCGCGTGTAGTGTACCTTAGCGTGATCGTCGTTATTGTAGGACACCAAGTAGGTGAACATGGCGGTGTCGCCGTTTTTGTAGGTTTTTGTGTGCTGTTGGGCCGTACAGAGTCTGCCTGTGTTTGCACAGGTCAGGAGCCCTCGAAGGAGGAACTGCTTTCTTCCGTAGCGGGCATGCGGCTTGGTCTTGCCGGTTCGAATGGCGTCGCACTCGTCAAAGAGTCTCTTGCTGATAATCGGCTCATAGATGTGGGGGTAGTCCTTTCCGGTCGTCTTCACCCGCATGACACCGTAGTAGAATGGGTTTTGGAGCAGCTGGTGGATATGGCTCTTCGAAAGTGCTCCTTGTCTTCCGCGATTGTTGGTGACGCCAATCTCCTTCGAGAGTTTGACGAGTTGGGCCAGGGAGTAGCAGCCGGTGGCGTATTTTTCGAAAAGCGTCCGAACAAGAGGGGCTCGGACAGGATCGAGGCAAATCTCAGCTTTCCCGCGCCCGTGGCGCTTGAGCCGATCATCCCGCCAATTGAGGTATCCTATCGGAGCCTGCCCAATCCACTCCCCACGGCTGAGTTTTTGCTCTTTGGCCCTATTGACGTTGTCACTGAGGCTGTCCGTGTAGTTCTGAGCCAGTGCGACCGCGATGTTCCACATGAAGAGGTCTTTTGCTGGTGAGTGTTTGTGGATGACACAGTTGTCGCTGCTGAAGTGGTATTCGAGCAAACCCTCCTCTCGGAACTTCTCGAGTATCGGCTGCTGCTTGAACCCGCGTTGAAGCCGGTCAACTTTGTCAGTGACGATGGCAATCGGCTCCCTGAGTTTGATAGCGGTCTTGCTGGCTTCCTTAATGATCGCCATGAATTTCTCACGGTCGCCACGGGTTGAGGATTCCGTGATCGTGGCGGATTGCAAGAGCTTGAGATTGTTTCGATCGCAGTAGTCTCTGATGCGACTGTTTTGGGCATCTGGAGAATACTCCTCCTGATCATCGGATGAGACACGTGCGATCGTAATGGCCTTTGTTGCCTCGTGGCCTGAAAATGAGTATCCAGCCAACGGGACCTCCCTTTATGTACGTAGTTTCAATCACTTAGCTTAGCCGAAATACGGTCGCATTGGCGAGCGGCTGAGTTGGCCAAGCTCGACTTATCCACAAACAATTCGAAATACTTGACCAGACGTCTGGCGGCATCGGCGGCCTGTGAGTCTGTCAGGGCAAGCGAGCTTCGCGCCTTGATCCGGTTGGTTAGCGAAGTGAAGATCTCTTCTGAGGTCCTTTTGTCGCCTCGAACCTGGCTAATGATTTCTTCTTTGTTCAGTTGCGGTGGAATGGTTCGTCTCCTGTTTCCTGACCGGACCTCTGCGATGAAATCTCGCTCGCTCACCTCAGGCATGTCTGCGGGGAAAGGGGTTGAGTGCGGTCAGTGATTGGGTGCTCAAACGATGGGCGGATACCCGGCGTTCTGTGCCCTTACTGATGCCAAAAAACGAGAATCTCCCCAGGACGGTCGATGGTGAAGACGTCGTTTATTTCCATGTCGCGGGCATAGGCCTCAATGTTGAAATAGCTCCGGAGGTTGTCTGGAATTTCCTCGATCTGGCCGGAATCCTCAAGATAGTCATCGCACCATGATTCTATTGAGCTGGCGGAGCCAGCGAAGCGTTCTTGGTAGGTTCTCACGGCCTCTGGTGTGAGATCCTCTGACTGATATTCGCAATAGGCAACTAGGTCAGCCCATTCGATACCTTCTGAATGCGCTGTCTCATAGGCGTCGGCAATCTTATTGAGATCGTCGATTCCGGAATACTCATGGAGGTCGCCGCAGAATTCGTGATCGTGGATGGCGTATTCCTCGGCGTCGGGAGCCGGTGATGAGGCGAGCATCTTTGCAATCCGTTCCGAAATATTCTCACCGCCGTCAAGCTCGATCCAGGAGCCGTGCAGATCGCCATTATTGTAACTGGCGAGACAAGCAACATAGGCGCGAGGTTTAGACATGGGATCTCCTTATGTCGGTTTGAAAAGAATCTGGGATCACGATGGCGTCGTGATCCCAGGGAGATTGTTTACTCTGGCTCAGACTCGAGATTGCCTTGCCTGGAACGGTGGTTGCTTGTCCAGCAATAAGCCTGACGAGCGATTTCTGCCAGGACCAGCATGTCACGGCCTTTAAAGCTGTTGCTGTCCTCGACTTGATCATCCTTTGTAAAAGTGCGTGCGAAGGTTACGGTTAGATAGGTTCCGTGTTCTCCGTCGTTGCGCCAGATGGTCGCTTTGATTGCTCCATCGCGAATGACTTTCAGAGGTGAATTTGGTTTGTGTTCCATCTTGAGTTCCTTTCGTTGATTTTAGCTACCCGTTCCCGTGGCCGGGAATTAAGCGGCTGGTTCGTCTCCGTAAAGTCGTGAACCGACCTCGCAAAGAACGATCTGTTCCGAACTTTGCAAGCGATCGTCCGACGGAGAGACAATAAGAATGCCTTGTTCCTGCCATGCGCGTCTGCGCAAGGTCCCGAGCTCGTGCTCACTGAGATTTGAATCTCCTTGCCAAGGATTGAAGGCGTTTTGATACCGATAATCGACGCTCATTGGTCACCTCCTTCGTCGTGATTGCGAATGCACTCGCGGCGAATTTTTTCCATCCGGATCGCTCGCAGACGGTCATGAACCATTTGTGCGTTGTCCATGATGCTTCGGGTTTCTCGGATATAGTCCTCCAATTCTCCGTGCGTGACATCCAGCAGGACGTCAGCCTTGGTGCCTGATAAATCCTCATATTGAATCCTGTTTCTTTCCATCGTCTTTCGACCTCCTTTTTTGTTGTGATGAGGTAACTATGCTTTAGCCCGGGGAGTGAAGTCGTTGTGCTGGGATGGTGCTCGAGTGGTGCTGGCGTGGTGCTGGCGTGGTGAAACGGACGGATAGAAAGTCCCGAAGGGCGAGTAGTAGGTGAAAGGCGTGGTGAAGAGGGTGAGGGACATACCATGGTATGTATCGAGTACTCTACAACCCTAGGCTTTAGTGGGATTTCGCTGCGCTGCACTCAAAACCACTTGACCGCCGATTCCGCCATATGAAAATATGCGCGACAAGTAGAGATATGACTAAAGCGTGAGGAACGAATGATATGTTTGGAGAAAACCGAGTTCTATGGGCTCAGTGAATTGGGAGATGATTGGCGAGTTTGTAGCGCCAAGATAAGAAAGTGGTTGGTCTCAGGAAAGTTGCATTCGAGTTTGTGGCTTCCTTTGATGAGTGTTTACAGCCTCAAGGAGTGTCTTGAAGGCAAAGATTTGAGTGTTCAGAGAGAACTTCGGCACTATGAAGGATTTATCCCGCTTTCGCGCCATCAGTGTCAGCGGCTTTATCGCAATGGGGAACTCACCATGCGAGGTTTTCAGAGCTGCTGTGGTAGAGAGCGTTTCCAACTGCCGGACTCATCGGATGATATTCGCGCCTCTGTCGACGATCTGCTGGTTCTCCTTGATGAAAGGCAAAGATTTGAACGGGAGATTGACCTGTCTAGTGCTAACGGCTCAGACATGGGCCTATCCAACGAACCTGAACTGCTCGACTCGGATTTTCGCAATATTCTAGTCGACGGCGAGAGCTACACATTTGGAGTCATTCAGGCCTCTATTCTGCATCAGCTGTATCAGGCCTCGGTTCGGGGTAAGGGGTGGCTGGTAGGCAAGCGAGTATTGCACGATGTGGGCTCTGAGAGTTTCTCGCTATCCAATGTCTTCAAACATAAGCCCGTCTGGCGAAGGTTGATCGAGTCAGACGGTAGAGGGCGCTATAGATTGCGTCCAGACGCCCTCGGGGGCGAAGCCGGTATCGGGGGGGGGCATGGCAGTGCTCCCTATAGTGGGGCGTGACAATTTCTACTGGGGTAAGCCCATTAGTAGCTTCGGTGTGTTTCTGAGTTCATTGGCCGCAACACTCGAGAACGTGACCGTTGTGGCAAAACGAACATGTGTCGTTGTTTCCCACGTCACAGGCGAAGGAATCTTTCATAGGTCGATTTGCCGTGATTTGATTTTCCTGCTTTAGTGAATGAAATGGCAAAACTGACAATAATTGTGGGTCCGGGGGGATCCGGTAAGTCGACATACGGAAGAATGCTAAGCCAGAAGGAAGGTGTGTTTTTCTTCGAAGATGCCACGCTCGTTAGTATGGCTGACAATGCGCAACGGGCGGGTTTTGGAAAAATCACCGAGGCAGTAGCCAGAATGCTGGGTAGCGGGGAGGACTGTATTATCGAGGAATCTCATCTCCTGGACCCGGGATTTCGCAAGCTCTTTGTGAAATTCTGCGATGAACAACTTGCGGGCGTAAATCGGCATTGGGTTTTCTTTGAACACAATCCTCTTGGTTGTATCAACAATGTCCATCATGACGCGTACTCTGAACAAGAACGAGTAGAACGGAATCACGATAGTCGATTTGAGGCGGTACTAAATCAGATCAAGAATTATCAGGTTCCAGCACCTGCAGAGTTGGCTGGTGATACGATGGAAATTCAGCCCGTTTCATGCACAACGAAACACTTCAGTCGCTTGAATGAAGCGAAAACCTGGCTTGCGAATGAAGTTTCTCAATTGAAGAGGGCCGCCAACATGAAAAGAGTTGGCGTAGCAACCATAGAAGAGATTGAACAGCACCTAATGAACCTAGGGGCTGGCAATCATGAGGACAATATGGCTCGGGTCTGTGAAGGGGAACATCGATATAAGATTGGGCTAAGTCTATCGGAATTTGAGTCTTTAACGTTTGTGCAGATTGAGGCGACGGTCAAGATCGCGCCCCCAGGTCGAGATCGAAGGTTGATTGAAGTGGCCAAACGGGCGAATGCTCTTTCTAAGGGGAACAGAATCCTTGAGGGAAACTGGAATTTGGATGAGCTCTACGAAAATACACTGAATCAGTTGGCCTTAGGGAAACCCTGGCCTGATCTTCTCTTGATTGATACGCGATGTGATGATGAGAGTAAATGGGTCGGTGAGGGGGAGGATGCGTGGCGGGTCCAGGATGGCAATCACAGGGCACTTGGTTACATGATGGCCCTCCTCCGCAA
>OJGU01000566.1_pt1 | contig 20393 bp, 11 predicted proteins | sample 1594741 | NCBI WGS metagenome assembly OJGU01 (sample SAMN05416841, study PRJEB24817) | seawater metagenome | isolation source: Sea water | place: Canada:Atlantic | collected 2013-07
GCATGACGTCGGCCTGCGCGAAGACTTTGACCGGGCCGAACTGTACGGACGCACGGATTCGCGGCTCCGCGGCGAAGGTCTTGAAGCGGGCGGGGCCATCGTCGGGCAAGACCGGAGACCAGCGAACCGCCCCCGCCAACTCGACCTGCGGGGTGCCCAGGGGCCGAACCGCGACCTCGGGCTCGAGCACCAACGGCTGCGCGTAGCGATTGCTCGACACGGTGAGCCGGGGCTCCTCCACCCCATCGACCTCTTCGAGAACATTGACCTCGAAGGCCGTTTCTGGACCCGTGCGCGGAACGTTGACCGTGTGCGCGACCAGCCCAAGCGCCACGAACCGAGACGCGTGATACGAGATTCCAAGATCGAGGAAGTTCGCGTTCGCGTGGAAGTTGCCCCCCGAAACGAGCCGCGAGTAGCCCAGGCCGATCGACAAGCCGGGCGCCCACCGCATCATCGGCAACGAGGCCGCGACGGTCACTTTGCTGTACGGGTTGTCGGACTGACTCGGGAACTCGGTCTCGCTGACCTGGCTATCGCGCTGCAGCGGCGAGAGGTACTGGTACCCCAGGCCCAGCGAGAATAGAGGGCCACCAAGACTGAGCCGCCGCGCTCGACGTGCCGAGGGCAACGGGATCCCCACAAACGCTCCAACCCCGCTCCCGCGTCGTCGTGCGTTCTGGACCGTCCAGCCGACATCCAGCACGCCGTTGACCGCGCGCAGGTAGCCGAGGTTGGCCGGGTTGACGACCGTAGAGGAGCCATCCCCTTCCCCCGCGACAGCCGTGTAGGGCCGTTCTGCGTCACGCGAGATCGACCGGGTCGCGCCTTCGTTCGGGTTGGCCAGAGCCGGGGACCCGACCAGCCCGACCCACCCCAACGCAACGACGGCGGAGCGACGACGACTCACGGATTGATCCATACCACGGTCACGGCGTCGCCCCCTTCGTCGCGGAGGCCACTGCGGTGCTGCTTGATATGGGGCAAGTAGGCCAGGTGCTCGCGCACCGCCTTTCGCAAGGCGCCGGTGCCATACCCATGCCGCACGATCACGACCTCGACATCCTCGGCGATGGCGCGGTCGCAGAACACTTCGAGCATGACCACCGCCTCATCGGCCCGGTTGCCACGAACGTCGATCACGTTGTCGTGTCTCGCTTCGACCCGCACCGCATCGGTCCCAAAGTACTTGGCCACGCCACTGCTCCGTGGCAGCGAGACCTTGGCGGGCTTCGGCTTGCTCTTGGCCTTCTTGGTGCCGCGACCGAGTTCGTCGCGGCGAACGGTGACCTTGGCCAGCGGCAACTGCACGCGAACCTTGTCCCCTTTGACGTCGAGGACCTGGCCCTCCATCCCCAACGCAGCCACAAAGACCCGGTCGCCCACCGCGATCGATGCGACCGGTTCGGCCTTCGGCGCGGCTTCCGGAACCTTGCCACGCCGCACCGCGTCTTTGGCTTCGCGGGCAAATTCCCGGGTCTCTCCATCGGACACACCGCCGCTATCGCGACTCGTCTCCGACTTCCGCAGCGCCTTCCGTCGCCGTTTGATCTCGTTTTCGAGGTCTCGAAGCTCGGCCGTCGCGGCGGCATGGGCCTTGGCGCGCTTCGTGGAGGCCGTGTCCTCTTCCCGACGCTCGCGTTGCTCGAGGGTGGCACGCTGGACCTCGAGCGTTCGTCGCTCGCGCTGCACGTCCCGGATCTCGGATGCGAGCCGCTCCCGATGCGCTTCAACGTCGCGAAGCAACGCATCAACCTGAAGCCGGCTGTCGTCGAGCATCGCCCGGGCGCGGTCCAACACGACATCGGGCAGGCCCAGCCGCCGGGCGACCGTGAGCGCCGAACTGGCACCCGGCGCGCCCATACGGACGGTGAACGTCGGACGCATCGCTTCGAAGTCGAAGCCAACCGCGGCGTTCGAAAAACGAGTGGAGTCCTCGGAGGCGAGAAGTTTGAGCCGCTCGTAGTGGGTGGTGATCACCAGCGTCGCCCGCCGTTCCACCAACTCGCGGAGCAGCGCCTCTGCCAGCGCGGCGCCCTGCTCCGGATCCGTCCCGACCGCCACCTCGTCGAGCAGCACGAGGGTGCCGGGGCCGTCCGCGGCAGCTCGGTCCAACGCATCGCGGACGTGCCCCATGTGGGCCGAAAACGTAGAGAGGCCGCCCACGATCGACTGGTCGTCTCCAACGTCGGTGACCACGTGCCGAAACAACGGAATCGACGCTGGGGACGATGTCGGAATGCGGAGCCCGGCCTGGGCCATCAGTACACACAACCCGAGCGTCTTGAGCGCGACGGTCTTTCCGCCAGCGTTGGGTCCGGAGATGATCAGCGCGCCCCCGTGGTCCACGTGCAGGTCGTTGGGCACCACGTCGAGCTCCGCCAGGCTCATCACCGGGTGTCTCGCCGCCTCGACCTCGAGGCGGCGTCCGTCTTGGGGCTCGAAGACCTCGGGCTCGACTCCGCCGAGCAGGCGGGAGACCTCCAGCCGCGCGTGGAGTTGGTCGAGCCAGACCAGTTGCTCGAGACTGGTGGTCAACGCCTCCGCGGCCAGCCCGACCTGACGCGAGAGCTCGGCGAGGATGCGTCGCTCTTCCGCCCGCACCGCGACCGTGGCCTCGCGCCAGGCGTTCCCGGCCTCGACCAGCGCCTGCGGCTCGACGAACAGCGTGGCCCCGGTCTTCGACGAGCCGTGAATGATCCCCGAGACGGTGCCGTGGCTACCAGCCCGGGAGAACGCGTCGGTCCGCACCGGCAGCACCACCCGTCCTTCGCGGTCGGTCCAGTAGTTGTCCGCCAGCGCCCGAGCGATCTCCGGCTTTCGGACCAGGCGATCCGCGGCCGTGGTCAACCCCTGTCTCGTACCGTGGACCTTGCGACGCAGACCGCCGAGCTGGGGACTCGCCGCGTCGGAGAGGCGGGGCTCCGACCCGCGCTCCAGCGACCGGTCGAGCTCGGGCCGCAGGGTTCCCGGGGGGGCCAGCGGACCCAAACGGGCCTGCAGCGCCGCAACCTTGGCACGATCGCCTTCCTGCGCTTCGATCATGTCGTCCAAGCGCGAGGTCGCAGCTCGAAACACAGCGGAGATGTCATCTGCTGCCACGACCAGGTCTGCAACCATGCACAGCTCCTCGACATCCAAGGGCGAGGCTCGCTGGGCCCGTTCCAGAAGCGGAACCACATCGAGCACGACGGCCAACAACGGTCCGATGCGGTGCGGCACGTCGGCACACTCGCGGGCCGCTTCGAGCGTCACTTCGAGCCCCCTCAGGTCGTCGTACGACCGCTGGACGGCAGCGACGTCTCGCTGACGCGGCAAGACAGCGTCATCGACCTCCGACTGGTCATCGTCCTGCTTGGCCAGGCGATGGGTGGCAGCGACCGATGCAAGGGCACCGAAGACCCTCTGCGCAAGGCTACTCCACTCGAGATGCTCAAGGGCCGAAGCTTCCGTCGAAGACGCGGACACGCGGCAGTATGCACCAAAAAAGGGACGCCCCCTGGGGTGGCGGCAGAGCTACACGAAGGACTACCATCGGCGTGTCTACGCTCGTGTAGGCCCCAGATGGTCTCGGAGGACCCCATGCTCAGCCGCTCGTCGCTTGCCCATCGACCGCACTTCACTCGTCGGCTTCTGGCCCCAGCGCTCGCTCTGACCGCGGGGCTCGCCCCCGCCACGGCACTCGCATCGGGCGGAGGGGGCGGAGAGCTGCCGCCGATCTGGATGCTCTCCTTCTTCGTGATCATGCTGTTGTCGATCGCGGTGTTGCCGCTGACTCGGCTCGAGCACTGGTGGCACAAGAACGAGAACAAGCTCAAGGTCGGAGCGGTCCTCGCCGCCTACCCCCTGATCTGGGTGACGTTCATCAGCCACAACTACACAGCGTTGTGGCACGTCATCGAGGAGTACGTCAGCTTCATCGTCCTGCTCGGGACCCTGTTCTACGTCTCGGGCGGTATCCTCCTCAAAGGCGACCTTCGGGCCACACCGGGGACCAACTTCAAGTTTCTCCTGTTCGGGACCTCGATCGCTTCGATCATCGGAACGACGGGTGCGTCGATGCTGCTGATCCGGCCGCTGCTGCGCACCAACCACGAGCGCCGCTACAAAGTCCACATCGTCATCTTCTTCATTTTCTTGGTCTCCAACATCGGCGGCTCGCTGCTCCCGATCGGCGATCCGCCGCTGTTCCTCGGCTACCTACGGGGCGTTCCCTTCTTGTGGACGCTCAATCTGTGGCGGGAAATGCTGGTCGTCTGCGTGATCCTGCTGACCTCGTTCTATCTGCTGGACCGTCACTTTTGGAAACGGGAGAGCGACAAGGTCAAGGCGTTCGATGCCAACACCGTGGAGCCGCTGAGCATCGAGGGCACCTCCAACGTGATCTGGCTGCTGGGCATCGTCCTGTGCGTCGCGCTGATCAAGCCCGAGTACGGGTTGTTCCTCCGCGAAGCCGCCATGATCGGCTGTGCGGTCGCGTCCAAGTTCATGACGAAGGCGGACATTCGAGAGAAGAACCGGTTCTCCTGGTTCCCAATTCTCGAGGTCGCAGCGCTGTTCATCGGCATCTTCCTCACGATGATCCCGGCGCAGATGCTGCTCTCGGCGCGCGGCGGAGAGCTCGGCGTGGACACCCCGGCCAAGTTCTTCTGGATCACCGGCCTGCTGTCGAGCGTCCTCGACAACGCCCCGACCTACGTCGTGTTCTTCGAGACCGCCAAAGGCATGGTCGAACACGGCCAGCTCGGAGGCGAGCTGGTCAGCGATGTCATTCGCATCCCGGTCATCGTCCTGCAGGCCATCTCAGTCGGTGCCGTCTTCATGGGCGCCAACACATACATCGGCAACGGGCCCAACTTCATGGTCAAGGCGATCGCCGAGGAGCAGAAGATCGAGATGCCCAGCTTCTTCGGCTACATGAAGTGGTCGGGCCTCGTCCTCATGCCGTGTTTCCTGTTGGTCAGCCTCCTGTTCTTCCGAGGCGGCTAGCGCGAGGGGACGAAACACGAAGGCCCGGTCCGCGATTGCAGGCCGGGTCTTTGTTTTGTGGCCGCAGCTACTTGGCTTTCCGCGCGCGCCGGGATGCCTTGAAGAACTTCTCCTTGGCGACCTTCGAGCGCGGCTTCTCTTTGCGTGCGAGTCGGTAGGTCTCCTTGGCTTCGGCCCACCGCGACAACGCGTAGAGCATGTCGCCGCGAAGCATCAGCGCATCGAATTCGTTGGGCTGCACGTTGAGCCACTCGTCGGCGGAGGCCAGCCCTCCCTCGTGGTCGTCGAGCTTCCGGAGCACCCGTGCCTGTCCGGAGAGCGCCTGCACCAAGCCCTCACGCGCCTCGGCGTGGTCCGGCCAGATCGAGCGGAGGTTGCGGTACGCGACCACAGCATCTGCCCAACGCTTCTTCTTGAGCGCCTTGTCCCCCTCGGGGAGCAGCGTCTCCGCGGCTTCCTTGCGGAGCCGCGCGAGTGATTCATCGCCGGGCGCCAGCAGTTGAAGTCTCGACAGATGCGAGGCGAGGCTGTCTTTCGAGGGCGTGGTCCACCGCTTCGCCTCGAGCGCCGCTTCGGCGAGGGCCACGATGGCTTGCGGGTCCTCGTCCTCCTCGTCCGCCGCGGCCTTCGTGGGTGCGGCCGGATCTGCGACCGGGTCCGCGACGGGCTCTTCGGGAGGCACTTCGACCGCGTCCGCCTCAGCGGCAGCAGCCCCGACATCCGACTTGGCGCCGGCGGGGGCCGGCAGATCGGGCGACGCCGTCGTAGGCGGAACCCCGACCTTGTCGTTCTCCTTCGGCGCTGTGGGTGTCTTGCCCTCGCGCTCCTTCGGGGTGCGTTCCTCAGCTCCGTCTCCGAAGAGGCGACCCAAGCCTCCGGGCATGACCATGGCGAGCACCCCGACGGCGAGCGCACCGCCCAGGGCGACGAGCAACACCCCACGAACCGCCGAGCGTGGTTTTGCCGGGGCCACATCCACCGCATCCGAGCTGCTGGAGCGCGCTCGTTTCTTGGGGGCCCCTGCGGCTGGAACCGCCGGTTGTGAGTCCGTCAGCAACGCTGGGTTGCGGGGCGGCGGGGCGATCTGAGTGAAGTCCTGCTGCTCGTAGTCACGGCCGTAGACCCCATCACCCATCGTGGCGATCGCGGCTCGGTTCATGCTCAAGCTGGCCCCCGCATCATCGGGCCGCTCGTCGGCGGCCTCCATGCCCAGCACGTTCGCCACGGCCGACGCACGACCGTCGATGGCGCGCGTCAGTTCGTACTCGAGCGAGCGCATCGAAGGCGGCCGGTCACCGGGTTGACGCTTGAGGCAGCGTCCGATCGCCGAGGCGACCGGGGTCGGCACCTCCGGTCGATACACGGTGACCGTGTCGGCCTCTCGTGCGCCTTTTTGCATGAGCACGTCGACCGCGTTGCGCCCCTGAAACGGCATCCGCCCGGTCAGCATCTCGAACAGGATGCAGCCCAGCGCGTAGATGTCGCTGGCGATGGTCGCGTCCAGTCCTGCCCCCTGCTCGGGCGCCATGTAGTCCGGCGAGCCCATGATCAGCCCCGGCGATGTGGTCTCCGACTCGCCGTCCATCTGCTTGCAGATGCCGAAGTCGAGCACCTTCACGAAGTCGGGGTCCTTGCCCCGCGGGGTGAGGATGATGTTCTCCGACTTGAGGTCGCGGTGGATGATGCCCGCGGCGTGTGCAGCCGAGAGGGCCTGACACACCTGCCGAGCGATGTGCACCGCCCGGCGGACGGCCAGCGGCCCCTCACGCTTGATCGCTTCACCGAGGTTCTGCCCCTCGAGCAGTTCCATGACGAAGTAGACATCCCCCTCGTCGTTGGTGCCGACATCAAGCACATCGATGATGTGCGGATGGCCGGTCTGTGATGCCGCGCGAGCCTCCCGCATGAAGCGGGTAATGACATCGGCATCGCGGGTGTAGTGGCTGTGCAGGACCTTGAGCGCGAAGGTCTTCCCCAGCACGAGGTGCTTGACCCGAAAGACAGCCCCCATGCCGCCCACACCGATCAGCGACTCGACGCGATAGCGCTGGGCGATGACCCGCCCAACCCACGTGCCGGCGGCTTCGGCCAAGGACGCGGCGTCGGGTTTTTCGTCCCACCGACTGCCCCCGCGCCCTTCGAGCTCGACGATGTCCGAGTCGCCGAGTTCCATGGTGGAGCGCGGCTTCTGATGAAGGCTCGCCACCACGTCGCTGATGCTGATCAGCTCACTCTCATCACCCTGCGCCCGAAGGTCGGAGAAGTCGTGAGAGGAGAGGTCGAGATAATCGCGCTGCTCCATCTTCGCTTCGCGAGCGAAGATGTCGCGCATGAACTCGGCGACGCGATCCGCATCGGCAGCCGGGAAGTTCTTCGCAAGAATGTCCGAGAGCGCGGCGCGGAAATCACCCGCGGCTTGATAGCGGTCCTCGCGATCGCGAGTCAGTCCGCGAAGGACGATCTCATCGAGCCCATCGGGAATGCCAGGGACCAAAGAGGACGGCGCCTCCGCCTTGGGGTTGCGAACCGCGTCCAGAGCCTCGGTGTGCGAACGACCCCCGGAGGGAAACAGTTGCCGGCCGGTGAGGAGCTCCCACAGGACGATCGCGCACGCGTAGATATCGGTTCGTCGGTCCGCGGGAAGGCCCTTGGCCTGCTCGGGCGAGAGATAGCTGTAGCGACCGAACACGACGCCGGGGCTGGTCATCTCCCGCTTGATCGAACTCTTGGCGAGACCGAAGTCGGTGAGCTTGACGTCACCGCGGTAGCCCACCAGGACGTTGGGCGGAGAGATGTCGCGGTGGACGAGGTCCAGCCCCATCGCGTCGTGCACGTAGTGCAGACCGCGAAGGACTTCGCGAACCACGAAGATCGCGATGTCGACGGGGATCCGTCGGTGCAACTGCGCGCAGCGGTTCCAAACCGCACGGAGGTCCTTGCCCTCCACCAGCTCCATCGCGAGGTAGTACTCCTCGTCGACCTTGCCGGCGTCGAAGACCTGCACGAGGTTGGCGTGGTTGAGACGCACCACGACTTTGGCCTCATCGAGGAAGCGCCGGTGGACCGCACCGTCCTCCAGGCTGTGCAGCACCTTCTTGACGACGCAGAGCTTCTCGAATCCGCCGGTCTCACCGGATGCGGCGATGAAGAGCTCGCCCATTCCGCCGCGCGCCATCGGCCGTACGAGCACGTACTTGCCGAAGACCTCCGGGTAGCCTTCGGGGAGATCGACGCGACCCAATCGGTCCGACACGGTCTCGTCGGCAGCGTGGGGTGAACTGCTCGGCACGCGAGCCGCATCATAGCCCGGGCCGCGGCCCAGGGTGCGCCGGCTCTTCTCCTAGACGGATCTCAACGCGATGCGGGTGTGCAGTCCCCACGTCCTGCGCCGTTGGAATCTCGACACTCGCTCGCTGAGTGCGCACGCCCCATCGAACCCGCAGCCCCATCGGACCCGGCAGCACGGCCGTCGCACGCACCCTGCCCTTCATGTCGGTTTTTTCCCCATGGAACGGGCCACCATCCACAGTCGCGCCGACCGCGGACCGCCCGTTCTCCAGCAGGACCGAGACCTCGAGATCCGGGCCCAACGCGTCGACTGAGCCCAAAAGCTCCACGTCTGCGCCTGCATCGGCCTCGGCCGTCGCCAGCTCGACCCCGTCTTGAAGCGCTCGGACCGCATGGGGACCGGGGCCCAGACCGTCCATCTCGAAGTTGCCCTCGGCGTCGACCTCCGCCCGCCGCTGCTCACGAGGGCGGTCGACCGAGCGCGCCAGCACATACGCTCGGGCGTACGCATTTCCGTTGGCGTCCAGGAGCTGGCCCGTGAGGAGATCCTCCGCCCGCTGGAGGGTGATCCGAAGCGGCGAGTCCGGGTCGGCGACGCTCTCGCGGTCGAACCCGGTGCGTCCGGACGCGAACCCGGACGCGGTGGCGAGCGCCTCCAGTCCGTCGACAAACTGTGGAAGCTCGGGGCAGCCGCCGACAGCCTCCTCGCAGGGTCCGCACGGAGGCCGCTGAATCCAGGCCACGCTGAACCGTCCATCGGCGTCGCTCGTGGTGCTGCGAGTCGCCAGTGGCAGCAGGGCCAACGGATCGCGGTCACTGGCCGGACCCGCCGGCAAGAACACGATCCGCGCCGCCTCGACCGGGTCCCCGCTGGGCGTCACGACCTCCCCCCACAGCCGCTCCAGGCCCTCGGTACGCAGGATGGTTGCGCTGCCCGGACGCAGAATCCAGGGCTCGGCCGGAGTCTGTGACGCATGCTGAAGCGTTGCGCAGACCTGTCCCCGGCAGCCAGGACCTTCGAACACGCCATTCTCACCGACTTTGACGGTTCCCAACACCCGTACCGCGTCCCCCTGCAGACACCGCAGCAGCAACGCGCCCTCGGTCAGTGGTACGCCCTCCGCGTCCACAACCTCCCCCCGCACAACGTACGAAGCGTCGAGGTCGACCTCTGCGGAGCGGACCCCGCCGCCGCCCCTGGAACCCATGCTCCCGCCCGCGGCCTCATCGCCCCGCAGCGAAAAGCCGCCCGGCTCCCCGCGAAGGCGCGGGCGGAGCGTCCACAGGGCCACGCCCACAAGGATCGCGGTGGCCAGCAGCCCCAGCCATGCGCGCCGGCTCACCCCGCAGCGTTGCCTTCGAGAATCGGCTTCATGATCGCCTCAGCCCGGCCCTGCGCGTCTTCGAGGACCGCACGAACGATGCCGTCGATCTCGGCCTGAACCGCCTCTAGCTGGGCACTCGGCGTGGGTTGGGTGCTACGGGCGAGCGCATAGAGTTTGGCCTTCGGCTCGGTACCGCTGGGCCGGACGACGAGCCGACACGCCGCTGCGCCTTCGGCTTGGAGTTCGAACACCAACACGTTGCCGAGCAGATCGCGGGTCACGCTTCCGGTTCCACGCGGCTGGGTTCGATCTTCGACCGCGGTCACCGCGAGGCCGCCAAACTGGGACGGAGGGTCCTTGCGCCACGTGGCCACGAGGTTGGCGATGGCCTCGCGACCCACCGCCCCCAATGCATAGATATTGGCGGTCGTCTCTTTGTGATAGCCGAGCCTCGACCACACCTCGCGCAGCTGATCAAAGACGGTCTGCCCTTGCCGCTTCGCCACCGCCTCTGCCTCGGCCAGCATCACGGAAGCCACGGCGCCGTCCTTGTCGTGCACATCGTCTCCGCGCAGGTACCCGTGGGCTTCCTCGGTCGCGAACTCCAGATGCCGGGTTGGCTGCTCCTCCATCATGCCGGCGTGGTGCTTGAACCCGACGAGGAGGTCGTCGACGGCCTCGACTCCGCGCTCACGGGCAAGCGCGCCGATCAGAGGGGACGTGCACAGCGTCGTGAGGACCCAACTCTGCGGCGTGGGGGTCACGTGGCGCAACACGTGGTCGAGCATGATCACCGCCAAGCGGTTGCCATCGATGAATGTCCATGCGCCGCCGTCTTTCGCGAGCGCGCCGACTCGGTCGGCGTCGGGGTCGTTGGCAATCACGAGATCGGCGTCGACCTCATCCGCCAGCGCTTTGCCCAGATCCAAGGCCGGGGGCGACTCCGGGTTCGCCGACGCCACGGTGCCGAACTCGCCGCCGTCGGGCTGCTGGGCCACGACGGTGTGAACATCGACCCCGATCGAACTCAGCACCGGGATGACCGACGATTCCCCGACCCCATGCAGCGGCGAGTACACAACCCGAAGCGCGGCGTCCGACAGATCTCCGCAGGTTGCCTGAGCGCGGACGTACTCGAGGTAGGGCCCGTCGACCTCGGCCACCGCGTCTGCGTCGAGAACCGTGACCCGGCCAACGGGCACATCGATGGGCGTCAGCGGCGCGGCCATCGCATCGGTGATCGCCGTCATCAGCGCCTTGTCTCGCTTGCCCAGAACCTGCGCACCGTCGGGACCGTAGATCTTGATGCCGTTGTCCCCCGGCGGGTTGTGGCTCGCCGAGATCACCACGCCCGCCCCGCACCCACGTGCCCGCACGATGTGCGACAGAAGCGGCGTGGGCCGGGGTTCGTTCACCAGCAGCACGTTCACACCGCAGGCCGCGAGCTGATCGGAGACCGCGCGCGCGAAGACCCGGGAGTCACGCCGAGTGTCGAACACGACAGCGGCCTCCATCGGCACGCCCTCGCGCCGCATCGCGTTGGCGAGCCCCTCGGCCGTCTCTCGCATCACGGCCGTGTTCATGCGGTTCGTTCCCGGTCCAACTTCACCGCGGCGACCGCCGGTACCGATCGGTAGCGGGCCGTCAAACGCATCGAGCAGGCGGGCCCGAGCGTCGGCATCGCCGCCGGCAGCCGCACCCACGAGGCCTTCGAGGGCAACGCGGTCGGCTTCGAAGCGGTCTTCGGTCAGCCAACGCTTCACCGCCGCTGCGCGCGTGGAGTCGAGGTCGAGGCTCTCGAGCTGGGTCAGCGCTTCCATGGCGCAGGAGTCTATCTGCGACAGCGACGGCGCGATATGCCGCGGTGTGGATCGGCGTTGGTCCCAGAGCCGGCGAGTTTTTTTCCCTGGGGGAAATCTTCACGCGAGCTCGGCCGTTGTCACGCTCGCGGCGCCCCAGGTTTGTTGGGGCTCGTCGGGTTCGCTGTGAGGCGGACCAACTCGGGCGACCATTCGTCCAGCACCAGGCCTACTTTTATGGAACAATACAAAGAGCCTGGTGTCGTACGCCCCGTAGACGGATCGTCCGTCCTCGAGGTGTCTGTGCCTGTTTCCGTGGACCGGATCTCCGGCTCCGCTTCCTCTCCCACCGCCACAAGGAGTGCGTGATGCGCCTTCCACTGCAGCTGACGCAACGACTGCGTCCTTTCCTTCGTCGAGACCTCCGCGCACGCCTCACCAGCGCGCTTGTGGCGGTCTCGGTCCTGTTTGGCCTCACGTGGCTTGGCGTTTCGGCGCTGGGGCGTATCGATAGCTCCGAGGCGCACCAGCTGCGCGTCGACCTGGGTCTCGAGGCGCCCTTCGCAGTGTGCGGGGACATCGACCAGCCGGCGTGCAGCTACGACGACCGGGCTCAGACCAAGGTCGATCGCGAGTTCGCCCATACCCAGATGATGCGTCGCGCCGTGTTGAGCGAGCTCGTCGACCGGGTCGACCTCGCCCAAGATCGTCTCGAGGAAGCCACGGCTCTCGTGGAGGATGCCAAGTCCTCCAAGCGGACCGGCGTGCTCCAGGGAGACACCGTCGCGCTCGAGGTGGCTCTGCTTCAATCGGTCGTCGACCTCCGTCCGGCGCAAGTCGCTTCGGTCGAGGCTCGTCGCGCTCGGTTGCTTTGGCCCCTGCAGGTGATCGAGGAATGCGAAACGGCCGACTTCGACGATGGCGGCTGGCTCGGCTGCTCCACCGCGTCCGACAAGTGGCGCCAAGGCGGCGCCGCCCCCGACATGCGCACTGCGCTTCGCAAGCAGCTCGAGCTCGAGCGCGTGACGCTCACCGAACTCAGCGACACCCTGGAGCGGCTGCTCGCGCGCGATGTGCCCGAGCAGGAGCGCGACTCGGAGCGAGTCAGCCGATCCGAGCTCACCGCATCGGTCCTTCCCGAGGGCGGCGACGCCGAGAGCTTCACCGAAGGTCTCGAGCTCGCAGCGTGGCTCGCCGTTCGGCCGCCAGCCTCCGCCCTCCAAGGCTGGGACCTGTTCGACGCCGAGCAAGACGCCGACCTGATGAGCAGCAGCGTGCATCATGCCGCGGCAGCGTCGGGCCTGCGCACCGTCGACGACACCCTCGCCACCGCGGCGGTCGTGCACGCCGACGAGCTTCGCGAGCTGGTCTTCCAGCCCGGGCACGACGTCTGGCACGGCGCATGGACGGATCCCGCGTGGGCCTCCGAGCCCATCACCAAGTCCACCGTTCGCTACCGCTCGCCCCTGTCCGGGTCGCAGCAGTGGCAGATCATCGGCACGGTGCTGTTTCTGCTCTCCGGCGTCATGTTCGTTGTGGTCGGCCCCGTGGTCACCGCGACAACCACCGCACGGGAGCGCGAAGCGGGCACCCTGCCCGTCCTTCGTATGACCGGCATGAGCGCGGGTGACCTCGCCCTCGCGATGACCATCGGGCCCAACGTGTTCGCCCTCATCGCAGGCACGGGCTTGCTGGCGCTGGCGCTCCCGATGCTGCTGCTCACCGTCGGACCCGGCGCGCTGCTGGTGCCCGTCGGCGCACTGCTGACGCTGGGCGCTGCCACGCACCTCACCGCAATCGGACTGGGCGACGCGCTCGGTCAGCGGGTCAACGCAATGGTCGTCGGCGGCCTTCTAGCGCTGGGCCTGCTCGGTCCAGGCCTCGTCGGCGCAACGATGGTCGTGGGCGACATGGCGGCCACCGGCTTCCTGCTCGGCCCTCTTCCCTTGGCGATCGCCTCGGGACTCGGCCTTTCGGGCATGCCGTTCGCAGCCGATGCCGCCACCGGTGGAAGCTCGGACCTCGGTCCCACGATCGCCGGCTACGCGCTGGTCATCCAGGCGCTGTTCGGTCTGATGTGTCTGATGAGCTGGCGCCGCCGCGTCGAGCAACCCTGGGCACCGCTGTTCCGTCCGTTCGAAGGCGCCCTGCTGGCGCTGGCCTCGGTCGGATGCAGTGCCTTGGCGGTCCTCGACCTCAGCGAGCGGGTGCACGTTCAGACCTACGACGACGTCAACCTCATCACGTTTGTCGCGATTGGCTTCCTCGTGCCGGTGCTCGGCTGGCTGCTCGTCACCAGCCTCGTCCGTCCCGCTCGAGCCGCTTCGGTGGCCAGCGTGTCGGAAGCACGTCGCGGCTTCCTGCGGTTCCAGCTGTTCATCATGCTGACCGCAGGTGCCCTCGCCATCGCCTACCAGCTCGTGCTCGAGCGCACCGGCCTCGCCAGCGAGCAGTCCGAGGTCATGTGGGCCACGCTCGCCCACGGCCTGATGATCGGTCAGACCATCGTCGCCACCCTGCTGTGGACCAGCCGCCGCCGCCATGGCCGTCATCGCTCCCTGATGATGGGAGCCTCGGTGGTGATCCTCCAGCTCATCGCTGCCGGCGCCATCTACGGCATGGAGGTCAACCACGTCGCGATGACCCGCGCCGCGGCCAACCCCTTCCTGCTCGGAATGGGTGCCAGCCCCTACCTCACCGCGTTCTTGGTGCTGCTGTGGGCTGCCGGTCTCGGACTCATCCTCGCGGCCGTGCTGCGGGAGCGCGATCGCCCCGGCTCGGACGACGCCGAGACGAACGTCGTCGAGGACGACGAGCAAGGCCGTCGCTGGCTCCACTAGCCCGTCCCTCGGGCGACTTCGAACGCCGACTCCCCGCCGACTCCCCGCCGACTCCCGTGGGGGGGTCGGCGTTTTTCGTGCAGGCCTGGGTACAATTGAATCGGCGTCCATTTTTTCCGCGATTCGTCTCCCCGCAATGCACGCAGGTGTCTTACGCTCCGGCCATGCGACGAACGGTCGCATTCTCGGAGGTTTGTGATGTTGTTCGCCGGTTCCATCCTGTCATTGCCCACCCTCCTGCTTCTCGCCACACCGGCGGTCGGCGACTTCGCCACCGACCCGACCGACACTCCCGAGGGCGCGCTCCCGATGCAGCCCGAGCCTGGCGCCTTCCCGCAGCAGCTCCCGGCTCCGGGTGCCCTGGACGGCCCGGATCACACGATGGCGCTGGGCGACAAGATTCTGTTCATCAACTTCGACGGCGCGGACATGAACGCCTGCAACTCGGGGCCGCAGAACAACTGCTCGAACCTCTTCTTCGGCCAGGTCCTCGAGTACACCGGCGACGCTGCCAAGCGAGCATCGATCATTCAGATCGTCCGCACGCGCCTCAACGACTTCGGAATTACGGTCACCGATGCCCGGCCCGGCAGCGGCGACTACGACATGGAGATGGTCGGCGACTGGGCTGGCGTGGAGGACCCCGGTTTCGCGGGCGTCGCACCGAGCATCGACTGTTTCGACAACCGTGGGGGTGAGGTCTCGTTCACCCTCGAGGCGTCTGGCTCGTCCGACGGGATGTCCGAGATCATTCTCCAAGAGCTCGCCCACACCTGGGGCCTGGAGCACATCGATGACCAGGGCGACCTGCTCTACCCGACCACCGAGGGACAGAACAAGATCTTCAAGGACGAATGTCTCACCATCGTCCGGCTCAACGACAACGGCTCCACCAGCCCCGTCAACGCCAACTGCAACCAGATGCACACGCAGTTCTGCAGCAGCAACAACCAAAACAGCTACCAAGAGCTGCTCGCGTTGTTTGGGCCGGGCATTCCCGACACGACCGCGCCCACCGTTGAGATTCTCGAACCGGCCGAGGGCGCAACCGTCGAGGGCGACGTGAACCTCAAGGTGTCTTTCGAGGACAACCAGTCGCCGATCATCATCAATGCGACGATCACCATCGAGAGCGACAGTCTGGATGAGCCGGTCGAAAATGATGGCGCCTATGCGGGTCCATCCGAGCTCGACTTCCCCATTGCCGGCCTCCCCAGCGGCGAGTACACCATCACGATCGACGCCGAAGACGAGGACGACAACCCCACGTCTGATTCGGTGACCTTCACGATCATCGGCGACCCCCCGGCCGGCAGCGGCGGCGGTGAAGGCGGTGATGACAGTGGCGGCGCGACCTCCAGCGGTACCGACGGTGGCGGCGAGGGTGGCGGCGGCGAAGGTGAAGCCGGCGGCGGAGACAGCAATGGCGACGGCGGCAATGGCGACGGCGACGGCGGAGACGACAGCGGTGTCGAAACCGACAGTGCGGGCGCAGGCGGCGGAGACGACGGCGGCGGCTGCACCGTCGAATCCCCGACCTCAGGGGTTGGCTGGGCAGCTCTGGGCCTGCTGGGGCTCGTCGCGTTCCGGCGCCGCGACTGAGCACCCCCGCTCCGCACATTTCCGGACTCCTCACCTGAGGAGTTTGGCCCTGCCAAGCGCCTGCTTGGTTGATGAAACACTCCCGACTCCTCGGACTGGCCCTGGTTGCCTGCGGCATGCTCGCGAGTACTGCCGCGATCGCCAGGACTTCGGTCTCTGTCTACCTGCACAACGCGAGCAACTCCGACCCGATGACGTGTCAGGTGCATCGGGTGGTCACCAACAGCGACGGCGAGGACGTGGAGACCCTGCTGCACACCTTGTCGGTGAAGCCGAAGGACGAGCGCGCCGAGTCCGTCCGGAACCGACCGCAGCAGTTCATGCTGCCCATCAAACACATCGCGCGCCGCATCGACCGCACGTTGGTCTATCCGCGTCTCAAGCTGACGTGCGAGCTCTCGGGGCACAACTCGGAGAACCACAGCCCGCTGTGGGACAACCGGACGCAGAGTTTCAGCGGACATCGGTTCTACGGGCAGTGCAGCCCCGGCCGGTACTGCACCGCCCGCGTCCAGCGAAAGTAGTCGTCGCGCCTGCGACGAAGAAGCCCGACCGGTGCAGTCCCGGTCGGGCTTCTTCGTGCTGGCTGAATGACCTCAGACGTTGGGGTTGTTCTGAAGACACCAGCCGGAGCCACCGCGCTTGAACAGCTTGCGCCCACGGGCACTCCGCAACGAGGTTCGGGTGCCGGGGTGGTGGCCGAGCCGGAGGCTGCCGATCGGGAGCTCGAGGTCGTCGAGCCAGTAGGTCCACGTGCCGTTGATGCCGTAGCCGGCATAGCTGGCCGAGGCGCGCACCTTCACCCCCGGAGTCACGGACCATCTCGAGTCGTACTCGACCTGGTCGATCGTCGTGCCGAAGCTCTGGCTGTAGCTCGGCACGGGAGCGGGACGAGTGGAGTTGTTGAGTCGAAACGCGTACTGCCGCCACGCCGTATCCGAGAGCACAAGGCGCTGCGGCGTCGAGCGGACGTCGCCAGCGACCGGGCTCGATCCGCTTGGGCGTGTGAGGACGAGCAACGGTTGTTGCACCTGGGTCGCCGAGACACGCGTCCGGACCTTGCCCCGCACATCGACCCTAAATCCGAGCCGTGCATACCCCGACAACGGCCCGTAGTTGAACCCCGTCTGGGTCACGGACGCCGGCAGAAACACCTCGGTCACGGTCTCGCTCGCGCTTCCCTGCGGCGGGTCGAAGTCCCGCCCCCAATCGATATCGATCTCCCGATAGGGCCGGTTGACGAGTGTCTTCCAGAACAGCCGAAGCTTGACGCCGTAGCCGACGCCAGCCTGAATCGCGAGTTCATCCCCGTTGGCGACGAGCTCCTCCGGCATCCCAGCCCGCCGATAGAAGGCCGCGTCGCCATCGATCGCCTCCGCCCTCACCTTCAGACGAAAACTCCCCGTCCGCCCCTCGCGACTGGGTCCTTCGTCGCATACCCACGTCGGCGTCATCTCGGTCTTCACCTCGATGGGGACCCGAAGCCCCACCGCGTAGTGGGCTCCCAGGGTGATCCGCAAGAACCCAGAGGGCACATTCCATCGTTCCTCCCAGACCCAGCCTTCCCCCCACGTGCGACCCGCGATGAACTCCGCACTCTCGCTGCGACCCCCGGTGGTCACGGGCGCAGCGGCGGAGATGGGGACGGCCGGCGGGATCACAGACCCCGCCGCAGGAGCGCTGATCCCGACCGGTTTACCGGGCTTGGCGATCGCCTTGCGCTCGAGTGTCCGGGTCTTGCTGTAGTCCACATGCCCGCCCACCACCTTGGGGATGTCCAGCTTTCCGGCCTGGACCTTGGGCGGTTTCTTCGGAACGTGCAGCGTGTGAACAACCTCGACGAACCCCACCCCGCTCGCCATGGCGTCGAGCAGCGCTTGATCCCCTTTGGCGGACGCCTTCTTGAGCGGATGCCCCGCAGGATACTTCGCAACTTCGGCCTTGAAGCGAGCCAGTCCGGCCTTCGACTCCCCGGTGAGCTTGTCCATGTCGACATGCACCGACCCACCCTTGGCGAGCTTGCCAAACGTTGGGAGCGCTTTCTTGACCGCCTTGGGATCTGCGACCGTCGCTCCGGTGCTGGTGATGATCACGAACGAGTCGTCAAACTCGTAGACCTCCGCGTTCTGCTTGACCGCTCCAAACACCGCGCCCTTGGGGAGCTTGCCGAGCTTCTTGCGAAAAGCCTTGTGCTTCGACTCTCCGGTGATGTCCCCGATCTTGACCCGGGCGCCTCCGGCCACCTCCACCGAGGCGGAACGAAACGCGCTTGGCGCTCCCTTCCGAATGGGCGCCTTGCTCAGATTGAGCCCGAGGAGCGAGTCCTCGTCGAGCGTGGGACGTTCCCCGGCCAGCCTCAACTTGAGCCCCTTGGTGGCCACACCCGCTTTGGGCTTGGCCTTTGGCTTGGGCCTCGCAGTGGGCTTGGCTGCACGCGGCTTCTTGGGGCTGGGTGCGGCGTGGGTCGAGGGCGCAGCAAGTGCAACGCATACGGCCGCGACGGCGGCGAGCTTCGAGGGAGCGCGAGTCATCCTCCTTCCAGGCGCTCGGGGCGTCGAACCTCCTCGCCGCCCCTGTCTTTTTTTCGGTTCGCAGAGAAAAGGTCGATCCAGGTGAGGAAAACCAGCCCCCCGAGCGCCTGCGTCCGTGGGTGATGACCGGCGCGCAAACTTGGGGAGCGGACCCGTATGATTGGCACGCCGCCATGCGCCGCCTCTTGCCCACCCCCGAACAGGACCGCGACTTCGAGCGGATCCATCGGGTGCTTTCAGCCTGCGTCTACAAGGTTTGTCCGCGCGATCTTCTCCCGGTGGCCGACGACATCGCGCAGACCGCCTCGACGAAGCTCCTGGCTCGGGTCCGGGCGGAAGGACTCGAGGTCGACTACGGCCCCGGGTACCTGTGGAAGGTCGCCAACCACGCGGTCATCGATGAGATTCGCCGGCGTCAACGCCGCATCGAGGAGCCCTCGGAGGATGCGGACCAAGCCCCGGCGCCCGGCGGGGACGCGGCGCAGGGCGAGCACCGGGCGCGCATTCTACGAGGGGTTCGGGCCTGTCTGTCGGAAGCCAAGCCGGACCGGCGGGCCGCGCTGGGCCTCTACCTGCAAGGGATGAAGCTGCAAGAAGTCGCGAAGTCTCTGCGCTGCGAGGCGAAGCGCGCCGACAACCTGGTTCACCGAGGCCTGGCCGCACTCCGAGCGTGCCTCGACAAGAAGGGACTTCGACCATGACCGAGCCCGACGCAGACGATCTTCGGCAACTGTTTCGAGACGACCCGAGTCTCGGGCGCGCGGCGGACTCGGACGCGCACGGGCTCGTCGCGGGTTCGTTGGAGGAGGACGATGCGCTCGCGCTCGCGGCCTCGGCACTCGACGACCCCGACCTGGCCTTGGAGCTCCGCGTTGCGGCGGCGATGGAGTCCGCCCGAGCCGAGGCAGCATCCAGCGCCCCTGCACCGGTCTTGGACCTGGGCGCTCAGCGAGCCCGTCGGACGCGGATGGTCGTGACTGCGCTCGTCGCCGCAGCCGCGGCCGCGGTCGTCTTTCTCGCGGTCTTCACCGCATCGCGTCCGCCCCCCCTCGAGGAGGTTGACGACGGAGCGATCCGCGCCGGCGTCGACAAGCGCATTGTGCCCACGGACGGCATGAAGACCCTGCCCCGCGACGCGTTCGAGCTGCGATGGCAAGGGGGTCCGACGGATGCGACCTACGATCTGTTCATCACAACGTCAGCGCTGGCGCCCGTCTATCAAGCCTTGGAGCTCCCCGAGGGAGCGCACCGGGTCTCGCCCGACGCGCTCGCCAAGCTTCCCGCGGGCACGACGTTGCTTTGGCGCGTCGTTGCGGTCACGGAGCAGGGGCGTCGCCTTCACTCCACCGCCTTCGAGGTGACGGTCGAGTGATCCTGGCAGCGATCGTGATGGCGCTGGCGATGGCGTCCGGTCCCGATTCGGCCGAAGCCCTCGCGCATTGCGACCACGTGGCGCTGGAGCTGCCCGCCGCCGAGCGGGACTACTTCTGCTACGCCGCGTTGGCCCGCGTCGAGGGTGCGGAGACCGTGCTCGCCCACCTCGAACAGGTCAGCGATGCTCACCCGGACGACGGACGGCTGTGGCTGACGCTCGGCTCGACGCAAGCCGACTTCGGACGAGACCCCAAGGCCGCGCTGGAGCACTCGATTCGAGCCCTCGAGCGCGCGGGCCTGCAGCGCTACGAGATCCAAGCGCGCCTGAACCTCGCGCGGTGGTTCTCCAACGCCAACGATCCGGCCGCCGCGAGAGCCCAGCTCGCCGCGGCGCGGCAGGTGTCCGACGCCCTGGGGCACCCGCTGCTCGCCGCCATCGTCGAGTTCGATCAAGCCGCCCGCGGTGCTGCGCTTCTTGGTCTCGAGCGCACGGATGCGGCGGATGATCTCGTATTCGGCGCCCTTCAGCAGCCACGCGAGAAACGAACCTTCGCCGCGGTACTCAAACTGGTGCAGCCGTCGCAGCGCCGACAGGATCTGTCTCTTATACACATCTCCGAGCCCACGAGACCTCTCTACATCTCG
>OJGU01000567.1_pt1 | contig 20392 bp, 17 predicted proteins | sample 1594741 | NCBI WGS metagenome assembly OJGU01 (sample SAMN05416841, study PRJEB24817) | seawater metagenome | isolation source: Sea water | place: Canada:Atlantic | collected 2013-07
AACGCGAGCAGGCGTTGTCCCCACGAGATTTCTTCTCCCGCCACGAACACACAGAACAGCGCCACCGAGATCAGGCCCAGTCGTGGCAACCAACCCAGCCCGTCCTGCTTGGTGCGGCCTCGCCACAGCCGGAGGCCGATCACGACCGCCGCCATCGTGAACGCGTGCACCGTCGCCCATTCCGCCCAGCCGTCCTCTTGCATCCAACCCTCGAACGTCTCGGGTCGTGCGAGGGCCACGCCCGTCAACACGCAGACCGCAACGTCGAGGGGAAGGAGGACGCCGAGCAGCGCGCGACGCCGCCGCCCTTCGAGGTGGACGAAGAACAACCCCGTGACCGTGGCCAACGCCAGAATCGTCAGGATCGCGGAGCGCACGAGCGCGATTGTATGACTCACCAAGCCGCTGTCACTGCGTCCGGCCACCACCGTTGCGCGATATCGCCCCGCGATATCCAAGTGACATCAAAAAAGTCACCCAGGCGCAGGACATGTAGGCAGATCAGCGATAACCTGCGTCCTGAGCCGAACGCGGGTCGGGAGCCTGCGGGGTTGAACTCTGGGATTGGGGCAAGAAGATGAAGCGCAGCGGGAACGACAACTCAATGATTCGGATCGGTTGGACAACAACGTCTCTGCTGGCGGTGATGCTCGGTACAGGCTGCGCCACCTCTGAAGAGCCCGACCTGGGCGGCACCGGGACCGAAACCGGCTCGGTGACCAAGGGCGACGACCCCGACGGTCCCACCGAGGGCGACGAGTCCACCGGCGGTGCGAGCGACTCCGACGAGACGGCCGCCGACGCGTCGACCGGCGACGACTCCGAGGGCGATGAGTCCACCGGCGAGCCCGGAGGCAACAGCGACATCGACGACTACATCATCTCGCTCGGCACGCTGGAGACCCCCGCGGCCAACGTCGACGAGGGTGTCGCCAGCGCGCCGTTCGAAGACGGCGACTACGCGTGCACCACGACGAACCTGCTCGAGACCAAGCAGTTCGACAAGATCGTGGCCTTCGCCGCCAACTCCGGAACGCTCTACCCCGGAGCCACCATCGGCGGCACCACCCTCTCGGACGGCACCCTCACCCCCAAGGTCTTCGACCGAGCGCCGCTGACCTTCTCAGCGTCACTCGAAGGTGTGCTCGACGGTGATGTCTCCGCCACGATGGAGAGCCCAACGCTCAGCGAGTTTCGCGAGGCGATGGCGGGCATCCTCGACGCCAACATCATCGGCAACACCCCCGCCAACATCGCCTACGAAATGAGCGAGGTTCACAGCTCCGAGCAGCTCAGCCTCGCGCTGGGCCTTGACGTCTCGTGGATGAGCGGCGACGTCTCGGCCAGCATGGAGTTCGATCAGCAGGAGCGGAACAGCCGCTACCTCGTCAACTTCACCCAGGCCTACTACACCGTCGACATCGACGCGCCCGCGCGACCCAGCGACTTCCTCGACCCCTCCGTCACCCTCGAGGACGTGCAGCAGACGCTTCAAGACGAGCCTCCTGCGTACGTCTCCTCGGTGACCTACGGCCGCATCGTCTACTTCGCCGTCACCTCCAACTTCTCCAGTGAAGAGCTCAAGGCCGCGCTCGACTTCGGCTTCTCCACCGGAGCCGTGGACGTCGATGGCAGCGTCTCCCTGACCCACTCCGAGGTCCTCTCCGAGTCCCACATCACCGCCTTCATCCTCGGTGGAGACGGCAACGTCGCCGTTCAGGCCATTCAGGGCGCCGAGGGCATCGCCGACTTCCTCCAAAGCGGCGGCACATACTCGCCCAAGTCGCCCGGTGCACCCATCGCCTACAAGATGGCGTACCTCGCCGACAACAGCCCCGCCGGCTTCTCGCTCACCACGGACTACGAAGTCCGCGAGTGCACGCGCGTCACCCAGAACGTCCAGCTCACCCTGCAGAACATCTACGTCGTCAACGACGGCGGCGACACCGGCGGCGACCTCGAGGTCTACGGCTGGATCCGCGGCTGGGACGAGCAATCCAACGCCTACCCGCTGATGGAGCGCAACGACGACCAGTACGTCACGATCGGCATGGGCCAGCAGTGGCCGCAGACCGGCACCATCGAAACGCAGATCATTCCGGTGGTGCCGCAGCCGGACCACAGCTTCACCATCTCGATCAACCTTCGGGAGTCCGATGGGTTCTTGAATGGAGACGACAACCTTGGCGATCATGAGGTTGTGATCGACTACGAGGACGGCTGGCGGGATGACGACTTTGTGTACAACCTGGCGGATGGCGACCAGCAGGTTGAGGTTCGGATGGCGTTCACGCCGGTGCCGTAGCGACCGGTAGACGCTTGCGAGGGACGCCCGGCTCATCGTTGAGTCGGGCGTTTTTGCGTCTTCGCTCGCACGCAGGACTCGCTGTCGGAGGGACACAGCCGAAGCTGCCGAGCTGTGGCCACTGATGCCTTCGGCCGGCCCGCACTTGGGCCACGTAGCGACCCACGCGCTGCCAAACGCTTTCGAGCGTGGCGTTGTCGGCAGGGACGTTGGGGAAGAAGTCGGCGAGTGTTTCATCCAGCTCGACTCCGCCCTGCTCGCGCAGCCGGAGGATTGCAGCGCCGGTGAACTGCTTGGTGATCGACCCCATGACGATCGGGGTGTCGGTCTCGTTCGCAATGCCATCCTCCCGTGACGCGAAGCCAGCCGCGCTGTGGAGCAGGACCTCCCCCTGGTACCGAACCAGCGCGACCCCGGAGAAGCCCTCCGCCACGGCTTGGTCAAAAACCTGGTCCAGCACCGTGGGCTCCGTGGGTTCGCCGCTGGTGCTGTTTTCGGCCTGATCCGAGCTCGAGCCTACGGTGCTCCGGGTTTCGGTTGACCCGCTCTCAGACCCGCCGTCGGTCGTCGTTTGCGTGCCGCAAGAGCCCGCCGGCGTGCAGTCCTGCGCTGGGTTCTGGCAGCCGAAGGGGAGCGAGACGGCCAGCAGGAGAGGAACGAGACTGACGCGGTGCAGCCTCCAGGGCGTGTTTCGATCAAGCATAGTGATGAGCTTCCTCTTGGTGACGTCGCGACCGTTCGCGCCGGCGGGAGTCGTCGCGCATGCGTCCAGCGACGCGGCAACGAACCCAGCGAATCTCAAGACACCCGACCCCCTGCAACTGGGTCACTTCACCGCGGCGCGGTGTGTCCCCCGCTCTTTCCACCCCCCCTTCCCGGCCTTTTTGCGCTTCACTTCACTTCACTTCACTTCACTTCAACGCCGAAGTCGAGCGTGGGTCGAGGACGATATCGGTCGAGCCTTCTCCCCACAGAAACGTCCGACTATGGTCCGGTGCGAAGGCTTGAAGGAGCGATTCGCCGAGCTTATGAGCAGGAAGGTGAAGTTTCGAAACACTCGCGCGATAGTGGTACTGGCATCGACGTTCGGCTTGCTCGGTTGTCCCGATGGCTCGGGTTCCAGCTCCTCGGGAGAGACTTCAGGGGAGACGTCTACAGGGCCAACGGACACCTCTCCTGGGACCTCGTCTACAACGAGTGCTCCGGGGTCGAGCTCTGGCCCCGAGGGTTCCACGGGCGACACGAGCGGGGAAGAAAGCACGGGCGCCACAGGGACCTCGGGCGGGGCGGAACCGGCGTGTGGGGACGGGATGGTCGATGACGGAGAGGAGTGCGATGATGGCGAAGAGTCGGCGGACTGCAACGCGGACTGCTCCGCAGCGGCATGTGGAGACGGGGTCACGAATGCGGCTGCCGGGGAAGCGTGTGACGACGGTGCCGAGTCGGAGACGTGCAACATCGACTGCTCGGTCGCGGAGTGTGGAGACGGGGTCGTGAACGCCACTGCCGGCGAAGAGTGCGATGGCGAAGGACGTTCGGCGGACTGCAACGCGGACTGTACGACCAGCAGCTGCGGGGATGGGGTCACCAACGCGGAAGCCGGGGAGGCATGTGACGACGAGGGAGAGTCGGCTGCGTGCAACGTGGACTGCTCGGCGGCGGTGTGTGGAGACGGCCAGATCAACGAGACTGCAGGTGAACAGTGCGACGACGAGAACGGCGATGACGACGATGGATGCAGCGCAACTTGTCAGGTGGAGTCGGGGGGACGCGTCTTCTTGACGAGTTCCAATGGAAGCGAGGGATTCTACGGCTACGATATCGACGCGGACACCTGGGAAACGCTCACGTCGCCCCCGTCGGTGACCCGGTCGCAGCTGGCGAACGACGGGACCAACGTGTTCTTGCTCGGTGCCGACGACACGATCTACAGCTACGATCTCGACGGTGACAGCTGGAGCGCGGGTATCGCGGGCCCCGGGGCCACCGTGGCGAACCCGATCGGTTTCTTCCAGTGGTTCCCCGACGGGTTCTACTATCTGCAGGATGGCACGGCGACGATGTCGGTCTACCGCGACGCGGCCTGGTCGACTTTCGAGCTCGATGTGACCGGGTCCTCCGCAGGGAGCTACGACGCCGCGACTGGTGAGCTGTACATCCGGCAGTACTCGCAGGCGGGATTCCGGGTCATCGACACGGCGGACGACACCACCGTTCGAATGATCGATGACACGACGTCGGTCGGAGAGAACAGTCGGACGGGGACCTACTACGGCGGCAACTTCTACGTTCGTACCTCCAGTGGACCGATCCTGCGTCTCGATTCAACGACGGGGGCGGCCACCGACACGACGGTGACCCCCGTATCGAACCACACGGGCACGGACGTCGACGTCGTGACGGGTCTCCTCTATATCTCCGGGTACAACAGTGATGCGACCTCCTTTCAGGTTTTCGACACCAATACCGACACGCTCACAACGCTGGCTGACCAGCCATCTGTGTCGAACCACTCGACGATCACCGTGCTGCGCCCGAGCCTGTAGAAGGAGCTTCTAGCGTCTACGGCAAGCGCTCTGCGCCGGAGCGCTTGCCGTAGACAAACAGCTGCTCGATGTCGTCCCGCATCGGCTCTCGTGGATGAGTCTACCGGCCCGCGTCTTCCGTATCGACGTCTCGGTTTCCCAGTGCTGCGAGGCGCCGCCGCCGGTCCTGCGTGCCGTGAGCAACCCCGATGAGATCATGGTCGGCGGTTGTGAGTGGCGTGCCGGCGACGAAGGCATCGAAGATGCTCGAACATCTTGGTCTTGCGCTCGTGCATCGAGCCCACCACGAACAGCTCGGTGAGGCCACGGCGGCGCCCAAGTCGCGGACGGCTCAGGGGAGCTAGACTGCTCGGGATGAACCGACACCGACGGCTTTTCTCGATGGCGTGCTTGACGTGCACGCTCCTTGGAGCGTCCGCGGGCCGCCACCTCAGCGCCGCATATGCGACCAGCTGTAGTGCGTACGAAGTCTGGTCCTACCGGCTCGTCCGGGTCGAGGGGCCCGACGATTCCACAGACGGAGTCTGGGGTGCTGGCATCCACCTCGAGACACCACGGGGGGAGCGTGTCCATGCCTGGCGGCGCGAGCCACAGACGGGGTTTGGCGGCCCGTCGCTCTTCGAGGGGAGTGCGGAACGATGAGGGCGCGCGGCCTGCTCGTCGGGGCACTGACCGCCTGCCTGGGCCTTGGCGCGGCTGTGGGTGCGCTCTCCGTCACGCCCGGTTGCTGTCCCGAGCCGAAGAAGAACTCCCCCGGGGCCTACCTGCTCGATATCGGCGCCGGAGGCAAGCTCGACACCTACGGGGTCGAGTGGGGCCGGGCGACGGTGCAGCCCGCCGACGTGGTCGTCGAATACCGCCTCGAGGACGGGCGTGCGTACGTCGCCACCTTCGAGCGCATCCCGAACGACTGACGAACGCCGTCACGTCCTCGATGACGCGTGCATCAGCCGACCATCGGACGGGGAATCATCAGCCGACCATCGGACGGGGAATCAGTGGACGGCGGCCGCGTCCCAACACGCTTCCTCGGCATCCCGGATCAGCGCGTCGGTCAGCTCGACGCGGCCCTCGAGGTGGGCGCGGATGAGCCCGTAGAACGCGCCGAACACGATCTCCATCAGGGCTGTGGGATCGAGGGGCTTGAGGTCGCCGGCCTCCTGCGCTTGGCTGATCACCCGGCCGGCAAACTGCTTGAGGTTGCGGTCGATGGCGAGGCTCTCCGCGTCGAGATACGAGGCGTGGTTGTGCAACTCGATGAACGCGAAGGCGGCCGGGTCATCGCGGGCCAGACCCGCGAGTTCCTGCCAGATCGTTCCGAACTGGGCACGGAACGGCGCATCGTGCGGGAAGGCGGTGAGCACCCGTTGAGCGACGGTGGACTTCCAGGCCCGGTAGACCTCATTCACGAGCGCCGTCTTGCTCGGAAAGTAGTGGTAGAGGGTTCCGGCTCCGACGCCGGCTTGCTTGGCGATCTGCGGCACCGCGGTGCCGTGGAAACCGCGCTCGACGAAGCATGCGATCGCCGCGCGCATGATGGTCTCGCGACGGTCGGGTGCGGCGGGTCGTCCGCGTTTGGGAGAAGCGCTCACGAGACCGAATGATTGTTCAATAAATATCGACCGATAGCAACAAGATCCGAAAAACGTCTTGCAAGCGGGGTTATTCGGTGGTCTACCGTCGTCTCAACTTCGAATGAACGTTCATTCGATAAATAACGAGCACGCCGAAGGACGCCACCATGCGCATGCACCTCCGCCCCATTTTTGCCCTCCTGAGCCTCCCCCTCCTGATGACCGGCTGCGACGATCTTCCGCCCGGTGATGTCACCAGCCCGGACTACTGGGGGGATGCGTTCCTCGCCAAGTACGCTGACGAACTCGAGCTCGGAGAGCTGGAGCCGGGTCCCGAGCCACTGGCCGAGCCGCGGGTCGTCCTGCTCATCACCGGGGTCACGATCCCTGCCGAGTGGTTTGATCCGATGGTCGCCCGGCTCGAGCGAGACGGCTTCATCCCGGTGGTCTACGAGCCGCCGGAGCTGCTCAGCGGAGACCTATTCGAGAACTCCGAGCTGCTCGCGGACGTGGTCGACCAGGTCCGCGAGGACTATGACCAAGACAGGATCGACATCCTGGCCGAGTGCACCGGCGGCGTGATCGCCCGGCACTACATCCAGTCCCTGGGCGGCGAAGACAAGGTCTCGCGCCTGGTCACGTTCATCTCGCCCCAGGCCGGGCTGCCCAAAGCAGCCTGGGCCGAGCCGCTCGCCGGGTGGCCTGCCCTCGCCGACCTCACCCCAGGCAGCGCGTTCCTGCAGGCGGTCGCCGACGCACCCCTCCCCGAGAGCGTCCCCGTGACCTCGATCTACACGTGCACGGACGAGTACATCCAGCCCTTCACAACCTCGATCATCGAGGGCGCGACCAACATCGGGCTCTGCGACAAGTTCGTGGGCCACTTCGAGTTCTTCTACGACCCCGACATCTACCTCATCATGCACGACGCTCTCATCCAGCCGATCGATGCTGCCGATGACGGCCCGAAAGCGCCGGACGATGCCGATGCCGATGCCGATGCCGATGCCGACCCGGTAGGCTGCTCCGTGGGCGGCGGAGAATCCGGTTGGATGTTCTTCGGGCTTGGGCTCGCGCTGTTGAACCGACGACGCAAGTAGGCCGCCATGGACAACGTCAAATCTCGACTCTCAGCGTTCCTCCTTGTGGTTCCCCTCGCCCTCACCGGATGCACCGACGGCGCCGACGGTAGCGACGGTTCCGGCTCCACCGGCAGCGGAAGCGGGTCCAACGGCGAGCCCATCGAACTCGACAGCTTCGCCGAACTCGCCGCTCGCGCGACCTGTGCTCGGGTGTTCGACTGCTGTACCGACGACGAAATCGACACGCACTTCAACGAGCCGGGGTTCGTCGCCTTCAGCTCGGAGCAAGAATGCGTCACGTTCTACCAGGGGTTCACCGAAGCCCTCGCGATCCCCATGCTGCGGCAGTCGATCAACGCCGGCTATCTGGAGTACGACGCCGGCGTGGTGGGGGACTGCTTCCAAAACTTCGCCGCGGCGTCTTGCGCCGACCTGGACCTCGTCGGCGATGGCGACGACGACGACTGCCCCGGGGCGTTCGTGCCGCAGCAAAGCCCCGGAGATCCCTGCTTCAGCGACGGGGACTGCATCGATGGCTCGTGCAACGTCACCGAAGAAGGCGGGGGCACCTGCGCAGCGCTCCCCCAAGCCGGCGAGCCCTGCGACTTCTCATGCGCCGAGCCCCTGCGCTGCGGACCGGACACCGACTCCGCATACGTCTGTCTCCCTCGACTCGACCTGGGAGAGCGTTGTTTCGTCAACGACGACTGCGAGTCCCTGCAGTGCCGCGGGGAGTCCGGCGCCATGACCTGCCAAGACGAAGCGGTCTGCGAAGGTGCCTGAGCGACCACCGGCAAGGGGGTCACTGTCGGAAGCGTTGCCCGGCGGGATCGCTGACACGGTGAAAGGCGCGCCGGCTCGCTGCGTTGGATGGCCGTGAGGGCACAGATTGCTGTTGTGGCGCTGTCGTTGGTTGGCTGCAGCGCGTCTATGGTTGGGCAGGCCGACGCGCGCGACGGCTCATCTCGTCCCAGCTCGGCTCGGATGTACCAGGCGGCCGAGTCGGTGGTCGCCTCGGGGTACTACGCCGACGGTATTCGGCTGATGCGCCACGCCATCCTGTCCCTTCCAAAAACAGCTGCAAACGACGAACTGCGTCACCTGCTGCTCGTGCGAATGGCTCATGTTCAACTGCTGGCCGCCGACTCATCAGGAGATCCCCAATACGCTCGAGATGCGGCGAAAATGCTCGATGCCTACGGTCAGCGGCATCTCGCGCTGTTCGGGGACGACCGCGCCAAAGAGCGCGACGATGTGTTCGAGATGCTGTTCTCTGCCGAGACGCTGGCCGAGGAACTCGAGGGATCGCCCGGTCCCGAGCGCAGTACGGAGCGCGTTGCCGCTGCGGATCCAACGCGCGAGCCTGGGCCTGACCCAGACAAAGAGACCCACGCCGGTGAAGACCTCGAACCGGAGTTCAGCCGAGACGTCGAGGTCAACCGGGGCTGGTTCTACGATCCTGACGACGCTCGGGTCCGGGCCCGACTCAACGCACCGTCCTCCGGCGCCTTCAACGGGCTGATGTTGACGGCCGGCGGTGACGCAGTGCTCAGTGGACCTCGCCCCATGGTCCGGCGCCGAGGCAAGGTCGAGCGCGTTGGTCCACCCCCTCCTGAAGACCGTGACGTCGTCCGGCTCGCCCGCGCGATCCTGCAGGCTTCGCGGCCCGGTCTGCGCGAGTGCTACCGCGGGGCAGCGGCGCGCAGCGGTGAGCTCGAGACCACAGCCACCGTCGAGCTGGAAGTCCACGATGACGGTTCGCTCCACGACGTACGGGTCATCGAGGGCGACGTCGGCGACGGTTTGGGTGATGCCTGCGTCATCGAGCATCTCGCAAAGACGAAGGTCGCCAGACGAACGGCCGCCCGGATGCGAATCCCTCTGTTCTTCTTCTACGACGGGCCGCAGACGATGTACGAGTGGGGGCGAAAGGACCTTCGGAAGCCGCCGCGGTACTACGACGTCGGCAGTTTCGGCGATCCCCCAGAGTGACTCGACGGATCGCGTCTCGGCGACAACAGCGCTACCGTGCAGCACACGTCGTTCGGACGCATCGGCACTTCACGCTTTGCCATGCCGTGTGGCGTGGAGAGCGACACGCTGCGGGTGGTCGCGACCGGGGGCGACGGGATGCTCGCCTGGGGACGACGACACCAACGGCTCGAGCGCCGCTGTGCCCGACGACTTGCGCGCGCGCTTGGAAGCCCGTCTGACATCGTAGCGAGCGTCGTCGGCCACCCGTGCGAGCCACTTAGCGCGGGCGTTCTCGTCCGAGTGGACCACCTCCGGGAAGACGCGGATGCGGATCGGGGCAAAGCCCGTGTACCAAAGCGTCGCGTTCTTCATCGACCTGCGGGCGGAGGCACCGTACATCAGGCGGTCCCACCATCGTGGTGCGTCCATCGTGACCAGCATCCGCGCACTGCGTCCGGTGAGCAGCCCTTCGGGGCGGCCGTTGGGCTGCATGTTGAACGCCCAACCCGGAAGGAAGGTCCGGTCGATGAACCCCTTGAGCAGGGCTGGGGTCGATCCCCACCACACCGGGTACACCCAGGTGACGTGGGTCGACCACTCGATCGCCTCTCGCGCGCGCTCAAGGTCGGGCTCGAGCGGCTGTGGGCTCTCGAATCCAGCGCGCAGGACGGGGTCAAAGTCCAACTCGGCCAGGGGAAGAATCCGCGCTTGCGCCCCCGATTCATCGGCCGCACGGGCGTAGGCGTCGGCCATCGATCCGCATAGACTCTCGGTCCTCGGATGTCCCAGGATCACCAGGGCTCGTTCATCGTTCACAGGATCAGCCTGGATCCGCGACCACCGACCGACCACGGGAAGTCCTGCACAGCCCCATGCACCAATCCCCACTCTCACTGGCAGTCATGCACTGGGACGACCTGCGTATCTTCGTCGTCGTGGCGGAGGCCGGCAGCTTCTCCGCTGCGGGGAGGCGGCTCGGGGTGGAGCAGTCGACGATCGGCCGAAGGATCAAGCGACTCGAGGGGGTGCTAGGCCTTGCGTTGTTCGAGCGTCATGCCGACGGACTGCGACCGACCGCCACCGCAGAACCGCTGCTCCGCCATGCCCGGGACGCGGCCCGCAGTATCGGGGCACTCGTAGAGGCGGCGCGCGCACAGCCGAGTGCGGGGGGCCGCGTACGGGTGGCGTGCACCACAGCGATGGCCGACCTGGTGCTGTTGCCCAACATGCACGACTTCCTCACTGAGCATCCCAACGTCCGGATCGACCTGGACACCGGGCTCGAGTTCGTCGACGTGGCGCGAGGACAAGCCGACATCGCGTTGCGTAGCCGGAGGCCGACCGAGCACGGCCTGGTGTCGCGCAAACTCGCCGAAATGCGTTTCGCTCCGCACGCCTCCCACGCCTACGCGCAGGCCAAGAAGGACCAGTCGCACGAGGCGTGGGACTGGCTGGTGGTTCGGGCCGAGGTGGTGGAAACGAGTTGGTTCGATGTGCACATCGGTGTTGAACCGAGGTTGACCACGCACTCGTTCAAGGAGCAGATCGACGCGGTTCGAAGGGGCCTCGGCGTCGGCCTCATTGCACGTGCCGCCGCTGCGATGTTCGACGACCTCGTTGAGCTCGAGCTGCCCGGAGTTCCCCAGCCCCCTCCGTTCGACCTCTGGTTGGTGTCGCAACAGGAGAGGCGCCAGCAGCCCCACGTACGCGCCGCGATGGACTGGATCGTGGAGCTCACGCGCCGCTTGACCAGCGCATGACGACCTCGGCACGTCAGCGGTAGTTCGCTTTGGCGTAGTCCGACACTTCATTGCGATGTGACGGGCGACGACAGCTGGAGTCCTCCTTGGCTACGCAGGTTGAAAGTACGGCGCGAACATGTTCTTGAACGATTGCTGAGGTCGAAGGCGGAAGAGCTCGCCAACGACCCGAGTGTTCTTGATCCGGTCGATGCGGAACACTCTGGACGCCATCCGCAGGTGGTCCCACGCGATGATGTACCAAACGGGCCAGTTTAGAAGGATGTAGTGGGCTTCGACGACTCGCTGTGTGACTTCGCCTCCCTCGGCCTGGTACTCGATCTCCAGCGACTGCTGCCGCAGGAAGGACTCCGCGATCTCTTCTGAGATGCGCGTCGCCGGGGCTGCGTAGAGCGAGATCACGTTCGCCGACGCGTTGTCTCCGATGAGGATGCGCTTCCGAATGTTGCTGACCTTGCGACGCTGACTCTGTGGGAATGCCTGAAATAGCTTCTGCCGGATCGCTTTGAGATTGCTCGTCAGGATCGGCGACTTCAGTCTTTCCATGATGGCCAGCGCAAGGGTCAGCTCAACCACCTCCTGATGATTGAGGTGTAGCCGGTCGATCCCCCAGCGATCGCTGAGGCGAATCCCTCCGCCGCGTCCGCGCTCCGACTCGATGGGGTAGCCGTCCTCTCTGAGCTCCGCAAGTTCGCGCATCAGGGTCCGCTGGCTGACGCCGAGTTGCTCCCGCAGGTCTGCGGTCTTCCAGTGGTCTTCAGACCGGAGGAGCCCGAGGAGACGGTTACGCCGTTCAACACGCTCTGCGAAGCTGACCTTCGGCATCCTTCAAATGTGCCAAATAACGGCATAGTTGTCGATATGCTCTGAAGCCAATGCTCAACCCGACCGATTTTCCCAAGCCCACCCTTGTCGCTGTCAACGGAGTGGAACTCGAGGTTTTCGAGGCAGGCCGAGAAAACGTAGGAAATCCGATTGTGCTGTGCCACGGCTGGCCAGAGCACGCCTTCACCTGGCGCTACCAGGTTCCTGCTCTCGCCGCTGCGGGCTACCACGTGATCGTCCCAAACCAACGGGGCTACGGGAAGTCGTCATGTCCCACGGAGGTGACCGCCTACGACATCGAGCACTTGTGCGGGGACTTGGTCGCGCTTCTCGATCACTACGACTACAAGGACGCGGTCTTCATGGGCCACGACTGGGGCGCGAATGTGGTTTGGCGGCTGGCCATGTTGCATCCAACGCGGGTGAGCAAGATCGTGAACCTGGCCTTGCCGTACCAACCGCGTACAGAAAAGCCTTGGATCGAGTTCATGGAAGAGGTCTTTGGCGGGGACCACTACTTCGTCCACTTCAACCGACAGCCTGGGGTCGCGGATGCGGTGCTCGACGCAAACGCGGCCCAGTTTCTTCGCAACCTGTTCCGCAAGAAGGTACCCCTCGCACCGCCTCCGCCCGGCATGATGATGATCAACCTTGCCAAGGCCGATGTGCCGATGGGTGAGCCCGTGATGAGCGAGGCCGAGTTGGATGTCTTCGTCTCGGCGTTCGAGACGACCGGGTTCACGGGCAGCATCAACTGGTACAGGAACCTCGATCGAAACTGGCAGTTGTTGGCGGATGTAAACCCCGTTGTCCAACAGCGCGCGCTCATGATCTACGGCGACCAGGACATGATCCCAAAGTCCGAGAACCTCGCGGAGTTCGTGCCCAACGTGGAGGTGGCCAGCCTCGACTGTGGCCACTGGATTCAGCAAGAGAAGCCAGAGGAAACCAACGCGCTCGTTGTGAGCTGGTTGAAACAACAGGCCTCCTGAGCGTGGCGGTCCTCAGGCCCAGCCGGTCGATCTTTCAGCCCGCTTCTACGGCGTTGCCGAGCTTCGTCGGCGCTGGCGCCTCTTCCTTCAGTTCGCGCGCCTCGCAGAGGATTGGACCGAGCACGTGGGTTCCGAACCAGAATGAGGAGGAGTGGGTCTGCTTTCGCGGCGTGGTGAGATAGCGAGCCACGCTCTGGCGCTCAATCCGTGGTTCGAAGGCGCGGAGCGTCTCGGTCTGGACGCCTCGGTGATCGTCCCACGCGCGTGGGTCGGCGGCGCCGGGCCAGACGTCGGGTAGCTCCAGCCAGAGCACGCGGCGGGAAGAGGAAGAGAGCGTCTCGAGAAGACGGACGAGCCGCGCTTTGTACTCGGCCTTCCATTCTGTCGAGCCCGTGCTCAGCGTGACTCCATTGTCGACCAGCGGGGCGTTGGGCTGTCCCATCATCACAATGACGTCGTCACCGCCACCGCTGGCAACCTCCTCCTCGAGAATTTCGATCCACCGGGCAAACTCGGCATCGGTGCCGGTCACGTCTCGGAACTCGAGCGGAACCCGCCGTCGGCCAGATGCGGTGCGCCGTTCGATCTTGAGACCTCCGAACTTGTTGGCCCGCACGGTTGCGCAGGCGACTCCGTGATAGGTGGCCCATCGGTCGACATCGGGGACGAAACTCCATTCGCCGACGATGAGGACCCCGCTCGTCATCGGGCGGGACGGAGGCGAGGACACGTCGGAAGTCTCGCTTGGGTCTGTGACGCTCTCGTGGAAACGCTCCGGGTCATCGGGTGACCTGCCGGGTTTCGGCGCCTTCGTGGGCGGATCCTCAGGAGCCGTCTCGGCCAGACTCGTGGACGGAGCCTCAACCCTCGGGTGTGGAACGGCAGGGCCACCTGCGTCGGCGATGTTGCAACCGCCGAGACCCAGGACGAGAGATGCAACGATGACGATGGGGAGCGTTGAAGACATGCTCGGGGGACGTTGGCGTGGGCCCTGGCGTGGGCCCGACAACAGTAGTGTGTCGCGGCCTGCGGTAAATGTTGCATTGGGTCGGCAACATTCGGATTTGACCCAGATACGACTGGCGCGCTCACGGCCGATCCGCGCCCATCTGCGAGGGTTCGAAAACAATTCCGCCCGCGCGTGAGGGTAAGCCAGGCTGGCGTCCGTCTAGGCCATGAGGGTACTGCCATGGCCAGCACAATCGCGATCCACGTAGGGGGGACAGGCATACGCCTTGGACGGCAGTTGTGGGACGTCCTTCTTGCGGAACACGGTGTGTCGCACAACGGGACTGCGACCACAGCATCGATCGGCAGTGGAGCGGATTTCTTCGCCCGAGCCGGCAGCACACGATTTGTGCCTCGGGCGATCGTCACGGACTCGGACACGGACGCGATCGGAGCGCTGTCGGGGTGGACGCATCGCGCCCTGATCAAGCCCGATAACATCGTGTCTGGTTCGTCATCGTGCTCGAACAACTTCGCCACCGGGTACAAGCGCCGGACCGACTTGCGGGACGACGTCCTCACCCGGGTGAACGCCACCGTTGACGACAGTCCCCAGGGGGATCTTACGTTCCTGCTCACGCACTCGCTTGCGGGCGGGACTGGAGGCGGTCTGACCGCAGCCATCGTCGATGAGCTGCGCAGCCAGCATCCGAGCGCGACGATCATCTGCTGTGCGGTCCTTCGCAATCGCTCGGATACGTCCGTCCCGACCCAGCCCTACAACGAGGTCTGCGCCCTGGACCGGCTTCAGCGAACGGCCGATCTCGTCGTCCTCCTGGACAACCAGATGCTCGCTGCGGCGGTGACCTCAAAGTTCGGCTCCATCCCCAGCGATTTCGTCGGACACAACAAACTTGCCGCGCGGGCGCTCGGCCTCTTTACAAGCCCGGCACGACTGCCCGTACGGAGTCCGATCGAGTTCCGCGAGCTGACAGGCACCCTCGCCCCGTTTCCCGGCTTGAACCTGGTGGGGCTGGCGATGGAAACGTGGGGAAAGTCGACAAACGGGGACCTCGTCGCAGCGGTACGCCAAGCGCACAACCGGATCAGCGGAATTCCAAGCACGCGGAGCAAGCTGCTCAGTCCGATGTTCATCGCGTCCAAGGGGCGCAAGCTATCGGCCACGGCGCTCCGCAAAGACAGCCGGCTGCGGATCCCGACCTGGTACCCGCCCGCAGTCTCGGTCGCGAAGACACGAAGCCCGGATGACTCATCCCTCCTCGTCGAGAACAGCACTGGGGTGCGCGCAAGACTGCGGGGAATCGTTGCGCAGTTCGACCGACTGTTCAGCCGCGACGCGTTCCTGCATCTATACGAGGGCCATGGCCTTTCGAAGACGGCGATGGCCAACGCCCGAAAGAACATCAACGACCTGGCGACCGCCTACGAGAATGCAGGGTGAGCCTGAGGCCATCCAACCACTGGAGATGAAAAATGGCGGGAGCTATCATTACGATCGGTATTGGCGGAGCAGGCGTGGCGGTGGCGGCGAGGTTCCTCCGCAATCTCGCCACCGACCTCGCACCTTCGCAGGGCCACAGCGGTGGGTTCTTTGACCGGGCGGGCCACGGCGTGCTCGTTCCCCGCGCAGTTTTTGTGGACACCGACCCCGTCGCTGCGCGTCGGCAGCGGGACTCACTCACGGGCACGAGCGGCCCGATATCCGTACACCCGAGTTACATTGTGAGCGGAAAGGAGAGCGCGTCGCGCTGCTTCAGCCGTGCATACCAGGGCGTGGTGGACACCCGTCTGCCCGTGATCCTCGACCGAGTCCGCAAGCTCCACGACAACGCATCGAAGGTCGACGGTTTTTTGATCGTTCACTCGCTTTGCGGCGGTACGGGGAGTGGGCTGGCCGCAAAGCTCGCAGAACGACTCGCCGCCGAATACCCGAAGGCGGTACGGGTCAGCGCCGCCTTGCTGCCCGGATACAACGCAGACGCATCACCGCTGGACGCGGTCAACGCAGCGCTCGGACTGCACACGCTTGTTCCGAACATCGACGTTTGCCTGCTCGCCGACAACGACGCGTTGTCCAAGCTCAAAGGCCGCCGGAACTACGCGACGTTCAACCGCGCGTTCGGGCGCGCGCTGACCAACTTCGCGCTCCCGATGCAAGAGGGCAACACCACGCTGGCAGCGGTCGCCAGCCACAACCGATCGACGTCGACGCTCCCATTCTTGGTGCTGTCGCGTTCCGATCCAAAGCCCCAGATCGCCGCGAAGCTGCAGATCCGGGAAGTCCTCTCGGGCCAAGGGGCGTTTGCGTCGTACGACCCGGAAAGCTGGGAGCGGCCGGCGCTCTCGTCGATGTTGGTTTTCCGCGGCAGCTACAAGAAGAAAGACACCGAGACTGCGGGTAAGGAGCTCGCACGACACACCAAGAAGGGCAACTCGAGCGCGCTTTCTTTCATCATCAGTCGACCCGAGGCCCAAGCCGGCCGGGCGATGCATGCGTTCACGGCTCACGCTGGCATCGGGCCCATGCTCGATGTGCGGGTGAGGCAGCCCTACAACAGACTGCTCGACGCCAATGCGTTCACGCACCAGGCGCTCGCCGATGGCATCGAACCCGGAACACTCACCGCTGCACACGCCAGCCTGCGGAGCTGGATTCGGTCCTACGGGGCGCTGTCCGTCTGAGGAGAACAACAATGCAACGCCGCAAGTTCCTAAAACTGGCCGCGCTCAGCGGTCTCGCCGTCGGCTCGACGGTCGGCACCCCAGCGCACGCGAGGGGTCCCGGTCATGGTGGCCCGCTGCTCGTCTTGGTGCATGCAACGGGCGGATGGGATCCGCGCTTGGTGTGCGACCCAGTCCTCGACCCCGCGCAGAATCGCGTCTACACCAAGATCGCAACCGCGGGGGCTATCTCGTACGCCCCGCTCCCGATGACGCGTCGCACGACAGGCCTCGGCGCAGCATCAACCAATGCCTTGATGGGGAGCACCGAGTTCTTCGACAAGTACGCCACCCGGCTGCACTGCATCAACGGCATCGACATCGGAACGGTCCACCACGATGAAGCGACGTCGAGCCTTCTCACTGGCCAGCCGGCGGAGGGCGCCCTGTCCATCGCCGAACTTCTTGCGCTGGACAGCGGGTTGCCGCACCTTGCGTCCCATCGCGGGGTCACCTCTGGCGTCGCCCCCTCCGCGACGCTCCCAAGCGTGGACCCCCATCAGCCGTTCGAGCGCTCCTGTGACCCCGATGCGTGCCTGGGTGGCAGAGTCCGCGACGCGCTCCCGGTGCCGAGCAGCCCTGCCCCACCGATCGAGCTCGGTGACGAGCTCCAAGATCTCCAGCGCTTCATGCGTCAAGCCGATGTGGCGCTTGCGGCCTTCGAGGCCAACCTCGCCGTCGCCGTGCACCTCGAGCTGGGCGGATTTGATACCCACGGCAGTCACGACCGCGAGCAAGTCACTCAGCTCGGCAAGCTCTTCCGCGGTGTTGACTTCCTGATGACCACGGCCGAGCGCCGCGGTCTCACAGACAGGCTGACTGTGATGATCGGTTCCGAGTTTGGACGAGGCCCCTACTACGATGCTCCGCAGCCATTTGCGGGCAAGGAACACTGGCCCGTCGGCAGTGCCATGCTCATGGGCCGCGGAGTCGTCGGCAACCGGGTCAGTGGCGCCACCGATGCCCAGCAGCGGCCTTACCCGCTCTCCGGCAGGACTTGGACCCCGGCGGATGTCCACCGCGAGTTGGGCGTGGCGTGCGGGGTTGAGTCACCAAGCGCATGAGTCCAACGCCGCCCGGTGGTTAGGGGCTGTTCTCAATCGTCGACCCGCTGCAGTGTCGGTGACCACACGGCCGCTCGACTCGAGGTCTGCGGGGTCGGTGAGCACCGCACCGCTCTCGTAGGCGTTGCACAGCGCGGCGCTCATGTCTTTGGTGCAACCTCGGGGCAGGGGCGCCCCAATGTGCATTGCACCTCGTCGAGCGCCGGTTGGCCAACATCGTTGGGTGACTTCGCGGACTCAGCAGTCGGGAAGGGAATCAAGGTTGTTGTCGGGGATTCGGTCCCCGTCGGTTCGCAAGTACTGTCCGTCTGCGCCGTTGACGACACGCACCTCGACGCGAGCCCCCGCGACATCGACGAAGTACGCATGCGCGCCGGTCTCGATGTCGCGGATCACGTCTTCGGTCGATCGCGACATCCAGTCTTCTCCCGGATTGCAAACGCCCACGATGGTGCCGCGTCTCTTTCGGGTTGCGGTCACCAGGCGTTCGAAGCTTGGCTCTGCGAACACGTTGGTTTGACGTCGATGTTCGACCGCACCAGAGGTCGAGCGCGTGAACAGCGAGAGCGTGCCGTCTTCGCGTTGCACGACCGCTGGGCTGCCCGTTGCGGCGGGTGCAACGTCCAGCCACTCGCTCCACTCACGACTGTCGTCCGAGAGCTGGCGACGGCTGCGAACCACGCCATCGCCCCCCCGGACAAACACCTGGAGTTGTCCCCACGCGTTTCGAATCGCAGCGGGCCGCGCCGACGTATCCATGTCGCCGCCCAAGGACACCCAGCTTCCCCAATCGCCGCGTGTGGAGACGGCGGCGGTAGCTGGAACACTCTCGCGCACAAAACGAAGATCGCCCGAGGGGCCCACGGCAAACACATGGAGACGCCCTGCTCCGTCGAGCGCGATCGCTGGATCGCTCGCGACATCACCGAACGAAGCCCAGCTGGCCGCCCATTCGTCCGGAGATTCTTCGTGGATATGCCTGAGATTGCCCGCGGTATCGCGGATCACCACGTTGAGCGATCGGGCGTGATTCGCCGCAACCGCAGGCCGACCAGCGAGCGTGACAGACGACTCTCCGAGGTCCTTGCCGTTCATCCACCAGCTGCCCAAGCGGTTTTGGCCGCGGACGTGGACCCTGCCCGACGTCAGACGAGCAATCACCAGCAACAGCCGCGAGGGCCCATCACCCACACGGTCTGCAACGGCAACCGCATTGTCGGCGCCGCCGATGAGCTGGCTGACATGGTTGCCTTTGTCCCAACCGTTCCATCCTCCGTAGGGACCGTCTTGCCAAACGTGCGCCACCCAGGGCTGTGAATCGAGCGTTGCGAACACCTCCAGATGACCGGCTTCGTTGAGTCCGACCGCAAAGTTGCTCAGGAGGCCTTCTCCGCTGTCGAGCCCTGCGTTCAGGGCAGTCCACCCCGACCAATCCCCCGCGGCGTCTTGAAGCCTCAACTGCACCCGGTTGCTGCCGTCGCGCGCAAAGACGGTGATGCTTCCGCCTTCGGAGATCGCAGCCACCGGGTCTGAGGTCGCGGCCCCATCGAGAACCTCGGGGGGGTCCCATTGCTCGGGCCGGGCGGCATTCGGCGCCAGCGGAGCGCAGAATGCAGCGATTTGCTTTGCGAAGAACTCCGGACGCTCCACGTGGATCGAGTGCCCCGTGTGGTCCACGGAAAGGAGTCGACCCGGTGCGTTCAAGAGTTCCACTCCGAGGCCGCGGGTTGCGTCGTGGATGTTCGACCACTCGTAGTTGTCGCCCGTTCCCGCGGCGAGCAAGGCGCGTCCGAGGATCGAGCGTTGAGCAGAGTCCGTGCGGTGCGAGAAGTAGAGCTGGTCCATCGCGACACGCCAGTGCCAACGTCGGAACGTCTCGTTGTAGACCTCTTGTCGATCGGCCCGGGCGGACTGAATGTGAAGCGACTTGCAAGGCTCCCAGTCGTCGTCGCGATACCAGTATTCGGGCTGCGGCCGGACAAAGAGCAGACGCACCGAAAACTCGAACACATCGTAGAAGTACTGACGACGCTGGTCGGGAGCGCCCGGTTCCCACGCTCGTTCAGATGCCTTCTCCGCTCCAACTTCGCGCGATGAACCTTCGGCGGAGGTCCAAACGCTCGCGGCCGACCACGGCACGACGTTGGCCGCGAACGGAACGACCAACGGGTTTCGGCGAGCCAAGCGCAGGGAAAGGTTGCCGCCGAGGCTGCCACCCATCACGGCCGAGATCTGGCCCGAGATGTCGCGTCCAACCGCGTCGGAAAGTGTGCGAACGAACGCCTCCAAGAAGGAGTCCATCAATGTCAGCACCGGAAAGCTCCGCGGAGCACTCGTGGGGCGGTCCTCGGGGGAGCCATCGGCAATGACGGTGTGCTCGATCATCTCGCTGTAGCCGCACGAAGGCAGGTCCATCGAGACCACGGTGAACCCTCGGCGAACCAGGGGCTCCATCAACGATTCGCCCTCCTCGAGACGCGAGGTGTGCCCGTGAACAAACACCACAATTCGTTGGTCGGCATCGATTGTGGGAATCGGATCCTGTCTCTTATACACATCTCCGAGCCCACGAGACCTCTC
>OJGU01000569.1_pt1 | contig 20371 bp, 13 predicted proteins | sample 1594741 | NCBI WGS metagenome assembly OJGU01 (sample SAMN05416841, study PRJEB24817) | seawater metagenome | isolation source: Sea water | place: Canada:Atlantic | collected 2013-07
TACGAGATGTAGAGAGGTCTCGTGGGCTCGGAGATGTGTATAAGAGACAGGGCCCCCGAGAGCCCGGTTTTCCCCGTAAGAATACCACTGGCTCAACGGCCCGTTCCCGGTCGACCAATGCCATTGCTCGAGCTGGCGCTCCGGGGTGTGTTGCCGGAAGTTTATCGACCTTCCGCTTGAGTGAACGAATCTTTTCTTGAACCCGCACCTCCAACAACTGAGTTGCCTGATCAAGGGGGATCATTGTCGGAGCCCCATCACGATACATCACCTGCCGAAGTGCCTCCCGATCTGGATCTTCCAGCATTTTCGCCCCCTCCGGTCTAGCGCGCCACTCTTCTTCAATCTCAGAGAACAGTTCGCCGTAGACAGCAGCAAGATCTTCGATGGTTTTCGGCATGGACGCCCGGAGTCGTGCAGCAAGAACTGGATTCAGTCGCTGATGAAGTTCCGTCTCCGATGTCAGCTGAACCAAGAAAGGCCCTGACTCATTTGCTAAATCATCAAGCGTTGACATCTTGAGCCATGGAGTGAATACCGGGTCCGCCTTCGCCTCTAATCCCTTCAAGTAGCTTTGCCAGCGAAAGGCAATCACGGGCCCCAACTTTCGTCTCTTTACAAGATTCTCCATCTCCGAGCGATCAAGCTTACGGGCATCGAACAAGGCCTTGAGATAGTCCCCTGTCTGTTCCCTCGCCTTTGATAAGGCACCTTCTTGGTTTGACGTTCGGTAATCATCCCATTCTGCGGTAATCGCAGCCAACTCCTTTTCATACTCTCTGTAGAGGCTCGAATTCGGATCGAACTCAAGCAGCGGTCGTTCCCTAGGTTCCTGAGAGCTCGCGAAAACGCCATAGAGCGAGTAGTAGTCAGCGGTCGGAATCGGGTCATACTTATGGTCATGACAGCGCGCACAAGAAACCGTCAGCCCCATCAATCCACGAGTCACAACATCGATCCGATCATCAATGATATCATGCTGATTGTTTAGAAACCGGCGCCCCAACGTGAGAAAACCCATGCCCGCCAATGCCCTAGAATCATCCCCTCGATCCATCTGATCAGCAGCCAATTGCTCAATAATGAATTGGTCATAGGGCAAGTCCCGATTGAACGCATCAATCACGTAATCCCGATAGGTATAGGAATAGGGGAATCGACGTTCTTCCTGAAAAACGTAACCCTTTGTATCGGCATAGCGGGCAACATCGAGCCAATGTCTTCCCCATCGTTCCCCATACTGCGGCGAGGCCAACAATTGATCTACCAAGCGAACGAAGGCGTTCGCCGAACGATCGGACTCAAATCGCTCGACATCGTCAATCGTTGGAGGCAATCCGATAAGATCAAAGTAGGCTCGCCGAATTAGAGTGGCTTTATTAGCCCGAGGTGAAGGCTGCATACCCCGTGCCTCCAGCTCCTTCAGTACAAATCGATCCACCGCGGTTTTAGCCCAACGCGGATCATCAAGCTCCGGCAAGACCGGTTCCTTCACGGGTTGAAACGCCCAGTGTGCCTCTCCAGGCTCTTCCGCGATAACAGACTTACCGACACGGGGATCGTAGGCTCCATGACGAATCCACCATTCTAACACCGCGACTTGTTCTGTTGAAAGCTGCTTCCCCTTCGGTGGCATTTGTAGATCTTCATCAACATACCGAATGGCTCGAACAAACAGGCTTGCCTCTGGATCACCCGGCACGATCAACTGCCCAGAATCGCCCCCGGCCTCCCAACCGGAACGGGAATCAAGATAAAGGCCTCCCTTTACGGACGTCGCTCGATGGCTATGGCATTCATAGCAGGCATTCTCGAGTATGGGCTGTACTTGGCTTTCAAAGAATGCACCCGCCGCCCATTCGGTTTCATCGATCTCCGGTGAAGCCGGATTTGCCGTCAGTCCTGGCACGCTGAGGCAGCAAACGAGTAGCGATATCAATCGTTGAGTTCGAAACATTTTTCTCATGGACTCTCGTTGGTTACGCAATGAGCTGGTCAATGACATTACCATGAACATCTGTCAGCCGAAAATCTCGTCCCGCATGCCGGAAGGTCAATTGTTCGTGATCAAATCCCAGCAAACGGAGAATCGTTGCATGAAGGTCATGAACATGCACTTTGTCTCTCGCGGCCTTAAAGCCAAATTCGTCCGTTTCACCGTGCACGTAGCCCCCCTTCACGCCGCCCCCAGCCATCCACATTGAAAACCCCCAGTGATTGTGGTCACGACCGTTGATCTTCCCCGCATTCGCCCCCGGCTTAGGAAGTTCAACGGTAGGCGTCCGACCAAACTCTCCCCCCCATATCACGAGTGTTTCATCAAGCATTCCTCGCTGTTTGAGATCCTTCAACAAGGCGCCAATTGCCTGATCACATTCACTAGCGAGTTTTCGATGGCGAACTTCGATGTCATCATGATTGTCCCAAGGTTGCCCTCGACCATGCCACACTTGAACCATTCGCACCCCCCGCTCGATCAAACGCCGAGCAATGAGCATTTGTCGCGCCTGCGTTCCCTCCCCGTACATTTCACGAATGTGCTTTGGCTCGCGCTCAATATCAAAGGCATCAGTCGCATCCATCTGCATGCGATAGGCTAACTCGTAGGAAGCAATTCGGGCCTCAAGTTTCTCGTCATCATAGCGCTTCTCAAGGTGTTTCTCGTTGAGAAGTCGGAGAAGATCAAGCTGTCGCCGTTGTTGAGAGGTGGGCAAAGCCTGGCTGCGAATATTCTCAATCAGCTTATCCATCCGTCGGTGCTTGGTATCGATATAGGTTCCCTGATACACACTCGGCAAGAATCCCGACTGCCAATTCTGGGACTCTTGAATCGGATAACCACCCGGGCACATGGAAATAAAGCCTGGTAGATTCTGATTTTCAGACCCCAGCCCATAGGTAATCCACGATCCCATGGCTGGACGAATTTGCCGAGCCTCCCCACAATTCATCAACATCAAAGACGGTTCATGATTGGGCACCTCGGCGTGCATTGACCGAATCACGGCGATGTCATCCACGCTTTCCGCCACATTCGAGAATATTTCACTCACGGGCGTTCCACTCTGCCCATATCGTTTGAAACTGAATGGCGAAGCAAAGGCGGCCCCAGTTTTCCGCTCCGTGCGTAAGTTCTCCATTGGAAGTGCTTTCCCGGCATAGCGATCCAGCATCGGCTTGGGATCAAAGGTATCAACATGGGATGGCCCCCCGTTCATAAACAGATGAATTACCGCTTTGGCTTTCTGCGGAAAATGAGGACTCTTTAGGCGTAAGGGATTGCGATATTCCCCTGCTGCCTGGGTATCAACCTGCGACAAGCCCATCGCCCCAAACCCCATACCAACACGCCGAAGAAAATCCCTCCGCGTGCAGATCACATCGTCAGCCGCTGGTTGATGATGATTCATAAATTCGATCGCTCTATTCCGAGTCTTCCGTTTCAAGTCCGTAATCAAGCCTATGGGCCGGAGGCTCCCCACCAGGGCCTTTAAGATAATGATCCATCCAGCGCATCAAACGTAACGAATAATCGTATCGAGCCGCCGCTTTTCGATTTCCATGCCCTTCCCCGGGATACCAAACCAGTCGAGTCGGCACCTTGCCAATCGTTTTTAATGTCCGGAAAAGCTCGAGAGATTGCGAGGGGTGCACACGGGGATCGTCCTTTCCATGTAAAATGAGAATCGGCGTCTGGGCTTGTTCGACATAGTAGATTGGACTCCGTTCCAAGAAGAACCGCCAATCATCCCACGGACGCTTGCGGGCATGCACCAAATACATTTCATCAGGAATATCAGTTGTGCCCTGTTTCGAGATCAAATCACTAATGCCGACAAACATGACGCTCGCGGCAAAACGCTCAGAATACTTTGTCGCACACCAAGCCGAGGCATAGCCACCATAAGATCCTCCTGTGACGCCGACTCGCTTCGGATCAATCATGCCCTTGGCATCAAGATGGTCAATCGCATCCACCAAATCATCAAACTCCTTGCCAGCGTAGTCGGCTTGATGCGACATGGCGTATTGAAGCCCCCTCCCGGTACTTCCCCGATAATTGGGGTAGAAGACAAAATATCCCCCCCGCGCTGCAAATTGCCCCGGCCGGGAATAGCTCGTGACCCAGCCATTCGCAACCCGAGACTCTGGACCACCGTGAACAGCTAAGATGAGTGGATATCGCGTGCCCGATTGATAGTTGAGAGGATAGACCAACACTCCCTCAACCCTCACGCCATCACGAGCGGAGTAGTCGATAATCTCTTGGCGACCCAATTCAACATCGTCAAGCCAAGGATTCGAATTCGTCAGACGACGTACCCGTCGGTGTTCCAATCGAGCCGAAAACACTTCACTCCCATGTTGGGGCATGGAACCGACGATCACCAATCGCTGAGAATCGAGCGAGTAACTCAAAGCAGCTGACACCGGAGCATTTCTAAAACCCAAATTCTCCCAGTCTCCCGAGGTCGCGTTCACTCGACCGTATTCGGTGACGCACCCCGCATCGGAAGCGAATAGCAGCTGTTCATCATCAATCCACTCAATGGAAGAAAAATCAGGGAGATAGTCCTGAGCAACTCGTTTCACATCACCTGAAACAGCGTCGGCAACAAACAGCCGCCCGGGACTCGGATCATTCAAATGCGCCCCGCCCGCGAACGCCACATAACGACCGTTTGGACTCCAACGAAACGGTCCAAGCTTGCCACGATGATCGAGAACAGTCGTCACGGATTCACTCGCCACATCGACAATGTGAATCTTCTGATACATGTAAAAATAATCAGTGAACGGCTGAGGTGCGGCGGCAATCGCGATTCGGCGTCCATCAGGACTCCAACGCGCCGAGAAGACCGCTACATCAAGATTGATACATTTGGCATTCCACTCATCTGCGCCCTGAGCTCGTTCAGCGATCCACACCTGCCCTCTTAGCGGTTCCTCCTCGTAAATCTCCGCATTAAACCCCTTTTCCTTCGCCTTATTCTCTGCAGCCTTTTCCGTCGCCACAAATAAGAAGCGACTGGGATCACTCCAGTGGAAGCTCGACAGCCCTGTTTCATGGGAAAACAACCGTACCGACTCACCACCGTTAATAGGAATAGAGTAGAGAGAGCTGTGCTTATCCTCACCCCGCTTCGCGAGATAAGTGATCGAATTTCTATCGGCCGACCAGTCAATACTCCCAATCGAAACATTTCCCGTAATAAAGGGCCGAGAAACTCCCTGCTGATTGACAACGTGAAGCTCACGCCAGGCCGCTCCGTTCTCGCCCTTGAGAGGATCTCGCGGCACCGAAATCGTGTAGGCAACCTGTCGCCCATTAGGCGAAATCGCTACCTCCAAGACATTTCTCATTTTGGCAGCTTGCTCGAGAGTAAAACCCTGCTCAGCCGAGTGAGTGCTAAAGCCAATAAGGAGCACCCCCAACAAGTTCAAATAGACCACTTTCATACCGAAATTCAGTTCCTCATTGTCCTCCTATTCTCATTAATGTCGAGCTTCCAAGAGATGGCAGCTCCTTTCAGCACGAGATCACCAATTCAATGGCAGGGCTACGATGCATACACACTCTTCTTCCAACCTTGAACTCAACCAAGAAAAACCGCAAAAGCGACTGCCATAGAGCAACAAAACTAGCCTCGACCAGACCTTGAGAAGGCAGGCAAAGGACAGTCATGTGAATCCGGAGAGGGTGCTATCGCATTCCAAGGACTAAAAGAAAGCTCATCCAGACCATCATCGGAGGAGCCTATGCGTTACTCACTTGCCAATGGAGAATTCCGCGGTGCTAAGTTGGGATCAACAAAGACTTGCTGCTCTTCAAACAGACGCAAACGGTTCAACAAGGTTAGGGATATTTCGATGGGATTCATTTCGATGGCACGACGACTCAATCTCGTAGCCACACTAAAGTTCCCAGCCTGAGCCTCAGCAATCGCCCAGGTATCAAGAATCTCCTGCCGATTGCCTCTCCCGGAGAGAAAGGCGGTTCTAGCAAGACGCACCGCCTCTCTAGGGCGCCTCACAGTCGGATCAGGATGAGCCGACAATAAATATGCCAATCTCCGGAGCAGGTCAGGTTGATCTGGATCCCAAAAAAGTGATTTTCGAAGATGAACTATCTCAAGCTCTAAGCGCCCTCCCAGACGGTGAATCACCGCAGCCACCGTATGAACCCGAGCCGAATCGGGCGCAGCTCGAATCGCCTTGTTCAGATGAGTCAAAACCTCCTTATCCTGCCCTCCCCGATCCAGCGTACTTAGTAATGCAAGTCGCATCTTCGCGCTGGTCGGAGCCACGATAATCGCTCGCCGATAAAGGGTCTCAGAATCCTTCCAAAAACGAACCTGCCGCACCGTTAGCGGAATCAAGAAAATCAAAAACCCACTGACTCCTACAATGCAGACGACACGCCGCAAACGTTTGTTGCACCCATTCATTCCACCGAACAGAATAAGCATCAGCCCAACCAACGGAACATACGTATACCGATCAGCACGCGCTTGACCTCCCACTTGAATCAGACCAATCACCGGCAACGAACTCACCAAATACCACACCCATCCGAAGGCAATGTGAGCGTGGTTTTTGCAGCTTTTGTAGGCAAGAGCCGACATACCCACAAAGAAGGATAATCCTATCAGTACAGATACCTCCGAGAACTCGCTCGGATAGGGATAAAAAGCCGCCAGCCCGAATGGAAAACCTAGTTTTAAGAAATAGATCAGATAGGATTCTAAAGCGTTAGCAATACGATACGCCATAGAAATCTCTTCACTACTTCTAACAATACCTAAATCATCCTGGGCAATCACCGTAAGTACAGAGACCGCGGCAGACATACAAATCAAAGGGAGTTTCTCGCGAATCAATCTGCGCCAGGCGACAGCTCTCGGATCCCTACCACTCAATCGCCCTAACGGCCAGACATCTACGAGGATCAAAATCACGGGCAGTGTCACGACCATGGGCTTGCTCATCACGGCGCAACCAAACAAAAACAGAACCGTCAAATACCTATAAACGGTACGCCTAGAAACAAAGGAGAGATACGCATGGAATGTGGCAAAGGCGAAGACGGTACTCAGCACATCCTTTCGCTCACTGACCCAAGCAACAGATTCCACGTGCAAGGGATGCCAAGCAAACAAACAAGAAACGGCAATCGTTGAGGCTACCGAGAATCTCAAACGGCGAAGAAGCCGATAAAGCAGGCAAGAATTCAGGAAATGTAGGGAAACACTGGTGACTTTGTGACAAGCAGCATTCAGTCCAAAAAACTCACAGTCAATTTGATGCGAAATCCAAGTCAACGGATGCCAGTAGCTTATCCCCGAATTTAACGAAGTGAATGCCCACACAATACCCTCGAACGAGAGCCCCCCCCGAATCCATTCGTTGCCCAGAACATAGTCAGGATCATCGAAGCTGACAAACGTGTGATCCAGCACGCCACTGAAAATCCCGAGCGTTCCAAGCCCCCCGACCAAGAGCACGAAACCAAACTCTTTGCGCGAGGCCTCATTTCTCACCGAACTCTGCCCCCACAACTCACTATCCCCCCATACATGTTCACAGCATCACAGCAAGAAGCACGAGACGCCCGGACTCGTTGATTACTTGCGACGGCACTGGACGTCGATAATCGCCCCCAGGTTACCAGCGGTACGGAATGCCACGCCACTCATTCCATACTCACTGATGAACTGGATTGCACCGTTAGCCGTTTATAGTCGTTTCCTGACACCCACTATTCTCACAGTTTGTAGTTGAATAGCTGTCAAACGCAGTAAGTGATGTGACCCCACCGCCACAACAAGTCCCCTTAGCAGTAAAAGAGCAGAAGAAAAGAAACGAGTCGCCCTCATTCCAGTATCCATTCTTTTGACCTGACACGCAGGTCGGGAAGTTGCTGTACGGAGCCTGCATCGTGCAGAACTGAAAATTGATTCCCCAGGGAATCGAAAACCCGCAGATCATCAGGACGTTCCTATTGAGGCCACATCCCTGAACGACTCCGGACATGTTATAGCAGCTCCCACTGCCGTAGGCTTTCATCCCTCCCCCCAATGCCCCAAGAATGGTGACCACGATTGCTACTACTGCCATTTTTCTCATACTATTGTTCTCCAGTTTCTTTCGTTTTATTGACCTGTCCCACTCTGCGCAGAACGTTCGTTTTCTTGCTTCTTGCTCTTTCTCAAGAAGATCGCCCAAAAAAGAACCACTGTTAGCGCTACCCATACTCCGTAGAGTATCGCCTGCCGCGTCGATCTCAGATTGACGGAATTGCCCTTAACCATGACCGGATTGTTCGGATCCAGTTTCATATTGAAGACCTCGCCATTGGCCTTGGTAAGAAACCAATTATCAGACTCAGTCATGAACTGTCTGGGACTACAGAAGCCATTCGGAATGGGATTCGGTGCTGCAGTCCAGCTCAAGAATTCATAGTTAGCATAGGGAATAAAATCTGAACGATCCTTGTAGCGGTTCGACACGGTGAAGTGCTGAAGGTTTCCGTCCTTATGAACAATTCTAATTTGGCGCGCCTGAACCGTTAGCGTCGAAGCTTTTTCAAGAGAATAGCTGACTTGGGTAAGCACTCCGTTTTCGGCAGTGATCGTTCCTTCGATTCTCCTCCCGCCATATTCTGGGGTCGCCTTAGCGGTGAATTCGCTCGTTCCATTCGGCGCGACATTCCCATCAACGAGCTCGAATGTGGCAGGGTCAAGATCATACATTCCCAGCCGAAGAGGTTCGACGGCCTGTCGATAAGTCATCGGAAAATACCGCTGCTCTTGACCGTCGTTCTCAAGATAGACACCACTCGAGGCATCCGTCGACTCAAGCCCGAGCGGATGAAACCGCCACCATCCTTCGCTATCGCGGCCAACAAAGGCCTTCTCCCGAACAGAACTTGCCCAGGCGTCTTGAGGCTTGGAGATTTCCTGAAACATGAAATCTCCGCTAGGCAAGTGCCTGATAGCCACCATGTCGACTGTCTTCTCGTCAGCTCCGCTCAAACGAGCGTTTCCCTCTTTCAATGACTCGAGATAGCGCTCTCCTTCTTCTTTAGATAAGAAGAACTTGGGACTCGAAAACAGGGTCCGGCGGAAAATTAAGGTATCGATGGCGGGAGACTCCCGTAGAAAGGCTGGAAACGACTTTGCATCAAGAGCGATCCCGGTCAATTCTCCGGCCGCAGGTTCAGCACCACTCACAGAAGTGATCGGGCTGCCAAGACAAACGGCAACGAGAGTCGCCGCCCCCAGCCATCCACGAAGGGCTCTAAAAAATCGCGGAACCGAGGGCACGCTAAGTAAGATCACAGTAGTGGAACCAAGAGTAATATAGATAAGAACTGCTATCGCGGCAGGCTCCAAATAGGGAGCGAGCCAAGGAATCCAATCTCCAACCCTCCCAAAGCAAGGACAAGGTTCGGGAATGTGATACCACCAATTCGCGAGCCTGTAGGCAATGAAACATGCCGATAGCCACAGCAACGCTTCTGCCTTGATGAGAGGATTTCGTCCAAGAGCTAAAACAGCGACCAAACTAAGCTCCAATAAACCCGCGGCCCAAAAAACGTATTGGTTCTGAACGCCCAGGAGGGGATTCGTCATATAAAGTATCCTAGTTGCGAACCATAAACTGACGAGCTTCGCTCCGGCAGCCCCTAGCAACATCACACCCGCCCCAAAGTAAAACCACCTGTATATCGGATACGTTGACATCGTCTTTCCTATTCCTCTGTTCACTAAGAATTCGATAAGCCACAATCATCTCGCTGCGGCAAGACGTGTTAAGCATCAACAATACCACCTATACTTCTTTTTACGAATCAGCACTTCGTGTGCCTAACAACAGGTTCATAACTCACTCCGAAAGAACAGTTTAATGCCAACGAAATATTTATTGCCCAATCAGCCTCTTGACTTCACCAATCAAGAACGAACGCCCGTACAAGGCTCTACTAGCCTCTAGTAGCTTTCTACGAGCGTTGATCAGCCCAACACACGAAACAACCGAAATAGTCCCAAGACGAGCAATCGCCCCTTGCACCTGCCGCATCCTGTCCCAGGAACGGAGCCTGTCCCCGGAATAGTGTGTCCCCGAACGGAGCCTGTCCCCGGAATAGGAATAGAGCCTGTCCCTAAAAAGCCACGGATTATCGTCTGAGGAATCCCTCGAGGCAGCCTGGGCGTTCCTCGCCTATTCCCTTGCGTGGAGACCCTTATTCGATATCTTCGGTCGATATGCATCCCTTTAGGAAAACAGCTGCCATCGTCGCCACACTAACAACTTTCGGATGTGTGACGCCTCAAGCCCAAGATCGAAGCGTACCAAACGGTGTCTGGGTCCGCGACGGATTTAAATTAAGTGTCGCGGAAAGCACCATCAAGAGCCCTCGATTTCTTATCAATGGCCCCAATGGATCCGTCTATGTCAGTGTCATCAAGAGCGGTGAGATTAAGACATTGAAGGACAGTGACGGCGACGGTTATTTCGAATCTGTCACGACCTATGTCGACGGATTCTCAGGGAAGCAGATGCTCCAAGGGATGGTTTGGCACGAAGGTTGGCTTTGGTATTCGGAAGTGGAGGGTATCTACAAATCTCGAGATACCAACGGAGACGGCAAGCAGGACGAAGTCGTCAAAGTCATCGGCGATGATCAGCTTCCCGTGGAAGGCGGTGGGCATCGATGGCGAGCATTAGCGATTCACAAGGGCCGGATCTATACCCACGTGGGAGACCAAGGAAATGCAACTGACGAGCCCGTCGACGCAGGAGAACGTAAGAAAATCTGGAGTTTTGCCATGGATGGCTCTGACAAGAAACTCTTTGCATCAGGGATTCGAAACACAGAGAAACTCGTCATCCGCCCCGGCACGGACGAATTGTGGGGGATCGACCATGACATTGATCGTCTCGCCCTAAAATGGGAAGCCAAGAACGCCAAGTTTGGGCAACCAATCACCGATCACAATCCCCCCGCGGAATTGAACAAGTACGTTGCGGGTGGCTTCTACGGGCATCCCTACATTCTTGGGAAGAACATGCCCAACATCAACTTTCTTGATAAGCCCAACCTCATGGAACTGGCATCCAAGAACATTATTCCAGAATGGCTTTTCCCCGCCCACTGCTCTGGCATGGGCATGACTTTTTACACCGGCAACAAGATTCCTGGCGCCGACGGAGACGCCTTTGCCGCACTTAAAGGCGGATGGAATGCGACGAAAAAAACGGGTTATTCAATCGAGCGAGTGCTCTTTGAGTTCGGTCACCCTTACGGCTGTCAAAAAATCGTCAACTTTCTCAAGGACGGAACAGAAATTCTCGGCAAACCGGTCGACTGTGCCCAAGCCCCCGACGGAAGCATCCTGTTCACCGATGATACGAAGCACAAGATCTACCGCCTAAGCTATGTAGGACACTAAAGAAGCCATAGAAGCATTTTTCCAACATGAATCAAGAAGGGGGGCCAATGCCCCCCTTTTTTCGATTTCACCCAATAGATCTTTAGCCGTACCTCAGCAAGCCCCTAAAATATTGCGTTCAGGATAAAGTAAAACATGATCGCCAAGCCTGCTCCGGCCGGAATCGTGATAAGCCAAGAAGCAATGATATCACGAATGACTTTCAAATTCAGGCTTCCGATCCCTCGTGCAAAACCAATTCCCAGAACCGCTCCGATCAATGTATGAGTCGTGGAGATCGGAAAACCCATACGACTGGCTAATACAATCGTTGTGGCGGCACCAATGTTCGCGGCAAAGCCCCGGCTCGGGGTAAGCTCGGTGATTTTCTTTCCGATAGTTTCGATCACTTTGTAGCCCCACGTCGCCAACCCAACCACAATCCCCACGCCTCCCAACATCAAGATCCAAATCGGCACCTGGGACTTGGCAGCAATCTCACCTGTTTGGACAATATCAACAATGGCAGCCACGGGACCGATCGCATTGGCGACATCATTCGCACCATGGGCAAAGGCTAAGAAACAGGCACTCAATATCATTAGAAAGCCAAATATGCCCTCCACCTTTTCAAACTCAAAGAGTCGACGATGCTCCCATCGCTTGGCTGGAATTTCTGATCCTTCAACCAATGCTGGCCTGAGCTCGGGATCTTCCCGGTCTTTACGCTGAAACGGAACTCCCTCCTCTTCCTCTCCGGTCAGTTCGATACCCTTCTCTTTCCGCTCCTGCTCGTTCTTAATCTTCAGTTTCTTTAGCCAAAAGACGGCAACCCCAAAGAAAACAGACCCAACAAGAAACGAGACAAGGGCCGCGCCTTTGAGGTCTAGATCAAGTTTGAGATTCTTCAGCCCCTTGAACACCATCACCATCGAGAGCACAAAGCCCACATAGAAAACCAAGTAGGGTGTGATCTTGTACGCCTGCCGAAGCGGATGTTTCTGATCAATGATCTTTTTCTGGATTAGCCTAAATACTAAGAATGAGACAACCCCCCCGCAAAGAGGAGAAGTCACCCAGGACATCACAATTTCAAAGACCTTCTTCCAGTTGATAACATCCATGCCTCCGATGACGGTCCCAACGCCAACAACGGCCCCCACAATCGAATGGGTCGTTGATACTGGCCACCCAAAGTAGGTCGCAATCTGCAACCAGACTGCAGCTGCTAGCAGAGCAGCGAGAAAGCCCAATACCAACTGAGTCGGCTCAAATACCGAAGGATCAAAGATTCCTTTCCGTACGGTATCCGTAACGTGCATTCCAACGAGCACAGCTCCCGCCAATTCCATCACCGCAGCAATGATTACAGCCTGCTTGATCGTGAGCGCTCCCGACCCCACGGATGTTCCCATCGCATTAGCAACATCATTCGCGCCAATATTCCAAGCCATATAGAGGCCGAATAAGAGTGCAAGAGTAAAAAAGATTGCCCCGTTGGGGATCACAAATTCTGCAAAAATTGGAATCATCACTTTACCCTATTTTCCTCGAATCACTAAACTAATACCGGTCGCTGCATTGTCAGCGAACTTCGAAATGTCACCGATGATCTCAATGACCTGAGTCCAACTGACCAGGTCAACAGAATCAAAAGCGTCTTGCTCCTGATGTATTCTCTGAAGCAATGAGATTTTTTTCGTCTTGGTAGCGTCCTCTCTCTTCCTTAGCTCAAAGATCAGCTTAGAAATCGTCAATGCATCGCGCCCACTAAATGACGATTCGACCAGAATGATTAGTTTGGAGAATATTCCTTCAGCCAGCTTACAATTAGCCAGAGATTCATCTAGGAACGCGCTTACAGGATTCGTAAGTGATTCCGGAAGAGTCAGTGGGCGGTAAGTAAAGATGGCCGCCAAATCTTCAGCCCGATCGGCAATCGAATCTTGGTGCTCAAGTATGTTGAAGAGTTGATCCTTACTTACCGGAATCAACATTCTCGAAGAAAGATCCAAATGAAGTTGGTCCCGAATCTCGTCTGCTTCTGTTTCCAAACGAAAGATATCTTCAGCAGTCTTCAATACTGCCTCACGATTGCCACTTAAACTGGCATCATAGACGTCTCGAACAAGCGCAACACACTGATACACCTTGGCACTATGCTCTTCGAGAGCCTTAAAAGGCGAATTGCCGAACAAATTCGTAAAACTAGGCGACATAACAACAAGTCAGCGGTGATCCTCTCGCGCTACCAAGGCCAAAGTTCGCCGCTATTTTTCTCTGCTTCTAATTTCGGAACGACTCGCTTCTACACTAGCGAGGTTTTCAAGGCCACGGAATTCCTTTCAAACTTATTCACAGGTATTTTTCCGTTAGGTCTCAAACCAAAGGTTCAGATTTCCCCCTATAGTACCAACACTCTGACGACGTAAACATGGGTTCAAGAGTCAAAAAAAGAGTGGCGCCTTTACTGAGGCGCCACTCTTTCAATTCTACGGATCGTCTAATATTCCTTATCTCGCAATAAAGAAACCCGACGGAGCCGCGGTTCCGATCAGATGTGGCGAAATTGCACCCAAGACCTCAGTAAAGGGACCGTCCAGGGATTCCGAAAACTCCAAAGTGCCGGTAAACTCAATAAGAATGCCACCATCAACGGTTCGCGTAATCTTAGAAATACTCCCTTTCTCCGGCCCTCCCGTCCCAGGAAAATTTATCGGGATTGGCTCGCCAGCACCCATGGCAGAGAGATAGCCACCCGAACCAAGGGCCGTCCACGAATAAGCCCAGTTGACATCAGCAAAAGCACCTTGAAAGTCAACTTGTCTAAAGAACCCTTCCGCCGGCACCGCTCCTGCCCCACTAAGAGCGACACTGCCTTCCGCGGGACGAGGGTCCAACATCGCATCAAAGGTTCGACTGATACCACGCAATTGAGGATCAACGATTTGATTATTGCGATCCCCCTCCGTGAACAGCGGTAGCGCATTCCCATTGGCAATCTCAGTCGCCGTGCTCCCAGCTCCGAAAGCCCACCAGATGTTATTCCGGAAGTCCAGATCCCCAGCACCAACACGCGATGCGCTGTCGTCTTGAACATCAATCCCACGCCCACCAAAGTCCGTAAAGATACTATTGTGGTAGAGCGCTCCTGCATTGTCTCGAATATTGAAGGCTCGTCGGGTCGTACCTGAATCAGCTCCAGCGCCTATAAAAGTTGCATTGTAGATCTCAGGTCGTGATAGCGGGGTCTTAGTATCATCATCAATATCACCATCATGCTCCCCTCCGTCCCCAGAGTCTCCGTCTTGGATCGTGAACCAAAACTGTCCTTTACCGCGAAAACCTTGATCGTAGTCAAAAGAATCATCTCCACAGTAGGATACCACTAGGTAGCGTGTATTGACGGTGCCTCCAAAGAACTCGATCCCGTCGTCCAGGTTCGCAAAGACTTCTACGAACTCGATCGTCGTCCCGCGTCCGACTCCTCCCAAGGTCAAGCCGTTGATCTCGTTGTCGGCCCCGATCAGGGCACCACCGTGGCGGATCGATACATATCGAATCACGCCAGAATTATCCGCTTCGTCGTCGCCTCCGAAGATTCCTCGAGGCTCGGTGATGTCAATCCCTTCAACGTTGTCGGTAATCGGCGTTCCAGATGCGGTGGGACTATTCAATGTCGAACGACCCAATATGATTAAGCCTCCCCACAGTCCACGATCTGTCTCTCCAAAATCCTCCACGTCGGCAACATCGTCGGCCTCAGCGGTAAAGATTATCGGCGCTTCTGCGGTCCCCTCAGCAAATATCTTGCCTCCTCGAGCCACCACCAAGGCACTGGCTTCGGCACCTTCTCCCGCTTTCCCTTTGATCACCGTGCCAGGCTCAATGGTTAAGCTCTCACCTTCTTCAACAAAGACCAAGCCAGACAAAATATAGGTATTGTCGGCTGTCCACGTCGTTGCCTCAACAATTGAGGTGTCGTCAATCTGAACGGTCGCTCCCCGGAGAATCGCCGCTGTCGTCAAGACAAACAAAGCGCTCAGGGTTCTGACTAGGAATGAATTCATTTCTTTGGATTTAACTTTTACTTTATCTCAAGAACACAATCTGTTCATTCCTTAGGTAAATTAAATCGAGTGACACAATAAGTGCAGGACGGTTACAAATCTGTGAACTACAAGATCGCGAATTCTTAGCAGTATAGTTTAAAACTCGTAGCTAATCGACAAACCGAACGAACGTCCCCTTTGGTAAGAAGAGTAGATGTATTCGGGCCCGTCTCCATTGAAGTCATAGGTCGACTGAATGAGCGGATCGAGCAGATTCTTGATAGAGAATTTAATTTTCCAGCGATCGTTCAAACGCTGACTAAGGGTAAAATCAAGCGAATCCACAGGTTGCTCAAAAATATGTGGTGTTTCTCGTTGCCCCACCGAGAACAATCGCTCTCCGAAAACATTGTAAAACAGACTGACGGTCGTTTCAGATCGTGGATTAAAATAGGTTAAATCAAGATTGACGATGTAGGGTGATTGCCCAGCAAGCGGCACACCGCTGTCACCGAAATCAAAGGGTCCCTTGTCAACTTCCGACTCAACCAAAGTAAGATTACCTCCCAGCGTAAAATCTTCCAACCCGGGTCGAATGAAGGCGAGGTTTTTCCTCGCTTCGAACTCGAGCCCATAGACTGTTCCTTGTTCGCGATTCTGATATTGAACCTGGCGATTTGCCGTGGCAGTGGTCTTCTGAATCGGATCTTGTAGCGTCTTGTAGAAGAGGCTGAATGCCAGCACGTCTCCCGGATTCGGAAACCACTCCCAGCGGAGATCATAGTTATCAATCGAGGTTAACGTTAGATCAGGATTCCCAACCAGCGTCTCACGATTCGCGACGTCAAACACGGAGATCGGCGTGATTTCACGATAGGTTGGACGAGCCAGAGTCTTCCCATAGGCAAAACGAAGATTCATGTCGGGAATGATTTCGTATATGAGACCCGCAGCCGGAAGTAATGAAGCCTCATTCAGGGCCGCCGTTCCCACCCTCTCTCCAGAGCTCTGAACAAACAGGGAGGTCGTCTCGTATCGAGCCCCACCAATGCCCTTGAGCTTGTCAATGATTGGCACCTCAGCCATGAGATAGCCGGCATAGACATCCTGCTCACCATCGTAGTTGTTAAAGGGTCGTTCCTCAACGTACTTGTTGAATCTGAATGCGCCTCGACCAGGGTTCTCATAAACGAGGTTTTCCTCGGCTAAGAAGCCACTCGGATCGCCCGTTTGATTCAAATCCGCAAATCGCGGAGAAGAATTACTCACATATTCAAACCGACGCTCCTCGTAGAGGCGCTGCGATCCAGAGTAATACGCACCAAACTTGAGCTCCGCTTCACGCTCGCCCCAAACGTCAAACGGAATGGTATTATCGACCTTGAAGTTTTGATTGTCTTCGGTCACTCCCCGAAAGTATCGCGTGGGAGCCTGATAACCCGACAAGTTCACGTCGACAGACCCATTGGGTCGTCGTTGAAACTGTAGCAGACGGAGATCCGGCTGATCTTGTAGTGTGGACGACAAGGACGCTATCCAATCCAATTTCCAGTCAGCAATCTTCGCAAATTCATGATTCCCTCGAAATTGATAGGTCTGGAGTTCTCGTTGAGTAAACTGCAGCACTCGCCGTTCAAAGGTATCCGGCTCAAGACCAAACAAAAACCCCTCCTGAAAGAGCACCTGATCTTCACTGTTCCGATTATAAAGAAAGTTGAACCCGACTTCGTGGGTTTCCCCAAGGCGATAAGCCGCATTGACCACACTTCCCCAAGACACGGTTTCCACCGCTTTGATGTCAGTCAATTCCATGAACGGCTGAAGCGTATTCCCACTACGCTCGTACCGGCCGATAAAGCCATCATCGTAAAAGGAAAAATCTCGCTGATAACTCAAGCCAGCAAAAAGCCCCAAGTCACGTTTCATCAACTGAACGGTATCTCCAATGGATCCCGAAAAATTATGTTTAAAGAGGCTTGAGTCTTTCGAAGGTGACATCACCGGAGTAAAGACAGAACTCAAAGCAATGATCTCATCTGCAGCCGCGGTTCGACCTTCAGTCGTACGCCCCCCTCCTGATCTCGTGTCATTGACATGAGACTGAGTGTCAATGGAACCTGCCTCGCCCCACTCTGCCGGGATGTCTCGCGTTCCGTCATCGAAGCCCAGAAAATCCGTGCTGCCTCCTTTATAACTCAAAAAGTTATCATTGAGAGACGATTGAGGATTGTAACTTGCCCCCATGGACAATTGGCTCGTGAACTCAGGCGGAAACGACTTCGTCACGACGTCCACCGACCCGCCAGAAAAACTTCCTGGCCGGTCTGGAGTAAAGGTTTTCGTGGTCACAATACTCTTAATCGCGCTCGCCGGAAAAATATCCATTTGAACCGCCCGCCGATCTGGATCCGGGCTTGGCACTTCGGCACTGTTCAAGGTCGTATTGCTATATCGATCCCCGAGGCCACGGATGAAAACATATTTTCCGCCGACAACCGAGGCACCGGTCACTTTGGTCATGATCTCCGCGGCATTCCCCGCGCCAGCACGGGAGAAGAAATCAGCACCAATCGAATCGGTCATTGCTGCTGCCCCCTGCCGATCGCTCAATAGTGCCACACTCTGGTCGACAAAGGGTTCGGAAATCACCTCGAAGGGCTCCATCTCATAGAACGAAGGCTTCATTTTGAGATCTGCCTTCGAAGTTTGACCAGCGATCACCCGGATGTCGCTAACCGTGGCACGCACATAGCCCGATTTTGAGTAAATGAGGATATGATTCCCACCGGGAACCCCCACAAGTCGAAAGCGACCAGACATGTCCGTGGTTGTCCCGAGCGTCGAACCACGCAACACCACCGTCACACCAGGAACGGGTGTTCCCTCCCAGGAATCAGTCACGGAACCGGCAATGGTTCCTCCCTCCGATTGAGCGAGAACCGTTCCAGCATCCCAAACCAATAAGAGAAACAAGGCTAGAATTCGAACACCAGTGAATCGAAGAGTTTCAGCACAGCATCGAATGCTGGGTTTTAATTCAAGGTTCATACCCAGAGTCTAAAAGTTCCCTACCAGAACGTTGAAATCAGCCTGCAGACGCTCGCGCCACTCGCTGTACAGCATCTAAATACTTCTGCACATTATCCCTTGGCTTGACCTTCTGTGCCTTTTCAAGAAGTTCAAGCGCCTCAGAATACTCTTGCTGCCGAACCAAGAGTTGGGCGTGCTTTAACCAGGCATCCGCTTCAAACCCACTAATCTTAGCCGCCATTTCATATCGAAACACTGCTTTTTCTTTCTGGCCTTCCTGGGAATAAAACTCTCCAGCCAGGAGCAAGGCCTCGCCATCAAGTGGGTTTTTCCCAATGATTTGCTCAAGAACGGCAAGCGCTTTTTCCCCCTCTCCATTAGCAATCGCCACCTTGGATTCGAGACGGAGGAGTTTCGCCTCCTCCTCATCACTCATGGTCTTTTGATGAAGCGCTTTGATCTTAGAGAATAAGACATCAGCTTCTTTCCACGCACCACGACTGACGAGAATCTCCGAAGCCCGAAGGGATCGGCGAATATCATTCACCCCATCCTTTTCGATCGCATCTAGGTAAACCGGCAGGGCCATTTCCAAGGATTCATCCATCATGTAGATATCTCCCAGGAGCATCAAATTCGCCAACGACGCTTTGCCAAGTTTCCGCAACATTTCAAAGTTGATCGCGGCCTGAGCATTATCCTCCATCTGAAGATAAACATTTGCCTGCAAGGACCACAAATTGGCACTCTCAGGATTCTCAGCCAACACCTCATCCAGCAACGCGACTGCTTGAGTATAGTTAGAGCGAGCAATGTAGCTCTTAATCAATCCTAACTTCCAATCTTGATTATCCGGATCGAGAAGAATCGCGTTGAGATAAGCGGCCTCCGCCGACAGCGACTTGCCTTCATTGAGGTAGGAGTAGCCGAGCAAACCATAGATGCTCGCATCGACAGCCCCCAGGGTGAGCGCCTTGGTTAAAGATTTCGCTGCTTCTCCATAGCGTCCTTCTTGGGCGAGGGCAAAGCCCATGTTTCGGTGCGCACGACGAAAGTCTGGGAATTGGGTAATCGCCAATTCGAACTGCTCGATTGCTTTTGCCGCTTCCCCTTCTTGAAAGTAAAGCGCCCCCAAGGTGTAGGGGAGAACCGCACTCGAGGTCGGCGTGATCATCTTTTGTAGGCGGCTCATCGCCTCGGCTGGATTCTCCCGGATCACCTCACTCAATTCCTTGAACGCCATCTGTTCGTCGGGAGTTTCAAAGCGAGGCTCAATCTGAGTATTGAAACCGTAGCTCGCCATGAAGCGCTTGACGAACTCAGGATTGTTCCAGAACTCGAGACGGGTTTTCTCGTCCAAGCTTGCCGATTGAGTATTGAGCACCGATAGGCTCAAAAACATTGCAACGCCGCTAATTCTAAAGATTTGAGGGAGCAAAGTCATAACATTCACTTTTTTAACGGGTCAGTCGAAAGGCAATCTGTTGACGGATATACGAGCGAACGGCTTTTCCTTCACGCGTTCCCGGTTTGAATCGCCACTTTCTCACGGCAGCAAGCGCTGGCCGTTCAAATTCAGGTCGGCTGGAAGATTCCACGCGGGGATCTTGAACTCGACCATTCTCATCGAGAACGAAGAGCAAAACGACTGAGCCCTCGATCTTGGCCTTCAAAAGTTCGGGCGGGTGACGAGGGGCCACTTGGGCCACGGCCTGAGGGCGTTGATCCAAATCAGCAATATCGAAGATTGCCACATCCTGAAGCGCCTGTTCCCCGCCAAAATCTAAACCTCGACCGAAGGCTCCTCCGGTCCCCGCGCTGACATCAAGGTCAAGGTCTGTCTCTTATACACAT
>OJGU01000570.1_pt1 | contig 20365 bp, 12 predicted proteins | sample 1594741 | NCBI WGS metagenome assembly OJGU01 (sample SAMN05416841, study PRJEB24817) | seawater metagenome | isolation source: Sea water | place: Canada:Atlantic | collected 2013-07
TTTCGCAACGGCTCCGAATCCATCCGTCGAGATCCGAGTGACGCTCGAAAACTTAGCCCCTGAAAACGGCACGTTTTTGACACCGCTTTGGGTGGGGGTTCATGATGGCACTTTCGATTCTTATGATGGAGGATCGCCTTCTTCTCCAGGGGTTGAACGCATCGCCGAGGACGGCAATCCCGCAGTGCTTTCAGAGGAGTTCCAAAGTGCTGGAGGACAGCTTGAGGCAGTCTTGAACAGTATTGGACCGGTCGGCCCAGGGAAGGCAGTCTCGGCTCGCCTTTGGCTTGATCCTAGCGCGGCGTCTCACGCATTTTTCAGCTACGCTAGCATGGTTATTCCGAGCAACGACGCTTATGTTGCCAACGGAAATCCCACCGCACACGCCTTGTTTGATGAGAGCGGCAACTTGATTGAACAAGAGATCATTATTCTTGGTTCGGACGTGAACGATGCAGGCACGGAAATTAATGACGAGCTTCCTGAAAACACCGCCTTTTTTGGGCAAGCGGCACCGAATACCGGCACCACGGAAAATGGCGTCAATACTGATCACCCTGGTTTCAAGCCCGTGAGTGAGGGCGGCATCCTTGCTGATCCAATGTTCGCTAGTGCCGACTTCACGCAGGCCAACTATCAAATCGCGCGGATTCGAATCGAACGAATCGTTCCTCACCCCATTGAAGTGAGTGTGAGTGTCGAGAGCCTGGTGCCAGAAAATGGCACGTTCTTAACACCTCTTTGGGTAGGGTTTCATGATGGCGGATTCGATTCCTATGACGGTGGCAGCCCCTCTTCTCCAGGGATCGAACGAATCGCCGAAGACGGCAATACGGCTGTTCTGGCAAGTGAATTCTTTTCTAGCATGGCAGGAAATATCGAAGGCACATTGAATGGCATTGGCCCGATCGCTCCCGGAGCTAGCCCCTCCAAACGTTTCACTCTTGATGCCAACGCTCTATCGAGCCGTTACTTCTCATATGCTGGCATGATCATTCCGAGCAATGATGCCTACGTAGCAAACGGCAATCCATTGGCCCACCCCATCTTTGACGGTCAGGGCAATTTCCTGGGTGCGGAATTTGAAATTCTAGGAAGCGCCATCAATGACGCAGGGACGGAGGTCAATGATGAGCTCCCCGCCAACACCGCTTTCTTCGGGCAAGCCGCTCCGAACACCGGAGAAACAGAAAATGGAGTCAATACCGATCATCCCGGGTTCAAAGCTGCCGCAGACGGTGGTATTCTCGCTGATCCCATGTTCGCCAACGCCGACTTCACGGCGAGCGACTACCGCGTTGCGCGCGTTCGGATCTCTCGGGTTGTCCCCGAGCCGATCGAGATCGAAGTAAGCATCGAAAACCTTGCCCCCGAAAACGGCAACTTCTTAACGCCTCTTTGGGTTGGTTTTCACGACGGTGGATTCGATTCCTATGATGGCGGCAGCCCCTCCTCTCCAGGCATTGAACGGATCGCTGAAGACGGCAACACTGCCGTACTTGCAGGTGAGTTTTTCTCCTCAGCAAGCGGAACGATTGAAGGCACACTCGCAGGCATTGGCCCCATTGCCCCGGGAGCGAGCACGACGCAACGATTCACCATAGATTCCAACTCGTCGCTCAACCAGTACTTCAGCTACGCCTCAATGGTTATTCCAAGCAATGATGCCTATGTCGCCAACGGGAATCCTACCGCTCACCCATTGTTCGACGAAAACGGTGAGTTTATCGGAGCAGAAATCACCATTCAAGGATCAGACGTGAATGATGCTGGCACCGAGGTCAACGACGAGCTTCCGGCCAATACGGCCTTCTTTGGTCAAAGCGCTCCCAATACCGGAGAAACAGAAAACGGAGTCAACACGCCCCACCCTGGTTTCAAGACAGCGGATCAAGGCGGCATTTTAGCAGATTCTCAGTTTAGCAATGCCGACTTTACCGGCGCAGGATATACCATCGGAAAAATCACCGTCCGCCGCGTTCAAGCTAAACCAACCCTCGTTTCCGTGACCTTCAGGAACGGGGCACCAGAGAACGGGACCTACCAGACACCAGTCTGGATTGGGGTGCATGACGGCAGCTTTGATCTCTTCGATCTAGAGAGTCCCGCATCAGAAGCACTCGAGCGATTGGCCGAAGACGGAACAACCGGACCGATCAGCGATCTGTTTACCGTCAGTCAACCCAATGGCACGCAGCTCACAGTGATCAGCGGTGGGGCTATTCCTCCATTTGCGCCCGGTGAATCTGCCAGCATCACTCTCGAGCTCGATGCGAACAGTCCTCAAGATCGATATCTCAGTTTCGCCTCCATGGTTATTCCTAGCAATGATGCCTTCGTTGGCAACAGTGATCCAAAGGCTTACCCGATCTTCGATGACGAAGGAAACTTACTACGAGATCGAATCATCATATCGGATCTACGCGTTTACGATGCCGGCACCGAAGTGAACGATGAGATTCCAGAGAACACCGCATTCCTTGCCCAAAGCGCGCCCAACACGGGTGTCACAGAAAACGGTAATGTCACAGTTCACCCTGGCTTCAATGAAGCTGGTACAGGCGGAGTCCTCGATCAGGAATCCTTCGTCAACGCGAGCATCAACGCCCCCGACAGTCAGCCCCTGGAGCTTTCTCTTGGAGAAGGCATTCAAATCACGAGTATTGAGGCGGGCGAAAGCGAAGTCACCATCACTTGGACGGGTGGTCGGGCTCCCTATTTGGTGCAGGCGAAATCGGAAACCAGTGATGAGTCATGGACGACGATCGGGACGACGAACGAGAAGACGATGAGCGTCGAACGGTCCGAGATGCAGCAATTCATCCGAGTGATCGAATCTGCTGCTTTTCCTAGCGAGACCGCCCGGTTCTCAGTTCAATTCAACGCCCAATGGAGTCAAAGCCTCCATCCCACCGACTTTCCGGGAAACCCTCATTTTTCAGGACTCATCGGAGCCACTCACAATAGTGAAGTGAGCCTATGGGCACCGGGAGGCATGGCCACACCTGGTATTCGAAACATGGCAGAAACAGGGGGCAAATCACCGCTCGATTCTGAAATCAGAGCCATTCAGGAAACAGGGTCGGTCGAAAACCTACTGTCAGGCGGAGGAATCGGTCGCTCACCAGGAAACGTGACGCTGGAGTTCGATATCAGCCAGAGTCATTCGCTCGTCTCGCTGGTCTCGATGATTGCTCCTAGCCCAGATTGGTTTATCGGGGTTCACGATCTCGATCTCCTGGTTAATGGCGACTGGGCGGACGAGTTGATCGTCAACCTCGAACCCTACGATGCTGGCACCGATAGCGGCCCGAGCTACACCTCATCGAATCAAGCAACCAATCCCCAAGCGCCGATTTCTCGGGTCACGGATGAACCGCTTGACCTTGAAAGCAGCCTCGCGCCTCTTGGGCAGTTCATCTTCACGCGAATCGAATAAGAACAAACTCCGCACTTGAGTCAGCGTGAGCAGGCAGCGATACTCTAGGGAACGGTAAAGAAGTCATGTTAGAGCTTAGTTTCGAAGAAATTGTCGATAAGCACTACACTATGCTGTACCGCTTCGCCCTCACGCTGACTCATAACGAAGCCAACGCTTGCGATCTAACCCAACAGACCTTTTACAAATGGGCGACCAAAGGGCATCAGCTTCGCGACAAGAAGAAACTCAAAGCCTGGCTTTTTACAACCCTGCATCGTGAGTTTCTGAGCACCAAGCGTTTTGAAAAACGACACCCCCACTACACCGTAGAAGTCGTTGAGTCAGAACTCCCAACCGTCACGGCAGACATGGTAAGCCGTATCGATTCCGGCGTTGCAGTACAAGCCCTAGAGCGTATCGAAGAACACTTTCGGGTCCCCCTCGTCTTATTTCACTTGGAGGACTATTCTTACAAAGAAATCGCCGAGATCCTCGAAATTCCCATTGGCACAGTCATGTCCCGGCTCTCACGTGCCCGGAATCAGTTGCTCAAAATACTCACGGACTCGGAGAAAGAGTGTGAGTCAAAGATCATTTCGTTAGCTCAACAGGCGAAGAGCCAAGGACAGTAGTATGGATAAGAACGAAGCAAAATACCTCCTGCAGTCTTACCGACCCAATGGTAAGGACGCCGAGGATCCCCACTTCGAGGATGCTTTGGCCCTGACCCAGAACGATCCCGAAATGCAAGGATGGTTCTCTCGCCAACAAGGGATCTCCCTGGCTCTTGATAAGAAACTTCAGGAAATCCCTGTCCCCAAGGACCTCAAAGCAAAGATTCTCTCAGGTAAGATGGAGCGGGACAACCCACGCCATTGGTCTCTGGGTCACACACTCGCCGCCGCCGCGATTATCCTGATCTTGCTGACGCCCGTGGCCTACTACGCCAATCTATTTCAGCCCAGCGGACCCCGCACCTACGCCGCCATGAAACTCGATATGGGAACATATCTCTCTCGATTCTTCGTGTTGGAGATGCAGAGTGAGAATATGGATGAAATTCAGTCCTATCTTTCAACAAAGCATGGTTTCACTGACTTCAAAGTCCCCGAGACCCTTTCCAATTATCCCGGGATCGGTTGCCAAATGATCGATTGGCATCAGCAGTCCATCGCGCTGATCTGTTTTGTGGTGGATGACGAGGTCGTGCATCTCTTCATCATGGATGCTGACGAATTCAACGATGAACCAGATTCACTGATTCCGGAGTTCGAGCAGGTGAATCGATGGGCCACCTATGCCTGGACTGAAGAGCCCAAGTCCTATTTAGTTTCCACCCTTGGAGACGAAGCATTCCTAAAACGAGTTCTCAAACCGAAACGCCCGTTTTAGGTCTGATCCGCTGCCCAGCGCATCGCGCTGGGCTCATCCGCGATTCTCGGATTTCCGCGCTTGTCTGGTTTCGCCAAAGTCCTAGACTTGCGCGATGGCAAATCTGGGCATTAGCAAGCTATTCGAATGCTTAACCGATGCCGAATTGGCAATGCTATCGGAGACAGTCGAAGCGAGGCAATTCGACACAGGAGAAGTCATCTTTCGTGAAGGTGACATCGGTGACGGCATCTACGTGGTCGCTGAGGGTACCGTGTTGATCTCAGCCCTGCTCAACAAAGAAACACGCTGCGATTTATCCAAACTGGTCACGGGAGATTTCTTTGGCGAAATGGCCGTGATCGACAGTGGTCCACGATCGGCCACCGCTTCCGTAATTCTTCCCACGACGGTTTATTTTATCAAGCGAGACACGATTCTCAAATTGCTGGAAAAGTCCCCAGCTTTCTCACTTTCACTCATCAAACAGGTCACCGGACGAATTCGCGAGTTCAATCACAAGTACGTCGAAGAAATCCTTCAATCCGAACGACTCACCCTCGTCGGGCGCTTTGCTCGATCGATCGTTCACGACTTCAAGAATCCTCTCAATGTGATCCGCATTGCAACGGAAATGGGCGCTATGGCCGAGGCGACTCCGGAAATGCGCAAGATGGGGAGCGAACGGGTATGCAAACAGGTTGATCGCTTGAGCAACATGATCAACGAACTGCTTGAATTCACCCGAGGTTCGCATACCACAGTCATCATGTCCCCTTCGAGCTACCGTCGGTTCATCGATCAGTTCGTCGAAGAGTTTCAACCAGAGGTTCGCGATAAGGGCTCGGAACTGATCCTCGAGAATACTCCCCCGGATATCGAAATCTATTTTGAACCACAGCGTCTTTCCCACGTGCTATCCAACCTCATCAACAATGCCCTTGATGAGATGTCAGCCGGAGGAAGCCTTCGGATTCGGTTCAAGGAAACGGCGACACACCTCATTACCGAGATCGAAGACGAAGGCAACGGAATACCTCAAGAAATCGCCGCTCAACTCTTCGATGCCTTCACCACCTACGGAAAAAAACAGGGAACGGGCCTTGGATTATCCATCTGCAAGCGAATCATAACCGATCATCAAGGAGAGATTGAAGCCCGGAATAGCCCCAAAGGGGGCGCGATTTTCTCCTTCAAGCTCCCACTACAAGCGACCAAAACCAAAGGGAGTGATAACGGAGCCTAAGGCAATTGTTCGACCTGATTGGTCTTGGCAATTTCACGCCACTTCATCGCCGGATCCAGATCGAGTACGTTGCCAGTTTTCCAGGCCTGTTCTTTGAAATTGAGAACGAGTGTTCGCCCCATCATCTCGACCTCATGACCAAAGAGATCCAAGGTTAGCGTCCCGGGCAAATACGTGGTGTCGAAAAAGACGACCTCACCAAAAGGCACCTCCGTACCGGGCCCGGTAAACTTAACGGTCTTGACCGGTTGCGAGACCGATTCACCGATCACTCGAAGCGTCACGTTGGTAATTCCGAGCGATTGTTGATTGATGACGAGATTGGGCGTGCCATCCGCCTCCGTCTTGAAAGTAAGCTCCCAAGGCCCCTTGTTCAGTCGCATATAGCTGTCGCAACTGTAAAACGACACGTAACAGAGAACGGCCAAGCCAAACGCGATTGCGAAGTGCTTCAAGATTCCCTCTGATTTAGATTCACCGTAACGACTGCTCATGTCGCGGGCAATGTGGCATGAAGAAGCAGCCGAGGCAAGTTTTGAGCCGCAATGAGACAATTGCCGAAGCTCTCCCCAACCAATATGCCACGTTGTCTAGGCTTTGCGAATCCCATGCTTCTCAGCGTAGGCAATCAATTCCACCACATTCTTCAATTCCAGCTTCTTCATGATTCGGTAGCGGTGGGTTTCGATGGAGCGCGGATGGAGTTTTAGGGCCTTGGCAATCTCCTTGCTCGTCAGGCCCTCTACAACCAGTCGAATCACATCCTGCTCCCGTCGGCTCAAGATCTTAGAAAACGCAACGGGATCTTTGGCCAATTGTGAACTGACCTGCTGAACAATGGCAGTGAAGTAGTTTTCCCCTCCGGCTACCCGTTGCATCGCTTCCTCCAGAATATCTAAGGGTTGATCCTTTTCGACATAGCCATGAATACCGACCTCCCGGAGCCGGTTGATCGTGAAAGGATCCTTCAGATTCGTCAGCGCGAGAACACGCACAGATGGCAGTGCCTTGAGTAATTCCTGAGCCATGCTGATTCCATCGAGCTCCGGCATATCAATATCCGTCACCACCAAATCAGGGTGCAGACGCAGACAAAGAGCCCGCCCGGCATTCCCATCGGCACAATCTCCGAGGAGCTCGAAGGCAGTGTTCATCTCCAAGGTCTTGACCAAGACGTTTCTTAGCAATTCCTGATCCTCGATTAGTATCGTTCTAATAGGTGTCATCTACGAAGTAACGTGCTCAAATTGCGAGGGCGCAATCGGCAATGAAAAACTAAATTCACTTCCGAAGTCGGGTTCGCTATACACCTCGAGCTGGCTCTCGTGGCGCCGTACCATTTCTTGACAAAGTAACAGCCCGAAACCGGAGCCCTGTTCTAGCTCGAGCGTGGATCGGCTTGTTCCCTTTGCTTTCAATTCGAAGAGACTACGCACCTGAGTTTGAGTCATCCCGCATCCGGTATCTGAAATTGAAATGCGAGCAAAGCCTTCGAGTTGGGATACCGAAAGACTCACACTTCCTCCACCTTCGGTAAACTTCATCGCATTCGACATCAGATTTCGAAGAACCGTCTTCAACATTTCCCGATCGGCACAGATGATTGTCCCTTCCGTCACATCCACATCGATTTCGATCCCCTTCTCTTCCGCAACGGGGCCGTACAATGAGACGACCTGTTGAACGACTGTATGAAGGTCAATGGGAACCGGATCAAACGAAAGTTGTCCGGTCTGAAACCGAGCCCAATTCAAGAGGTTTTCGAGGAGCCCATGCAGCTGTTTTCCGGTGAGATTGATATTATTGGCAAAGCGAGAAATGTCCCTTCCTTCGAACGAATCGGGAGCGCGAGCCATCAATTCAGAAAGACGGATTACCCCATTCAAGGGTGCACGCATGTCGTGCCCAATGATCGAAAAAAGCCGATCCTTCTGCCCATTTGCCTCCGCCAACTGTTGATTTGCCACGCGGAGCGATCCCTCGGCGAGACGGCGCCGGCGAATCTCAACGACGACAAACCAAGTAAAACCAATCGTCAGTACAACTCCCAACCCAAGCGCCATATTGACAAGGAGTGCTTTCTGGTTCGCGAGTTCGGAGATGGTCTGCGGCACCATCACCTTCATCACAACCTCCGCTTCGGAGTAGCTTCCTCCAAGCGAACACATCACGACCGTTTTAGCGGCTCCCTCAGGACCCTTTTCAGGACCGGGCAAACGATGGTACTGCGTGGCCTTGAAGATGCTCAGATCCAAATCAAACTCAACCACCTCCCACTCCCCGAACGACTCGTCCTCCCAAGCATTCAGATCATCGAACAGCTCGTCTCCCTCAAGCGAGATTTCCTCATCTATTGTCGTATAGACATCACTTCGTCGCAGCCGTTGTCCCTGCCCTTCCCAAGAACTATCCCGGCGAAGCGACACGAGCGAATAAGTAGTTCCTAAGGCCCCTTCAAACTCTTCGAAATGCCTTTCAATCCGTTGACCAAGCAAAACCAGCCCTAGAGATTTTGACTCAGGCGTTTCAATATCGTAGATCTGATGGGCGGCACAAAGGTACACCTTTGAATCCAAGGCGATCAGATCGATTTTTGCTGTCCCCCGTTTTAGTTGATAGGGAGCGATGATCTCCGCGAGCAATTGGCTTGGTTCAGGAGCAAGCTCATTCTCGCCCTCGATCCCAACGTCGTACCGTACGCCTGCCACATACTCGCCATTCGCATCAAACAAAGCCGCGAAATCAAACATCAGGAACTCAGCCGTTACCGGATCAAAATAGTCAGTAAGGAAGGCCGGCCCTGGGTCTTGAATAAAGCGGAGTGCTTCTGGGTTGTTCCCGATATCATTCGCATAGTCTCCCAGTTCATACGCCTTTCCCTCAAGGTCAGCTATTGCCCAGCCGACTTCACCCAAAATGTTTTGAGTCTCAAGTCGAGAGAATCCATCAATAATTGACCGCGAAACAAGAAAGCCACAGAAAAGCAGAACGAGCGCTATCAGCCCCCCCAGGGTTCCGATTCGTGAGAATGCTTGCATCCGCGTTTCTGACATGACCGAAGTATCGCTAAGAGCTAGAAGTTCAAAGTCTCGGTTACCTTCCCCTCTGGATTCAACACCAAAAGAACTAAATCGTCAGGAGGACTGATTCGTATCCGAACAAACTGATTCGCCAGTTCTTCTAACGAGCGAGCACTCCGCCACTGGAACCGATTCCCCTTCTGAATGATCGCAATCCCTGACCCCGGGCTGCCCTTTCCTTGGGCTTTCCAATGCACAAGATCATCGCTTGACTCCACGAAAAGCTCTACATCAGAGGCAGAAACCCGAGCGACACCTCCCAGCTGAGGATAACGCTGGCCATCGAAATGGTGCAAGCCATAGGCAGTCTTCGGACTCGATCTCGGGTCTAAGGGATGCGTCATTCTTACATATTCTTCCCAATTTGTTACTCCGTCGCCATCTGCATCTGCATCTGCTTCAGGGGTTTTGAGCCCATACAAGGGAGCCCAGTCACTAAAACGTTCCACTACAACCGACTCAATCCATCCCAGGTGAGTTGCGATCTCAGTATACAATCCCAACGCCCCTTTGGCAGCGCAGCCCTGATTCGAACCACCGGAAACCACTGCAACCAAGCGCCATCTCCCCGCTCGAGTGTCCCTTCCTAACAACGGTCCTCCACTGTCACCGTCACAGGTGTCCTTCTCACCATTGAGATATCCCGCCAAGATTATATCCGAAGGCAAGGACTGGCCGTAGAGGGCCTCGACGTCCACCGAGTCACGCGAAACGATCGGCAGGTCAACCGAACGAAGATCCAGAGGTCGGAAGCCCCTATCTGCCGTTTCCCCCCAGCCAAGCGCTCTCGTCAGCGTACCGGGCGAGATTCGCCCCCGACTAAATGAAAGGGGCAGCGTCGGATGCCCGTGCAAAGGTTCGCTGAGTCGCAACAACGCGAGATCCGCTCCGATCGTCGATTCCCCCTCGGACGACTGAGGATGATAGACGATCTCTGAAACAGCGGTTCTTCGATCTCCATTCGTCCCCAAATGATGGGCTCCTACCATGGCCAGAACATCGGACGACTGCAGGCCAACGACACTATGGGCAGCGGTCAACACCCACTCGGGATGAACTAAGATGCCACCCGAGAAGAATCCGTGGTAGGCCACCTCAACGTCACTTCGAACGAGGGCAACCATCCAGGGATACTGCCCCGCCGAGGTCTTCGTCCCCCCAACAACTGACTTGCTCAATCCGTCATGCCCGTCGCCGCCACTTTCGGCATGAGCAATCTCACAAAAAAACGGCCATGCGATTCCAATCAAGAGAAGCCCTCCCCACAAAGAGCTCATCCCATTTTGTTGCTTTTTCATCTTAAGAGAATCGAAATCGACCTGGGACGCTCAATAGGTGAACGCCCCAGATCCATTGTACGAATTTCCGTGCCTATCTCACTCGTAGAGATCTCGACTGACTACTCGTCCGAACTACCAAGAGAATCGGCTTCCATTTCCCCATCCAAGCTCATGGCCACGTTCATCCTCTGAGATTTCATTGAAGTCCTCATTGAGCAAATCCCAGATCTCGTTCCACTCATCATCATCCTCCCACAATTCTAGGTCTTCGTCCCAAGCCCAATCGTCATCACTCCCGTTTGAGAAATCATCTTCCCAGGTCCAGTCATCATCACCCCAGTCAGCGAAATCATCTTCCCAGCCAGGAACGTCTCCCGAGTCGATGGGAAAATCATCATTCACACCCGGGCCGTTTCCATCAACGCCTCCGTCGTTTGCACCGACCTCGGTGAGCTCAAGTTCGCCAACCATTCCCCGTCCGATCCAATCCAGAAAATAAGAGACTCTCGTATAAATTCCGTAGGCATTGGGAGCAGCACATCCCAAGTGGGAACCGAAACTCACGATCCCAGCGAGCAGATAGCCATCGTCGGCTGCATTTCGAACGACTAATGGGCCACCACTATCTCCATTACAGGAGTCTTTGCCTCCAGTTGAGAAGCCAGCGGGTAACATATCTGCCGTGAGTTCAAAATCGTAGGCTCCGGTAGCATTCGCTGTCTCCAATGAGACAATCGGTAGGTCAACTTCGCGTAGCTCCGCTGAAGGACTGCCCCCTTCCGAAGTCAAGCCCCAACCAATTGTTCGACTCATCGTTTCGGGACTTGCTAACCGCTCACTATCAATCAAAGGGAGCGGTTCAAGATCGGTAACCGCCTCCGTTAACTCAAGCAGCGCAATATCCGCGTCGATCCCATCGTTCTCGGTAAAATAACCCGAATGCGTGATAATCCGAGCGACTCGAATTCTTCTGAATGAAGAACTTTCCCGTAAGTCACCAGAGCCGATCACAACGTCGACATTCCCTGGGATCTCGTTTTCAACACAATGCGCGGCGGTCAAGACCCAAGTCGGCGCAATCAATGTGCCCCCACAGAACTGCGCATCGGAAAGATCTGAGACCTCTCCTGATACCAATCCCACCATCCACGGGTAATCTGCCGGATCCGCCACCGTCCCACCCACGACCCGCAAACTGACACCACCAGGCGCGATCGCTTCTTGAGCGGACGCCCTGAGATCACCGACACTAAGCCCCAGAACAAGTGAGGCGAGGAATCCCAATTCTACCATTCTTCGTTTTGCCTTCATCGTTTTCATTTCCTCCTATTTTGCCATTTCGTCTTTTTCTATTGCCCATTGCATTCTGCAATAACAACGATGGCAAAATCCCCCAAATCACTCCAAACGCCAACCTGACGTTTGACGTGTAACTACGTCAAAACCCTCATAAACAACAGATACGGAACAACTTAAGAACCAAAGAAAACCACTAGTTGTTCCAACGGAACGAAGTTCTCTCGACGCCTCATAATTCGTGGAGGGGCGGAGGTTCTCACGAATTGATAACGTCCCATGAGAGACGGCGGAGTTTCAATCCTCCAATTATAGGGGATTGTTTTATTACCTTCTGACTCTCGGCTAGGATAGCTCGCGAGTATGCTCACGTCGCCGTGAATGAGATTCACCGTGAGGTTAATTTAGGGGGATACGATCAAGTAGACGGGGAGAGTTCGATTCGCGGAAGCGTTAACTTTAGGAAAGGGTCCCCACGAGTGGGATGGACACGGAAATCTATCGGCGACGGGCTTTTTGAGCGATCAGTCGAGCGCCCATTCAACAGCCTCGTCTTCATCCATAAACATCCGAATCCTCGAGCCATAGCGGGTATTACCAAACACACGATTACAGGCATCATCCACTGTTAGCTCACTACAAAGTATAGCCAGTTTGCCCAGGGACGCATTGAATTGGAGCACAATCGAATACAGCTCTAGGCCCCCAAGCTGTTCTCGAACGTTGGTTTCAAGCAATTGAGAATCCACGAGTAAGCGATCTATCCGTTGTTCCTCAATGACATCCGACAAAATCGCCAAGGTGCTCTGCAACATCTCGATGGTCATCTGATTGAAGTCAGCGAGAAGGTCGAGTCTCAGAAAGCGGCTGTTCGTATTGTAGCTAATCCGAGAGTACCTGTCCTGATCCACTACAAACATCTTAGAATCTCGAACTATGGTTGAAGGGTATTGCATCATAACTTAGCCAGATTATTGGTATTCAACGGGTCTTTCAGTGGTTTGATCGAAGCCAAATAATAGATCACTATAGGCAGACGCACAATTGGCGCGTTCACGCCATAGATAGACTAAGGGTGGATAGATGCCGGCAATTTAGAGGAAGCCCAAAGGCTAGTATCGGAAGTATCGCCAAGGAGTGCTAGCAACGAGCTGCAATCCGCCGAAGAGTTCAAAAGAGGCGCTCGCTCACCGCCTTCGCCACCGCAGCACTCAAGCTGTGAACCTGCAGTTTGGCGTAGATCCCTCGAACGTGCTTATCAATAGTATGATAACTCAACCCCAATAGGGCCGCAATTTCCTTCTTGGCATTCCCTTCAGCCATGTGTTTCAGGACTTCCTTCTCCCGCTTTGATAGACGATATTGATCACTCGAAGGAACCGCAACATGACGAGTGAAGAGATTGAGCACAGACCTCGCAATCTGAGGCGTCATCGGCACCCCACCACCCATCGCCTCTCTCACAGACTTCCGAATCTCATCCGGAGAAGCCGTTTTCGTGAGATAGCCGGTCGCTCCCGCACAGAGTGCCTGCATCACCGTTCCGTGATCCTCGTGAATCGTGAGCATGATGAACTCGGTCTTTGGCGACCGCTGTTTCATTGGGCGCAGACCTTCGACACCGCTGAGCCCCGGAAGATTGATATCAAGAAACACGACATCGGGGGCTTCATCGGTATCAAGCGCCCCAAAAGCCTCTTCACAAGAACCGCAGCACCGGGTGCATTGAATACCAGGCCCCATGTCCAACGAGCGAGCGACCGCTTTGCGAAACCCTTCATTATCATCGACTGTCCATACGGAGGCCACTCGATCTGCCTCATTCGTCGATTCAATCTTGGAAGCGCCGTTCATTCGATAATTCTAAAAACTATTGTCTCTGGCACAAGTGGCGCGATCACGCCATCGGCCGCCCCATCGAGTGCCGAAGACGACCGATGCAAATCGAAACAACGAACGGACCTCTTCGCAAGACTGTTTCACAATATCATCGTCGACGGAAGCGAAACGAACTCATTCAGTCTTCGGACTATTGCTGAGATGAGGTCGACAATGCGGTTAAACGGTCAACGAGAGCCTCCACATCCATGAACGGCTCAAAGCCGGTATCGCGCCAACGTTCCGTGACATTCTTATCCAGGAGAAAGGTACCATGAGAGTGCTCAAGATGCCCTAAGCCAAGCCAAGCAGCCCATTGATGTTCCGAATCAGAAATAAGGCGTCCTTGGAGTTTCAAGCGAGACGCGTCCTCCGCTTGAGGAGTGATCACCAACAGCTCAATTTTACGCTCCGCCAATGCTTGATCGAATAATTCAACCTGCGCGTAGCAGTGAGAACAAGCGAGTCCAGTGATATACAGAACCACGCTAGGAGCCCCTCGCAATGAAGCGAGTTCCGCCGGTTCTTCAAGCACTAAGAACTGCCCCATCATTCCGCCGTCTTCATGCTCCATAATATGGCAATGATACATGTAAGGCACCAATGGATCCGAATATCGCTCGAAGTGGGCTATGATACGTACGGTTTCACCCGATGCCACACGAACCGTGTCCTTCCAACCTCGCTCGGCCCCAACGGGTGGGCGTCCGTCTCGATCCAAGATTTGAAACTGGACGAGATGAATATGAAAAGGGTGCATCTGACCACTCCGATTCTCGATCTCCCATATTTCAATGTCGCCAAGACGAACACGTTCGTCAATACGATGCATGTCCATCACCTTGCCATTAATCGGAATCCCCCGTCCGGCTCCTCGTCGGCCACCTCCACCTCTCGCCCCTGCCGCTCCACCAAGCTCGGTCCCTTGGCCTCCATTACGAGCAGGGCCTTGGTCTGAGATCGGGCCTCCCAGACGCATGAGGCGGGTTCTCGTTGCCAAGGAGGGATCGATACGATTGATCGTGTTCAGTTTCTCTGGAAGCGAGTGACTCACTTGTTCTGTGGCCTGTGGACGAATCAACATCAGATTGAAGTCGCCATTACCTGCCCCCTCAAAAAACGATTCTACCGTTTCGAGCATACCTGCTTCAGCAAAACTCTTGAGCATCACCTCACCCCCACTTGAGAAATCCACCACAATCTCGGCACGCTCGCCGGGAGCAAGAATGATCCGTGTGGTCGCCACAGCACGGTTAAGAAATCCCCCGTCCGTGGCGATTTGATGAAACATTCGGTCATCCTCAAACCCAATGTGATAAACCCGGGCATTGGATCCATTCAAGAGACGAAAACGAATCAGCCTAGACTCAAGTTCAAGCATCGCCCCCAAAGTACCATTCACCAAGATCTCATCGCCAAAGGCCGGAGCCTGCTGTCCGCGCCGGTAGCGAAACTGTCCCTCCCTATCAAACTCACGGTCTTGAATGACCAAGGGAAAGTCATCCACCCCGTATTCGTCGGGAAGATCGAGCGAACGACTCGTTTCATCATCAATCCAAAGCATCCCAGCAATGCCTTGATAGGCTTGAGCACCGGTTGCCCCATGAGGATGGGGATGATACCACATTGGACCCGCCTCTTGATCGATCTCAAAACTTGCTGTCCAAGTCTTCCCCGGCAGAATCTTTTGATGGGGAGTTCCATCCATACGAGCAGGCACATGAAGTCCGTGCCAGTGCATCGTCGTCACCTCATTCAAACCATTAATCACTGTAAAATCGACCAGGTCTCCCCGGTCAACCCGAATCGTGGGACCAAGATAGTCTCCGTTGACCCCAGCCGTACGAGTAGACTGGCCGAGGCGAAACGCACGCTTCCCCGGTGCAACTACCAGTCTAAACTGTTTTCGACCGGCAATCGTCTCTCCCCGGAGTTCGGGAGGAACCGTGAGGGGATTGACAAAGGCCGTATCAGCATTGCTCGTCCAGTGAAATAACAACCAATAAAGAACCAAACCACACAGTCCAAGGAGCGGCAACGCGACCTTCCAGGTTTCCGGGGAACAGAAGAATTGCCCAAAACGCCGCAACAAATTCAGGAAGATGTCCTCACCCTTGCTTTTCCCCAACGATTTCTCCGATCGAGCGCGCACGTTTCGTATTCAGTATTGAATCAGCCCCTGTTTCTCACCTAACGCGGTCCGGGATCGAGGTGACTCAGGAGATAACGGATCATATGCATCCGCAAGTGCACAGAAGTACCCTTCCCTCGACGAATTCCGTGATCTCGATTGGGATAACTCATAAAATCGAAAGGTTTTCCCAGTTCGATCAATCGATCCACGAGCCCTTCAACAATCTCCAGATGGGTATTCGTTTCCCCCGACCCATGTACGATCAGGAGATCCCCCTCAAGCCCATCGGCAAAATTGATCGCAGAAGCGTTCCGATATCCTTTGGGATTGGTCTCACGGGTTTCCATATAAATCTCTTGAAACCAGGCGTTGTAGAGATGCGCCTGTGGTTTTGGTGCCACCGCCATCCCAACATGATACACATCTGGGCGCCGAAACATGGCATTGAGCGTGTTGGAACCGCCCCCACTCCACCCCCAAATTGCAACGCGAGATAAATCAACATATGCCCGCAATCGTCCCAGCTCCTTAAGACCTTTCGCTTGTTCCTCTGTCGAAAGGGGGCCGAGGCTACCAAAGACCGCCCGTCGCCAAGCCGCACCTTTGGGAGCCGGGGTTCCACGATTGTCGATCGAAACGACCAAGTATCCGAGATCAGCGATCGCACGGTGGTAATCCGCATGTCCCTTCCCCCAAGCATCCAAAACCGTCTGTGCATGAGGTTCCCCGTAGACATAAACCAGAACAGGATACTTGCGCGCGGGGTCAAAATCAGAGGGCTTGAGCATCCATGCGTCCATGACAACGCCGTCTCCGATATCAAGTTCGATAAACTCGGTCGGACGAGAGATCAGCGCCTTCATTTTCCCTTTCAACTCGCGATTATCCCCCAGAGTGCGTACGACGCGATGGGAAGGAAATGCAACGAGTTCCGTGAGTGGCGGCGAATCAAAAGTGGAATAGGTATGAAAGGCCCACTTGGCATCCGGTGAAAAGGCGTAGTCATGAGTCCCAGGCTGATCTTGAGGAGTCACTCGCTCCGCGCTTCCTTTGCCATCCAGGCGCGTTCGATACAGATATTTCTGGGTCGCATTGCTAGGAGAGGCGTTGAAATAATACCAGCCTCCTCGCTCATCAATCGCCACCCGCTCAATAATATCATAGTTCCCCCGAGTCAGTAGAGTCTCCTTCTGCCCGTTACGTGAGCAAAGATAGGCATGCCGCCATCCATCCTTCTCGCTGATCACAACGAAGGCACGCCCCTCTTGCACCCATTCTAGGCCGGCATTTTTGCGGATACTTGCGACTACCCAGGCTCGATCTGCTTCGTGAAAAAGTGTTCTCGTCTCACCTGTGCCACTTTGGATGAGCAAAAAATCCCGTTCATTCCGGAACCGATTCAGTTGCTCCACTAACAATTCCTGGGAATTCCCTGCCCATTCCACCTGGCCGAGATAGAAGCCTTCCGCGGTACTCGGAATCGGCATCCACCTTAGAGCGCCGTTAAAAACATCAATGACCCCAATCCGTAGCGTCGGGATTTCTCCGCCGACCCGGGCAAACCGCCTTTCACGAACTTCCGGATAGCTCGGATCTCCAGGAATCAGCATCGCTCTCAGTCGCACTTTAGAGCGGTCAACCTGCACGAAGGCAATCTGCATTCCGTCAGGACTCCAACTGGGACGCCCATTTGAAATCGGGCCATCTGGAGGGACATCCGTAAGGGCCGTTGTTTTTCCTGTCTTCAGATCACTAACAAACAGATTACCCTGCCGGGTGTAGACGCGTCGACTCCCATCCGGGGAGAGCCCATCCTCTCTCCTCCGCTCACTGGAAGAAGCTTCACTTAGCTCAGACGCTTTGCCACTGACTACATCATACCTCATCCATTTTGTTCCCCCCCCCTCCGAATCGGGAGCATTCATGACGTAGCTCAAACTGTCACTTGACCATTCAGCTTGCAATGATCGGGCTCGGTACTCAGCTCGCTCATAGATCGCCCTAATCCTCGGTTCTACCGCTTGGAGAGACGCCTCATTTGCCTTCCGAGTAGAAACGTCGGCGGCAACGTTCACGTTCTGCCTACAGCTCAGGATGGCGAATAAAAGGAATAGACTGAGGCGAGCAATCCGGGCACTGAGCGAGTTAGACGAAAACATCTCTCCAGCTGAGTCAATTTCTAGATTCCTGTCAACGGAATGTCGTGATCAAGAAGATGGTAGTATTGAGCATCGCAATTCTCGTTGGAGCCGAGTAGCGTGAGTTGCTAAAAAGACCAGTGATGCGCCCTACTTCGTTCTAAAAACGTCGCTCCGAACCACTGCTAAGATCAGATCGCGAAATCCGTTTCCTGGTTCATTCACCTGATCGACTAAGGTATCGACGATACGCTGATCACCAAACCCCAAGGACCTTCCTGTCCCGTACACGAGCAGTTTCTCGATGAGGCATCGCGAGAATAGGTCCTTCCGTTCAAGAAGGTATCTCTTTAGATCTGTCACATCCTCCAGGACGAATCCATCGGGCATCTCGCCGCGCGAATCGACAAGCGGCCCCCGTCGCGTTCCCTTGCCGATGTTCTTATAGAATTCTTCCTTCAATGGCTCGTCGTTGGATTCAGCATACACCGGATAATGATCCCGCCACCGGCCGACGGGGTCAAAATTCTCCAACACCATCCCTAGCGGATCAATCATGTCATGACACCGAGCACAACTGACATCTGCTTTGTGCGCAGTGAGCAGTTCACGAATCGTGGTCGTCCCAGCCGTATCGGGAGCAATGGCAGCAACATTTGCCGGCGGCTCGGGCGTCGGCAAGCCTAAGACATTTTCGAGCAGCCAAACCCCTCGCAGGATCGGTTGAGTATCAACCCCATTTGCCGTAGCCATCATGACCGACCCCAAGCCAAGTATCCCTCCGTGGCGCCCACCGCGTTCAAAAACGACCTTCCGCATCTGACCGCCTTTGAGGTCCCCTCCGTAGATTTTATTTAGGCCTTCGTTTCGAAAACTAAAACCGGGATCGATAAATGTCTCGATTGGCAAATTCTTTTCGAGAATCTCGGCAAAGAACAACTGCGTTTCTTCAATCAGAATCGTTCGATCGTAATCAAAGAACGGAAGCAAGCGCGGGTCAGGCATGATATCCTTGAGTTTTCGGCTCCCGAGCCATTGCCCGGTAAAATGTTCTACAAAAGAATGAACGCCATCACTATTCAGCAGGCGGAGCGTCTCCTCTGCCAAGATCTTCGGATCCGACAATTGCCCCCGACTAGCGAGTGAGCGTAGCTGCAGATCCGGCGGAGCAGAACTAAGGAAGTAGCTAAGTCGAATCGCTAAGTCCTCATCATCTAAGCGTCCCGCTTGATGCGATCGGTAAAGGAAATAAGGGGAAACCAAGGCACGCCTAACAGCCAAGTGAAGGGCGTCTTCGACCCGAGCGTGCGCCTCTGATTCAAGAAGCGCGTTCGCTCTTGCCGTGTAGTCTTCAATTAAAGCGTCGCCAAGATCTCGACGAAATACCCGGGGAAGAAATTGAGACAACACGCGTTTGATGAATGCCCGATCAGTAATCCCATCGGACCGTGGACCCAGAAAGCGTTTCGTACGCGCTTTTCGAATTCGGGTTTCGTCGTCTTCCACTAGTGCAAGGGGGCCCTCAATAGCAACATTGACAATATCCAAGGCCGGCCCAAAGCGGTGGAGCTCTTCAAGCACATAGGTCTTGATCCAATTATGGGGTGCATCCGAGAGGCCCCCGCCCCAAACCTTTGGCAAGGAATCCAATCGAGGATCGTTGAGGTCAAGATCATCACTCGCCATTGCTGCCTTTGTCGCCTCGTAGAGCTCTGACTGGGTCGCGCCTCGTGCTCCGCCCCGAACTCTTAGCATGGCAGCATAGTAGCGTCGGTCCTTGAGCAATCGGTCCGCCAAGAAATTTGTTGAGAACTCGCGAACAGGCGGATCAGAATACGCTGGCCCGTTCACCCACCGCAGCCCAAACACCTCACTACGATACAACTCAATCTCTCGACTAAAGCGAAGCGATTGGGGCGCGTTTGGGGGAATATCAATTCGAGCCAGTTCCCTCAGGTTTTCAAAGAGATCATAAAACTGCTCGCCATTCTTCCGAGCGTAGACAGCAAGCGTGAATGGCTTTGAATCACGCTCATAGAACATCTGATCCGTCTGAAAACCATGCATTTCAAGCGTAACACGGTAGACTCCACTCTCTGGCGCCTCGAAACGAGCAGGCCAACCGGCGGCACTCGCCATATTTCTTGATGAGGCTAGGCGGTAACGATCCTCAGACAGCCCAGCACCGGCCCCCTTGTCGGTCGTCAATCCCGCAGCGCCAATGTCATAGCGCTTTGGCATTGGCACGCGTGGGGGACTCGCCGGCGGTAAAATTTCATCTGCAATCTTCGTTGCAATATCCAAATACTGTGCCATTAAGGGAGGGGATAAGATAAGGCCCTCGCCCACGCTATCAAAACCGTCTTGTGAATCGTCGGAAGGAAAAGAATTGGGCACCACGAACTCCGACAACCCAAAGAGATCGCGAATCGAGTTCTGATACTCAATCCGATTCAAGCGCCGCAGCACGGTCCCGCCAACCGGGGCATTCTCCGAGAGGCGGGCCTGCAACCAATCAAGG
>OJGU01000571.1_pt1 | contig 20318 bp, 17 predicted proteins | sample 1594741 | NCBI WGS metagenome assembly OJGU01 (sample SAMN05416841, study PRJEB24817) | seawater metagenome | isolation source: Sea water | place: Canada:Atlantic | collected 2013-07
GATCTACACTAGATCGCTCGTCGGCAGCGTCAGATGTGTATAAGAGACAGGTGAAAGCCAAGGCGGAGAACTCCTGTGGTGGTAGTGACCGAAGGTAGCGAAATGATCATCGTCCTCCGCATTTTCTGCGGACGCGGTAGGTTCAGCGGGTGCTGATCGTCAGCGGTGCCCGTCGTTCCGGAACCTCGATGTGGATGCAGGTCTTGCAGGCCGCAGGACTGCCGGTCATCGGAGAGGCCTTCCCTCTGAACTGGAAGGACACCCTCGGATCACTCAACCGAGGCGGGTTCTACGAGTCGACGCTGCGCGATGGCATCAACTTCACGAGCAACCCGCATCCCAAGAGTGGCGTGTACTTGCACCCCCATGAGACCTGCGCCGACGTCGTCAAGGTGTTTGCCGAAGGGGTCGTGCACACCGAGTTTGCGTTTCTCGGTCGCGTGCTTGTTTCTGTGCGTCCGTGGCAGGCGTACACGGCGTCCATGAACCGGCTGTGGGCCGTAGAGGACGACGTGTTTGAACGAACTCCGCAGCGGCGTCCACCACAACTCCACGGCGCGCTCGAGTGGTGGCGAGCAAACTACGGTCTGATTCGAGACGTCGCGATGCGGGGGTACTCGGTTCACTTTCAGAGCTGGCCCGCCACGCTGCGCGCCCCGTCGACCGTGATCCCCTCCGTCCTGGACTGGCTTCGCGATGCGCTGCCCGAGGGCACAGCGTCCCTCGACGTCGAGGCGGCCGTCGCCGTCGTCGATCCGAAACTGTCGACATGCGCGGACCCGCCAGAGGTCGAGTGCGATCTTCCAACGTCGGTGACGGATGTCTTCGACGAGTTGTTCCATGCGGTCGACGAGGGGCGGGGGCTCTCCGCGGAGCTTGTCGAACGGATGAACGCAGCCCACGAACTCGTGGAGCCGCTCTTCGTGGAGTACGCAGAGGCCCACGCTCGTTGGTTGCAGGGGCACCCCGGCGGTGGTCGATCGGTGCTCTCGCTCGAGGGCTAGGAGCCTGTCCCCGTATTCGGGGGTATGCAAAACGCCGTCAGCGGGCCGCGTGACAAGGCGCGAGGATGGAGCTTGTCGGGCACAAGGGACTGATGAGCAACGCCGTCATGCGGCTCGGGGGCGGTGTTATGCACTGCGGCCGAATACGGGGACGGGCTCCTAGCGAGCGGGCCGTGGTGAAACCCGACCCGACGTTTCACTCCTCTTTTGCAACTCGACCTGATGGTCGATCCAGTCGCCGATCGCCTCGATCACCGGCAGCGACCGTAGTGACACCAGGAGGTCGAAGCTGTGGTGGGCACCGGGGACGATGGTGAAGCGCACCGGGTTGCGGCTCACGGCGCGAAGCTCGGCGACAAAGTCCTTCGCGTCGTCGACCGGAACCATGGAGTCGCTGCCGCCGTGCACGACAAAGAACGGCGGCGCATCGGTATGCACACGATGAATCGGCGATGCGTCCTCGAAGCGCTCCGGTTCATCCTCAAAGAAGGCTTTGAGGAACAGAGGCTCGATCAGCATCGAGTGAAACCCCGGGGCGTGACGCTTTTTGACGTTGGTGAGATCGAAGACCGCGTACATCGGAACCGCGGCTTGCACCGAGCAGTCGGCGTCTTCAAAGCCCGGTTGCAGACTCGTGTCGCCTTGGGTGAGCCCACACATGGCGGTGATGTGGCCTCCCGCCGAGCCCCCGATGATCGTGATGAACGAGGGGTCCACTCCATAGTCCTCGGCGTGCTCCCGGACCCAAGCGATTGCACGTTTCACATCGGTGAGGTGATCCGGCCACGTGGCTCCGGGGGACAGACGGTAGCTGACGTTGAAACACACGTAGCCCCGGTCGGAGAGCAAGGCCATCAGAGGGATGCCTTGCTCGGTCCGGCTGCCCACGACCCAGCCGCCGCCATGAACGTGGACGATCGCTGGACGTGGTTTTTCGAATGATTGCGGAGGGTGGTAGACGTCGAGGCGCAAGCGTTGTCCGGCCACCCGAGCGAACTCGATGCCGCGCGAGACTCTGCGTTGGGAGAACCGGTATGGAAAAGGCCAGAGGATGCGGGCCCAGGGGAGTCTGCGGTCGCGTGAGAACTCGGGCACATCGCGATGCAGCGTGGAGGTCGCTCGGGCGGAGGAGACGAGCTGCCCCATCAGAAGTGCCGTCGCGAGTCCGGCGAGCCCAAGAGAGAGCCACCCTGTCCATCCGCGGGGCTCACCGAACCAGGCCGCGACGCCGAGCCCGGCGAGAAGCAACGGCAGGATGAAGACCGAGGTCTCGGCGAGCAGAGTTCCCGCGAGAAAGCTTGGGAGCAAGAGAATCCGGGAGCCCCGGATCGGCTTGAACGCGTTGAGCGCCAGCGCGGCGAGCGACGCAGCGGCCAGAAGCAAGGCCCACCCGAGCAGCTCGATCAACATCGTTTCACCTGCAACCTACGTCGATCAAGCGCCGAGTCTTGGCCGCCTGGCGAAGTTCGGCTCGGAAGTCCGGGTGTGCGACCTCGATGAGCAACTCGGCGCGCTCTCGTAGCGAGCGACCTCTGAGGTTGACCGCGCCGTACTCGGTGACGACCCACTGCACGTGACCGCGTGTGGTCACGACGCCGGCACCCGGCTGCAACCGCGGGACGATACGAGAGGCTTGGCCATGGCGGGCGGTGGAGGGGAGGGCGATGACCGCCGCACCACCGGGGCTACGCAGTGCGCCCTGCACGAAGTCCATCTGGCCACCAATGCCGCTGTAGATGCGCTCTCCGACCGAGTCGGCGCAGACTTGGCCGGTGAGGTCGACCTGCAGCGCCGAGTTGATTGCGACCATCTGGTGTTGTTTCTTGATCTCGTTGGGATCGTTGACGACGTGGGATGGATGAAACTCGACGAACGGGTTCTCGTGGACGAACGCGTGCAGCGCCTTGGAGCCCGCCGCAAACGAGGTGACGACCCTTCTCTCGAAGCGTGTCTTGTGGTGCCCATTGATGACCCCGTTGGTTGCGAGGGCCAGCAGCCCGTCGCTGAACATCTCGGTGTGGACACCGAGGCCTTCGTGCCGACTCAGAGCGTCGAGGACCGCGTTGGGGACCTTGCCGATGCCGACCTGAATGGTCGCGCCGTTGGGGACGAGCCCTGCAACATGAGCGCCGATGGCCTCCTCGGTGGTGCCGAACGCGGCCGGCGTCATCTGGGGCAACGGTCGATCAACCTCGATTGCAAAGTCGATCTCGTTGACGTGGACCGCCGAGTTTCCGAGGGTGCGCGGAACTTGCGGGTTGATCTGCGCGATGACGACCTTGGCGGCTTCGACTGCTGGCAGCGCGCACGCGACCGAGAGGCCCAGACGGCAGTACCCATGCTCGTCCGGCACAGAGACTTGGATCAGGGCCACGTCGAGCGGCAGCGAGGCTCGAAACATCGAGGGGACCTCGCCCAGGAACACCGGGGTGAAGTCGGCTCGGCCCTCGGCGACCGCCTGTCGGGTGTTGGGGCCGACGAACAGCGCATTGTGGCGTAGATGCCCTTCAAGCGAAGGATCGACGTGGGGCGCATCGCCGTCGATGTGCAGATGCACCACCTCCACACCCTCCAGCTCGGGAGCCCGGGCCACCAGGGCATCGAGAAGCACGTGAGGGACCATGGAGGCCTCGTGCACATAGACGCGCTGATGGGATTGCACGCATGCGATGGCGGACTCGGGAGTGCAGATCTTCATCGCGCGCGCCCGCATTGTGGCACGGCGGGCGAGCGTCTGCAGCCACGCAGGGTCCGCGCTATCGTCCGCACATGCAGCCGCCGTCCTCGCTCCCCGCCAGGCTCTCCGGGCCCGACGTCGCCAACATGTCCGAGCGGGTTCCAGGCAGCTACGAGTTGCGCGGACAGATCGCGCAGACCGTGACGATCGCGCTCGAGCCCAGCCAAACAATGTGGGCGTCCAAGGGCGCGATCCTTTCGCACGACGCGGGGGTGCAGTGGCAGCTCAAGGTCCCCGGCGCCGCGGTCTCGCGGATGCTCTCGGGAGAAGGCCTCGCGCTCACGTACATCACCGGTCAACGGCCGGGCGCAAAGGTGACGCTCTCCGCGAACCAGACCGGCAAGGTCGCGGTTTGGGACTTGGCCTGGGGCCCTGTGACCTGCACGTCGGGCTCATTCCTGGGAGCGATCGGCAACGTGAAGATCGACGTCACTGTGGCGCGCCGGTTTGGGGCGGCCTTGTTCGGGGGAGCGGGCTTCCTCCTGCAGAAGCTCTCCGGCCAGGGGTTGGTGTTCATCCACGGCTCCGGCGACTTCGTCGAGCGTGACCTCGAGCCCGGAGAGGAGGTGACCGTGTCCACGGGCAACCTCGCCGCGTTTGGCTCGGGCGTGGGCTACGACATCGTCGGCGTCGGCGGATGCCTGAAGGTGCTGTTCGGTCGCGAAGGCCTGTTCATGACACGCATGACCGGGCCCGGACGCGTGCTCATGCAGAGCATGAAGAGACAGCGTCTGCAGCCCGGTCGGCAGGGGTGAGGCGCTACCAGACGCTGTAGCAGTCTTCGCCGCGGTACTCGTCGTTGACTTCGGACTCTTGCACGCAGTACGCGTGGCACCCGGTCTCGTCGTCGTCGCCTTCGCACTCGGCGTCGCAGGCTTCCATCATCGGCGCACAGATCTCTTCGCCGCAGCGGGTGATGCAAGCGTCCTCGCTATCATCGCTCCACGGGCCTTCGGTCGCAGTGCACCAGGTCACGCAGCTGTTGAAGCTCGAGGTCTCGTCGTACGTGTCCCATCCGCCGCACCGAACGTTCTCTCGGGCGAACTCGCTGCAGTCGCTGAGGAAGTTGGGGTCGAGCCAGCACATGCCTGCGCCCGTGTGCTCGAAGTCGATGTCGTCGCCCTCGAGGAATGGGCTGTTTTCCTCGCCCATCATGCAGCTGTCGAGGCAGCTGTTGATCACACCGTGGCAATCGCCGAGGTCGTCGGCTTCGGCGGTGAGCGTCTCGGCGGTCTCTGCCATCAGATCGCAGACGCCCGCGGCGGACTCGTCGTGCTCGCACGCCTCGGCACACGAGCCTTCAACGCCGGTCGCGGACTGAAGACACGTCGACAAAACATCGCCGCCTGCACCGGGAGCGACCGGTTGCGAGAACAGGCAGTCGCGCGCGTTGTCGATGCAAATCGAGGCATGAACGGGGTCGCCGCCCAGGCCGTGTCCGCCCGTGCATTCGCCACCCAGACAGCGAACGGTGAGTTCGAATGTGCCGGCTCCGCTGCCCCCGTGGGCGCTGACAGCCAGCAATGGATCGCCGTTGAGGTCGCGGGGAAGCGTGACCGTCTTACGGCTGGTGTCGCCGTCGCGCTCGAAGGATCCGCTGTCGTGCCTGAGGTCGCCTCCGCCGGCGGTGTACGCATCGACGCGAGGGTCGAAGCCGCCGCCGGTTTTGCGAATCTCCAGTTCGATCTGGCTGTCCCCGGGCTCACCCTCGAGCCGGAACAACACGATGCCGCCCTCGGCAACTTCGCCACTCACGGATACGCCGTAGCCCACCGGGGTCGCGAGATCTGCAAGGTCGGACTTTCCACCGAGCGTGTTGATGTCCGGCGCTTCGTCGGCGCCGGGTTCATCGGATCCGCAGCCCGGAGCGAAGAGGAGAGCGGATAGAGCGAGGGTGAGGATGGGGTGGCGCATGGCGAAGCTCGGAGCGTCGATGGGCGGCTAGAGGTAGTCGGAGCAGGTGCTGCCGGTGTGGGTCTCGTTGCGAGCGTCGCCCGACACGCAGTCTTCAAAACACTCGTCCAGATCGCCGTTGCAAGTGTCCTCGCACGTCGCGTAGATGTCCTCGCAGACGTTGTTGAAGCAGTACTCGTCGCAGCTCTCGTCGACGTCGGATTGCCATCCGCCCGTGAAAGCCTCGCAGTAGTTGAAGCACATGCCGTAGTTCATGTCGTCGACCGAGGAGCGGTCTCCACCACACTCTGCGGTGTCGCGCGCGAACTCGTCGCAGGTGCCGAAGAAGTTGGGGTCGAGCCAACAGCGGGCCACACCTGTGCTCAGGAAGATCGGCTCCTCGTCCTCGGCGAAGGGGCTGTTCTCTTCCTGAAGCATGCACTCGTCGACGCACTCGTCGAGGACTTCGACGCAGGAGTCTCCGCGCGCGTTGAGGTCTTCGGCCGCGGCCGCCATGCGGGTACAGGCCTCGCGGGAGTCGTCGTCGTTTTCGCAGGCGTTGGCGCAGGTGCCATCGATTCCGCTCGAGGTTTGCAAGCACGTCGCCAGCACGCTGAGGCCTTGGCCGGAGGCGGGGCTCTGATTGAACAGGCAGTCTCGTGCGTCCTCGATGCAGATCGAGGCGTGGAACGGAGCCGCGTCGTTGACGGGGTCGACCTCGCCTGCGCAGGCGCCGGAGATGCAGCGGACCGTGAGCTCGAAGGTCCCGCTTCCGTCGCCACCATGGGCGCTGACCGCCACAAGAGGATCGTCGGACACGAACGGAAGCGTGACGGTCTTGACGCTGCCATCATCGGTGCGGCGGAACGAACCGTCGTCGTGCCGAATGTCGGTGCCGATCGGGGTGTAGACGTCGGCGCGAGGGTCGAAGCTGCCCCCGGTCTTCCGAACCTCGACCTCGATCTGGCTGTCGCCGCGCTCGCCCTCGAGTCGGAACAACACGAAGTCGCCGTCGTCGACGTCGCCGGACACCACGGTGTCGTAGGCGAGGGGCTTGGCGAGGTCGGCGAGGTCCGACTTGCCGCCCACGCCCGTGATCTCAGGCGCGTCGTCACTCGCGGACGCTCCGGAGTCGCAGGCCGGTGCGAGGAGCATCAAGGAAAGGCCGAGGCTGAGCGTGCGGAGTCGCATAATGTCGCTCGCCATCCTACATGTATTCACAGGTAGGTCAACGGCTGCAACGCCACAAATTTGCCTCGAGTGGCTAGATCTGCAGCCCCCTCAGGCCGCGAGATCTTCGAGGGCCTCCGAGCTCGACCGGTGCCCGGGCCGGCGACGCGCGAAATCGCTCAGGCTTGGAGGAACGCGATCGCGAGCCAGCCGAGCAGCATGACCACAAAGAGGGCACCGAGGGCTCGGGTCACGCCGACGATTCGCCGAACCCCAGCGCGCCGAGGTCTGCAAAGACGACGGTGGCGAGGGCTGCCACAACCGAGAGGCCGCCGCTGGCCAGGGTGACCCACGCGACGATACGAAGGTAGAGCGCGCTCTGCCGAACCGTCTCGAGGACCAGCGTGCTGACGTGTCCGCTGTCGAGGAGTCCCTCTTGAAGGTTCACCCGGTTGTGCTCGTCTCGCATCGACATCGAGACGCGCCAGCTCGGGGCCGGTTGCACGACTACCGAGAGACCGCTGGCTCGCTGGGGTCGATGGTGGTCGAGATCCGCGGCCGAAGCAGCTCTGCCTCTGCCTGGGCTGCGTGCTCCGCATCCCGTTCCTGTCGTTCGGCAGCCACGCTGACGGCGGAGAGGAGGCCGGAGGTCTTCTTGTAGTTGATGTGCGAGCCGAGGTCGCGCCGCTTGAACGCGGTGTACCGCTCGATGAACTCTTGGCGTTCTCGCATCCGACGAGAGTGAATACGCCGAGCGTCGTCGGGCGAGTCGATGATGTGGGGAACCATGATCATCAGCAGGCTCAGTTTCTCCTTCCGGCGGTTTCGCTTGCGGAATAGCCAGCCGATGACAGGGATCGCTCCCAGACCGGGAACGCGGCTGTCGGTGATTCCGTCGATCTCGCGGGTCAGGCCGCCGAGGACCAACGGCTGCCCTGGATGCGCGACCACCTTCTTGAGGTCGAGCTTCCTCTTGAGGGTTCGGTAGTTTCCGGTGGTGCCTTCCAATGGGCCCAGCTGTCGGTCTTCGAGGAGGATGTCGAGCGAGACCGTCTCGTCGTCGTTGACGTAGGGCGTGACCTGGAGCTTGAGCGTCACGTCTTCGTTCTGGATGTTGTCGATCGTGGGCGCGATGGGGTTGCTGGTGGTTGTCGTGCCGGTACGAAAGGGGATCGTCTCGCCAAACTCCGCGACCGCCTGCTCGTTCTCGGCCGCATACAGGTGGGGTTGCGCGACGATGTCGATGTCCTGTTGCGTCTCGAGTGCTTGCAGCGTGATGCCGAACGCGGGGATGTCGGCATCAAATCCGAACAACGTGGTCGTCAAGGTCGGTCCGATCAGGCCGGCGGCCAGGCCACTGAGCGCTCCGGGAGCCACCGAACTCACATCACCGGGCGCGCTGCTCACATACCCGAGCCCCCCTGCCGTTTCCTGTCCGAAGTGTCCGCTGACGTCGAGGTCTCGGCCGAGTTCGGTGCGGACTTCCAGCAGGTACACCTCCAGGTAGAGCTGCTGACGCGGGTGGTCGATCCGGCGGATGACCTTTTGCAGTGCTGCAAAATCCAGCGCGGTGGCGTTGACGATCAACGTTTGGGTTGCCGGGTGGGCTGTGACCTTGACGGCGCCCGAGAGCGTCGCTCCGGGAACGGCTGCTTTCCCGCGCTCACCCGTCGCCTGCGCGCCGTTGGCGAGATTGGCGAGCACCCCGGCGACCTCCTCGGCATCCACATGCGCCAGCTCGATCACGTGCAGGGTCTCTTGCCCCTCGCCTCCGTCAATGTCGAGTTCATCGAGCAGACGCGACACCGCTGCAAAGGTCGCGTCGGTGCATACGACCAGGATCGTCCCGGTGCGGGCATCGACGGTGATCGTGGGCGTGTCCTCGGTGGCTGCGGACGTCGGCGAGGCAGCGGTCTTGGGGGTCGTTCGCTTCTTGTTCCCGTTTTTTCCCTTCTTCGCAGCGGGCTTCACCGAGGTCGTCGTGGCTCCCGAAGCCGGCGCGGTGATGTTCCCCAGTCCAGCATCGAAGATCGAACGCACGACTTCAGAGAGCGCCTCCGCATCCGCATGACGCACCCCGTACAGATGGACTTTCCGGTTGGGGCCCTCGGGTTGTTCGAGGTCGGCGAGCAGTCGTTCGAGGGTCCGAATCCTAGCTCCGGTATCGGTCACGACCACGACATCTCCGACGGTCTTCACCACGCCACTGTCGGTCTTGAGCTCGGTCAACAGTGAGGCGGTCTGCGCTTGTTGCTCGGCGGGGGGACGCCACACTTTGGTGACGATTCGACCATCGGCTGGGACGTTCGCGCCGGGGCCGTACACTCGAAACCCAGCCGATGCGACCTGCGAGGTCTCGACGATCTTGTAGAAGTCTCCGGCAGGTTCGACCGTCGCTCCGATCGTCGCCAACGCAGCATGAAAGGCCGCATACGCCTCTGCCATCGTGACGGGCTCGGGGGCGACGATGTTGACCGTCTTCGTGCGCAGCTTGGGATCCCAGATGAACTTCTGGCAGCTCACGCTCATCATCCACTCGACCAGGTCTTGCAGCTCCGCCTCTTGCTTGAGGGTGATGCGGAACTTTTGCTTGCCGCCTGGTCGGTCGCACTGGTCCGGCAGCGATGAGACCGTGGGCGTGGGTAACGATTGAAGCTCCGACGCACTCGGATCGGACTCTGCGGGGGGCGGTGCGGTCCCGTCGGGAGGTTGGGCAGGGGCAGCGACCGCCGGTCCCGCTGCGAGGATCATGCAGGCGAACAGCGCGGGAGCGAGGAGTGGGCGAGGTCGCATGCTTGGTCTTCAAAGCAAGCGCCGCACCACTCCGGATTTCAACGAGTTGGCCGTGCGACCCCGGACGCGCGCCGACAAAACGACAACCCGACTCCGACGACGAAGACGGACCCGTCACCGGTGCACATCGAGCAAGAGCGCCTGCGGGTGCTACTCGGCGTCGCTGGCGAGGTTCGTATGCGTAACGTCGAGCGTGCGCTATGGGTAGTCCCGAACATGCGCTGGCTTGCACTCCTTTGCGTTCTTGGCGCTGGTTGTGATGCGTCCTCGAGCGAGGATCCCGCCGACCTGCCCGAGCACGGCGACGCCCTCGACGCTGACGTCGCGCCTCGGGTCTCTGTCGATCGCTTTGCCACGAGGAGGGCGGACGCTGTCGGCGAGCTCCCTGCGGCGAACGAGGCGATCGACTTTGATGCCCAGTTCACAACCCGAGGTTTGGGCCCCGACGGACAAGCGGTCGCGTACTACGACCTGGGCCCCTCGACGGGCGGGACCATGCCCGTCTTCCAACTGGTCGACCCGGACGGCGCACCGATCGATGGGCAGCTGCCCATCATTACTGCAGCGCCTGGTGACCTCACCTACAGCGACTTCTGGCAGGTCACCGAGGTCGAGGTTCCCGACGGCTACGAGCCGAACACGATCACCAGCGCCTCTGAACTCGAGGCCGCTGGCTACCCACAAATGCTGACCGCCCGGGTGATGAACCGGCCGTTGGTTCCCGAGGGCAGCTCGGCGAGCTTCGCAACCGATGACGGTCGGCTGCACGAGGCCTGGCTCGACGACAGCGTCGCGCTGTCGTTCGACTTCGCCGAAGACGAGCCGAACGTTCGCGGTGCGCTCGTCGACTACACCCCGATCTATGTCTGCCTGACCGAAGCTGGCTCGTTCTGCATGGACGACACCGGAGGCACCCACAATGTCGTCGGAGCCGTCCCACTGGAGCCCGGCTACTCGCCGCTGTGGAAGGTGAGCGTCTTTCCCGAAGCTGCGTTCGATGAGGTTGAAGACGCCGAGTCCGCGCTGGCGGCCAACCCCGAGCCTCAGCCTGCCCTCGTGAACTGCCCGCTGATCGAGTGGTGAGCCGACCGCGGAGACTGCGCTACGTTCGGGACGCCAAGATCTTGATCAGCTCGCCCGGCTTTGGGAACCGACCGACCTGGTGCTTGGAGAAGATGAGATCGCCGTCGACGACGACGTCAAAGATCCCGCGACCGCCTTCGACCATCCGAGCTTGGGTCCCCAGCGCGTCTTCAAGCTCAGCGACCAACCTGGTCGCATGCGGCTTGTAGTTTCACATCACGCAGTATTCGATGGAGATGTCCACGCACCGTCCATGACACGGACCCCGCCGTCCGCCAAGAGATCCTCACTGGCGGCCTGTTTTCGCGCCTATTGCGCCATCGGTCGTCGGGTCGGCATGCAACAGCTACGGGTGCCGAGAAATCGTTGACAGGCCCGATGCCCGGGCCCTATAAAGCCGCCCTCGCGTCCGCCCGCTGGGCTGACAGAGGTCCTTAGGGGCGTCGACAAGTGGCTTAAGTCGCCAGGTTTTGATCCTGGTATTCGCAGGTTCGAATCCTGCCGCCCCTGCTACCCAAACCCCCGCGCACCACTCGGTACGCGGGGGTTTTTCGTGGTTTCTCGGACCCGGACTGTGGGTTGGGCCGCGCGCCCGGGTGTGCCTCGCGGCGCGATCCCCCGGCTACCTGGGCGTGAGCCACCCTTTGCCCGAGGGGCTCGATCTGTTGTGGACCGTCTGCGAGCATCCAGGCGTCGCGAGGCCCCGATGAACAAGACCCTGAGCATCTTTGGCGGCAACTCCAACCCCCAGCTCACTCGCGACGTCGCCGAGTACGTCGGCACGCCGGAGGGCAAGAGCCGTGTGGAGAGGTTCGCCGACGGCGAAATCTTCGTGGAGATCGGCGAGAACGTTCGCAATGTGAACTGCTTCATCGTGCAGTCCACCTGCACGCCGCCGAACCGCAACTTGATGGAGATGCTCATCATGATCGACGCGCTCAAGCGGGCGTCGGCCGGCAGCATCGTCGCGGTGCTTCCGTACTTCGGATACGCCCGGCAAGACCGCAAGGTGAAGCCGCGCACACCGATCAGCAGCAAGCTCGTCGCCGACCTGCTCACCGCTGCGGGGGCGACCCGGGTTGTGTCGGTCGACCTGCACGCGGGACAGATTCAAGGCTTCTTCAACATCCCCTTCGACCACCTGTTCGGCAGCCCGGTGCTCATCGACCGGCTCGAGCGGTTTGGCTATCGAGGCGAAGATACGGTCGTGGTCTCGCCCGATGCCGGGGGGGTGGAGCGAGCGCGCATCTACTCCAAGGCGTTGGGCTGCGGCCTGGCGATCATCGACAAGCGCCGCGACAAGCCCAACGTCAGCCAGGTGCTCCACCTCATCGGTGATGTGAAGGACAAGAAGGCGATCCTCGTCGACGACATGATCGACACGGCCGGTACGCTCTGCAACGCCGCCAAGGCGGTCATGGATCACGGAGCGACGGAGGTCGTGGCGGCCGCGACGCATGGCGTGTTCTCGGGACCGGCGATGGAGCGGATCAACAACAGTGCGCTGAGCAAGGTGTTGGTCTCCGATACGATCGCGCAGCATGATCGCGTCAGTATCTGCGACAAGCTCGAGGTGTTGAGCATGGGCCGTTTGCTCGGTGAAGCCGTCAAACGCATCCATCACGGCGATTCGATCTCTTCTCTGTTTGCCTGACTCTGCCGGCCGGTCCTGAGCTGGAGCGAGATCGCCGCCGGTCTTACTGGGTCCAAGTGACGCCGTCCGTTGCTGTAGGACCCTGTAAGTCCTATCGTCCGCCCGTGGTGATCGGTCTATGAGGAGAGCAGCATTTGTTGGGGCGCTCGTACTCGTCGCGTCGGCTTGTGGCGATGACACGGGCGGTGGCGGGAACGAAGGCAGCGGCGGAACGACCGGGGCGGACTCTGAGTCTGAGTCCGAGACGTTGACCGGGTCCTCGACCGACGACCCGAGCATGGGGTCTACCTCTACGTCGGAAACCGATGGTGACACCGAGGGGGACACCGAGGGCGAGGCCTTCGACCCCGAGACGTTTGTCCTCGAGGATGTCTTTGGCACGCCGAACCTCGACGATGACGACAGCAATGAGCGCACCGATTGGCTGGAGGTCGTCTTCGAGGGCGATGATGACGTCGCGGCGCTCGAGGTTCCCGGTCTACCCGAGGGTTACACCGTCGAGCTGATCGCCAGCGGCGAACTCGACAACTTCCGGCTGTGGGATGGCGACGCCTTTGCGATCGGCGTGGCCGACGACGTCACCGCAGACGTGTATTCGTTCGCGCCCGGACCCGAGGGGTCCACGCTCGACGTCGAGTTCGGAGCCTTCAACACCCAGGGCTCGCTCGAGGTCCGCCTGCTCGACCCCGAGGGCACCGAGCTCTCAACCCAACAGATTCGAATGATGGGCTCCCCGCTCATCATGAACCACCACCTGCAGCCCTCCGAGGGGGTCTGGGTGATGGACGTCGATGCTGACTTCGGCACCAACGCCGCGATGGTCGGTGTGTTCGCGTCCGTGCTCGGGGATCAGTTTGACCCTGTCGATGACGCGACCTACGGCTTTGACGTGTGGGTGCAGGACGAGATCGAGTTCGCCACCTCGGCCGGGCCCGGCGGGCAGCGGCTCGACATCGTGATCGACTCGGTGCGTGACCGAGGTTTGGATGACTTCCCGGAGGACGAGTTCGTCGGGCCCAGTTTCATCGCGTCGCGATGGGGCGACCCGTTGCTTGCCACCACCTGGGACTCGTTCGGTAACCTCGAGGCCTCACCGCCAGTCACCGTCGATGGTACCGAGTACCCCTTCGGAAAGATCTACTACGGGCGCGAAGGTACGAACGGGCTGCAGTCGGAGCTCGGGGACTTCCTCGCATCACAAACCCTGCAAGCGCCGTTCGAGGTCGACACCCTGTGGCTGTGCGTTGGCCACGTCGATGAGTTTTCCTCGTTCGTTCCGGACCCAAGCTCGGACAAGGGGTTCAAGTTTCTGATCTCCGATGTGGATGCCGCCTGGGAGATCATCGACGCGCTGCCCCCGAGCACGCCGCTTGGACGCTTCGGCCCCGACCACGGGTTTGCGACCGCCGGTGACCTTCAAGGCGACCCTGGCCTTCGCGCACTCAATGCGGAGTTGCAGGCGGATGAGCTCGACCCGATTCGCGAGCAGTTCATCGCCGAGCTCGGGTTGGAGGAAAGCGACATCATCTACGTCCCCAGCTTGTTCGAGGACATCCCCGGATGCGGTGCCGCGGCGCTCATCCCAGGCATGGTCAACTTGATCGTGTCCAACCCACAGGACGGTCCGATCGACATCTTCCTCGCCGACCCGTTCTTTCGGCAGAACGAAGGCGACCAGAGTGGGGACCCGATGATCGAAGCGTTCAGCGACGCGCTCCCCGACGGCTTGGTTCCGCACTACGTGGACAACTGGGACGTCTATCACCTCGCACTTGGCGAGGTGCACTGCGGAACCAACGTGCTGCGGACCCCAACCGAAGACTGGTGGACCGCTGCACTTCCCCTGCTGGAGAACGACCGATGAAGTCACGACACATCCTTGCCTTCGGTACTGCTCTTCTCCTGTCGTCCGCCTGCGACAACGGCTCGACCGATGAGCCCAGCGCTGAGCGAGAGGCTCAAGTGCAGGCGAACCCCGTGGACAACGCGACATCGTCGAAGGAAGTCGCGTTCGTGCTCGGTGCAGACTGGCGCGTCTCAGTCGATGACGCGGTCGCCGAGCTGCGGAGCCGCGACCCGGAGCTCGCTGAGGCTCTCTATGCGATGGAGCCCCGGAGCACGCGGGCGGGGACCGCTCGGTTCACCGGCCCTCTGGTGCGTCACCCCATCGCAGCGGCCGTGTTCCTCGATCGGCTGACGGCCGGGGACGGTGCCTCTTCCGAAGTTCGGGCTGCCTTCGTCGAGGCGCTACCCCGTACGACCGGGCCCTTCGGTCCGGCGGTCACCGCTCTGTTGGCCGACGAGAGCGATGCCGGGGTCCGCATGGCCATGGTCGCATCGCTTCGCACCGCAGAAGCGTCGTCTGCCCTCGCCGGGCTCGAGTTGGGTCTCTCCGACTCGGATCCCACGGTTCGGCTCACCGCGGCCCGGACCACGGCCCGTCGCACGGACGGCGTCGAGCTGGAGTCGGAGTTGCTAGCCGCCGCCGCCGATGCGGATGTTCGCGTGAAGACCCAAGCGATCAGGACTCTTGGCGTACTTCAGATCGAGGGGGCCAAGAGCCAGATCGAAGCCGAGCTCTCGGCACAGGACGCCGAGCTTCGCCTCTCGGCTGTCCGGGCGCTGATTCGGATCGATCCTGCGTTCGCGAAGTCGCGCGTCGCATCGCTGGTCGCCGACGAGGACCCCAGGATCGCCAAAGCGGTCCGCCAGGCGCTCGAGGGCTGAACACCGGGAAAAAAGTGTTCGACCCCGGAATCGGGGCTTCGTGGCGCGACACTCCCTCTGAATGACGTCACGAAGCCAGACCGCGGACGCGGCCGTGACCGGAGGACTCGTCCAACCACAGGACGCGGATCTGGCCCTCGCGCAGCGGTGCCTCGCGGCCGAGCCTGCCGCGGTGGAGGAGCTGTATCGGGACCATGTGGTCGCGGTTCGTTCAATGGCTCGCCTCCATGCGAGCGCGGCGTCTGCGACCGACGACCTCGTGCATGACACATTCGTGCGCGCGCTGGAGCTGCTGCCGCGCTACCGGGGAGAGGCTCCGATCGGCGTGTGGCTGTGGGGCATCGCGTTCAACCTGGCCAGGACGGAGCGCCGCCGATCGATGCGCCGGCGTGGCTTGCTGAGACGGCACGCCCTGCCACCGGTCCACACGCCCCCGGCTCCCGATGACCGCAGCCCATTGCGGCGGCTACAGGGGTTGATCGTCCGCCTGGCCGACCCGGAGCGCGAGGCGTTCTGCTTGCGGAGCGTCCAGCAGCTCTCGTTGCAGGAAGCCTCGGCGCTTCTGGGCACATCGGTTTCGACCGTCAGTGATCGGGACCGCCGCGCGAAACAGAAGCTTCGTGCGTGGATGGAGGAAGAAGCATGAAAGAGGAGAACCCCACAGACCTGCTCATTGCTCAGGCGCGCGAAGAACTGGATGCGATGCCTGCCGAGGGGGCCTCACGCCTCCAAGCGTTCGCGACCTGGCGCCAGCGGCAGCGCGCATCGGTGCGCTGGGTCCGGGGGATTGCCGCGGTCGCCAGCGCGGTGTGGATCTTGATGTTCGGCTACAGCATCTGGTTTTTGGATTTGTTCGGTCGCGCAGAGTCGTTCGGGGCGGTCGTGGCCCTCGTTCTCCCCCCGCTGGTGCTGTGGGCTGCTTCGGCGCTCGCCGGCCGCTCAGGCTTTGGAGCACAACTTCTGAGCCGGTCGCTGCTCATCGCGACCGCGATGGTGGGAGGTGCCGTGTCGCTGTTTCAGAACACGACGTTCGACAGTCAACTCGGGCTCGGGATCGGTTGGGGCACGACGCGGCTGTTGGTACCGGCGGCGTTGATCATGGGGCTGACGTTGGGCGGGCATGGTTTGACCACCCCTCGGCGTTCACTCGAGCGCGGCGGATTCGAGAGTATCTTGTCGTTGTCGCTGGTCATGGGCCTCGCCGATGCGATCGTCTTGACGTTCGTCGCGGTCGTCACCCTTGGGACCGTGTCGGTTGGCCCTTGGCCGTTCGTGCTGCCGGTCGTGTTGGGGATCGCGGCGTATGGCCTGTTTCGGGGCCGAGTCTGGGGCCTGCTGTTGATGGCGTTGGCCAACCTCGCGGAGGTCCTGTTGATTATCGATGGCTCGCTGCTCGAGGGCTCGATGGTTGCCGGGGCTGCTGGGGTCGCGTTGCTCATCACGGCCACCATCCAGTTGTTGCTCCCCGTACCGGTCTACGCCGCCGTGATCGTTCGCCGGCAGACGTGGGTCAAACGGCTGCAAGCGATGGAGCTGTCCCTCGCACGCATTCTCACGGTGGTGCTCGCCGTGTTCCTCGCCGTTGTTGCCCTGATGAACTCCGTGCTCCTGCCGATCTTGCAGACGCTCTCGCGCGAAGGGCTCCTGCCGTAGCGCTAAGCGACTGGAAACAATGGAGTTCAGGTCCGCCGGCCGGGCGAAATCGCTCAGGTGAGGTCGCACCTCTGCCTTCATTTGACACCCCCCGGCGGGGTCCTCCATCCTCCCGCCTCCGGGTTCCCTCGGCGGCGTGCTGGTGCACCTATCCGAGCCCCGAAAACCGAATCAGAAGGAAGAAATTATCATGGCCGAATTTGGCAACATCAACGTTTCCGTCCGCACCAAGACCGGCAAAGGCGTCGCTCGCTCGATCCGCCGCGAAGGTCTTGTCCCCGGCGTCCTGTACGGCGCTGCCGGAGACAACGTGTCCCTCACGCTCAGCCCGCACGAGCTGATGAAGGCGACGGATCCGGAGCGTAGCTGGAACACGATGTACACCCTCACCATCAAGGATGGTGACAAGGAGACGAAGCAGGCCGTCATGGTCAGCGACGTGCAGGTGCACGCGGTCCGCCGCGACGTCGAGCACATCGACTTCATGCGCGTCGACCCCGAGGGCGAAGTGGTTCGCAAGATCCCGGTCCGCTACGAGGGTCGATCCGCGGGCGTGGTCAAGGGTGGCAAGCTCACGACGTACCGCCGTACGGTTCGGATCGCGTGCAAGCCGGCCGAAGTGCCGGTCGAGCTGTTGGTCGACATCACCAACGTCGATGCCGGAGAGTCCCTCCGCATCAAGGACGTCCCGATGGCCTCCGGTCGCTTGGTCGAGCCCGAAGAGGCGCGTTTGTGCTTCGTCGACCTGCCGAAGTCGGCTCCCGCCGGCGAAGAGGGCGACGAAGCAGCAGCCCCCGCCGCCGACGCGTAGGGCTGCTGGATGGCCGACGCTGCCCCATGGCTGCTCGTCGGGCTGGGCAATCCTGGCCCGAAGTACGCCCACAACCGCCACAACGTGGGGTTCATGGCCGTCGACCGCTGGCTCGATCGGCACGGGACTCCCGGTGCCGACGGTTGGCGGGAGAAGTTCCATGGGGAGTTTTCCAGCGTCAGCACCCGCTTCGGTCGGTGCGTGGTGCTCAAGCCACAAACCTTCATGAACGCGAGCGGTCGGTCCGTCGGAGCGGCGTGCTCGTTCTACCGGGTTCCGCCCTCCAGAGTCATCGTGCTGCACGATGAGCTCGACTTCCCGGTCGGACGCGTAGCTATCAAGAAGGGTGGCGGTCATGGAGGCCACAACGGCCTCCGCGACATCGCGTCGGTCCTGGGCTCAAAGGACTTCCTGCGGGTGCGGATGGGCATTGGAAGGCCACCCCGCGGCAACATGGATGTGTCGGCGTGGGTCCTCAAGGACTTCTCGGCCGAAGAGGCGGCAGATCTCGCGGATCTCGTGGATCGCGCACACGAAGCTGCCACTGCGGTGATGACCCATGGGGTCGCTGCCGCGATGAACGAAATCAACCAAACAAGCTCGAAGGAACCGAAGCCAGCTCCCAAGTCCCAGTCCTCGGACTGAGGCCGAGCTGGCCCGGCTGCCAGCCCACCAGCTCCCCGCATCCCGCGGAATTCTGGTAATCAGTGCCCGCTTTTCGAGCCACCCCCCTCGAAGGACACCGTCGAAAATGGAACAGCTCATCTATTTGCTCCCGGTCGCCGGGCTCATCGCGCTTGCGTACAGCTTCGTGACGACTGGCTGGATCGCTAAACAAGACGCCGGCAACGCGGTCATGAAGACCATTGCCGATCAGATTTCCAAGGGCGCCATGGCGTTCCTTGCCGCCGAGTACAAGGTGCTCGCCGTGTTCGTGGTTGTGGTGGCCGGACTGCTGGTCGCCATGAACCTGAGCATCGAAGGTGGCTCCGCCTTGATCGGACTCGCGTTCGTCACGGGTGCAGTCGCGTCGGGCTTTGCCGGCTACCTCGGCATGAAAGTCGCGACGGACGCCAACGTGCGCACCGCGGCGGCAGCACGCAAAGGACTGCCGCCCGCACTCACCGTCGCCTTCCGCGGCGGAGCGGTCATGGGCATGAGCGTCGTCGGTCTGGCCCTGCTCGGCATGGGTGGCTTGTTCATCCTGTTCAACTTCCAGTTCGACGCGATGACCAGCCAGGCTGGCCTCATCAAGACGGTCAACCTGCTCGCAGGCTTCTCGATGGGCGCTTCGTCCATCGCGCTGTTCGCCCGCGTCGGCGGCGGTATCTACACCAAGGCTGCTGACGTCGGCGCCGACCTGGTCGGCAAAGTCGAAGCCGGAATCCCCGAGGACCACCCGCTCAACCCCGCGACCATCGCCGACAACGTCGGTGACAACGTCGGCGACGTTGCGGGAATGGGCGCCGACCTTTTCGAGTCCTACGTGGCCTCGATTGTCGGTGCGATGATCCTCGGCGCGGTCGCCAGCGGCGGCAGCCTCGAGATGGTGATGCTCCCGGTGACCATCGCGGCCATCGGTGTCATCGTCTCGGTCATCTTCACGTACTTCGTGAAGGTCAAAGAGGGCGGCAACCCGCAGCACTCGCTCGACGGAGGCTCCTTTGGTGCAGCCGGCGTCATGCTGCTGTTGTCCTGGTTCATCATCGACTACTTCGTCGGTTCCGCGGCGAGCTCCGGCGGCATGACCCTCAACGGCATGACGCTTGGCACTGTCGACCTGTTCATGCCCATGGCTGGCGGTCTGGCTGCAGGTGTCGCCATCGGTATCGTCACCGGCTACTACTGCTCCAAAGGCAAGCCGCCGGTGAACAGCATCGTCGACCAGTCGATGACCGGTCCGGCGACCAACCTCATCGCTGGCATCAGTGTCGGCTTCCGCTCGACGGCCATCCCGGTCCTCATCATCGCCGCTGCCATCTTCGGTGCGAACCACTTCGCCGGCGTGTTCGGCGTGGCACTCGCAGCGCTCGGCATGCTGTCCACCACGGGTATCCAGCTCGCGGTTGATGCATACGGCCCGATCTCCGACAACGCTGGTGGCATCGCCGAGATGGCGGGCCTTCCTCCCGAAGTTCGCGAGCGCACCGACAACCTGGACGCGGTCGGCAACACCACCGCTGCCATCGGTAAAGGCTTCGCCATCGGTTCCGCCGCACTCGCGTCGCTGTCGCTGTTCGCCGCCTACCAAACGACGACGGGCGCCACGATGGAGCTCACCGACCCCGAGGTTCTCATCGGACTTCTGCTCGGTGCGATGCTTCCGTTCCTCTTCTCCGCCATGGCCATGCAGGCCGTCGGTGATGCGGCGATGGAGATGATCCAAGAGGTCCGTCGCCAGTTCCGCGAGATCCCCAGCCTGCGCCCCGCGCTCGCGAAGGTGAAAGCGGCTGAGGACGAAGATCGCGAGCTCACCGAAGAAGAGATGACCGAGGTCATGGCAGCCGCCAAGGACACCGAGGTCGAGCGTTGCGTCGCCATCTCCACCCAGGCATCGCTCAAGCGGATGGTCGCGCCGGGCATGCTGGCCCTGTTGGCGCCGGTCATCGTGGGTCTGTGGTCCACGTCCGCACTCGGTGGACTGCTCGCCGGTACGTTGGTCTCCGGTGTGATGCTTGCCATCTTCATGTCCAACGCCGGTGGCGCTTGGGACAACGCGAAGAAGCAGGTCGAGGACCAAAAGAAGGCTGTCTCTTATACACATCTCCGAGCCCACGAGACCTCTCTACATCT
>OJGU01000572.1_pt1 | contig 20303 bp, 15 predicted proteins | sample 1594741 | NCBI WGS metagenome assembly OJGU01 (sample SAMN05416841, study PRJEB24817) | seawater metagenome | isolation source: Sea water | place: Canada:Atlantic | collected 2013-07
TTCGAGGTCGACCGGGGCCTTCCCTTCGAGCGGCGCGTGTTTCTCGATCAGCTCGGCCTTCACGAACGCTTCGAAGTCGCTGGTCCGCACGCTGGTGAAGGCGTGCTCGGTGAACCACCGGCGCAAGAACGGATCGAACGCTTCACGGCCGTAGGTCTCCTCGAGCAACCGCAAGAAGAGCGCGCCTTTCTCGTAGGGAACGTTGGTGAGCCCATCGTCGGGATCGCGCCCGGTAAGGTCCGTCGACAGACGCTGCTCGAGCTCCGGAAGCTCGGCCAACTCCTTGACCAAGTCCTGCTTACCAAGCATGGCTTCCATCTCTTCGCGCTCTCGACCGTAGAGCGCCTCCATGACGCGGCGCTCCACATACACGGTGAACCCTTCGTTGAGCCACAGGTCGCCCCACGATGCGTTCGTGACCAGGTTGCCCGACCAGGAGTGCGCGAGTTCGTGTGCGATCAAGGCCACGAGCGACCGGTCACCGGCGAGGATCGTCGGCGTCGCAAACGTGAGCCGCGGGTTCTCCATCCCGCCAAACGGGAACGCGGGCGGCAACACCAAGATGTCGTACCGCTCCCATCGGTAGGGGCCGTAGAGCGTCTCGACCGCATCGATCATGGCTTCGACGTTGCCGAACTCGGAGACCGCCCGCGCCAGCACGGACGGTTCCGCCCACACGCCGCTGCGCGGACCCAGCTCGGCGAACTTCACCGCGCCGACGCTCATCGCCACGAGATACGATGGGATCGGCTGATCCATCTCGAAGCGAAACGTGCCCTTCTCCTCAGAGGGGAGGCTCTTGGCTGCCATCAGAGCGGTGAGCCCACCCTCGACGTGAATCTCCGCGTCGAAGGTCGAACGAACCCCCGGCGTGTCTTGGCAGGGGATCCACGAGCGCGCGTGAATCGCCTGGGACTGCGTATAGAGGAAGGGGCTGGTGCCGTCGGCGGTCTGCTCCGGGGAGAGCCACTGGAGGCCCGATGCTCCGGGCGCGGTCGCGTACTCGATGCGCACAGCGTCCGCGTTGTCCGGCAGCGTCACGTCCAGCGCTCCACCGAACTCGCGGTCCTGCACGGTGTAGGTCGTGTCCTTCCAGGCGACCGCGGCTGTGGCGAGAGGACGAAGGTCGCGGACCTGGGCCGTCTGAACCTTGCGAATCTCCAGACCCCGAACATCGAGCAACAGCGGAGCCGAAGGATCGAGACGCTCGATCGCGACCGTTGCGGTGCCGCGCAGCACCTGCGCATCGAAGTCCACGGCCAGGTCGAGCCCGGTGTGTCTGACAACCACCTCGTCGGGGTGAGACACGGAGTGCACGTCCCGAGTGATCCCAGCGCCAGCTTCGGCAGGTGCGACCGCGTCCGGCAGGTCGGTCGGCGGACCGGCGGGCGGTTTCCCATCGGGCCGGCAACCGAGCAGCAGCGCGCAGGCCAGGAGTGCGGACATTGGGATTCGCGCAGTCATCGCGAGGGCTCGGGTACCCGGCCCAGCCTGGAATTGCAAATGGCCAGTTAGCAATATTAGTTTCTGTTCCGCTCCAGGAGCGATCACCCTCTCGAGGGCCTGACGGAGGAGATCTGACCGAAAGAGCGTTCTCGACCGCAGAGGGTGACTTTTTTGCTCAAGTCCTGAACATTTTTGTTGATAAGAAAAAGTGTAAGCTGCATTATCCAAGCAGGTCGCAGCAAAGGTCCTCCCGAATGTTCAACTCGTCCTCGATCCGCGCCTCGCTCGCCCTCGCCGCCGCCGCCCTTCTCTCCGGAGGGTGTGACCTCATCGACGTTCTCTCGGACGAAGGAGACACGCTCGTCACGGTCTTCTCGAACCACCACGCGACCCCGACGGAGGGCTTCGTGCCCGACCGCGGTGGCGACGGTGAGCTTCGGGTGTTCGACAACGATGAAGGTTGGACGATCCACCTCACCGACGGGCTCATCACGACCAAGGGCGTCACCTTGCAGCGCTGCGACGGCTCCGAATCGCCGATCGAGTTCTACTTCGGGTCCGTTGCAGAAGACCTCCGCAGCGCCGACCTCGAGCGCCGGACTCTGGGCGGTACCGAGGTTGGTGCCGGCGAGCTCTGCGGCGTGACCATCCACTACGGCCCCTTCTCCGCCGCAACGGACGATGCTCCCGCAGAGATGGACGCAGCCAAGATGGACGGCCTGACCCTCTTCCTGGAAGGGTACGCGGAGCGCGGAGATGAAAGGGTCCCCTTCGAGATCGCGGTCGAGAGTCCCGCGGACGTCTTCACCGACCTCGCCGACAGTCCCGGTGGCCCGCTGCGCATCAAGGGGGACGAGGCTTTCCCCGTGGAGCTCACGGTCTCCAAGACGTACGACCGATTCTTCGACGGCGTCGACTTCGAGACGCTCACGGACGAGGACCTCTCGCAGAACGCCCTTGCGGTGCTTGAGCTCGAGACCCGCATCGAACTCAATCGCTAGCCCGCTGTTGCGCCGCCGACGCGGGGCAGGCTTCGCCGCAACTCGGCTATCCTGAGGGTGGGTGCACGTCTGCAACCACTGCCACGCGCAAAATCCGCAGGGACTCTCGCAGTGCCAGCGATGCGGCATCACGATGGCGGGTGTCGAGTTGTCGACGCAGCCAACGTCGGGTGCGTACCACGGCCAGATCCAACAAGACCCGATGATCGGGCGCTGGATCCTGGACCAGTACTTGGTGCGGGCGAGGATCGGCGAGGGTGGAATGGGTGCGGTCTACCTCGCGGAACAGCCGTCGGTCGGACGCAATGCGGTCATCAAGATCGTGCACCCGTGGTTGTCCAGCGACCCCAAGATCGCAGCGAGGTTCGACACCGAAGCTCGGGCCGCAGCACGCCTGCAAAACCCGCACATCGTCTCGATCTACAACTACGGCCGGCTGCCCGACCACACCCTGTTCATCGCGATGGAGTACCTCGAAGGGTGCACGATCGCGGAGCTCATGCGCTCGGAGGGTCGGCTCGACCCGCACCGAGCCGTCGGCATTGCCACGCAGGTTTGCGAAGCCCTCCAAGAGGCGCATCGGCGCGGCGTGGTCCATCGTGACCTGACCCCGAACAACCTGATGTTGGTGGCCCGGCGAGGTGGTCCCGACTTCGTGAAGGTGCTCGATTTCGGCGTGGCCAAGCTCGGTGGTGCCGAAGCTACCGCGGGCCGCGGAGCCGTGGGCACGCCGGGCTACATGGCGCCCGAGCAGCTCCGTGATGAGCCGGTCGACGGTCGCGCAGACATCTACGCGCTCGCGCACATCCTGTACGAGATGCTGACGGGACGCGCCGCATTCGAGGCGAGTTCTCCCGCCGCCCTGCTCAACAAACACCTCAACGAGTTGCCGCGCCCGATGATGGCGGCAGCCCCCGGCATCGACATCAACCCGGGACTCGAGGCGTGTGTGATGCGCGGCCTCGCGAAGCACCCCTACCAACGGCCGCAGGACGCCGACACCTTTGCCGAGGAGCTGTGGACCACGATGATGGGGACGCGCATGTTCGCCGCCCCCTTCGAGCCGCCGATCCACGCGCCAAGCCCCGGCGTCAGCCCTCGGGTCCTCGGTTTGTCGATCGCGACCGCGGTCGTTCTGGTTGGGTCCAGCCTCGCCGCGGCGTATACCTTCCTCACTCGCGAGCCGACGGAGGTCGAGGCACCGGCCGAAACCCCTGAGTTCGCGAGGCCCCTGCCCGCGCCAGGAATGGAGCCCCCCAGCCCGGCAAAGCAGGCGCTGATGTTGCACCCCTTGGCGGATCTCGAGGCAGAGCTCGAGCGCGTCACCCTGCTCAGCGGACTTCCGCGCAGCTCGATCGATCTTTCGATCGCGCAGTACCATCGCGCCGCCACCGATCCTCCGCCAGGTGCAGACCCGGAGACCTATCGGAAGTCGCTCCTGGCGGGTCTGATCCTGCAATGGCGTGCCGCACAGTCCGATGTCCTCACGACCGACCGCGACATCGACGAGCTCGAGGCGGTGTTCTTGATGATGCGCAGCCCGTTCGACGTCAAGACGCGGCAGCGCATGCTCGTCGAACTGAAGAAGGCGACGGCCAAGGAGCCGGATCCGGAGCGCGCCGTCAAGCGCAAACTGCTCGAATGGATCGCGACGTTTGGGGACGCGCCCGATGACGAAGCCCCCCTGCTCATGGACGAGTAGCTGGCTTCGACCCCCGCAAGCCACTGGGCCCACCCGGTTCCTTGGGCGATACTGCGGACCGTGAGCGACGCCTCCAAGTCGAAGTCCGACGTCCGCATCGAAGTCGAAGACGACCGTACCGGCATGAACCCGGTCACGCTCGAGCGGGCAGTGCTCGACCACCTCAACTACACGGTCCTCAAGGACGCTCGGTCCGCCTCGCTACCGGATGTGTACACGGCGGTGGCCCACGCCGTGCGAGACCGGCTGGTTCAGCGGTGGATCCAAACCCAGCGCGCCTACTACGACCAGGACGTCAAGCGGGTCTACTACCTGTCGGCGGAGTTCCTGATGGGGCGAGCGTTGGGCAACAACCTGATGAACCTCGGCTTGTGGGACACGATGAAGGAGCTGCTCGGCTCCCACGGAGTGGAGCTTCACCACCTGCTGGAGAGCGAGCACGATCCGGGCCTGGGCAACGGTGGCCTCGGCCGCCTCGCGGCGTGTTTTCTCGACTCGATGGCGACGCTGGGGATCCCCGGCGTCGGGTACGGCATCCGATACGAGTTCGGCATCTTCGAGCAGCGCATCCAAGATGGCTGGCAGGTCGAGAAGGCAGACGCCTGGCTTCGTCATGGCTATCCCTGGGAGGTGGCTCGGGTGTCGTATCGCGTCCCGGTGCAGTTGTACGGCCGCGTCGAAACAACAACCGACGAAAACGGCGCTCACAAGTCGCGCTGGGTCGACGCGCAGACCGTGCTTGGTGTCCCCTACGATGTCCCAGTCGCCGGGTACGGCAACAACACGGTCAACACGCTGCGGCTGTGGCGGGCTCGGGCGAGCTCAAACTTCAACCTCGGTGTGTTCAACGACGGCGACTACCGGCGCGCCGTTCAGGAGAAGGCCGACGGAGAAACAATCTCCAAGGTTCTCTACCCCGACGACCGCTCGGCCGAAGGACGCGAGCTCCGACTCAAGCAGCAGTACTTCTTCACCTGTTGTTCGATCGCGGACATCCTGCGGCGCTACAGCAAGCGGCACGACACGTTCGACGCCCTGCCCGACAAGGTCGCGATCCAGCTCAACGACACCCACCCCGCGATCGCCGTGGCCGAGCTCATGCGGGTCCTCGTCGACCAGAACGAGGTGCCTTGGGAGCGCGCCTGGGACATCACTCGCCACACCATCGCCTACACCAACCACACGCTGCTGCCCGAGGCGCTCGAGACGTGGCCGCGCAGTTTGTTCGAACGGCTGCTTCCGCGCCACCTGCAGATCATCGAGGAAATCGACCGCCGATTCCGCCGCGAGATTCAGATCTTCGATCCGCAGGATCTGGACCGTGTCGGGCGCATGTCGATCGTCTCCGATGGCGACAATCCCGACATCCGCATGGCCCACCTCGCCGTCGCCGGCTCCCACAGCGTCAACGGGGTGGCCGCCCTACACTCCGAGCTCCTTCGCACCCGGGTTCTCAAGGACTTCGCGGACGTCTGGCCGCACAAGTTCAACAACAAGACCAACGGCGTCACGCCTCGCCGATGGATCCTGCTGGCCAACCCCAAGCTCTCACAGGCGATCAGCTCTCGCATCGGCAAGGAGTGGGTCACCGACCTCGACCAGCTCGAGAAGCTCGCCCCCTACGCCGACGATCCAGAGTTCCACCAGGAGCTGCGGACGATCAAACGGGCAAACAAGCAGGACCTGGCCAAGCTCATCTACGAGCGACATGACCTCGAGGTCTCCCCCGACTCGATCTTCGACGTTCAGATCAAGCGGCTGCACGAGTACAAGCGCCAGCTCCTCAACTGCCTGCAGATCGTCGCGCACTACCAGCGGCTCAAGGCCAACCCGAACCTGCAGGTGCAACCGCGGACGTTCATCTTTGGCGGCAAGGCGGCGCCTGGCTATGTCAAGGCCAAGATGCACATCAAGCTGATCAACGATGTGGCGGCCACCATCAACGCCGACCCGGCGATGCACGGAAAGCTGAAGGTCGTGTTCTTGGCCAACTACTCGGTGTCGTTGGCGCAGCAGATCATCCCCGCCACCGATGTCTCGGAGCAGGTCTCGATGGCTGGCAAGGAGGCCTCCGGCACCGGAAACATGAAGTTTGCGATGAACGGGGCGCTGACCTGCGGCACGCTCGACGGCGCCAACGTCGAGATCCGGGAGGCGGTCGGCGAGGACAACTTCTTCTTGTTCGGACTCGACGCCGCACAGGCCCGAGCCAAGAAGGAGAACTACAACCCCCGGGCGGAGATCGAGCAAAGCGACCGCCTCCGCGGTGTGCTCGAGCTGATCGCATCGGGCTTCTTCTCCCCGGACGACCCCAAGCGCTTCGACCCGGTCCTTCACGACCTGTGGCACCACGACCCGTACTTGGTCTGCGCCGATTTCGACAGCTACTGCGACGTTCAGGAGCGCCTGGGCGAGACCTACGCCGACACCGACCGCTGGTCCAAGATGGTCGTGCACAACCTCGCCAACGTCGGGCGTTTCTCGAGCGACCGCACCATCGCCCAGTACGCGGAAGACATCTGGGGCGCAAAGCCCGTTGTCGTGGAGCTCGCGCAATGATGGCGCGACGGCGAACCCACGGGTCCGGGCCCTACGAATATGACCGCAACGCGACCGCCCCATACTCGGGGCGGCCCAGCGCCACGTAGATGCCCGCGACCCACTCCGCAAACCGCGGTCCACCATGAGCGCCCGTCGCGATTGCATCTCGGACGAACACCAGCGCGGTCGCTCGCTGACCCGAGTTCATCAGCGCTGACACCTGGTCGCGGAGTCCCTCCAGGTCGTGTGCTGCTTGCCCTTCGCGTTCGGCCGACGTCCGCGACTCCACCACGCCCAGCCCATCCAGCGTAGACGCGGAGATCCGGCCCGTCCGCTGGTTGAGCGCGGCCCGAGCCTGCGCGTGATCCTCGGCGTCATCCCGGCCCGGCAGCGGCTCCCCGCCTCTGAGCAGGTCCGCGAATGCCTCCGTAGACGGCGCAACCCACTGAATCGCATCGGGGTACCCATCCATGGGTGAGACGAAAACCACGCCCGGCGAAGCGCACAGTGTCCCGAGGTCGTCGACCCATGCGGCGTAGTGGCAACCGTCCACCCCGAGGTCGAGGAGGGGGATGGCTTCGGGTGGAATCGACGAGTACCGGACGCCCAGCGTGCTCGGGGTTGCGAGCGGCCCTGTCGGCCGGACCCAGTCCTGGACCGCGTTCTCGATATCGGCCTCGCGTAGCACCGCGAGGAATGGTTCGAGGCGGTCCAGCATCACCCGGCTGCCTCCGCGGTAAAGCCGGAGCTGCCCGTGACGACCGGCGGGAATCCCCCCGGCGATCGAGAATGAGCGTTGCGATCAGGCATACACGCTACGAGTCAATCTAACGTAGTTCTGCAGAGCCTGAGCCGCCCTGGCCGAATCAACCCGGATCGAACCAGTCCTCCCCTCGCTTGCGTCCGCGCCAGCGCGGCGGTAAACCGCCCGGCTCCATGCACGTCGGCATCGACTTCGGCACGTCCAACACCGCGGTCGCACTCGCGGATGCGGGTGGCGACGTGCGCTTCTTGGAGTTCTCGTTGTTGGGCGCGACGACGCAGAGCTTTCGCAGCCTGCTCTACTTCGACCCAGAAGAGCAGGACGTCCGCACTTCGATCAACTTCCACGCGGGCACCGGGGCGATCGAGGCGTACCTCGAAGCCATGGGTGAGGGCCGCTTGGTGCAGTCGTTCAAGACTCACCTGACCACGGAGTCGCTAGGCCGTACGCAGATCGGCCATCACGCCATCTCTTTGGACGACATGCTGATGTTGTTCTTCTCTCGCCTCCGGGAGCACATCACCGAGGCTTGGGGAGAGACCCCGGACCAGGTGACGCTGGGTCGGCCCGTGCGGTTCGCCGGGGCCGACGACGACGACGCCAGCCTTGCAGCGCAGGCCAGACTCGAAGCCGCGGCCCGCAAGAGCGGCTTCGAAACCGTCGGATTCGAGCTCGAACCGATCGCGGCCGCGTACCACTACGAACGCATGCTCGACAAGCCCGAGCTCGCACTGGTCGCAGACTTCGGCGGCGGCACGACAGACTTCTGCCTGATGCGCCTGGGTGGACCCGACGCCGACCGCGGACGCCACGACGACATCGTCGCGACCGGCGGCGTCGGCGTGGCCGGAGATGACCTCGATGCCGCGATCATCGAGCACGTGGTGTCGCCCGAGCTGGGCAAGGGCACCCGCTACCGCGAAATGGGCCGCGAGAAAGCCGTCCCAAGCTCGTACTACTACAAGCTGTCACGCTGGCATCACCTGTCGTTCCTCCGTGGCAAGCGAGTCCGAGCCGAGCTCGAGCGTCTGCATCGCGCGGCCCTGGAGCCCGACAAGATCGAGGCGTTCATCCACGTGCTCGAGAACAACCAGGGCTTCCATCTGCACAAGGCGGTCGAGCGGCTGAAGATCGCGCTGTCCTCCGAGGAGGAGGCCTCGTTCCGCTTCGACGACGACCCCGTCGAGATCGAGACCCGCGTGCAACGGGCGGACTTCGAGCGCTGGATCGAGCCGTGCGTTTCGGCCATCACCACGGGCCTCGACGAAACCCTCGCCCGCGCCGGCCTCGCCCCCGATGCGGTCGACCGCGTGTTCATGACCGGCGGCACCGCCTTCGTCCCCTGTGTCCGTCGACAATTCGAGCAGCGCTTCGGCGCCGAGAAGCTCAGCGGCGGCGACGAGCTGATGTCGATCGCGTCAGGGCTCGCCGTCCGCGATGGCGCTCAGCGATCGGTCTCGTGAAGACACGATCGCCCGCCGTGCCCGCGTCGTCCTGACACGCGGAGCTGTTCAAGTCGCCGTTGCGACCCCGCGAATCAGGCTCTCCACACTCCACCGAAAGCTCTCCGCGACGTCTGCATCCAGCTGGAACTGGCCGCTCGCCTCGAGCAGGACGAAGCCGTGGATCGCCGCCCGCAATGATCGCATCGCGTGTACACGCTGGTCCTGGGCGATACCAAGTTGACCCAGCGGACGATCGAACAGGTCGAGAAGGTCACGCGCGACCGGAGGGATGTCGGCGCTACTGTAGTCCGGCTGAACTCGAGCCATGAGGCCGTAGAGGCCTCCGTTGGCCACAGCCCAATCGCGTACACCGTGGGCCAGGAGGCGGAGTTGTTCTTGGGGCTCGACCACACCGCGCACGGCCGACTTGAGAGCCTCCACGAGACGACGGGTTCCCTCGTCAGCCACGCGTCGCGCCAGCGCCTCCCCGGAGGTCACGTGGTTGTACATGGAGGCCGGCCGGATCCCCAGCGCACGCGCCACACTCGAGATCCCGAGGCCGTCTGCCCCCTCCCCTTGCACGACGTCGACGGCCGCCTCCAACACTTGGGCCGCCGACAGACCCGGCCCTTTCCTACGCCCCACGTTCGCCCCCGCTCACGAAGTCCACGATGGCACGAGCGGTCTCTTCGGGCTTCTCGATCTGCGGGTAGTGGCCCGCGCCGTCGATCATCGCGACCAGGTTCTTCCCGCCGAGGAGTTCAGCCTGCCGTGCCGCCTCTGCGGCGGGGTCGGGGAAGTCGGGGTCCTTGGCTCCCATCGCGACGAGGGTGGGCACCTGCAGCTCGTGGAGGCGGGCGGAGACCGCAGCCTTGCTGGAGCACATCATCATTCGCAGCGCTCGAAGGCGTCCTGCCTCGCGTAGGTTCGCCACAACCTCATCGTGATTGGCTTCGTGGTCCGGCGGCGGGCTCGCAAACAGTGTCTGGCGATACCGGCCCCACGCCCAAACACCCCACGGGGGGATGAACAGAAGCGACAGCATGATCTTCATCAGCCCGAAGTTCGGCGGGTCACTCACGAAGCCGCTGAGCGACACGATTCTCCCCACGCGATCGGATCGCAGCGAGGCATGCACGCTGGCCGCCGCGCCCACCGAGTTCCCCAACAGCGTCACGTCCCGAAGCTCCAGCGCCTCCATCAACGCTACGACGTCATCGCCGATGTCTTCGCTCCTGTAGCTGGAGAATCCCGTGTCGGACTCCCCATGGCCGCGCAGGTCGATCACGTGAACTCGAAACCCGGCCTCGGCGAGGAGCGGCGCGAGGCGACGGTAGCTGGCCCGCGTGTCACCAATCCCCGGTATGGCGACGACCTCAACGTCGCCGCTCCCGAAGACTTCGTACGCCACGTTTCCGTCTCCGACTTGAACGCTCTTTCCCATGACCATAAACTAATACCATTCGTTATTTTGGCAACTGGATTTGTTAAAAAAGGGGAAAGCCCTGAAATTCCAAGATTCGCGGAGACCACGCACGCGAAACGACCGATGCGGAGGCCCAGTGTCGGCGGCCAGAGTGTGGCGACGGACAGTGGCATGCAGACCCAACGACACTCGACAAGGCTCGGTCCATTCGCGTTGTTGGCTTGGACCGCAGCGTGCGGTCAACCCGTCCCCGACTCGGCGTTCGACTCGGCGCCGCCGGCAGCGACGACCCACCGCGTCGTGATCCACACCACCGACGCCTCGTTCTGGGATGGTCCGCTCGTGCAGCCCGACGGCGTCGCGGTCGAGCACGGCTATGCGGAGACCGTGGCACGACTCCGGAACGAAGAGATCCGGGTGTTCGCGTTCGCCTCCGACGCCGTGGGCCCCTCGATTCCCGGCCTTCCGTCGTGCGATGCCGCTGCGGGGTGGTTTGCACCCTACGGCGCGATGCCAGCGATTCCCGACGACACCGGGGACGCCGCATTGTTGATCGACGACGTCCGCACCGGCGCGGTGAGTTTGGCGGACACAATTCCCCACGTGGTCGAACAGTCCCAGTGCGACCCGTATCCGCCCGCCGGATGAGGTCGCGTTTCGGGATCCCGCCGAAGGTGCTGCGTTGGTCAGCCTGGCCGCGTGCACTCCAAGATCTCGGCCCGGTCGCGCCCGCCCCTTGGACACCCGATCGCGCCGTTCATCGGGGCCTGCGGCCGTTGGACTGGCCGGCATGCGCCAACGCTTTGACAGGAACGGCGCCGGGGCGCAGGCTCAGAGTGCAGATGTCGGAAAAACCCGCCACCAAAGGGCGGCGCCTGTTCAAGCTCGCCAGCATGACCGCCCAGGTCGCGGGCGGATACGCCAAGAACCGCATCAAATCGGTCTTCCAGAGCGATGAAGCCTCGGCCGAAGACCGAGCGCAGATGAACGAGAAGTCCGGCAAGGTCATCGCCAAGACGCTCGGCGAGCTCAAGGGTGCGGTGATGAAGGTCGGGCAGATGGCCTCGGTCGCCGCCGACATCTTGCCCTCGGAGGTCCAAGAAGCCCTGACAAGCCTCCAACGCGAAGCGCCGCCAATGCCCTTCGAAGTCATCGCGGACCAGATCGAGTCGGAGTTTTCCGCCGCGCCCGAGACGCTGTTCCAAAGCTTCGACCGGGTGCCGTTTGCCTCGGCCTCCATCGGTCAGGTCCACCGTGCGGTCACCGACGACGGCCGCGAAGTCGTCGTGAAGGTTCAGTACCCAGGAGTCGACGGCGCGGTCGACTCCGACCTCGCGCACCTCAAGCTCGCCCTACGCGCCAGCGGCCTGGTCCGTATCCCGAAGAAGTCGCTCGATGCGGTGTTCAAGGAGCTCAAGGCGCGCCTACACGAAGAGCTCGACTACACCAACGAAGCCGACAACGTCCGCTTCTTCTACGAGCACTACAAAGACAACCCCAGCGTCATCGTCCCCGAAGTGGTGGGTGAACGCAGCTCAGGCCGGGTCCTCACCCTGACCTACGAGCCCGGGGACCACCTCGACGAAGCGCGCCACTACCCGCAGAAGATCCGCGACGAGATCGCGTACCACCTGTTCGACGTGGTCGCGGAGCAGGCGTTCGACCTGCAGGTGATCCACGCCGACCCCAACCCCGCAAACTTCGCGTTCCGCCGCGACGGGTCGATCGTCCTGTACGACTTCGGCTGCGTGAAGACGCTCGAGCCCAAGATCGTCGAGGCGTACTTGTTCTCCGTTCGTGCCAGCCTCGACGAACGCTACGAAGACCTCGACGAAGGCATGGTTCGCCTCGGCGCGCGCAACCTCGAGGGCGCGCACGTCCCCCCGCAGTACTACAAGGTCTGGCGGGACATCTTCGCCAAGCCGCTCCTGGGCGGCACCTACAACTTCGGCGAGGCCCAGCTCCAGCGCGAGTCGATGAAACACGTCCCAGGCTTCATCGCCAAGTACATGACCTCGTTCCAGCCGCCGCCCGAACTCGTGTTCCTCGACCGGGTGGTGTTGGGCCACTACGGCACCCTGCGCAGGCTCGGCGCCCACGCGGACTTTCGAGCCAAGCTCGACGCGTACCTGCAGCGCGCGCCCACGTCGGTGGCGGAACTGAGCAGCTAGGCGTCACTCGCACGCGTCGGCGCCGACCGTGGTCGGGTCGCTTCTCATCGTGCCGTCCATGTCGGTCGTGACCTCGGCGTGTGCTGCGACCATATCGACGGAACCGCAGCGCGCGAGGTGGAGGTCGCCCGCGGCAGCGTCGACGAACCATCCGTCCTCACCAGCCTGCACGTTGCCGACATCGGCGAACTCCGCACCATCGCGACTGCGGATCTCCTGGTTGCTCAGATTTCCGTGCAGCGTCACGTCGCTGGTCTCGCCCCACCGAATCTCGATACCGGATCCGTACGCGTCCGGGTGGCTCATGAACACCGTGTTGTGGGCGACGAGCATGCCCACACCACGCTCGACGATGATGCCGACGTCATGCTCTCGGCTTCCGGGGTGCTCCGAGAACACGGTGTTGTTGACAACGCGCGTGCCGTAAACGGTATCGACCAGACCGATTCCGATGCCCCGAGCGCTGTTGAGAATGCGGTTGCCGGCGATCGTGTGTCCCGTCCCCGATTCGCTGTCCCACATGTGAATGGCGTGCTCGGACAGGCCACCGGTGTACGTCATGTTGTTGCGAAGCTCGGGGAAGCGTCCGTGCGCGGGGCGAGCGACACCATCGGCCGTGCAGTAGATGCCCTCGAACAAGTTGTCGTGGACGTTCCAGTTGCGAGCGTTGTGGGTGTCGATGCCGCCGGTGTAGCAGGTGGTGTTGCCCTCGGCGTCGCCATATCCCCACACATTGTCGCGGCCCTGCTCCGTCATCCGGAACTGGCTGCAGGAGATTTCGACCGCATCCACGGTTCCATCGTTGACGCTGGACTTGAGGAACTGCTGTCCACCGTCGAGCATGTGCACGTTGTGAACGAGCGCCTCATCGCCATCGGCCCAGATGTGGATCAGATGGAACACCGAGCGCCGCACCGTCAGGTCCGCGACCACGACCCCGCTCGCGGCGATGGTGACGGGTGCGCTTCCATCCCCGTGGGATCGGTACTCCCCATCGATCACGACAGCCGCAGCATCCCCGCTCTCCGAGCGAAGGGTCACGTCTGGGGTGGTGATGTAGATGCCGGAGAACCCCCCGTCGTCCGCATCGGGAAGAACGTATGTGCCGTCGGCCAGCACCACCGTGTCCCCGGAACTCGCGGACGACACCGCCTGCCGCAGGCTCATCTCTCCTGCACCTTCGACCATGACGACACCGTCGGCGACCGAGGAGACGCGAATCTCGGCGCCGTCACGAACCGGAAGCTCCACGTCGTCGCACGAGGCGGGCGGTTCGATCGGAGGGTCTCCCGTCGGATCGTCAGAGTCCCCGGTAACCTCGCCCGCATCCTCCGTGTCGGAGAGGCCACCCGTGGTTTCATCCGCGGTCGGATCGACCGCCCCGCTCCCCCCCTCGCTGCTTTCGGCTCCTGTTGCATCCGTGCCGCTGGCGGTCCCCGCGGAAGACTCGGTCGCGGCTCCGAACGACGCCTCTTCCGCATCGTCCGCACCGCAGCCAACCATCGAGATCACCCCCAACACCCATGCCGTCCGCTGCATGAATTTGGGATACCAAGGTGGCCTGGCTCCCACCATCGGTAGGACTACCGACTTTGGCGGCGTGAACGCACTGTTTGCGGTACGGGCAGCGGCCCAGGCCTGCGCTATGGTGCGCCCATGCGCTGCGCTGCGCTCCTTCTCGTCCTCCTCGGCACGGGCTGCCAAGACCACACCACCGGTGTGCAGACGCTCTGCAATGCGCCGCGCGACTGCCAAGCGTGCCAAGGGGTGGAGCCGGCCGCGTTCGACAAGACGATGGCCAAGCACATCGACCGGAGCGTCCGCCACGACGAGGCACGCCTGCTGTTCGACAAGCTCGGCAAGCTCGACGACAAAGAGCGAGCCAAGCTGCTCCGCGAATCCGCCGAGAAGGCGGGACTGTCCAGCTGCATTCTCGCCGACCGCTACGAGGCGCGGGCCAAGGCCTGGGAAGCGCATCAAAAGGGCGAAGGCAAAGCTCCGCCCCCGTAGGCTCAGACCCCGAACGCGCCCACGGCCGCTTCGCACCCCTCCCAGCTCACACGCAGGTTCTCGGGGTCGACAAGCAAGTCTTCGACCTCGAGCCGCTCGGGAAACCCGGTCCACCCCTTCGGCCCAAAGAAGTCGCCCGCGACGGCCTTCGGGTCCGCACAAGCTCTCAGAATGCCAGTGGCACCATCCTCCGCCGACTGTGCGTTGCTCATGAGTTCCGCGTTTAGGTCCATCCCCCCGGCCTCGGCGGTCGTGACTGCCAGGTTCGTCCGCGACAACCCAGGGTGAGCGATCATCGGCTTCACGTTCGTCTTGCCACCCGCCTCCAGCCGCCGCTTCAGCTCGTAGGTGAAGGTGCAGTTCGCGAGCTTGGTCTGGTGGTATCGCTCCCACCGCGGTCCCGAAAAGCTCGCGCTCTCTTGCGGTGTGCCGTCGCCGCCGAGATCCCCACCGGCCTTCGAAAAGTACTGGGCCTGCAGCGGCTCGCCGAGTCGCGCCATCGACGTGTGGTTCACCACCCGTGCGTCGTCACTCTTCTCCAGCAGCCCGAACAGCTCCTTGGTCAGCAGGAAGTGCGACAAGCAGTTGGTCTGCATCTGGACGTCGTACCCATCCTTGGTCGCCTGATCCGGCAGCGCCATGACGCCGGCGTTGTTGCAAAGCACATCGAGCTTCTCGTAGCGCGAAACGATGTCCCGGGACGCAGCTCGGACGCTCTCGAAGTCCTGCAGGTCACAGATGACCGCGTCGAACTCTCCCCCGGGGACCTCGGCGCGGAGCTTTTCCAAGGCCGCGTCCGAGCGCCCGCTCGCTCGGTTCAACAGGATCACCTGGGCGCCGAGCCGCGCAAGCTCGCGAGCGCAGACATAGCCCGTGCCGCTGGTCGTGCCGGTCACGGCCACGATCCGGCCTGACATGTCCCGGGTGTGCTTTTGAATGACATCTTGAAGGTGAAGGGTCTTGATGCTCGTCGTCATGTCGCGCCTCGTGGTCCCAACATGGCTGCACCCGAGCCCGATCGCATGCCAGATCCTGCTCGGGACATGCTGGATCCTGCAAACCGCCACCAGGCCATATGACCGGGCCGAGTTTTGGCGCTACAACCTCCTCATGACGATCGCGCGCCTCATCAAACGCGTTGGAGCAGGCGCTGAGAGCGGATATCGCGTCCTGACCGGTAACGTCGGGCTCATGGTGCGGACCGCCCCGGGCGGCATGGATGCTCGGGTCTACGATCCGCTCGCGTGCCTGATCCTGCAGGGCACGAAAACGACATCGTTCGGCGATCGGACGGCGACCGTACGCGCGGGGGACATGGTCCTCGTCAGTCATGCCCTCCCCGTTGTGGCGCGAGTCACCGAGGCGAGCCCCGAAGCACCGTACATCGCGCTGGTGGTCCCCATCGACATCGCAGAGCTCCGCAGCGTTCGGGACCAGCTCGGCGACGAAGCCTTCGAGACCGGCGAAACGGATGCCTACGCGGCGAGCCCGGCCAGCGACGCGATGCTCGACACGTTTGATCGCTACCTGAGGCTTGCCGATGACCCCACACAGGCTCGTGTGCTCGAGCCGCTCATCCGCCGCGAGCTCCACCTTCGATTCCTCACCGCCGACAACGGCACCACATTGCGCGACCTGTTGGAGCGCAACAGCTACGCGCGCAACATCTCCCGTGCCCTCGGCGCCCTTCGCAACGACTTCCGGACCCGCCTGGAGGTTGCCCAACTTGCCCAATCCGTCGGCATGAGCGCGTCCTCGTTCCACCGCCACTTCAGGACCATCACGTCCACCACCCCCCTGCAGTACCAGAAGGACCTGCGGCTGACCGAGGCGCGAAAACTCCTGATCGCCGGAGACCACTCGGTATCGTCGGTGGCCTTCGAAGTGGGTTACGAGAGCCCCTCGCAGTTCAGCCGCGAGTACTCGCGAAAGTTCGGCACGCCGCCCAGCGGCGATGTTGCCGGCCTGTCTTGAGCACCAACACAACCGCTTCGGGCTGTTGCCAAGGCGGGACTTCAGCGGAGTGAGCTCTCGACGATGCGAACGTCGGGGTGCCGCACAACGCCGCCCAGCGCCTCGACCCGGCGCTGCTCGTCACGCCCGCGAGTCCCCGCTGGCACAACCATGACCCGAGGCGGGTCGAGTTCGTCGCGCTTGCGCAGGTGGGCGTAGGCGGGAGAGCGCAGCTGCAGGTTGTCGTCGATGCGCACCGAGAGCTTGCCGACCAGCTCCGAGGAGACGTAGCCCTGCACCTCGATCCGAAGCAGCAACCCACGCGGCCGCTTGCGCTTGCCGCTCCGGTGGGTCCCCGTGCGGGTGAGCCAGCCAAGTTCCGTGTCGTCGAACGCCTCGGGCAGGCGAGCGGAACCGGTGCGGAGCGACGCACCGATGCTGGGGATGCTCAGCGGGTCTGGGCCAATCTCGGCGAATACCAGCGCGGGGTCTTCACGATGCAACGCCTGGCGGATCGACGCCGAGAGCCAGGCTCCCGACACCGTGCATCCTTCCAGGCGAACATCCGCAGGGGCCGGTGGGAGTCGCAGCACCCGAGGCCGCGGGAAGTCGGCCGGGCCATAGGGCATGTCGAACCCCACCACCCGGACGTGCTCGCCGGTGCGTAACCGCAGGAACCCGTGCGGTGAGCTGACGACGAGTTCGTAGCGCTGCCCCATCACCGCGTCCTCGGGCATCGTCGTCTGGCGCTGGTAGACCCGCTGTCCGTCTTCCTCGGGGTTGGAGTACGACAGCAGCTCGATGAGGCTGGTCCCGACGGCGAGCGTGACCGAGTGATCGGCTCCACGGGCCGAGGGCACGGCGAACCGCCCCGGTGCTTCGATCCAGCCGGCACTGCGGATCGGGATCCGAGTGCGCCTCGTTCGGCGGAGGTCGTGCTCGGCCAGGATCAACTCGAGATGCGGCAACCTCCGCTCGAGCGGCGCCCGATGAACCGACTCCAGCTCGCAGACCGTCAGCACGCTTGGAACGACGAGCAGGTCGGGCTCGAAGGCCTGGAGCTGTTCGAGCACGGACGCGGCGCTCTCCCATCGGTCAATGCGGCGCAGCTCACCACCGAGCGATTCCAGGTCCTCGACCAGAATCTCGTCGACGGCAGTGTCGAAGCGACGCCCGCGCAGCAACGCCACCCGCCGGGGCGGAGTGTCCCCCAACCATGCGGACCACACCCCCACCGGAACATCGCGTTCCCAGGCGCCGGGGTTCTCAAAGTCGTCGTCCCCAATGCCGAAGCCAAAACGCGCGTTGACCTCGTCTTGGTGACGGTCGCGGTCGCGGATGGGAATCGACGCGCGAAAGTCATCGAGCGACCCGACGGCGTGCAGGCCCAGCTCGCGTCCGGGACGCGTCGGCCCCAACTGTTCGATCAGCAGACGCAGGCTGTCGTCACGTCGGTTGCGCTGGGCAGAGCGAGCGATTCTCATGGAGTGTTCTCCGCTACGACTCCGCCAGCTCCGCCTCGAGCTTGCTGAGCACGGCACGTGCCGCATCGACACGTCCCTGCAGATCGGGATCCCCATCGTCATTGGCCGCGCCGCCGGCTCCCTCGCAGAAGCGCTTGAGGTGTGCGGCCGCCTGAATCTTCCCGCCCACGTCCAGCAACGCGCGGGCAAGCCCGTAGTGCGCCTCGAAGTTATCCGGGGCCATCGCAAGCACCTTCCGATAGCCGTCGATCGCGGCGTCGGTATCCCCATCTCGCAGACTCAACTCCGCGAGGTTCATCTGGGCTTCGGACTGCATCGGATCGCAGCGCAGCGCCTGCAAGAAGTGGCTGCGAGCCTCTTCGTCGATCCCCATCTCAGCGAACATGCTGCCGAGATTGGTCCACGCGGCGGCGAGTTCGGGGTCCAGCTCGAGCGAAGCTTCATAGGCCGTCCGCGCAGCCTCAAACCCCGGCTGGTCCACCGGAGATCCATCCCACTGGGCTTCGAGTTCGCACCCCAACAGGAACCATCCGTAGGCGGTCGTCGGCGCGGGTCGGGCGGACTCGTCCGAGACCCACGGCAACTCGTGAACCTCGGCGGCCTGCTTCTGGAGATTCTCCGTCTCGAAGTCCAGGACCATCTGTCCGGACTCCGCTTCGTAGTCCCCTTGCACGTGTTCGACGACGAGTTCGTCGCCTTCGCAGCGGATGCGAAGCGAGGCGAGCATGTGCTTGGCCTCGGGCAGACGCCGGCCAAGCGCACCGAGGCTCCGCCGGACCCTGCGCAGCGGCATCCCCGACTCGAGCAACGCCTTCGCGACCTTCAGCTCGATCAGATCTCGGAAGCTATAGAAGACTCGCCCGCCGCGGCGGACCGACGGCGAGATGAACCCGGACTGCGACCAGTACCGAAGCCGATGCTCCGGAACATCCAACAGCCGCGCGACATGCCGTACCGAGTAGGCGTCGTCGCGTGCCGTGGCGTCGCCCTGCGTCGTCACCATCTGCATGCAGGCTACCCGACCTCGACACCCGTTGGGGCGGCCACAATGTCCGCGTCGATCAACACTTCCGTGCCGTCCACCCGCACCTGAGCGTCCACGACGATCTCCCACTGCACCGCGGCCGGGTCACCTGCCAACTCAGGCAGGCGCGAACGGATCCGTGCGGCGAGCTTCGGGGCCAGGTCGGGATGACCGTCAAGCAGGTCGGCGACGCGAGCGGCGGTCGCGGCGTCGGGCCGGTCGCGGAAGCGATCCGCCAACCTGGCCAGGTCGGCAGTGACCATGACGGTGGCGAACACGCGAGATGCGTCACCGCCGGGCACCAGTTCAGTCCCCCCCTCGACCACGGTCTCCCCCTCCGACAACAGAACCTCGACCGTACTGGGTGGAAGGTACTCCCGGATTTCGCGGCGAATGAGCGCCACCTTCCGTACCCGCGTCCACCGGGGGCGGCGCAGGCACGCTTGCGCCGATTCGATCGGGCTTCGCTCGGTCGATGTAGTCACGTAACGTACATTATGGAAGGCAGAGGCCCAACCCGACAACTTTGCGACAAGAACACCTATGCTCTCCCCCGATGGGTGCGCGCAAAGCTCTCTTTGTCCTCGACCCCCCCGAAACGTTCAGCCCGACCGGCGACAGCACCTACGTGATGGTGACCGAGGCGATCCGGCGGGGACATGAGCCCTTTGGCGCCTTGATGGCGGACCTGAGCCTTCATGCGTCTGATGCCTTCGTCAACGCACGTCCGCTGGGCTTCCGCGACGGAGACCCAACGCTGCGGTTCATGGACGAGCCCGTTCGGCAGCCGATGGCGGGCTTCGACGTGGTCATCATGCGGAAGGACCCTCCGGTCGATCAGGGATTCATGACCAGCACGTGGATCCTCGACCGGGCCGGAACGCTGGTGGTCAACGAACCAGCAGGGCTGCGCTCCCTCAACGAGAAGCTGTCCATCGCGGCGTTCGCCGAGCTCACCCCGCGGACCTTCGTCTCCCGGGATCAGGACGAGCTCCGCGAGATTCTCTCCACGCTTGGTGGACGCATGATCGTGAAGCCAGTCTACGGTTTCGGCGGTCGAGAGATCCTCCTCGCTCGAGAAGATGATGCCAACCTCGGAAGCATCCTCGAGATGGCAACCGCCGAAGGGACCCGGTGGACCGTGGCGCAGGAATACGTTCCGGCCGCATCCGAGGGCGACAAGCGCATTCTGCTGGTCGAGGGGGAGTCCATCGGCGCCGTGTTGCGTGTCCCCGCGAAGGGAGAACTCCGCAACAACTTCCACGCAGGGGGTGCTCCGGTCCGGATCGAGCTCGACGACAACGACCGGAGAATCTGCGACGCGGTGGGCCCGATGC
>OJGU01000574.1_pt1 | contig 20280 bp, 20 predicted proteins | sample 1594741 | NCBI WGS metagenome assembly OJGU01 (sample SAMN05416841, study PRJEB24817) | seawater metagenome | isolation source: Sea water | place: Canada:Atlantic | collected 2013-07
CGGCGTCTGTGGCGATAACTTCAAGTTCTTGGCCGGGAGACATGCTGTTGAGTTCAAGCTTTGTTTTCAATAGCGGCATCGGACAGCGCAGGCCCGATGCATCCAGTGTTCGGTCAGCCATGGCAAAAAAGCATCCGTATGTTCAAAACAGGAGCCGGCATTATGCCCACAGTGATACTGTATTGCACCTCAATCGTAACAGACGGACTCCGAAAGAACTTTCGGTGACACAATGCTGTCAGAGAGAATCCAATGACAACGGACATCGCCCATTCATGACTGTTAAAAACCGCCGCCGAATTCACCGCCCAGGCATCCTGGCACCCGCCCTTGCCCTGGCGTTCTCACTGACGGTCGGCCACGCCTCGGCGCAGTCGTTGGATAGCACCTTGCCATCCATTGGTGGCGCCGGTGGCGGGCTGATCTCGGAGCGCCAGGAATCGGATATCGGGCGCCAGGTAATGACGTCCATCCGGCGATCCGCTCCCCAGATCACCGACGCCCTGGTTCAGGACTACCTGAATTCGGTCATTTATCGCCTGGTGCCCTCCGCCCCCCTGAGTAGCAGCGACCTTACGCTGGCGATCATCGACAGCCCCGACATCAATGCCTTTGCAGTCCCCGGCAATGTCGTCGGCGTTAATGGCGGCCTCTTCCTGAATGCCGAGAGTGAGCAGCAGTTTGCCTCGGTTCTGGCCCACGAACTGGCGCACCTGAGCCAGCGCCATTTCGCCAGGCGTCTGGAGCAACAGGAAACCAGCGCCCCGTTGACCATTGCCGGCATGATCGCCGGCATCATCCTCTCAGCGGTTACCCAGTCGGATGTTGGTATTGCCGCCATCGCAGGCACCCAGGCATTGGCGGTGCAGAATATGCTGGCTTATAGCCGGGCTCATGAACAGGAAGCTGACCGGGTTGGTATGGACATACTGGCCAGCTCCGGCATGGACCCGAGAGGGATGCCGGAAATGTTCGAAATCATGATGCGACAGAACCGCCTGCAGGGAAACCGGGTTCCGGAGTACCTGTCCACCCACCCACTGACGCAGAATCGTGTATCCGACACCCGCAACCGCGCCGAGCAATACCCTCGCAGGGATGTGGCCGATGCCCAGGAATATCATCTGGTTCGATCCCGGCTGCAGGTTCGCTACGCCAAGTCCGCCGACATCGCTGTGGAAACCTTCAAGGACTACCTGAGCCGTTCGGATACCGAAAAGCCGGATGCTATTCGCTACGGCCTGGCGGTCGCATGGCTGCGAGATGGAAACCAGAGCGAGGCGATTGCTGAGCTTGAAAGGCTGCTAGAGGGAACACCGGGACGCATCACCTATCAGGTTACACTCGCGGAGGCGCTGATTGAGCAGGACAAGCTCAATGACGCTCGCAGCCTGCTTTCCGAAGCCCTTTCAAGGAACCCTGGCAACTACCCGATTACCGACATGCTCGCTCTCCTGGAGACCGCGGCGGGTAACGGCGAACGTGCTGCCGAACACCTCCACAGACTGACGCGGGAACTGCCGAAGAAAGAGCATCTCTGGCTGAGGCTGGCAGAAGCCGAAGGGTTGGCACGCAACATCGTTGGGGTGCACCGGGCAAGGGCTGAATACGATATCCTGATGGGCGACCTTGAGGCGGCCCAGCGCCAATTGCGCCAGGCCCAGGAGAAGCTCCCCGCTGGAGCGCCGTTGCGCCAAATCGTGACCGAACGATTGTCGCAGGTGTCAGAGCGGCTGAATCAACGCCGCAGCTGACGTCAGGCGTTGCCGGCAGCTTTCAGGTTCATCTCGGCGGTGAAATCCAACATTCGCTGAAGCGGCCTCAACGCATCCTCCCGCAATGACGGATCCACGTGAACCTCCTGATCGCCGTTCTCAATCACCGACAGCAGGTTCTCGAGGCCGTTCATCGCCATCCACGGGCAATGAGCGCAGCTACGACAGGTGGCGCCGTTTCCGGCAGTAGGCGCCTCGATCAGGGTCTTGTTGGGGGCCAACTGCTGCATCTTGTAGAAAATGCCGTTGTCAGTGGCAACGATGAATTGTTCGTTGGGCAGCGTCTGGACCGCATGAATCAGCTGAGAAGTCGAACCGACAACATCGGCCATCTCGACCACAGCATTGGGCGATTCGGGATGCACCAGAACCGCTGCGTCCGGATACAGCGCTTTCAGGTCTTCCAGCCCCCGGTACTTGAACTCTTCATGTACGATGCATGAACCATCCCAGAGCAACACATCCGCACCGGTGGTTTTCTGCACGTAGTAGCCCAAATGCTTATCCGGAGCCCAGAGTATTTTTTCACCACGGGCATCCAGCGACTCCACAATGGCCTGGGCACAACTGGAGGTAACCACCCAGTCCGCCCTTGCTTTCACCGCTGCAGAGGTATTGGCATAGACCACCACGGTACGATCGGGATGCTGGTCGCAAAAGGCTGAAAATTCATCCGCAGGGCAGCCAATGTCCAGTGAGCAAGTCGCCTCCAGCGTGGGCATCAGCACCCGCTTTTCCGGGTTCAGAATCTTGGCGGTTTCACCCATGAAACGGACACCCGCCACGACCACAGTCGACGCTTTGTGCTGGTTGCCAAACCGGGCCATTTCCAGAGAATCGGCAACACAGCCGCCGGTTTCCTCGGCCAGGCGCTGAATGTCGGGATCGGTGTAGTAATGAGCCACGAGCACCGCATCCTGCGCTTTCAGCGCTGCACGAATACGGGACTCAAGGTTGGCTTTTTCGTCGTCGCTCAGGGTCTTTGGCTCCGCCTGGTGTGCCAGATGTTCCTGAACGAGAATACGGTCTTCAACTCGCGTCATTACTGCATCTCTGTATTGCGTTAACGTCGGAAGTATATCACTTCGGCCACGACTTTCACTGGGCTGACACCCTGCTGTCACAGAGTTCTGCTAAGGCTATTTATAGGCACCCTTTGAACTACGCCCACTATCACAGATGTATGACCGTATACCCAAAAAAAAAGAGCCCGAAGGCTCTTTTTTTCGACAGGAGCCGCTTTGGCTTCCTGTTCTATTGGTGGGTCGTGAAGGATTCGAACCTTCGACCAATTGGTTAAAAGCCAACTGCTCTACCAACTGAGCTAACGACCCAAACGAGGCGCATATAGTAATGATTTTTCAGCGCCGATCAACCCCTAATTCCCAGGTTTCTCAACATTCTTCGCGATGACCACGATCAGCCGTTACTGGAGTCGAGGTACTTCTTGGCCAACTCAGCAGCGCTGGTATTCGGATAGTCACGGATCACGGTTTGCATACGCCCGCGAGCCTGCTCCTTGTCGCCAAGCCGATCCAGGGTCACGCCAAGCTTGTAAACAGCATCCGGAGCCTTGCGGTGATCCCCGTAACGGGTTGCGACGATGGTGAACGCCTGCCGTGCCTGCTCAAGCTGTTCCTCAACGAGGTACACCTCGCCCAGCCAATAATAGGCGTTGACCGTCAGGTCTCCTTCCTCATACTCATCAATGAAGTCGTACAACCCATTGATGGCCTGGTCGTAGTTCTTTTCCTGATGAATCAGGGTCTGGATTTTCTGGTAATCCGTCCGTTCTTTATCGGAAGGCTGCCGGTAGATTCTGGTTTTCACCCCAGAATTTTCTGCTGTTTCAGCCGAATCAGCCGTACCCTCTGGACTCGTCGCAGGTGCTTCCGAGACCTTTTCAGAGAGTTTGAGAATTCGCTGGTCAAGGTCGATGTAGCGATCCCGAGACTGCTTGGTGAGCCGATCAATGAGGTTACGCTGTTCTTCCACCCGCCCCTGCAATCGACGAACCTCGCCCTGCAGTTGCTGAATCATGTAGAACAGTTCCGCATTGGCCTGACTGTTGCCAGCCTTGCGTTCAGCCTCAGAGGCATTGTCCTGGAACGCTGGAGAAACGGATTGCGCCAGCGTGCCGCCCGCTTGCCCTAGGGCAAGCGGGAGCATCACTGTCGCCATGAGCAGATGTCTCATGGGGTTCGCCTGTTACTGGAAAACAAGTTCAACGCGACGGTTCTGGGCCCACGCGCTCTCACCGGAACTCATCACGGCTGGCTTCTCTTCACCATAGCTGATGGTTTCCGTCTGGCCACGGGAAGCGCCGTTTACGATCAGAAAACGCTCGATAGCGTTGGCACGACGCTCACCCAGTGCAAGGTTGTATTCTTTGGTACCACGCTCATCGGCATGTCCTTCAATACGGACATTCTGACCCGGATTGGCTTGCAGGAACCGGGCGTGGGCCACCAGCACATCGCGGGCTTCGGTTTTGATTTCGGAGGTATCGAAATCAAAGTAGAAAGTGGTGATTTCGCGCATGGCGGCTTCTTCCGCCCGCGCAGCACGAGCTTCCGCCTCACGACGCTGCTCTTCGCTCATCTCGGACGAAGACACACCGCCGTCGTCATCGCCGCCATAAACAGTGCTACCACCTTCCTGGTCGACAGCAGAGACATCGGAACCGTACGCACCGTCTTCAGTGGTCTCACCGGTGCTGCTGCAACCCGCGATCAGACCAAGAGACATTACCATGGCGAATAATTTGTGGTGAGCTGATACGTTCATAATCACTTCCTTCCTTTTTTGAGAGTCTGTTGTACGTTTATACAAACGAACCTGTTCTGTTCGGAGTTCCGGTTTACCTGACGATCGGTGACCATGCCGGTTCACGCACATCACCCTCCGAGGCCGGCAGACTATAGGCCGCTCCGCCATCGGCGGCAATTACAGTTAGTACACTGTCGCCGCCCTGCTTCGTTGCATAGATCAGCATCCGGCCATTAGGCGAAACACTGGGCGATTCATCGGACCCGGTCCTGGTGAGAATCGTTTCTTCCTCCGTCTGCAAGTTCGTCCGCGCTATGTGAAACGCCTGGTCTCTCTGATGCACATAATAGACGTACTTGCCGTCATTGTCTGGCCGCGGGCGGGCGTTGTATCGGCTACCAAAAGTAATCCTGCGAGGCTCCGCATTCTCGCTGGACTTGTGGTATATCTGCGGCCCACCGGAACGATCAGACGTAAAGTAGAAACCTTTACCCGTATGATCCCAGGTGGGCTCAGTATCAATAGACCAGTGATTGGTCAGCCGTTTGAGCGAACGACTCTGAATATCCATCTTGTAGACTTCGGCATTGCCATCCTTTGACAGGGTCATAAGCAACGATCGACCATCCGGACCCCACGCGGGCGCTGAGTTCAAACCCCGGAAGTCCGCGATCCGCGTGCGGTTGCCCGATGAAAGCTCATGGATGTAAATCGCGGGCTTGCCAGTTTCAAACGACACATAGGCAAGTCTCTTGCCATCCGGCGACCAGGCAGGCGACAAGATCGGTTCGTCGCTTTCGAGCCTGACCTTGGCCCTTTTGCCATCCACGTCACTGACCTGCAGCCGATACAGGGCGTTGCCACCGGATCGCTGAAGCGTGACGTAGGCCAGCTTGGTAGAAAATGCGCCCGGCACACCAGTAATAGCCTCATAGACCTTGTCACTAATGTGGTGGGCGAGACTCCGTGTGCTGTTCACCGATGAGGACGCCGTTGCCCCGAGGATCCGCTCCTCCCGGTTCACGTCGTATAATTCGTACTGGGCTTCAATTTTGTCGCCGGTACGTGTCAACTGCCCCACCAGAACGTAACGCTGCCCCAGAAGTCTCCAGTCACGGAAATAAACCTCGTCGCCCTTTGACGGCAGACTGAGCATTTTCTCCGGTGGCAGTGGCTTGAATTCACCGCTCATGGTGAGATCGTCACGGACGATATTGCTGACCTTGTCGCCAGATGGGATTTGACCCGTTTCGGAGAATGGAACCACGGCGACCGGGATGGCCGAATCCGCACCCTCGGTGATTCGTATCAACAGTTCAGCGTTTGCCGGGTTACCTGCTGTCATCACTACCAGCATTAGGAACCACGCCGCGGCCATGCCAGTACGGGTTGTGCCTGTTTTGGTCCGGTTCGTCATTTGATTTCCCATTGTCCTTATCTCAACCGCCGAGGATTGAACTCAATCGTAAACTGGCGAAAATACTTTTCAAATGTGTCCCGATCATCGGGAATCGGGTAACGATTCAGCGACTTAACCGCGCCCAGCGCCGAATTATCGAATGCCGTGTTGCCACTGGAGGAGACAAGCTTTACCGACGCAAGTTCACCAGTCGGTAGCAAAGTGATCTGAAGCCTTGCGGTCATCTCCTCCGTTGCCGACGAAGGCGGATACCAGGCCTGACTTAACCGTTCACGAATCAGCGCCTGATACTTCTGGCTTTCCGACAGCATCTGCGCCTCGCGTGCCTTGGCGGCAGCCGCCTCTCTCTTACGGCGTTCCTCAGTCTCGCGTTCCTGCTGGGCCTCTTCCGCCATGGCTTCCAGTTGTTGTTCCTTCAAACGCCGCTCACGCTCCTTGCGCTTGCGTTCGGCTTCCTGGCGCTCTCGCTCTTCCCTCGCCTTGCGCTCAGCTTCTTCCTTGCGGCGCTGCTCCTCCGCTCGGCGCTTTTCCTCGGCTGCCTTCCGGGCAGCCTCCTCCTGCCGACGCTTTTCTTCCTCGGCCTTTTGACGTTCACGCTCCTTGGCTTCCGCCGCAGCCTTCTGGCGGGCAGCCTCTTCCGCTTTGCGCTGCTGTTCACGTTCGCGCTTCGCCGCCTCTTCCTGGCGCTGCTGTTCCTGCTTGCGCTCTTTCTCCTGCTGGATACGGCGGGCCTCTTCCCGTTCGCGTTCCTCTTCGGCCTTTCGACGTTCGGCTTCTTCCTTACGCTTCCGCTCTTCCTCCTGCCTGCGTTCTTCATCACGATCCGGCTCATCAACCGGTTCCGTCACCGGGCTGGGCTCAGGCTCGTTCGGAGTGATCAGGCGTGCAGAAATACTGGGCGGCGGCGGATCCTCCGAGGGATCGGTCCAGGTCCAACCCGCCAGAGCCACGCCCAGAATCAACCCATGCAGCAGGATTGACAGAGCAACGGGCGACTTCCAGGGGGGCTGGCCCGTGTTGGTTACATCACGCTCATGACCTCTCACAAAAACCTGCCTGCTCTGTACCTACTCATCAATGGATGGCGCTTCGGTGATCAATCCGACATTAGACGCCCCTGCGGCCTGCAACTGTGCCATCAGTCGAACAACGGTACCGTATTCAACATGCTCATCACCCCGAACAAGTACTTCGCGATCCGTACGCTGGGACAGGATTTTCGCAATACGTTCGCGAATGTCTGCGAGCGACATCGGGTCACTGCTTTCATCGCCGATATCCATGAAATACGCACCATTGCTGTCCACGGACACCACGATGGATTCCACGTTCTTGTCAGACTGGATCGGCTGCGATGTGGTTTCCGGCAGATCCACTTTTACGCCCTGTGTCAGCATCGGCGCCGTCACCATGAAGATGATCAGCAGCACCAGCATGACGTCGATGTAGGGCACAACGTTAATTTCAGACATCGGCTTGCTACTTCTCGCCGGCATCATTCCCATGCCTTTCATGTTTCTGCTCTCCCGACTGACTGACCGTTACTGGCTGCCATCCTCATGCGGCTGACTGCTCGCTGTTATGCACACGGCGATGGAGGATGCTCGAAAACTCATCGGCAAAGGTTTCATAGTTCTTCAGCAGAGCGTCGGAAATAGCGGAGAATCGGTTGTAGGCAATCACCGCGGGTATGGCCGCAAACAGGCCCATCGCCGTTGCTATCAAAGCCTCGGAAATACCAGGGGCCACCGTGGCGAGGGTTGCTTGCTGAACCTGAGCCAGCCCCCGAAACGAGTTCATGATACCCCAGACCGTACCAAAGAGACCGACATAGGGGCTGGTAGAACCCACGGTTGCAAGAAATGGTAAATGCATCTCCAGCCGCTCCTGCTCCCGGGAAAACGCCACTCGCATCGCACGCTGGGTACCTTCCATAACGGCATCGGCATCACGGCTTTGCTGGCGCAGACGGGAAAATTCCTTGAAACCGGCCCGGAACAACGACTCCATGCCGGAGAACGGCGTCGGATTACTGTTCACTTCCCGGTATAGCTGACCCAGGTCCATTCCGGACCAGAACCGTTCCTCGAACGCATACTGGGCCTGCTTGGCCTTGCGGAACACCTTCAGGCGCTGGAAGATCAGTGCCCAGGAGATAATGGACGCCAGGGCAAGCAACAGCATGACCAGCTGAACCAGCACGCCGGCGTTGGCGATGAGATACCAAACAGAAACTTCTGACTCCACCTTTTACTCCTGGATTATTCCACTTGTGAATTGGTTTTCAGGCTGCTTTCCAGCAACTCCAGCATGCTTACCGGAAGGCGTCTTGGCCGGCCGGAATCCAGTGCAATACAGGCCACACGCACATCCGCCGATGCCAGCACCTTGTCGTCGGAGCTACGCACGACCTGCTGACGAAAATCCATCCATACACGGCCGAACGCCACTGGCTCCGCGGTCACTCGCAACTCATCGTCGAGCTTGGCCGGGGCACCGTAGTGGATCGCCAGGCGCTGGACAACGTAACTGATGTTGTCCGCGAGGCCGGCGCGAAGCCCGACACCCTTATGACGAACCCACTCAGTGCGGGCACGCTCCATATAATGCAGGTACTTCGCATGGTATACGATACCGCCGGCGTCGGTATCCTCGATGTACACACGAACCGACAAACCGACCGACGAATCATAGCGCTCAGTCAAAAAGGTCCTCCCGCTCCGGGCCGGATGGCACGACGCCGAAATGCTGGTAGGCATTCGACGTCACCATTCGCCCACGGGGCGTTCGCACCATGAAGCCCTGCTGGATCAGGAACGGCTCAAGAACGTCTTCGATAGTGCCCCGCTCCTCACTGATCGCCGCTGCCAGACTTTCGACACCCACCGGGCCACCATCAAACTTTTCAATCATCGCCAAAAGCAGGCGCCGGTCCATGTGATCAAACCCCTGAGCGTCCACTTTCAGCATGTTCAGTGCCTGGTCCGCAATGGACTCACTAATGCTGCCATCCGCTTTTACCTCGGCAAAGTCACGCACTCGACGTAGCAGGCGGTTGGCAATACGGGGTGTTCCCCGGGAACGGCGGGCAATTTCGTAAGCACCGCCGTTGTCGATAGTGACCGATGACAATCGCGCGGAACGGAGAATAATATCCGTCAGATCCTTGGTGTTATAGAACTCAAGGCGCTGGACGATGCCGAAACGATCCCGCAGCGGCGATGTCAGAAGCCCGGCACGTGTCGTGGCACCCACCAGGGTGAACGGGGGCAGGTCCAGCTTGATGGAGCGGGCCGCCGGCCCTTCCCCAATCATGATATCCAGCTGGTAATCTTCCATCGCCGGGTAGAGCACTTCTTCCACGGCGGCGCTGAGACGATGAATTTCATCAATGAAGAGGACATCACCCTCTTCGAGGTTGGTCAGCATGGCGGCCAGATCACCGGCTTTTTCCAACACCGGTCCGGACGTGGTTTTGATGGATACACCCATCTCATTGGCAATGATGTTGGCGAGCGTGGTCTTGCCAAGCCCCGGCGGACCAAAGATCAATACATGATCCAATGCTTCCTGGCGACCCCGCGCGGCGGAAATGAAGATTTCCATCTGCTCCCGCACAGCCGGCTGACCAACATAGTCTGCCAACACACCGGGACGGATCGCTCGATCCTGCACTTCCTCGTATTGTCCGGCCTGGGCTGTAATCAGGCGATCCGATTCAATCATTGAACTACCCGTTCAGAGGAAATCAACAACATGCCTGTACACTCGTATCGGGTTCATTATGCCCCAATTGTACAAACGGCGCTTTGGCTGTCACGTTACGCTCTCTACACATATGGGGCCAGGATGCGATTAATGACACTCTTTTAATCAACCCGTTAATCAGCCCATCAACTGGCAGGAATCATTGCCCGTAGCGCAAACCGAATCAATTCCTGGCTCGACATGCCCTCCTCCGCAACCTTGCTGATGGCCTTCGACGCCTCCTGTGGCTTGTAACCCAGGGCAATCAGGGCGGCTTCCGCCTCGTCCCTGGGGTCATGACCTGCAGCAACGCTCGCGTCGGCTGAGTCGGAGGTAACCGTCGCATTTGGCGACGCTGGTATAAACTGCCCTTCAAGTTGCCCTATACGATCTGTCATTTCAATAAGCAGGCGTTCGGCGGTTTTCTTGCCAACACCGGGAAGCTTGACCAGGGCATTGGCATCGCGGGCCTCAACGCAGCGGATAAACTGATTCGCATCCAACCCCGACAGAATCCCCGCGGCAAGTTTGGGACCAACCCCGTTGACCTTGATCAGCAAACGGAATAGGTCCCGGTCCAGCCGTGAAGAGAAGCCGTAGAGGCTCTGGGCGTCCTCGCGAACAACAAAGTGGGTGTGGAGAACCAACTCGTTGCCAGTTTCAGGAAGGTTAAAGAAGGTGGTGTAGGGAATATCAACTTCATACCCCAAGCCAGCGCATTCCACCAATGCCTGCGCGGGGGATTTTTCAATCAGGATGCCTCGGATACGACCAATCAACGGGTTTCTCCCTGGACTTCAATGCGTCTGGTTATTGTCTTCGGACCCGGCCACTGCGCACTTTCCCGCCACCGCCAGACGCCAGCCTGGCAACGCTCTGGCTCATGTGGGCGTGGCACAGCGCAATCGCCAGGGCATCTGCGGCGTCGGCCTGGGGCTTGCGGGACAGTGCCAGCAACACCTGGACCATATGCTGGACCTGGGACTTGTCAGCACCACCCTTACCCACCACCGCCTGCTTGACCTGGCGGGCGGAATACTCGTGAACGGGCAAACCACTGTTGGCGGCCGCTACAATCGCAGCTCCCCTGGCCTGCCCCAACTTCAACGCTGAATCCGGGTTACGGGCCATGAACACCTGCTCAATGGCGAATTCTTCGGGGCGGTACTCACCAATCAACGTGGCCAGGCTGTGGAAGATGGTTTGCAGACGTTCCGCCATGGGCTTCTCACCCACCCGGATACAACCACTGTCAATGTACTCAATCACACGGCCTTCAGCCCGTACAACGCCGTAACCGGTAATGCGCGACCCGGGGTCCACCCCCATGATTATCGACACGTTGCGTCCTTATTGATGGAGTGCCTCCATCACGTCCGCCGATATATCGGCGTTGTGATAGACATTCTGCACATCGTCCAGGTCTTCCAGCATATCAATCAGCTTGAGGATGGGCTCTGCTCCCTCCTCATCCAGCTCTACGGTGGTTGAGGGCACCATAGTGACTTCTGCGTTATCGGGTATCAGGCCGGACTCCACCAGGGACTGTTTAACGTCGAGGAACTGATCTGGCACGGTGACTATCTCGAAAGAGCCGTCGCCGAGCGTCGCCAGGTCCTCGGCACCGGCAACCAGGGCCGCTTCCATCAGCTGGTCTTCGTCCATCTCCGGGCTGTAGCTGATAATACCCTGCTTACTGAAAAGATACGCTACCGAACCGTCTGTGCCGAGGTTGCCGCCCATCTTGTTCAGGGCGTGACGAATGTCGGCCACGGTGCGGTTGCGGTTATCCGTCATGACTTCCACAAAGATCGCAACGCCACCAGGACCGTACCCTTCGTAGGTCGGTTCCTCGTAATTGCTGTCGTCACCATCCCCGGCACCTCGCTCAACGGCGCGCTCGATGGTGTCCTTCTTCATGTTGGCGGTCAGGGCCTTGTCGATGACGCCCCGCAATCGCGGATTGTCATCCGGGTTTCCCCCGCCCTGACGGGCCGCCACCGTCAACTCGCGAATGATCTTGGTGAAAATCTTACCGCGTTTGGCGTCCTGAGCCGCTTTACGGTGCTTGATGTTGGCCCATTTACTGTGTCCAGCCATAATCAACTCCGTTCAGTCGCGGAGCACACACGAGGGTTTGCTCCGGCATTGCGTTACTCGCCTGTCTGGGTGTCTTCCTTATTTTCGCCGGCCTTGGCCGCGGGCTTGCGGCGGCGGATATGAAGCTCACGCAACTGCTTGTCGTCCACTTCTCCGGGCGCCTGTGTCATCAGACAGGTGGCGCTCTGGGTTTTGGGGAACGCAATCACATCACGGATGGAGCTGGCGCCTGTCATCAGCATGATCAACCGGTCCAGGCCAAACGCCAGGCCACCATGGGGAGGGCAGCCGTATTTCAGCGCATCCAGCAGGAACCCGAACTTGGCCCGCGCTTCTTCGTGCTCAATACCCAGGGTACGGAACACACTTTCCTGCATTTTTTCGTCATGAATACGGATGGAACCGCCACCGAGCTCGGTGCCGTTCAGCACCATGTCGTAGGCGCGGGACAATGCCGTCGCCGGCGACGCTTCCAGCTCGTCACCAGAACAGGATGGCGCCGTGAACGGATGGTGAATCGCAGTCAGGCTTCCGTCAGACGTTTCCTCGAACATCGGGAAGTCCACCACCCACATCGGCGCCCACTCGGACGTCAGCATGTTCAGGTCGTGGCCGACCTTGATGCGAAGCGCGCCCAGGGCTTCGTTGACCACGTTGGTCTTATCGGCGCCGAAGAACACGATATCGCCATCTTCCGCACCGGAGCGCTCGATGACAGCCTTTGCAACGTCGTCACCCAGGAATTTGATGATCGGCGACTGCAGGCCTTCAACGCCCTTGGAAGTATCATTGACCTTGATGTAGGCGAGCCCCTTGGCGCCGTAGATACCCACGTACTTGGTGTAGTCGTCGATCTGTTTGCGGGTCAGCTCGCCGCCCTTCGGAACACGTAGTGCTGCTACGCGGCCCTTGGGGTCATTGGCCGGACCGGCAAACACCTTGAAGTCAACGCCCGCAACCAGATCACCCACGTCAACCAGCTCAAGCGGGATACGCAGGTCCGGCTTGTCGCTGCCATAGCGCTGCATTGCCTCGGCGTACGGCATGCGCGGGAATTCCGGCAGATCCACTTCCAGCACATCCTTGAACAGAGAACGAATCATGTTCTCGTTCAGGGTCATCAAGGTCTCCTCGTCGATGAACGAGGCCTCGATGTCAATCTGCGTGAATTCCGGCTGGCGGTCGGCACGCAGGTCTTCGTCGCGGAAACACTTGGCGATCTGGTAATAGCGATCCACACCGGACACCATCAGCAGCTGCTTGAAAAGCTGCGGGGACTGGGGAAGCGCGAAGAAGGAGCCCTCATGGGTGCGGCTTGGCACCAGGTAGTCACGTGCGCCTTCCGGCGTGGCTCGGGTCAGGATGGGCGTTTCGACATCCATGAAACCATTGCTGTCCAGGAAGTTGCGAATATAGCTGGTCACCCTGGAGCGGAAACGCAGTCGGTTCAGCATTTCTGGGCGACGCAGGTCTACAAAGCGATACTTCAGGCGAACATCTTCGCCCACATCCACATGCTCATCCAGCGGGAACGGAGGCGTTGCAGCGGCATTCAGGATGGACAACTGCTTACCCAGCAGTTCGACCTGCCCAGTCGGCATGTTGGCGTTTTCGGTACCGGCGGGACGACGGCGCACACGGCCGGTCACATGGATCACGAATTCACTGCGGACCTTCTCCGCCAGATTGAAGCTCTCTGGGGTATCCGGATCGAACACGACCTGGGAAATGCCGTCCCGATCGCGAAGGTCCAGAAAGATCACCCCGCCGTGATCGCGGCGACGATGAACCCAACCGCAAAGAGTAACTTCCTGATCGATGTGAGATTCGTTGATTCCACCGCAATAATGACTGCGCATACCGGTTCCCGTTGTATCTGATGTGTGCGTAAAAGTTTGCAAAAATGGTTCTGGCGGACCCTACTGCAAAAGCGGCCCATTATAAACACAATGAACGGGAAAATCAGGCTTCCATCACCGTGGGTGACGGTAAAACGTTTGGCCGCTAGAATGGGCCGATTTGCCGCCCTATTTACCGCCCTATGGAGCCGCCCTTGTCAGCCCGAGCCGAACAGAAACTCCGCACTCGCCGTGCCCTGATGGATGCTGCCCTTGCTCAACTAAGCGCGGACCGGGGCTTCGGCAGCCTGAGCCTGCGGGAAGTGGCAAGGGAAGCTGGCATTGCGCCGACATCTTTCTACCGGCACTTTTCCGAACTCGACGAGCTGGGGCTTGCCCTGGTGGATGAAGGCGGTGTCGCCCTGCGGCAGCTTATGCGCCAGGCACGCAAGCGAATTGCACGGAACGGCAGCGCCATCAGCACGTCAGTGGATACCTTCATGGAGTATCTTGGCAACAACTCCAACCTGTTTCGTCTGATGCTGCGGGAAAGCACCGGGGTATCAAAACCCTTCCGCACTGCCATCAAGGCTGAAATCGACCACTTTGTGACCGAACTGGCGGCAGATCTGGCCCGTATCGCGGATGAAGAGAATCGCCCCCTATCAGACTCGAAACTGGTGGCGGACGCCATGGTGACACTGGTGTTCAATCAGGGCGCCGAGGCGCTTGACGCAACACCACCGGAAAAGGAAGCCTTGAAGGACAAACTGAAAACCGAGCTCAGGATGATCCTGGTTGGATCACGCACCATCGCTCGGCATAAACGCTAAGCCACTCGGCTTTGGCGGAGGAGATTGCTACGCCACTATTTGCGAAAGCCGGCCCAGCAACGGCTTCAGTTGTTCGCTTATTCTGGCCAGGTCGCTGACACTGTAGGGCTTCGGCGGAAGCTTGCCCCAGACAGGACCAGGCCAAGCGGAATCGCCTTCAAAACGCACGATATGATGAAGGTGAAGTTGCGGCACCATGTTACCCAACGCAGCAACATTGAGCTTATCCCCACCGAACGCTTCCATCATGCCTTCCCCGAGCAGGGACGATTCCGCCATTAGCTGTCGCTGTTGCTCCGGAGCCAGCTGATAGATCTCCCGCACGCCATCAACCCTGGGCACCAGAAGGATCCAGGGCCAGTTGCTGTCGTTCATCAGCCGAATTTCACACAGCCTGCTCTGTCCGAGGCTGACCGTGTCAGCCTCCAGGCGATCGTGCAGAACAAACGGCGACTCCGCCCCACTCATATCAACCTCCGTGGAACTGATTCCTGCCACGGCCAATGGCGTAGTAGATCATACCGTGGCGCTCGAGCATGTCGGGTTCATACAGGTTACGTCCGTCAAAGACCACAGGCTCTTTAATCGTCGCGGCGATGGCTGCAAAGTCCGGTGACCGGAACTCCTTCCACTCGGTGCAGATGGCCAATACATCCGCGCCTTTCAGCGCCTGCTCCTTGGTTCCGCATAGAGTCAGCCCAGGCTGGTCGCCGAAGATACGCTGGGTCTCTTCCATCGCTTCAGGATCGAAGGCCTGCACACTCGCACCGGCATTCCAGAGATCCTGCATCAGGGCACGGGACGAGGCTTCACGCATATCGTCGGTGTTGGGCTTGAATGCCAACCCCCAGATTCCGACCACCTTACCCTTCAGGTTGCCATTGAAGTAATGACTGATCTTGTCGAACAACACATGCTTCTGGGCGTTGTTCACGGCTTCCACGGCGTTCAGCAGGCGGGAATCGTAGTCACAGTCCCTGGCTGTGCGGGTCAGCGCCTGTACGTCTTTCGGGAAACAGGAGCCGCCATAACCGCAACCGGGATAAATGAAGTGGTAGCCGATGCGGGGGTCAGAACCGATACCCCGGCGAACGTTCTCGATATCGGCACCGAGGCGCTCCGCCAGGTTGGCTATCTCGTTCATGAAGCTGATCTTGGTGGCCAGCATGGAGTTGGCTGCATACTTGGTCAGTTCCGCAGACCGGATGTCCATGAAGATCATGCGGTCGTGGCTACGATTGAATGGGTAGTAGACCTCGTGCAGCACCTCCTTGGCCCGCTCACTGTCGGTGCCAACGATGATGCGGTCGGGCTTCATGAAATCGGTGATGGCCGCCCCTTCCTTCAGAAACTCGGGATTGGACACCACATCGAATTCGAGCTCTAACCCGCGCTTGTCCAACTCGGAGCGCACCGCAGCCTTAACCCTGTCTCCGGTACCAACCGGCACAGTAGACTTGTCCACAACCACTTTGTACTCGTCCATGTACTGTCCGATGGCGCGCGCCACGGCCGTCACATACTGCAGGTCGGCTGAACCGTCTTCATCCGGCGGCGTACCCACTGCAATGAACTGCAGCACACCGTGAGCTACGGCTTCTTTGGTATCGGTGGTGAACGCCAGACGGCCGGCCTCAACGGTATGCTTTACGATGGACTCGAGGCCAGGCTCATAAATGGGGATATGACCGTTTTTCAGCTTATCGATCTTGCCCTGATCCACATCCATGCATAGAACATGGTGGCCCACGTCGGCCAGACATGCACCCGTCACAAGCCCGACGTATCCAGTCCCGAAAATAGTAATTTTCATCCGTCAAAACCCTGAAATTGAATTTGTTTAAAGCATGGGGACAAGCAGCCTCAGGCTTGCTTATCCTGCCAGATCTTTTCCCAGGTCAGGGCTGTGCCGACGATGGTATCCAGGTCATCGTAATCCGGCTGCCAGCCCAGTACCTTTTTGATTCGCGAGTTGTCCGCCATCAGCGCGGCTGGGTCCCCTGCCCGACGGCCGGTTTCCTGCACCGGAAAGTCGTTGCCTGACTGGCGCTTGACGACATCAATAACTTCGCGGACGGTAAACCCACGCCCGTAGCCGCAGTTCAACACTCGCGACTCACCACCACCGGCCATGTAGTCCAACGCCATCACATGAGCCTTGGCCAGGTCTTCCACGTGGATGTAGTCGCGGATGCAGGTGCCATCACGGGTGTCATAGTCGGTGCCAAACACGCTCATACCATCGCGCTTGCCCGTCACACATTCACACGCAACCTTGATCAGGTGCGTAGCTTCAGGTGTTGCCTGCCCCAGCAAACCTTCAGGATTGGCCCCAGCTACGTTGAAGTAACGCAGGATCACGTAATTGAGGGACGACGCGGCAGCCAGATCCATGATCATCCGCTCGCTCATCATCTTGGAGGCGCCATAGGGATTGATCGGAGCAAGCGGTAGATCTTCCGTCAGTACCGTTTCCTCTGGCATACCGTAGACGGCGGCCGTGGATGAAAACACCATGTAGGGCATCTGGTTATCTTCGACGGCCTTCAGAAGATTCAGCGTGTTACGGGTATTGTTGCGGTAGTACTTGAGGGGATTCTCCACCGATTCCGGCACCACGATATTGGCGGCGAAATGCAGCACGGCTTCAAAGCGGTGCTGGCTGAAAAGGTCCGCAATGGCCTGTTCATCGGAGAGATCTCCGACCACAAGCTCACCACAGGTGACCGCCCAGCGGTATCCGGTGGACAGGTTATCGAAAACAACAATGTCGTGTCCGGCTTCGCCCAGCTGCCTTACGACATGACTACCTATATAGCCGGCTCCGCCGGTTACCAGAACTTTCATGATCGATCGTCACTCCTTCCCTGAAAACAATTGTCTTCTGCGGCGGATGTCTGTTCGTCTCCGCGCGAAAAAATCACTGATAATCTCACTACATGGCCCCGCAAGAACACCACCGACAGATTCCACACGCCAATTCAGGTGTTCCTCTTCCAGCGTCCTCCGGGCGGATTCAACAGCGCCCGCTTTCGGTTCCGAAGCACCGTATACAAGACGACTGACACGGCTATGCACAATAGCGCCCACACACATGGTGCACGGCTCAAGGGTGACGTAAAGCGTGGCACCCGGCAACCGGTAATTGCCCGCGCGCCTTGCCGCGTCCCGCAGGGCACGTATTTCAGCATGAGCTGTGGGGTCGCATCCACTGATCGGAGCATTATAGCCAGCTCCAATTTCCCGTCCATCCAACACGACCACTGCACCAACCGGCACCTCACCAGCGGCTCCGGCCTGACCGGCCAACTGCAGCGCACGCTTCATCCAGGAATGATCATCATCAGTGCCAGCCATAATGCCTGCCCAGGTCACAGAACCCCTATTCGCCACGTCAACGTTCAATAAAACGGGGTATGCAACTTATTAAAACAAAAGGTTTATTGAGGGATGATTAAAGAGTGCTGCAACAATATCTGAGGCGGCATAATTGGTACCATCATCAACCAGGCAACATATTACCAAAGTTGGAAACGAGTGCGCGAATACCTGAAATTCCGCCAATTCAGCAGCTCTCATCATCGGCCTGGCATTTACCTTAGGGTAAAAGCACGCCAAACCGGAACTTTGATTACCTCACAGTGTCCATGACATGGTGACGTACGATTACAATAAAGGTCTTTCCGAATGACAGGAGTCGTTCCCATGAGCCTACCTGCATCCCTGACAGCTGCAACCGTTCTTCTGCTCGGCACCACGCAAGCTTCCCTTGCGCAAAACAATTCGCAATCTTCACTACCCGAAGGTGCCGGCAAAGCATTGGTCGAGAACGCCTGCACAGCCTGCCATGGCGTCTCCACCATCAAACGCTCAGCTGGTTACAGCTCACCTGAAGAGTGGCGACGGGTTTTCTCCACCATGATTGACCTGCAAGATGAGCAGGCCACCAGGGTCGCCAATTATCTGGCCCAACACTTTCCGGAAGACCCCGGCAGGCGACCAACTCTGGTTCCGGGAAATGTCGACATTGAGATTACTGAATGGACAACACCTACCCTTGGGCAACGCACTCGGGACCCGATTGAAGCACCAGACGGCTCTATCTGGTGGACAGGTATGTGGGCAAGCCTGGTTGGAAAACTGAACCCGGATACTGGCAAAATGAAAGAATACAATTTACCGCCATCAGCCCGGCCACACTCCATTGTCCCTGATGAGGATGGCGACATCTGGTACACCGGAAACAGTAACGCCACCATTGGAAAGCTTAATCCGGACACCGGAAATATCACTGAATATGAAACGCAGGCCAAAGACCCTCACTCTGCTGTATTTCACCCCAACGGCAACCTGTATTTCACGGCTCAGCACGCGGCCATGCTGGGCCGACTGGATCCCGACACCGGCATGTTGAAGGAAGTGAATACCGAAGCAAGGCCCTATGGAATCAAGGTAGATTCCAGCGGCACCGTTTGGATTGCCTACAATGGCACGAACAAGATCGGCGCCATGGACCCGAACACTATGGAGGTCCGTTATTACAACCTGCCGGATAAACGAACCCGAGTACGTCGACTTGACCTGGATAGCCAAGGCAACGTCTGGTACGTCAATTCAACGAGGGGAAAAATCGGCCGACTGAATCCGGATACCGGCGCAATCACTGAATGGGATTCTCCCAGTGGCCCGGACTCTCATCCTTACGCATTGGCCGTTATCGACGACATTATCTGGTACAACGAATCGGGCATGCGACCTGATGCGCTCGTCAGATTCGACCCGAAAGCCGAGACCTTTCAAAGCTGGGCCATTCCCTCGGGAGTTGGGATCATTCGCAATGTCTGGGTGACTGAGGAAGAAAACCTGCTAATCCATCAAAGCAGCACCAATCAGGTCGGATTGGTCAGGATTAACTGACCGACCCGACCTGCACACCGGTCACTCCCACTCGATGGTTGCCGGCGGTTTGGAGGAAACGTCGTAGGTTACCCGGGACACACCTTCAATTTCATTGATGATGCGATTGGATACCGTTTCCAGCAGATCGTACGGTAGGTGTGCCCAGCGCGCCGTCATGAAATCGATGGTTTCCACCGCACGCAATGCCACTACGTATTCATAGCGGCGGGCGTCTCCTACCACTCCAACCGATTTGACGGGCAGGAAGACCGCAAATGCCTGGCTGGTCTTGTGGTAAAAGTCAGCACGGTGCAACTCTTCCAGGAAAATAGCGTCAGCCCGACGAAGGATCTCGGCGTATTCCTTCTTCACTTCACCCAGAATCCGCACGCCCAGGCCTGGACCTGGGAACGGGTGGCGATACACCATGTCGTAAGGCAGACCAAGCTCCAGGCCAATACGGCGAACCTCGTCCTTGAACAGCTCCCGCAGTGGCTCCACCAGTTTCATTTTCATGGTTTCCGGCAGGCCGCCCACATTATGGTGGGATTTTATGACATGGGCCTTACCGGTCTTGGAGGCTGCGGATTCGATGACATCCGGGTAGATAGTGCCCTGGGCCAGCCAGTTCACATCGCGGATGTTGGCCGCCTCTTCGTCGAACACATCAATAAAGGTGTTGCCTATGATCTTGCGCTTCTGCTCGGGATCATCGACACCCTTCAGCTTGGACAGGAACAGGTCTTCGGCATCGACCCGAATGACTTTAACACCCATATTGCTGGCGAACATATCCATCACCTGGTCGCCTTCGTTCAGGCGTAGCAGGCCGTTGTCCACGAATACACAGGTCAACTGGTCGCCGATGGCTTTGTGAAGCAGCGCGGCGGTAACGGAAG